>Ga0207641_10000279_pt1 | contig 64308 bp, 53 predicted proteins | sample KBSSwiS62_FD_184306 | JGI IMG/M metagenome (GOLD analysis project Ga0207641, IMG submission 184306) | Switchgrass rhizosphere microbial communities from Kellogg Biological Station, Michigan, USA - KBS Switchgrass S6-2 (SPAdes) (version 2) | ecosystem: Host-associated > Plants > Roots >...
GATGCGCTCCATAAAGAACTAAAGGCCACAGGTGTTGTCATTGATCTGGAACCGACGGATCAAAGCTGGGGCAATCGCGAAATGTACGTACATGATCCAGATGGCAACAGCATTCGTTTTGTGCAGTGGAACTGGATAAACTTTTACACACCCGAGACAACTGAAAAGACCTTTGGCCCAGAGTCTTTTTCCGCCCATGGATTATTACAAGATGGGCCACAAGTTCTATCTCCGAATAGTCGAAGGCACACACAAACCTCAACACGAAACGGAAACAGTAGGCAAAGCGTTCAATTAGATCCGGCACCGAACGAGCAGAGTCTAACGGAACACTACCGAGTATTGGCGCGCCTTCGTTTCCAAATCCTTTTCAAAATCTGAGTCAATGAACTATGACTCTCTTGCTTTAATCCCAGCACGGGCCTTATCGAAATCACGATCCGCGGGTATGCATGCTGTGGCATCGTCATTAGCTTTCAAGAACTCGTCATTTAACGCTTTGAAGTTGCCAATGAGGGCGGGGCGATTCGCCGGTTGTTCGTGATATTCAGCCATAATCAGGTTGAGCCGGTGGGTTATACTGCTGTAAACACCTCCGGATTTAAGGTGACATTCGACCGCCTTTTGGAAATTGAAGAACGCCTGTATGCCTGCCAAAGCAGCCGCCAAAAAGGCCAGCAGCTTAATGGTGATTGTGATCGCGTTTTGATTATTTGCAAAGGCTGCCTCAATCAACCCGGAACCGATTAGGATGTTAAGGACTACGACAGAGACACCGACGATCTGAAAGGTTCTTTCCTTGCGCTGCTTCGCAATAAAATGCGCGCTTCTGGTAACTTGTGAATCACGCATGAGCTTCTGCATCGCCTCAAAGATCTCGTCGTTATCGTTTGCTGGTGGAGCCATGACTTGAGCCATTTTGCTTTTCTCCTGTTTTAGATTAGCGGAGCATTTCAACCAAAGCGATCTTCAGCAATGAAGTAACTGGTGAGTCCCGCTTGAATTTATGCCGGTGAGGTAACGGAAGGCCGATCTAGTGTCGGCCTTTCGGTTTTACTGCTCTACTTAGCAAAACGCTTGATGGCGCTGTGGTGGCTAGTTCTCGGATTGAATAGACTCGTTAAAGGCTAGCCAAAGTCACGCGACCTCGCTGCAAACTCCGGCGTCACATTCAATTCATACATAGATTGGATCACCACACAAAGATTATGGCACAGCACTTTGCCGAGTGCTTCATTAACTTGTGCCGTGGTGCTCTTGCTTCTCAGGCGCTCGCGAAATTTACCTTTGATCATGCTGAAAATAGTTTCGACGTTGCTCCGTTGGTGGTAGTGGGCCAAGAATTCGGCGCGCTTGAAGTTATAGAAGTAGGACATACGTGACATACATCAGAGCCCCGGTCTGCCTGAGCATTCGACTTGAAAGGAATGAAAGGCACTGCGCCGTTATCTTCCGTGGCCTTGAGATTCTTCATGCTGCGCATGGGTGAACCTGTGCCTAAAACAATGGCCGACGCGAAGAGGTTGGCGGCGAAAGGCAAAGATTGCTGGAAAAGTACAAAGTTGCGAAGAGCAAAAGTAGTCGGATGTCCTTAATGGGTCGCCGGTGGAATAGATTCACACGACTCACGAGTGACACGGTGACGATATTCGAAGACTTTTTCTAAGCGCGGCACGATGATGAACGGTGCGGCTAATCGCCCGATGAAACCGAGTGGCGGTTCGTATTCGATCTCATCGCGCAAAACTGCCCCTTCCGGATGCGGTTTAATGATGTGCCGATGACGCCAACGGCGAAAGGGTCCTTCAACCTGCACGTCTTCAAACATGTATGGCGGATCGTACGCCGTATGTTCTGCCACCCATCGCACCGGAAACAGACCAAAGATGCGCGTCTCTATGATCGCCGTTGAGCCGGGCTTGATATCAGGCGCGGCTTGGACGATATGTGCAGACTCCCATGGCGGGGTCAACCGCCGAAGCGCGTCGGGTAGTTCGTGAAACGCGAAAACACGCTCCGGCAACGCATGTATGATGCTCTCTTTGACAAAGCTTCGTACGCCCATCATTAATGATCAGTGTGGGTTCGGTCATAAAGTGAAATTGGTCTATTAGTGGAATCAATAACTTACGCGGACGATCCGGTCATTAAATGAAATTCTTGTCGGGCATAACGTGAGAATTTCCTACAGATTTTGGTCATAACTTGAAATTTTCGCGTTAACTGGCCAATCTTCCGCTCCAGCTCAGCCTCACGGCTCTCCGCTAAGACACGGCGGCCCTGACCGGAAAACGCTTTCATAGCTTGTTCTCTGAATTCGCGGCGCCAGCGATGCAGTGTGTTGGCACTGACTTCCAACTGGCGCGCCACCAAGCCTAGCGGTTTGCCCGAATCGAGCTCCTTGATCGCCGCCAGTTTGAACTCCCGAGTGAACACCCGTCGAGACTTGACCATAAAATCCCCCTTGCCAGTGTAGCAAGTGAGAATTTTGTGGCTTAACTCACTGTCTGATTTTTGGGGTTCACTCCATAGAGTTGCGAAGCATTAGACACGAAACGCTGCCAATGATTTCTTTGCTACGAAAGGAGTGGAACCGCCGCTTCGATTCAGCGTACCTTCCTAAGGTCCGCTCTCAACTGAATGCCGGTACCGCGTTGGTAAAGGCCGGGAAGTGAAATAGGGAGACGACCGGTGATGTTCTCCCGGCCTAGAAGCGCACGCGCCGCAGCCTCTTGCAAGGCCGGCATATCGCCATAGGCCATAACGTACGTTTGGAGCGACGGAAAGCTCTTAAGTAGATACGGATTGCCGAAGCTGATGCTGATGATAGGAACCTTTTTATCGATTAGGTCGGTAAGGGCGCCTGCTGGCAACTCGGGCAAACCGATACTGCGCGCTTCCCCGGCACGCACACGTCCGTAGAGCGATGCGATCACCACGTCCGCTGCTCGCGCTTTTGTTATCGCTTTCTGAATCTCTTCCTTAGTCGACCTTTCGTCCAGAACTATTGTCTCCATGTGCGTGCCGTTGCGCTGCATCTCGGCGACGAAAGGTGACGCAATAGAGAGGCGGTCGTCTCCGTTGGTGATTGCCAGATTGAATATCTTAGCCTCAGATGGATGATTGATCGGTACCAGCTTGCTATCGTTGCGGATGAGAGTGATAGCCCGTCCAGCAACTTCTTTCGCAAACGCGATCACGTCGGGACCAGACAAAGAATGGTCTATCTGATCTAGCGGCGTTTCGCGTCTTTGGACCAGGCCCAGATCATACTTCGCCGCAAGGATATGGCGCGCAGATTCCTCGATGCGCTTCTCAGTTAGCCGTTTAGACCGCACGGCTCCAAGTAGCCCTCGTACTGCGGCGTTAGGGTCCGCGGGTTTGATGAGCATGTCCGCGCCTGCTTCCAGGGAACGTACTGCCGCCTCTTCCTGATCGAAGTAATGCGTGAGTCCGCCCATGTCCAGAGCGTCAGTAACAATCAACCCATCGAAACGCAACTCGCCTCTCAACAAGCCTCGGACCACTACAGGCGACAAGCCTGCGGGCAGAAAAGCTTTCTCGAACTTGATCTCTTGACCTTCCGGGACGTATTCAGGGCGACTGGTTTCGTCGGGCGGCCGGAGTTTAATCGGTGTTGAGTCAATCTGCGGCAGCCCGATAAAGGACACCATCACAGAACCTACGCCCGAGGCTACGGACGCGCGGAATGGAACCAACTCAACGCTTTCGAGGCGCTCCTTGGTGACGTTGATCTCAGGGAGACCGCGGTGTGAATCCACTGCCGCATCTCCATGCCCCGGAAAGTGCTTCGCGGTAGCGATAACGCCGCGACTCTGACTACCCTGGATGAAGGCCGTCGCGAACGTCCCTACAGTCGCAGGGTCTTCACCGTATGAACGCACGTTGATGATTGGGTTATCCGGGTTGTTGTTTACATCAACCGCCGGTCCGAATATCTGTCTTACGCCAATAGCACGCGCTTCGGCGGCGATGATTTCGCCCTCGCGCCGGGCGTAGTCAGGATTGCCTGTCGCGCCGATGGCCATGTTCGACGGCAGGTTGACGGCGTCATCAAAGCGCATCCCCGCGCCAGTTTCCATGTCGGCAGAGACAAGCAAGGGGTAACGTGACAGCAGCTGCAACCGGTTAGTTAGATGGACCGACTCGTATATAGAGCCGCGATACAAGATAAGTCCGCCAACGTGATTCTCTTTGACTTGGCGGCTTAACTCGCGGAAGGTGTCCCCGTCCTGATTTAAGAATTTTCCGTAGACGGGGATTGAAATAAGCTGCCCGACCTTTTCTTCGAGCGACATGACGCGGAGCTGTGACTCAGCCCAGCGGAGAGCTTTAGCCGAAGGACGATTACTCCAAGCGCTCGTACGCTGTGGAGTGTCGGACGCACGCTCTATCTTTGCTGCGGGATAAACAGTAGGGATGCCTGTGGGCGCAATGGCGAGCGCGGCGGCTATGAATAACGGTAACGCAAGGCGACTTAGTCGGGACATTTTATACACCTGCTGTTATGTCTTCCGGCTCAATAGTGGGCCAAGATACAGGAAAACACTTTACGTAGAAAGGTGTTAATATGTCAGTGAGACGTAACACCTTCTACACTCTCGTTCCTGGGCGGCTCACAAGTAGGATCGTTCGAATCTTGCTTTACCGAAGAATGCGCGGGCTGCGTCGTTCGGCAGACTCGCAGCTTCACCTCTTAACCAACTGGAGTCCCTTATGTCCCCCGACTCTCAGCTCCCAGAGATTCACACGACGACAGAACTTATTACCAGCGGTCTAATCTCGGAAACGTCACACGTCCTCTTTCTCGACATTGTCGGGTTTACGAGGCGCCGTCCTTCGATTCAAAGACAGGTTTTGGAAGCGTTGGTGAAGATAGTCATAAACTCCGCGGCCTTCCAACAAGCAAAGAAGTGTAACGAGTTGATCAGTTTACCGACCGGCGACGGGATGGCCCTGGTCTTTCTCAACAAGCAAGAGGGCTCCGGTCCCGCTACCACTTGTGCGGAACACATTGCCGCCGACGTCTCCCGGCACAACGAAAGCTGCCATGAAGAACTCAAGCTCGACGTGAGGATGGGACTCCACAGCGGCAACGTAATGAACCAATCTCCATCGAAGGAGCTAAGATCGAAGGTCAAACTCAATTCCTGACCTTTGTCGCCTGGAAGTTTTGTTATTCACCGGTCCTTGAGATGTTGTCAACGCCGTTTGAAACGTCTCCTTTACTTGATTCCGCTAGGCCATGTGACGCTGGGAAGATCCCCAAAGGCCCAGATGAGAGTTCCCACAATCAAAAGGCGAAACCCAAGATACTCACCTAACAGACGATCATCTAAATGTGTATAAGCAGGCTTTACTTTACCTTCACCATCCATAAAGCGAATCACATTCTTGAAGCGCCGTCCGTTTTCTATCAATTGCGCACCGGTTAGCAGGATGCCCATTACCGTTCTTAAAGCTCCTGCCCGAGCGAACCAGTGCCATTGCCAGCTATACATGCAATAAAAGAGAGTAAAAGCAGGAAAACCAAAACCTAGTGTCCAGACTCGCTCCCAGTGTTCCTGCCGCATTTTGTGTGTGCGTAGTTTCTACGTCCATAATCTCTCTGCCTTTATCGTGACAACGAATCCATATTTCTCAAATCTACATCTCAGTATTCGACGAAATCTGCGGATTGTGTTCCTAACGCAAACTGAACCAGATTCCGTCACAAACTCAGCCGCGCAGCGGATTGATCAGCGTCAGTCCGGGAAAACGAGCGAAGTCGCGATCGGTGGAGGCAAGCGCAGCACCATGTTCAATGGCGAGTGCGGCCAGGTGAGCATCCATGACCAACGGCCCTGTGGCCTGCCCGGACTCCAGTAAGTCCTGGAAGATGGCCCAGTGCTTTTCGCCCGGTGTGAGAAGGACCGTTTGCGGGCGCTCCAGCCATTGAGTAACTATGCCAGCCGCCTCTTTAATGGAAAGAGGCGCAGCAAATGCCCGCTGGTTGGTACTGATGCGAAGGAAGGCGGTGATAGTCTGCCACGCGAAGCAAAACAGATTGGGTCCTGATAATTGCGTCTCGAGCCATTGCCGGGATGTGTCGTGCTCAGTTGCATCTACGTTGTAGGCGTACAGAAGCAGGTTCGCGTCTGTGAGGATCATTTGTGCTCAGCGCCTTCCAGGTACTCAAGCATCTCCCCTGTGTTGTCGTAGTTCACTCCTGGCATTTTACCCATACGCCGTGCACGTACCCGGAAGGGTTTGGAGGCTGCCAACTCGCGTCTAACCAGCAGACCTCGCCGCAGGACATCGTTCAAAATTTCCTTGAAGCTCCCGGATCGCTGTCTGCGCATTTCAGCTTGCAGTTTTGTGGCTACATCGTCATCAATCGTTACTGTAGTTCTCATGTGTTGATGTTATGGCGTAGGCATCATGATGTCAAGATTAGTGCATATTGATGTACGCTAAAAAGTAGAATTGCACCAAACGAGGGAATATCACCTGTTTGCTCGAGACACAAGCCACGACGACGCTCTCTCGCCATCATTGAGTCTCTCAAATGCACCGGCACTCGTTAGAGCAGAAAACCAAAGGCCGACACTAGATCGGCCTTTGGGTCCTCAGAGCTTCTTGGCAGACAGGGAAAGGGCTATGGACACCGCTCCCGGAATTTGCACTCCCTGTATGCCGCATTGCAATCAGAAATGCAGGCGAAGTGTCCGGGTTGGCCTAAAGGCGGACAAGTCGCCAGGCATTCAGAATAAGGGTCATCACAGATCGGGCAGGAGGATCCAGCGCTAACTGTGTTGCGCGTCGGTTCGACCGGCGTTAACAATAGAGCGCCTACCACAGTCGTCAGGATGATGAGCCTGACCACTAATCTACTTAAGTTTTGTCTTAACATTTTTTACCTCCAAACGGGGACCATGCGCTTGATAGCGCCACGGATGAGCCGTTTCTTAGTTGGTCATCGCTGGGTGAGACCGTTGCAGTTGTGAGATCTGTGAAGTTATGTGGGGAACGACGAGCAGCCTCGCCGACAAAACCTCGTGAGTGAGCAAAGGATACTCCCGGCAATGCAGTGAGTCAACGAATCGAAAATGAGTGGTTATTTGCTGAATGTCATTTGCTGAAGAGAGGCGATGGCAGCTTGCAGTTGTATGGGCCAATCCAGACCTTGCGTCACACAGCAGATCAGGCAGAAGGCATTATTTGCCACGCATGCGTCGAGTGCCTCGACCTCGACAGTAACCGTGCTCCGGGCAACGCCTGCGGCTAGCTTGTCGATGAGGTCCTGTCGCGGCCAGAGTTGAATGGCCTGACGAGATACGATGGGGCATTGCGAGCAGCGCGCTGCCGAAGAACAAGAATGATGAGCGCATCCGTCATTACTCCGTTTCGTCCTTAACGTTTGGCGGTTTTGAGCACCTTGCGCGGACGCCCAACCTTGCGATCCTTCACGGCTTCGAGGTGTTTCGGATCGATCATCCACACGATTCCGATTTTTGTAGCCTTCAAGCGCCCGCTATTGATCATCGCCCGCACTCTGGTGGGTGTCACGTTTAAGCGGCGTGCCGCCTCAGTTGTGTCGATGATCTTCATGGTCCAAAGTATAGCATTCTGCAAATAATTACGGCCACGTAATAATTTTCTTGACAAGCGAAAATCCACATTCCATAGTTGGCCCAACAACCAAAAGAAGCGGGCTGGCAAGTGCGTCAACACTCGCCAACCCTTACACAGTCGACTCCTAACCGCTTAAGTGAAAGGAATCAACCATGCCGGATAATATTATCACGAGCACTCACACTCACGGCGAAAGCCCTCACGCCACAGTCACACTAACTCCTGACGACATTCAGCCGAAAGATTGGAAATTCCTGCGGGAATGGGCCAGCAATCTTGGCGTGTCTATTGAGGTCTTATTAAAGCGCATTCTGATCGCGGGAGTGACAGGCCAGCTTTACGCCGAGAAGATACCTGAGATTGACGGTAAATCTCCCTGGTGACGCATGAGGCGCGGAGTGTCGGGCATTGGTGACTCTCATCATATAGTGACCTCACCACATGCGCGCACCGGCGCCACACGATTAGCGTTATCGATCCAACAAGGCCGAGGGTCGGTGACGCTTTGAAGGGCGCTACTTGTACGTGGGTACTCGTAGCGCCCTTTTCGAGAATGTGCTCGGTTCTAAGACCAGGTGTTGAAAAGGGCTACTATGGACCAGCTTCAGCGAGCGTATCTACTGCCTCGCCTCTGTCTCGTTCTCGGTAATAAGGCAATGTCGATTCGCCTCACCGCGTACGCGTGGTCATTATTGTGCCAGTCAATCATATCGATTCCGAGTGTTGTGCCAGGAGTGTACGGAGAGGTTACTGATGCATTACAGCTAAAGTTCCGCGAAGACTGACTACAACGAAGAAGAGTTCACTTACGGAGGAAGTTCAATGGACGAGCAAACGAGAGAAGCACACCGGCGAATATTTGAAAAATCACTTGCGGCATTTCCAGAGCCAGTCGCAGAGCAGGCCCGTACAGAGTTTCCGGGGTCGGCGGATTGCTACCGCCTGAAAGATGATCCGGGTCACTACTTCCTGATTGCCTTTGCTCCGCCCGGCAGCTTTCCTGAGCACGTCACCGCCTATGATGAGTCACTGACGGCAGTGCTGCTGCACGGGACCGACAGTACCTCGCCTGGAGATATCCTTGCGAAAATTCCGTTTACGCAACTTGTCATTTGTGATTGTGGAGAGTGGGAAATGCCCGAAGGAATAGAGGTCATTGATTATGACGTCGATACAGCGAAAGCCAAATGGAATTAGAACATGCCCGTTGCTGAGCCAGGTGTTTTAGTCCAGCCAATACAGGAAGCCGCTATAGATCCCGAGCAATATATCGAAAGAGGCCGCGCTGCGAAGATTGAGAACTAAATGAGAACTGCTTGAGGACTAATTTCAAGATCGGTTTAACCTTATGCACGACCTGACTCATGATATTCCTCGATCCAGTCATCGATAGTTCCAACAACCTCTACACCCTGGGCAACTACTATCCGGTAAGCGATCCGCAATTCAAGCAAGACGATTTCAGCAAGAGATTACTGGCCATCAAGTATCGACACGATATTGATCCCGATCCGCAGCCCTGGAAACAACGAAACCAGACGCAGGCGTTGCGATGGCTCTTTCAACAGATCGATCCCTTGCTCTCATCAGACATCGCCATAGCTGTTGTGCTCTCGCATGATCCTGCTGCCGGCATTTCCGGAATTAACCAATTGACACAGGCACTCGCGAGACAGAGTAGAATAGATGCCACCGCGTGCCTCGTCCGATTCAGGAAGATTCCCAAACTAGCGAGCGGCGGCAGTCGCAGCGTAGCGCGGCATATGATCTCGATCAGAGTCGAGCACGTAGAGGTTATTCAGGGGCGCGAGGTTTTGCTGCTCGACGATGTCACTACCTCGGGAAATTCTCTGGTCGCTTGCCGGCAGCTCTTGCTCGATGCAGGAGCTGCGCGCGTAAAATACATGGCACTGGGACGCACGACGCATAGCCGTTAGCAGCAGTGGATCGAGTGGTTAATCGCAAACGCGATAATGGACAGAGGTTATGGACTCGCAGTCAATACTCGCATTGATGAATACGCCCGGAGTGGGGCGTAAATCCGTCCAACAGATACTCGCGAAAAATATTGCGTCGGATCTCTGTCAACCGCGCGATCTGCGTGACGCCCTGCTCGAGACACGATCATCAAGTACAGCTTCGGTCCCAAGCATTGTCGACTTTGAAAGAGGCTGTTCAGAAGCAACGCGTGTGATTGAGGAAGCCGAGAGCCAGGGCGTAAAGATAATCAGTTCTGATGAGTCTCGCTTCCCGTCTCAGCTTCGCTCCATTCCTGATCCGCCAGTAGTGCTGTATGTCAAAGGAGACTTGAGTGCGCTTGCTCATCCGGCAATCGCAGTTGTGGGAACCCGCGATCCCACCAGCTTCGGAGCCGCCGCCGCTGAGCGGTTAGGCGCAAACCTGGGCGCCAAGGGCTTTGTGGTGGTAAGCGGTCTGGCTTTGGGGTGCGATACGGCCGCACATGAGGGCTGTCTCCAGGCGCGTGGAATCACCGTTGCGGTGCTCGCGCATGGAGTGGATTCTGTATACCCGGCAAACAACCGCAAGCTGGCGAGCTCAATCGTCGACAGTGGCGGCGCACTCGTGAGCGAGTACGCACCAGGAACCAGGCCGCGGCCCAGCTACTTCGTCGAAAGAGATCGGCTGCAGAGTGCCTTGAGCTTGGGAGTAATCGTAGTGGAGACTGACGTCGAAGGCGGCACCATGCACACTGCCGGTTTTGCAGTGAAGCAGCAGAGAGGCCTGGCCTGTCTGGTCCATCCGCCAAAATTCGTAGCGGCCGAAAAGACTCGGGGAAATCAAAAGCTTATCAAAGAGTCCGGCGCCTTCCCCCTGGAGAAGAAAGAAGACCTCGATGCGTTCATTGCCTTGCTGCTTCACCGAGAGGTTCCGAAGCAGGAACTCACCATTGAACCTCATGACGGACCGGCACTCACTCCCGAACAGATAGATCTATTCCTTGGATGGAAATAAACAAAATTCAGAAGGTTATAGGCTGAATGGAGTGAGACTCAGGTCGGAGAGAAGGGAATCAGAAGTCCGGGCGGATGCGCCATGAGTCCTTTTGATAACGCCCATCGTATCGGGAACCGAATAAGACAGCGAGCGGGTGGTTGCTGCAAATCTGTCCGTTTCGAAAAGGGGTCCGAAAATGTTATATATCGACCGTGAATCTGTGCCCACTCTCTTTGGGGGTACGGTCGTTATCCGAGCAGAGTAGAGATTGGTATTCGCGCCGCTCAATAGAGTGCACCACTGGGGGAACGACTGATGCAAAGTGGTTGGGCTGTACTCTTCTTTGAAAGATTATGGCAGGACATCCGGCACGGAGCCAGGATGTTTAAGAAAAGTCGCAGCCTCACTGCGGTGGCTCTATTCTCACTGGCATTGGGCATTGGCGCCAATACTGCCATTTTCAGTCTCGTAAACGCCGTTTTTTTTCTTCCGCTTCCTGTCCTCGAACCCGAGCAACTTGTTTCGATCTTTACGATAGACAAGAACAATCCTGGCGACCTCGAAACCTCGCACCTGAATTTCGTTGATTTTCGCGATAAGAATCAGGTCTTCTCCGGCATAGCAAACTACACCACCATTCCTCTGATTTTGAATAAGCCTGAACAGAGCGAGCGCATCACCGGACAACTCGTCAGCGGCAACTACTTCGACCTGCTTGGGGTAAAGCCGATCGTGGGAAGAACCTTTCTGCCTGAGGAAGACCGCACACCGGGCACAAGTCCAGTGGCGGTAGTTAGCTACAATTTCTGGGTTAACCGCCTTAATACTGATTCGGGCGCCATCGGAAAACCCATCAAGCTAAATGATCACTTCTTCACTGTCGTGGGCGTAGCACCTAAAAACTTCACGGGCACAGACCTCAGTGTAGTGCCGGAAGTATGGGTACCCATGATGATGTATCACGAGGCAGCGCCAGGCACGGAAACTCGTTACACCAATCGACGTTTCCTCTTTTTGAGTCTCGCCGGACGGCTTAAACCCGGCGTTTCGCTGAAGCAAGCGCAGGAGTCAATGACTATCCTCGGCTCTCAACTCGCTCAAGAGTATCCCAAGGATAACGAAGGCAGAGGAGTCAAACTCGTGCCGCTTTCGGAGGCGCGACTTAATCCCGACCACAACAACCTGCTCCTGCGCATTTCAGTGATGCTCATGGCAATTGTCGGGACCATCCTGCTCATCGCGTGTGTCAATGTGGCGAACTTGCTGCTCGCAAAAGCCACTTCGCGGCGTAAGGAAATTGCTTTGCGTCTTGCCGTCGGGGCGAGCCGCGCGCGTCTGATTACACAGTTATTAACTGAGTCGGTGCTGCTCTCGCTGTTGGGAGGTTTGTTAGGTTTGCTGCTGGCGTACGCGATTAAAGACTTACTGCGAGCGCTGATCCCGCCGAGCCTGGGAGTGGAAGGGATAACCGTCACGCTCGACCGGAACGTGCTTCTCTTCACTTTCGTGCTTTCAGTTTTGAGTGGCTTGATCTTCGGTCTCTTCCCGGGCCTGCAGGCGTCAAAGCCTGACCTGACGTCAACACTCAAGGCAGACATCCTGACGCCCGGCCACTATGGTTCTGCGTTCAGCCTGCGCCGGGCGCTCATCATCATGGAGGTTTCACTTTGCCTGGTTACGCTTGTGGTTACAGCTCTCTTTGTTCGGAGTCTCAACAACGCGCGGAAGATTGATCCGGGATTCAGGGTCGACAATATCTTACTTTCGGCAATTGACATCAGTCTTGAAAACGCTGATGACGAGGCGAAAGCGGTACAATTTTACCAGCAACTGGTGGAACGCATTAAGAATTTGTCGGGCGTGCAGCAGGTCGTGATCTCACGGAGCCGTCCCTTCGAGAAAAGTTTTTCGAGATCCGTTTTCATAGAAGGACAGGAGGACCAACCTAGTCAGCAGGGAGTGCTCGTGAAGACGAATATTGTTGGCGCCGACTACTTCAAGACACTGAATATTCCGGTGCTGAGCGGGCGTGAATTCGCCAATGTTGACACGGCGAGTACAGCAAAGGTGGTCGTCGTTAATGAAGCTATGGCGCAACGCTTCTGGCCCAACCAGAACCCTCTTGGTAAGAGATTGAAGCTGATTAGAGACACTGCCGGCCGAGAGGTCATCGGTGTGGTCAAGAACACGAAGATCAATAGCCTGAAGGAGCAGGACCAGCCGTATCTCTATCTTCCTCTTTCTCAACACTACACGCCTACTGCAACCATTTACGTGCACACTGCCAAGAATCCCACGCAGCTAACGGCCGCGGTACGAAATGAAGTGCGCAACCTGAATCCAAACCTGCCGGTATTCGATGTTCGTACGCTGCGCGAACAGGCCGACCGCTCTCTCGGCACTGAACATGGGACGGCGATGTTGTTGACCTTTTTCGGATTGCTCGCATTATTGCTGGCGGCGGGTGGGATGTTTGGCGTCATGTCATACTTCGTTTCGCAGAGAACTCGCGACATCGGCATACGCATGGCGTTAGGCGCACAGCCCTCGGATGTGATCAAGTTAGTCATGGGCGAAGGGCTGTTGCTCATCCTGATAGGCGTCACACTTGGTCTATTGGCCGCGCTGGGGCTTACGCACCTGTTGCGAACTATACTTTTCGGTATCAGCCCGAATGACCTCTTTTCTTTTATTTCTGCGCCACTGATTCTGATATTCCTGGCGCTTCTCGCTAGCTACATACCGGCCCGGCGGGCCTCTAAAATCGATCCGCTGCGTACCTTGCGCACAGAATAAACGGTCAAAGAAGGACCAAAACTCAGGCCTCTGCCTCCGTTGTCCTCCTGATTCGTCGTCTCAAGATCAGTCCTATGCTTATCAGGATAAGTGCACCGCCCAGCAACGCCTGGATCGTCAACGTCTCGCGCAGCACTATCGCCCCCAACAACACGGCAAGAAACGGCTCCACGAGTGACATCGCCATTACCTTCGTCGCATCCATGCGTTTAAGCAACCAGTAGTTTAAATAAAAGGCGGCGACCGACCCCGCTAACGCAAGATACAACAACGAGATTATCGCGGTCGTGGTCCAGCGGAACGCAAGGGGATTTCCTTCTTTGAGAAGGCCAAAGATCATGAGCGGAACCAACCCGCAGAGCATTTGCCCAGCCGTCAGTACTGATGGCTGCAAGTGAGTCCCGTAAGCCTTAATTACGACGTAAGCAAAAGCGACGCAGAGCGCGCCTGCCGCCACCGCCGCGCTACCCAGGAGCGCCGGCCACCCGACGACCGATAACTGGTCTGAGAAAATAACAGCCACGCCAACAATGCCCAAGGCGATGGCAGCTAGTTTTGAGAGCGTAAAGCGTTCATCGGGAAGTAGGTAGTGTGCAAAGATTAGCGTAAACGCAGGAGTGGCCGCTTGCAGCACTGCCGTCAGACCGGACGAGATGGATCGTGCACCCCAAAAAACCAGTCCGTAGTTCAAGCCTAAAAGGATCACCCCTGTAACAGCAATCAGTTTCCAGTCCCGTGCGCTACGCGGCAATCGGGTACGTCGTACTACAATTACCGGAAACAATATGGCCACGGCGATGACTAACCTGATGCCGGCAAAGCTGACCGGTGGTAAGTCATGCAAACCAAGCTTGATAAACAACCAAACGGTGCTCCAAATCAGGCAAGTCACTACCCAGACAAACACGACTTTCATTAATTATCTCGCAATGCGTTGAAATAGACTGGCGTATTGAATGTTATCAGCTATGACTCTGGTTCGCCTTACTGTGGGTTCGGCCACAAAGTGAAATCGGCCCATTAGTGGAATCAATGACTTACGCTGACGGTTCCGGCATTAAATGAAATTCTTTTCGGGCATAACGTGAAATTTTCCTACAGATTTCGGTCATAACTTGAAAATTTCCTCACCCCCTCTTTTTCAGCGCCAGAATCGTAGCGCCGTCAGTTGGCACTGTGTTCTGTCATTCTGATCAAGTCGCCACCATATCAATCCACCCAATTTTTCACTCTCCTCAGTCCCAACAAGAAAAACCTTCCATGCCGAAGGTACAAGTTGGTTCCCTTTGCTTTTGACCTTTGCTTGTAGCGGAACTGATTACGATGCTCATCTGTCTTTCTTTGGTAGTTTGAAATCAAGTTCAATGGTCCTTAAGACCGATGGCTCGCACAGTGAATAATTCAATGACCTCAGAGATCGTAGTGATTGAGTGACGGACGAAGAGCGGATGGCGCAGTGTAAGGTTGCCTTAATATGAGAGTTCTCCGGACGCAATGAATCAATCGCGAGGCAAATCTAAGATTCCATTTGGCATCATTCTCGCAATAAGAACATTTGTAGCCGTGTTGGTCGCAACCCTGACGCACGTCAAAGCTTCGAACTGAGGCGCTTGAGCGTTATCAACGTTCAGCACATCGGGGGAACCGGCACAAGCGGCGACGTGCGAAGCAGCCGCTCCTGGCCCAGGCCGGTCCCAAGCGGATCATTGATCTTCGATCCTCCCGGAAGTGTTTCAACGGCTAGACAGCTAAGCGGCGTATCCTTATCGAGCGTCAGACCATCGAGCATCAATCCGATCTCGCTTGTCGACCACGTCGCGTCAGCGTACAGCGAGTCGATTGCGCTTTCCCGCTCGAAGTTCGATCGTTTAAAGCGCGCGAGCTTGTGACTCAACAGGACATTGCGGAAATCCTGATTATCGCTTTGGTATACCTGTGCATAGAGCATTACGTAGATCTCCGTTGCGGGCAGTTGCGGACGTATTGAACGGCCATCCTCCACTGGATTCGCGAATGGAGCGCTGGCGATGATCCCCTGCTTGGTGTGGAGCACCATGCAAATCAACACGGGCGCCGGATGCTGAACGCCGGTTACTCGTAAGGCGGCGCCGAAACGACCCTGCGCAGTGCTCCAGCCGATGTTGTGCCCGACGCGAAACTCGTACGTGTAGAAACCGAACAATTCCGGCGCATCGTCGGGCAAGCCCGGTGGAAGAGGCAGTATAAAATGGATAGGCGAGTCTGAAGGCACGAGCTGTTGCATCGCAGTGAATCCGGCGCGGTCGTCTGACTGTCCCGGTACTATCGTGCGGATCGGTTCGGGATCGACTGGCAACGGGGGTTCGGCCTCCTCGTCGGGATTGCGTAGCGAGCGAAGCAGCAGCGGGTCTGCAGAGTAGCTGAGGATACGGCAGAAGTAGAGATCATTAGGATTTTCCGGTGAGCGGTCGAACTCGAGCCAAAGAACTCGGCGGCGCTTTTCAGTGCTTGAATAGTCAGCCGTGCGCACATAAGGCGATAACGCAATGCCCGCCGACGCCAGACGAGGCACTTGTGACGGCGATGTGGTCATTGGCAGACGCACGTTGACCTCGACTGCGGGCGTGGACTGGTTAGGCGCGGTTTGAAAGTTGGGCGTAAGGGAGTATTTGAGATCCAGCTCGGCTGGAAATTGACCGGGCTCCGGTTTCGGATCGACGACGTCAAAAAAGATCAGATCCGTGCCACTCCGATCAGGGTGGACCAAGGCTGCCGCGTCAATAGTAGAACGCGATTCGATCCGGCCAACTTCGCCCACATCTTGTCGAACCACTGAGACGCCAATCGGCGCCAGACCGTCCCAAGTCCAGTCGCGATCGACGGTTAGTCGCAAAGCGACGATCCAATGTCGGGCCAAGTCAGCATTCGAGGCGAGCGTGATGCTGGAATTATCGGGCGCTAAAATGTGTCGCAACCCGGCAGCAGCCCCGAAGACCACTCGCCTTCCGGAGCGCGCTCGCAACGTCAGTCCGTTCACATCGAGATCCAACTCCGCCGCCAGTCGTCCAATCGGATTCTCTGGAGCTTCAACGCCAAGGCCTGCGGCTCGCTGCGCAAATGCGATCGATGCGTCGAGGAGACTCGATGGCTGAAGAAAGATGGCGCGCAGTAGATCGCTGGGCGTCGACGGCAGAAAAAGATCGCGCTCGTCCGATGAGGGGTGTCGCAAAGTGATATTGATTGAACCGCCAATGCGGACATCATCCGAGCCGAAGTAATCGAGGTGCGGATCCTCCTTAGCCACAGCGAAAAAAACGAGACGAACATCGCGCGCGGTTGGCACTGCAATTGGTCCGGCGGCGGCAGGTGGCGAAAGCGTTTCGACATCATGCACGTCGGTCCAGGCGAGGTCCAGGGTGAGCCGTTGACTCGGGTCCGCTGGGAATGGCCGAGTCGTTGTGAAGACTGTGTGAAATCCGTTCTCCGTTCCTCCGCCTGGCTGGTTGTCGAGTCCAAGCGCGCGCACCTGCACAGAGATGCCCAGTGTGCTGACATCGGGGTCAGGCAAGGCTACTTCACGTTTCTCCGCCTGTGCCAACGGAATGTCGGTGATGAGATCAGCGGCGGCGTTGGGGACTCCGGTGTAACCGTATTCAGGGTGACCGAGGAGTGGGCGGCCAACATGAATCTGTGTGGGTGGATTGGCCGGATCGGGAACGTTCGGCAGTTTGTCGAGCACACGGACGAAGCGCGGACGGATCCACCGTCGGAAGGGAAGGGTAAAAACGGGATGCGAACCAGGGTTCTGTGCTGCATCCGTGGAGTCGGGGCCGCCGCCGGTGTGATCCATTAACCGAACGCGAAACTGATAGGTGGTGCCGTACTGTAGCTTTACGCCGGGATCGACGCCGTCGACAGGATAAGGACCTGCGAAGCCAGGATCGCCGATAAGCTGCCGTGTCAGCTTGTCGACTGCGACGAGTGATGGACCAGTCCAGTGCGTATAGTAGCTGGGCAGCCAATAGATTCCGGTCTTCTCGCCATCCGGCTGCGTCGGAATCGTCTCAATTCCCAGTTCACCGTCGAAGTCGTCGACTTTGACTGCACCCAACTTTACTGACCCTTGGGCAAGGCACAGCGAAGACCAGTCAGCATCTCCTTGCACGCGCGCGTCAATGCGGTAGCCCAAGACACCCATTGGCGCATCGAGCGGGACGGCCGCGGCGTCGATCTGACGGTTGAGCCAGATGGGTACCTGCTCGTCATCCCACCCGAGCCGCACACCGATGTCTTTGACGGGACGCGTTCTGTCGTCAGTTTCATTCAGAGGATCCAGAAAGCGAGGTTGGATGGCGTGGACTGCTTTGGCGAAGCCGTCATCGTAGTCTTCCACTTCCTGAAAGATATCGTCGTACGGACCCGGCGGAGGCACGGCTGCGACCGGAAAGAGAACCGGAGTGAACAATGCGCGGGGCGCCGAAAGCGGCGGAACACGCGTGGCGTAAGTCTTGAGCGCATCGGGTGTCGCCGTCAGGCCGAACGCATCGCTAGCGGGTGCGAGGGTGACCCAGACCCACCCACCCTCTTTGAAAAAATCCGGCGTCGCCGGAATGTCGAGCGGTCGGATGATTCCCACGGCTTCAGCGAGCAAAGGTTGGCGCATGGCGATGGCAATGACTTTTCCCCACGGAAACTTCGGCGCTACGGGAGGCTTGATCTTCTTGTATGGCGGTTTGTTGGTACCCGATCGAAGTGTGCAAAAGTAGCTGTCGTCCGTGACGGTGTAGACACTGCGCGAGACGGAGAATCCGACGGCGTCTCGATAGGTTGGCGGCAAGTATTTCTTTATTGTTGTTCCCGTGGGGCGCGGATTCGCCGCCGGAGGCGCAGGATCAATTGGGAAGACGGTGGCGAGCTGATTGAATAGATTTTGTGCCTGGGGAGGATGGGGTGACGGCATGTTCACTTCAGTAGCCGCGGTGCCGAAGCTCGGAATTTGATCGAGTCCAGATATCAGGCGAACATCGAAAACAAAGTTCGCGGCGGCGAAAGACGGGCTGCCCGCCATCAGTGGATCCAACGGACTGCCACGAGGTATGGCCAGCAGGCGAACGTGGACGCGCGCGCCATCCCAATGCTGCAAGTAGGGAAGAAGATTCAGTCGCGTTGTTGCCATGGTGTCCTCCTCTTTAAAGCACGTCGGGCAGCGCACAGGGGCCGCCGTTGAGATTCTGGCTCGTTTCGGCCTGCACTTCGATGTCGATGTCGATAATCCAGCAGATGGTAATCTCGATGGCAAAGGTCAGCTGCGCCGCACCCCAAATCGTTGTGGCGGTGCAGGAAGCGCTGGGCGAGACTTTCAGTATCGCCATCTTTGCTTCAACGCTAACGTCGACGCTGACTACTTCGAGATCGACGCTTCCCTTGATCAGCAATCCGACGCCAAAACCGAGCACGCTGTCGCCCGCGATGAGAAACATCGTTTCCATGAAATAGGCCTTGCATCCGAAGCCGGCGATATTGAACGAGACTCCCAGCCCCGCTCCTACCGTGAGGATGAATGTAGTGCCGTCGGCCGTGCTCATCTTGATCTCGATCTTGATCATCCCGACCGCCTTGAGCGGATCGAATGGGGTGGGAATTAAGATTGTCGCCCCGAGTTCGAATGCGGCTTCGGCCAGCGGTATCGCGATGACCAGTGAGACGACGACATCGGTGTCGTCAAATTCAGGTCCGCCGGGCGGAAGGAGCTTGTTGAGTTCCTCGTCCATGGGGATTTTCAAACCGGCCTTGAACTCCAGTTTGTTGGTCATCGACACGTTTAAGGGAGTCGGAAAACCGAGTGCTTGCAGAAACTCCATGATGTCCTGGACCACACCAAGCGCGCCGCCAAAGATGAGCTTTGGATCAAGGAGCGTGGTGGCGATATCCGCGGCGGCATCGACGGTCGCCTTAGCCCGGATGACCTCGCCCAGCAGCGTGGAGCTGGTGGCAAGATTGACGTCCTTGAGCTTGAAGCTCCAAGGCACGGCTGCGGAGGTGTCGATGGCCAACTCGACAATGGAGCCCGCGTAGTCCACATAACTACGAACCCCACCGGCTTCCGCGATCGTGCGCTGCCCTACGGTGACCGGGAAATTCGGCGTTGGTAACTGCAATTTGTAATTCCCGCCTGAGATATCAATCGAATAGTTGGCGTCAGGAAATGGAATCGCGCTATCTGTGCGCGGGAAGAAGCCAACCGAATTCGCCAGTGAATACGGGTCGGCCAAGAACGGCGCGCGCGTGCTCGTGATGCGAGTGGAGCTGGCTTCGATCTTCGGACGTGGGAAGAAGATGCGTTGCGTACCGGTGGCATGGGTGATGCCATAATCAGAGACGGGTGAAGTTGGGCTGTTTAGATCTACCGGATCCGCAAATCGGTAGGGAGACGTAAGCGGCGGCGCTGCGGGCGCGGCTCCGGCCCGGACCAGCGGAATGCCCAGATCCTTGTTGAGGACTTCAGGCGCGGCGCCCGGCGACGTCTGCCGCAGAAATGACCACTGACCGCCTTGCGGGAACTGGGGGCTTCCCCATGCCGTCATGACGAATTCAGGGCCGCCCATTCCCAGTGTCACGCCAACACCGACTCGGCCGAGTTTCATCAATTGCCCGGAATTGCCAATATTGAAGACACAATCAATGGTGCCACCGAGGGGTCCCGCGATCTGAATCAACTCCTCGTACTGAGCCGCCGTCAGGATCATGTTTCCCGTGGGTTTGAGTTGCACATAACCAATCTGGCCCCGCGCGGGTACCCCCGATTGAGAGCCTCCTTTGACAGCACCCTCGATGGCGAGGTCTCCGTCGAAGATGACGCCCGCGACCTCGGCGCCGCCGGTGAGATCGATGATTTGTCCCGTATCGCGAATGTTGGTGACGTTGCGAATTCTCTGCACTACGCCAGGATGCGTGACGAGTCCGACACCCGGGAATATGTACTCGCCATCCGTCACTGCCTGCCAGCCGCTGTCGCGGCGGATCACACTGCCGGAGTTTTTCCGAGAGACGGTGATGGTCCGAACCACGCGCACGCCGTATGGATAGAGGATACTGCGCACCTGCACGACCTCCATGGACGTTCGCCCAACCAATACGTCGAGGTGTACCTTGGCGACGGCGACCGCATCATCGAGGGGATTGACCCAACGACTGAAAAGGCTTTCGCCGTACCCTGACAGATCGATTCGCGTGACCGGCACCTGGGCCGTTGCCGCACCGGGACCAAGATATGTGTTGAAGATCGTGTCGACGTCAGTATCCAAAATGCTTCGGTTGGAAACAGGGACGCCGGACTGGAGCAGATTGTCCTTGAGTTGAATTGTCGACCCCTCGAGGCTCGGAGAGTCGGGCGCGGCGGGATCAATGGCGCGAATGCTGATTTGGTAGCCGCCCTTGACCGCTTCCTGAGTGAACTCTGGCCGGTTGTAATCGACCTCGGCTCCGCGTGGCGCCCCCGCATTCGGCTTTCGGAGTGTCGAGAAGGCTTCTATTCCGAACGGTAGCGTGAAACGTGCATTGGCCGACTGCGGAACCGCGCTGGTGTTGAAGTTATCCACCAGAAAATCGAGCGCCGGCGCGGGAGCCATTCGTACTAAGTGAACCGATTGAACGCTAATCGCCGTCGGTCCGCCGCTATCCGTGAACGTTACCGGTGTTGGGAAGGGCGGTGATGGCGGCGGCAACTGCGTTTCCGTGAACACCGGCTCCCATTGGACGGCAGGAAGGGTTAGCACGTATAGCGACTGGCTCTGGCTGACGAGATACATCGAATCAACCGCGACGCTCGTCCTCGCACCTCGTTGACTTGCCCAGGCAACGCCGAATTGATCGACATTGGTCGAGAGATCAAGCAGGACGAGCGCTCCGAATTGGGTTCCAGCGGCGAACTCGACGTTACGCGCCAGCCCAAATTGTGGCGATGGCCCGGGCGAAGCTGTAGCTTGAGTGGCCGGCAAAGTGTAGGTGAGAACTGGCGGATTCGCTGCCGACCAGAAAATGAAAGCATTCAAATTTCCGGAACTTCCAAAATCGCCGAGTTTCTCAAACGGGAAGCCGAAATTCGCCGCGTAAGGATCCGGCAGAATCGGCAACAAATACTGTAGACCGAATCCGATAACGGCTCCGCCGGTCGGCGAATGAACTCCATCGTATGCTGCTACAAGCAGTAACGTTGAGGCGGGTGTGACACGGAACACGGAATTAGCAATCGCCAACGCCAAGTCGCGGGTGCGCGGCGTCCGGTCGAGAACCGCTTCGACGATTACACCGTTGAAACCCGCGGATTCAATAAAGAAGATCAGGGCATTTTTCGCCTGAATGAACACTCGTTTGCCATTGACGGTGACCGGGCGATCAAAGTTTCCTTTGATTGAGCCGATCAAGATCAGTAGTTCGGCGCCAGTGGCCGCGGAGAAGAAGCGAAGCGGAAATTGCGTGGGCCATCGAAGGTCGATCTGCGCCGAAGCATCTTCTCCAGGATGCGGACTCCACAACTGAATGGTCTCGCGGGAGCTGGCGCCGCGCACGGCAAGCGCAAGAAACGTGATCAGCCCCGTGTCGACAATCAGCGTAATCGGTCCCGCGGCTGTTGCTTTCCTCTGGCCCTTCCAGGTAAGCGTGAGGCCGTCCTTGAGAAGCAGTGCGAGTCCGCCGGCGCCGGCCGCGTTGCCGAAGGAGGTCGGCGAAACGATCGCGACTGGCAGGGCCCAGGCCGCGCCGCTAATTTCTGCTTCTCCGTCGGGGATAAACTCATCGGATCTAACAACGTCTACTCTAAATGACCTCGCGTTAGTCTTCGCTGGAACGAAAATGCGCGCGGCGTCGGCTACATAGACAGGCGTATGCGCAGTCGGTTCGAGCTCAACGCTCGATTCGTACGCCGTGAGACGAGCCTTATCGATTGACTGGATTCTCGCTCCGGTTGCTGAGAAGACAAACGTAACGCTGTTCGGGACTTCGGCGGCTGAGTGACGCGCGTCGTCGCCGGCTCCCGTGCCTGTGGGAACCGCGCCCGGATCTAACTTCAGCGCCAAAGTGCAGGTGATGCCAGCGGGCACAACAATCTCGTTGCCCGCCACGTTAACCGAATGACTGAATGTTAACGTTCCGCCTTTAATTCGCAGGCCCGTGTATCCACCGGCGGGAGCAGCGGAAGCGATTTGTTGCGAAGCAATCCAAACGCTGCCGGCAGGAAGCGTGAAATGATCAGACTTGATGGTCAGTAGACCCTTGATTGGAAGACTAAGGAACGGTACGCCGCCAGTACTGCGAACAAGCCTCGTCTGGGTCACGATCTGAAAAAGATCGATCCAGATGAGTCGGCCAACGGCGTCCATGAACGGACCAATTGAGGAGTGGATAGCTCGCCCTGACGCCCAATCGGGTGTGATGTTCGGCAGCCCGGTAAATGGGATTGGAACTTCTCGCCGGGCGACGAGAAACTCCGGAGTCGGCGGGGGCTGTGAGGTTACTGAATCGATTATCGATTCGAAGCTCGCGAGGTGCTCGGTGCTAAGTGCGTGTGAACCGATGACCGGAGTGACCGTCTTCTCGCGGGTGATGGATTCCTTCTGGCCTATCGCCATCGCCTGCGCTACTGCAATTCGAGCGTGCTCCAATTGCGCGGATGGCGCACCCGGCAATATTCGCAGATCACCGATAAGGGCCGTTACTTGGTTAAGGAGTTCAGCCTTTTCTTCAGCCATGCGACACCTCACAGACTAGGGAAGGGATGAAGGTTCTCGTCTGAGTTTGAGCCGCCGGGGTTGCGCCAGGTGCTCCTGAAGTTCGCCCGCGCGGTTCATGCCGAACACTCGAACCAATTGTTAAGGGTCCATACCGCAAGTGACTCCTCTACGATCCGAGCTCGTTTGGCGTGCCATCATCTTCAGGGACTCAAGTTAGAATCAGGAACTCCACACAGATCCGCGAGGTGTGTGGTATTCGAATTACACAGCTTCAAGTCTAGAGATCGTAGGATCGGGAGGCTGAAATGCTTGTAATGAAACGCTAGATATCAGAGTTGATGTGCCCTGTCAATAAGGCAAGTTTCCACAGTGTTACTGCTCAATGAAAATGTCTGCATGCTAGCAGCATGGGGACAATCACCTTGAAGGCCAAACCCTTAATTGGACCTGCCTGATCCTGTATAGGATTGGCTAAACCTAGATGGTTTTCTAGCGATCCAAGAAATAGCTGGACAAATTTAAGCAGCGATTTCCACGTCCGATATACCCTCACATCGAAATTTGAACAGGCCTGCTCTGGTCCAAGAAAGAACTTTTGCAGCGAACGATATCCGTGCAGCAGATCGCGAAGTAAGCCATTTCGAATTAAGTGCGTCCCCAACCAGACTCCTGTCGCTTCGCACACTTCAGCCAGTTTCGATTGTGGAGAAAACTATGCCGTAAGTTGCGAGTTGGAAATCTACCGGCGTCACTCTACCGGCGTCACTCTTGACATAAAGGAACTTTAGGCATAAGTTCCGCCACAAATAAAGTTATTCAGATGACATTCTTCTGCCAGAGACCAGAACGGCATCGATCGTTGCGCAGGTGGCAGCCCAGACTATTGATGCTAACGCTTGTAGTTGTCTTCGGGTCGATGACTGCGCAGAGCCAAACGATAATGCTAAATACGGGATTAGTGGGAACGACGGGTTCTACCTTGATACCTTTGAATTCGCCGGACGACAATTGGCAAGTGACTGCCGATCCGATTAATACAAATGTGCCACGTTCAGCCGTTGTGGTTAGCAAAGTAGCAAGCTCTCAAATTCAATGGGTTTCACCTCTACCGAACAGTTACTGGATTTCGCCAGCTTCTAACAGGTACATGGTAGCCTTGACGGGAACTGCGAGAAGAACGTTCACCTATCGGTTCTGTTTCACCTTGCCGCCGGTTTTGCTAACAGCAAATCTGACACTTCAACTACGCGCAGACGACATCATCAGGCAGGTTCGTCTCAACGGCAGCCCAATCTGGAATAATCCGCACTCGAATGCGGTGGCAAGTTCGAGTGAACCGGGAACCTTTCTGGGTACCCCGCTGTCAATTACATATCAATCGCTGACAGGTTTCCAAGGAGGTCAGAATTGTTTGGAAGTGGTGACTGAAGATGTAAAGCAGGTTATTACGGGACTGAATGTCGCGGGCACTGTGAGCTACCAAGCCGGTTGTGCAGTCTCAGGGCAGATAGTCGATACGGACTTAAGTACCGGCACTCAGGGTAACCCCCCTTTTGGCCTCTCCGGTTGGACGGTTGACCCGAAATGGAGTTTAGTTTCCTCTCCTGGCAAAGGAACGAGCGTCGCTTACGTAAAAAAATGGACCTACCCTTTGGTGCTGAATAGCACACAGCCGGCAAAGTGGATTTTTCGGGATTACACTAACGAGCAACAAGGCTCATTAGGAGATGATCCTGGCCTCTATACTTATCGAGTTCAGTTCAATTGGGACACTACGAAATATAGCAGCATGTCGCTGACCTTGAGGTACTCGGCCGACAACGTGGCCACGGTCAAACTTAACGGCACGGTTGTAAGCTCGTGCAACGTGACGACGAAAGATTGCTTCCGCGCTTGGCGTCCGTCCGTGGCCGGGATGTCGGTGTTGGCGCCATTCTCCAATGGATTAAACACTCTGGAGGTTGCGGTTACTAACAATTGGCCCCCAAATCAGAAGTCTGGTACTGGCCTAATTGTCGACGCGACACTTCACGCCACGTGTAAATAAAGACGAGAGGCGTCGCGATCAATCAGAAGTTAGTCCGGTGACCAAAACTCACTTCCCACCCAAAAAAAGATTTCTCGGCGACAGAACGTACGGACGCCGTTCAATGGCTGAGGACTTCTGGTACCTTCACCATAACAAGGCCCATCGCGAGCTCGGCTTCATGTCGCGCGATCCCAGGGACACACTGAAGGGCAGTGATTTAGTTGAGCTTAGCAGTCACGCAGGTCTGCGAGCTGCGATGGGCCAATCATCAGCGGATCCATTCTTTTGAGGCTCGAGTCACTCCTCCTCAGTTTGAGCCAGATTCTGAAAGCCTTCAGCTAAGTATGGACCAGCGAGACTCGCTTCATGTTGGCGCGTGGAATGGCCCTCGTATTGTGCTGTCGCCGGAACCACTGATGCCGATTTCAATCGGCTCAACGGAAGGCTAACTAAACTGGAAGTCTCCATCGAGTCACCACAGAACGGATAACCTGAGAGTAAAAACAAACGAAACTGAACTGGCAGTTCACCAACCTCGGTTTAAGCGTTCGATGTTCTCTCGAACGCTTGGCCAAAGCGTATCGAGTTTCTTCTCTTCGTAATCTTCTTGAGAGTCAGGATCAAGAGCGTTTCGCTCAGCGCCGGCTATGAAGCGAGAGTTAACTATGACTGCACTGTCATAGTTGTCATCGGCACTGATATCAACGTGTTCCGGGTAGAACCATAGTCGCGCATGCATATGGAAGTACCTTCGTCCCTCGAAAAGCCGCAATAAGTGGGTTTGCCACAAATCCGACACGGACGTTTCTTGCTAACGCGCAAAGCCGCCCGAAATCATGGGGTTACGTTTTGCAGCCGCTCGGTTGATATGAAATCGTGCGCGCAAATTTCATTTATGACCGACAAGATTCTCATTTTATGACCGACGAATTTCACTTTATGACCGAACCCACAGCCTTGAACATTTCCTGCGACTGATCAAATCAATTACCCTGCCGAGCTTTTCTTGACGGTTTTTAAGGCGCATGTTAAAAAGAAGAGCGACTAGCCTAAAGCCTGAACGGCGCTTGCGTCCACGGTAAAAACCCCGTCAAAAATGCCGCGACAAGTGGACGAAGTGAGCGACTGTTAACGCTACCTGGAGCATCCTCCTCAGCCAACCCTGGGCGTGCAGATTGTAAAATCAGCGTCCAAGAGTTTCAAAGCAGAGAGGCGTTAGCTTCTGCAATTAGCCGCTTCAGACCAAAGGAACGGAGGCGAGGATGAAGCAGGATTTGATCAATCGCATAATTGCGATTGCTCAGAGGACACAATCACGTGAATTAGACTTGAGCGGGCTCGAGTTGGATGAGCTGCCCCCGCAACTTCAGCAAGTCGATCAAATCAAGACTCTCATTCTGCGCAAGAACCGGTTCCGTGACATTCCAGCATGGATTCAACAACTGCACTCACTCGTCCGTTTGGATTTGAGTGATAACCCCCTTGAACACATTCCGGAGGCGGTGACCAAACTACCGGAACTGCAAGAGCTTGATCTGACCAAGAACATGATCGAGGTCGTGCCGCCGCATATTTCCGGGCTCAGGCAGCTCAAGTTGCTGAGTCTTCAACTGAACAAGGTCAGGCTTATCACAGAGGAGATCGGCAGCCTTGAAAACCTCACGAAGCTGATGCTTCATGAGAACCAATTGGAGGAGGTACCAGAAAGCCTGGCGACTCTGCGGCTGACGGAACTGTATCTGAATGGTAATAGATTTCGTACGTTGCCTGCCTTTCTTGGAAAGCTTCAGAGCCTGATACTGTTGAATGTTCAGAATAATGAGCTTACGACGGTTCCTCCGGAAATTGAGCAGTTGATTAATGTACAGATGCTTTTCCTGCGTAATAATCGGTTCACCAGGCTTCCGGACGTGGCCGGACGTATGTGGGGATTAAAATATTTATCTCTCCAGAACAACGAGCTGACCGATCTGCCGCATCTGGAAAACGCGCCACAGTTGACGCATATGTTTTTGCGTAATAACAGGTTGGGCAGAATCCCGCCCGAGGCGTTCAGGATGACTTCGCTCATTAACCTGAGTATCGAAGGGAATGGAATCAGGCAAATTCCGCAAGAGATCATGGCGATGTCGAGCCTTGAGCAGTTGAATTTAGACGACAATGAAGTTGAGGTTGTGCCGGAGTTTTTGGCAGGCATGAAGAATCTCAAATACCTTCTGCTCCGAAATAACAGGATTCGAGAAGTTCCCAAACCGGTGCTTGAAAGCCCGTTTTTGCAGATCCTCAAAACAGACGGTAACCCACTTGCGGATGAGGCTGACGGAATGTCCGTGGCAGCCACTCCGGTAGAAACGACGACCCGGCCGGTACAGATTTAAGGAGCATAAACTCATGATGTTACCCATTTTGACAGTCTCAGAGCTCGGTAAAGAAAACCAACTGGCAGCGTCAACCACAAGGACAACCAACTCTTCGGCGTATGTCATTGATGAAGATCTCACGGTATGGCGATGCGACCAGAACGGCGACATGGATAAGGTCCCGCTGCCGGAGTCTATTGACCCCATTGACATCAGCATCGGTCCCGGCGGGATCCTGCACCTGCTTACTCATGGGACCAATGGGTCGAGGATTTTTAGGGCGACCGATAAACAGGCGACCGATTGGCAGCAGATAGACGTGCCAATGGTGTTGAGGAAAATCGCCTGTGGGCCTGATGGGAGAATCTGGGTTATCGACGAGGCCGGGGGAGTGCTGGTCTTTCACCCCGATGAAGGAACTCTGGAACATAGGTCAGAACCCGAAAGGTTCGCCGACGAGATTAGCGTGGGTGGGGACGGACGAGTCTGGGTCATCAGTACTGAAGAGCGATATGCCGGCCGGGTCGTCAAATGGCTCATCGAGTCAGACGGCGCATGGACTGCGCTTCCCGCGCCCTCTGCGGCCGTGAAGTTAGCCGCTGCTCCGGACGGAGTGGCATGGACCATTAATTCCCAGGGTGCGATTTGGAGACTGCATCCATTAGGCAGCGGTAATTTTGCCGAGTGTCAGGTAGATACAGACTGTGAAAGATGTATCTTCGGCACGCGACGCGATTTTGCCAAGGACATCGCTGTTGACGCCAATGGGACTGTTTGGGCGCTCGGACTCCAGTACACCAGGGGCGGTTACCAGCTTATGCATCTGGCTGACCAGTTGAGCAAGCGTTTCGAGCCGATCGTCTCTTTTGGTGGAATCAGAGTAGCCGCGGGCTGAAGCCGAAAACACTTTTGTGGATTTGCTCCGGCCGTTGGCGCTGCGGCTGTCTAATCATCAATTGCGCGCCCTCTGAAGGAAGCAAGCAACTGGGGTTTTTCAAGTTTGGCCGACAGCTCTCAAAAGCGTATCTGGGCTGAGATCGTCCGTTTCGACCATTCGATCCTGTCAACGGCCAAGCCGTTGCTTTTAATGTGGTTCTGCGCAGTTGTGCTGGGGGCGCCACTCATTGTGGCGCCCCCTCTTCTTGTTCGGCATCTGATTGATGTCTCCCTTCCCTCGGGCGATCAAGCGGCCATTCTGCGCATTGTGGCGCTTATCGCCGTCACTACGCTGCTGGTGCTGTTGCTGACAGCTGTCGCGGCATATTGTCTCGACCGCGCGGTGATTCAAGGTCTCGCCCGACTGCGCGCGGAACTATTCGAACAAATCCAACACAAAGACCTGCGATCGATCTATGGCGTCGGCGTTGACGGCATCTTCCAACGCATGACCCACGGACTCACACAGATACGCACCGGCATGGTGCAGTTCTGGGGTGAGTTGGTGTTCGGAGTTATTTCGACCTTGGTCGGTGTGGCCGTGCTGGCTCGAATTGATCCGGTCCTGGTTCTGCTCTGCATATCTCTTTACCTGCCTTACCTGATCCTTAAAAACCGGGTCTTTCGACGGCAGGACGCGACCAGCGCCAACTGGGATCGCCAACTCCAGGCGTATAGCGTAATTGTTCAGGTTGTGCGCGAGGCGATTGAGGGTATCAGGCTGGTGAAGGCGTCTAACTCCGCTTCGCTTGAGCTGAGTAAGCTCAACGAAGCTCAAAGCAATTACTTATCGGAGTTCAGTAGATATCTCCGGATTATCTGCCAGACCTTATTCCTCAATGGCGTGATCACTCTCTTTCCTGAGGCGTTGGCTTATCTATATCTCGGCTGGCGCGTCTATTCAGGACACGCTTCAATCGGCAGTCTACTCGCGGTGGTAGGTCTCTTTCCGCAGTTTCGCCAGTTCATGTGGCACTTTTCGCGCATGACGTTTCACCGGGACGGGCACAGCGCTCACATCCGGCGCATCGAGGAGCTCCGCCATCTGCCTGAAGACGTCTATGAGCGTGGACCGGCTTCAACTGCGACGCCGGCGGACGGACGAAATGTGGAGGGGAAGGTTTCGTTTCAGAACGTCGCGTTCTCCTTCATACCCGGGCATCCGGTGCTGGAGGATGTTTCCTTTACCGTCAAGCCCGGAGAGAAGGTTGGCATCGTCGGTGTGAGCGGCGTCGGGAAGTCTACCCTCGCGAACTTGCTCGTCGGGATTGAGAAGCCTGACGCCGGGTCCATTTTGATTGATGATGTACCACTAAGCCGTTGGAGTATGAATGCGCTACGAAAATCCGTCGCCTATGTGTCCCAGGACATCTACCTGGTCAATGGAACTATCAGGCAGAATCTCGAGTATGGCTTGGCTGCGCTGCCGGAAGAAAGACTTTGGGAAGCTCTTGCAGCGGCGGATCTCGATGAGCTGGTACATAGTCTTCCACAAGGGCTGGACACCATCATAGGCGAGGGCGGGGTACGCCTTTCGGGCGGCCAACGGCAAAGACTCTCGGCGGCCCGAGCCTATTTGCGCAATCCAAAGATTGTAATTCTTGATGAAGCGACGGCGTCGCTGGATCTGGAGTCCGAGGCGCGCCTGTATGAAGGCCAGGAAAAGCTTCTCGGCCATTGTACAGTGCTCGTTATTACTCATCGGCTGGACAGTCTGACCAGGATGGGCCAGATCATCCTGCTGGAGGAGGGCCGCGTACGAGAGCAAGGTACTCATCGTGTGTTAATGGAACAAGGTCAAAGTTACGCAGCTTTATTCGCTGACGGGTGGAGGTAACTCGAAGGGTGACTGTCAGTACTTGGCCCAGACCACGGCTACTGTTTCTTATAGTGGCCCATGTGCTTACGCTCCTGGCTTACCCGCTCGCGGTTGGTATGCTCGTTGATCGCCTTGTTGCCGGGGATCTGCGTGGCTTCGGGACCTGGGCGGCTTTGCTTGTTTGTTTGCCGATAGCCGAGGCCCTTCTATATACGGTGCGCGAAGCGGATATTGATCTCTGGGCGGAACATGTAGGTATTGATCTTCGCGCCAGACTGCTTAGTCATACCATTGGCCTGCCGTTTACCTACTTCTTTGGCGCGAAAAGCGGCCAGCTCGTGACGCGGCTCACTGAAGATGTGCGCCAATTCGCGGATGGAAGAATTCTGATCGCTGACGCCATAAAGTACGCCCTCATTATCACTCTTGCGCTCGCCTTTCTCACCTCGGGTCATTGGATGTTATTGGTCGTCGTCGCCTCAGTGGGGTGCGCTTATGCAGTGAACGCGGCGCTGCTCTTACCCATGCTGCGCCGAATTTCGACGCGGCACCTGTCGGCACTGGAACATGTCAACGAGTACCTTAGGGAGCGCTTGCACATCCTGCCGTTTACTCGCTTTACGGGAAGTTCACGCTGGGAGTCAGATCAATTTCGCTACCTCTCCGAGATGGAAGTGCTGCCGGCCCAGCGTCAAGAGGCTTTGGTCACCTTCCTTATCAGTTCTACATCAGGTGTGTTGCAGGCACTAAATGTGGCCAGTCTTTACGCGGTGGGCGGCTATCTGTTGTATCGTCATGCGATCTCGCTTGGTGAGCTTCTGATGGCGCTAGGTTACGCAGCGCGCGTCTCCTTCGCGGCTCAGCAGTTCGTCGATATTGCAAGGAAGTATCAGACAGCTTCGATTGCAGGAAAGCGTGCTCAGGAGATCTTGTCAGTGCCGTCTGACGACTGGACGGGAACAGCGCCGCCTCCGGAAGTTGTGAAGTCTATCGAATGGCGCGATGTCAGTTTCCAATATCCTAACCGCGACTGGGTGCTGAAAAACTTCTCCTTGCGAATAGAAGCCGGAGAGTTAACGGCACTCACCGGACCGAGCGGGAGCGGAAAAAGCACGGCACTGGACATCATGGTGGGACTGCTTCAGCCTCAAGCCGGGGCTGTCATCATTAACGACACCATTAACCTGAATGAGCTTGACATAGAGCTGTGGCGCAGTCGCGTGGCTTACGGCACCCAGTTCCAGTTCTTCTTCACAGGTAACTTGCGCGGGAACCTCACCTACCCCGCGCAGAGTGATCACGAGCCACGCCTGGTGGAACTGGCCGAGCAACTAGGTCTTCATCGAACAATCATGAGCAGGCCCGGAGGTTATGACTCAACCCAGCAGATCCAAAAGAGCTTCTCCGGTGGGCAGCGACAGCGGGTAGGACTCATTCGCACGTTGCTCACTCCGGCCCCGGCTTTACTACTCCTGGACGAGCCTACGGCATCTCTCGATGCTGCTGCGCAGTCACTCGCCATGAATGTTATCTTGTCGATGAAGCATAAGTGTCCCGTCCTGATCACCACGCATCGTCCTTCCACGATCGCGTATGCCGACAAGGTAGCGCTCGTGGAAAACGGTCGCGTCAAAGTGCTCACGACGGACAACGGTTTTAACAACCACCGCCGTCTGGTGGGACCAACGCCCGGCTAAAATTGAAAGCGCAACCCGAATTGAACTTGCCTCGAGCTGGTGCTGGTGCTGATGATGACGCCAAATACCGGCGAGGCGATGTCCGTCACCGGCACGCCAAAATTCGTGTGATTGAACAAGTTGAAGATTTCGGCGCGAAACTGGATCTGGCGCTGTTCACTCAACGCGAAATTCTTGATCATCGAAAAGTCCACGTTGGAAAGGCCCGGCCCATGCAAGATGCCGCGCGTCGTGTAGCTAAACACATTGTCCGGCGTGGTCGAGAAACCGATCGCCGTCCCGTTTGAGAAGGTGCGAATACCAGTTGCCGGCGTACTCGGAAGGAAATAATTTACCGCGCCATTTGCTGCTACGTTGAGTCCTACTACACTACTCAGGTCGCCGGCCCTGATGGCTACTCTATCCGGCGCGTTGCCATCGCCATTAACGTCCGCGCCAGTGGTTAAGGTGAGAGGTGGACCGGTCTGCAAGCGCAGGATGCCGTTAACCTGCCACCCGCCGAGCAACATTTGGGCGACGCCGCCCCAATTTGCACCGAACCGTTTTCCCTTGCCGAACGGTAGTTCGTAACCCAGGTTGGCAACGAAAATGTGCCGGATGTCGAACAACGAATTACCAACATCAGCAGTGAATTGGTCCGGCCCAAGAAAATTTTGTACGAAATATTCAGCCGCTTGCGCCGTCGCGTTTGGACCAGTGAAGATTGGCAGGCCCTGAGCCTGACGCACCTGGTTAACTAAAGCCAGCGTCGGCTGCGCCACGCGCCCGTCCGCCGTGCGAACTGGAAATCTATTGGAGAGCGTCGTCACCACGATGTCGTTGACGATTTCACCCGAGGCGATGTCGATCGAATGCGCCCACGTATAACTCGCTTGAAAGTACATGCCCCCGCTGAAGCGGCGCTGCAGACTGGTCTGAAGCGAGTGATAACTTGAATGGCCTGACGAATCACGCGTCGAAATGACGCCGAAATTGATCGGCCGGAAATCGTCAACGGTCCGCGTGCCTGGATCAACACCAACATTGGCCGGACGAAACTCGGTGGGGAAGCCTCCAAGATTCGGCCGCAACGTGCGCATTAGCTTGAGCCCACGCGCCCCGACGTAGCCGATTTCAAAGACCATGTCTTTGCTTAGCTCGCGCTGCACGGTCATGGTCCAACGTTGGGTGTAAGGGGAGACCATGTTCGGGTTGACGGTTACGGGGCCGATGGGCAGCGCCGTTGTGAAGGGATCTGACGCAGGCAAAGAACCGAACGGAGCGCCCGATAACGTGACCGGCAGAACGAAGGGAGGGCTGTTGCGCGCGTTACCGAAGACGTTGTTGAAAATGCGGTCATAAAAAATGCCGTAGCTTAGCCGCAGGACGGTATTATCGATGCCGAACAAACTGGGCCGGTAGGCGAGGCCGACGCGCGGCGCGAAGTTATTTCGATCAGCGTGGTAGAAAGCTTGCGGACGATCCGGCCCGATGGTTAGTAAACGTAAGTCACGCAGGCCCACCGCTCCACCTACGAGAATATCTGTTTCAGTTTGAACGCCCGCGTCAGTCTTCAGAAATCCGTTGCTCAAAAATCCATTGACCTCGAACGGGCGGCCGAAGTATTCCCAGCGCAAACCTAAGTCTAACGTCAGGCGAGGTGTGGCTCGCCAGTTGTCCTGAAAGAAGACCCCGTACTCGCTCAGGCGATAACCGCGCTCGGAAGTACTGGGAACCAGGAAGAGATTCTGATCAAAAGACTGCGCCGGCGAACCGGGCTGCAGAATTGTATTCGCGCCAGCGCTGGCGAAAGTCACTTCCGGGCGAAGACGAAAACTGAAAACACTATTTTCCTGAATGCGGCGAATCTCAACTCCGCCTTTAAAAGTATGCGCGTTTTTAACCCAGGTATAAGTGTCTGAGACTTGAAAAGTATTCACCGCACGCCGGTTCGGCGCGGTCGTGCTATAGCCCACCGGGAAAATGCCAAAGCCAACGGTCGAGATCGTCGGGATGCCATTGAGCGTTTCGGGATCGTCGAAAGGCTGACCTGCGAACGGTCCCGTCGTGCGCAGGCGTCCTGTCTCGAGCAGGGCTTCCGGCGTTGCTTCAAACGACGTGCGTGGCGAATTGCGTTGGAAGGTGAACCGCGCTTCGTTCAATTGCGTCGCACCGAACGGCTGAGTGTAATTAAGGACGATATTCTGCGAGCGATTCTTGTAGCCAACGTTTGAGCCGGGAACGCCGGTGCCGGCAACCGTGCCAGGTTGCCCCTCGCCCTGAAAGAACTGGTAACGTCCGAAAAAACGCCCTGATCGGGCAAGTTCCTGATCAATCTTGATGAGAAAAGCATTCTGATCCGTGCCATTGCCGCGCGGGAGAACGGCAGTGCCGACGACGGGGGTGCCTCGGACGATGATGGCTTCAGGACTCAGGTCTGTGAACGTGCCGGGGCGCGCCGCGGCCGGCCCCGTATAGTAGTTGGCGAAAATCGCGCCCAGCAGCGCGTTTTGTCTACGCACAGCTTCGATGGTATTGGGCGAGGGCACGACGTTCGTTACGGAAACGGCTTGCCGTTGACGAAAGCCTTCATAGCTGCCGAAGAAAAACGTGCGGTCTTTTAGGATTGGACCACCGATTGAGCCGCCGAAGTTATGCTGGTTGAACTGTGGCTTGACAGTTTCGAAGTAGTTGCGGGCATTCAGTGACCGGTTGCGGAAAAATTCGAAGGCCGAACCATGAAAGTCGTTAGTACCCGATTTGGTGATGACGTTGATGACTGCGCCGCTGGAACGACCGAACTCCGCTGATGCGTTGGACGTGATGACTTGAAACTCTTGCACCGCATCAACGCTGACCGAGTTGATGCCTGGGGCGGCGCCGGTAAAACTCGCTGTGGCCGCTCCGCCCGATCCGCTCGGCACCACCGGGTCGTTGGCGTCGCCGCCGTCGAGCAGGTAGTTGTTGACCGATCCCCGCGCGCCGTTAACGAACTGGCCCGAACCTTGAATGGCGGAAGGATCGGAACCACCGCCAAGAAGACCCTGCGCGCTGACGACAGCAACGCCCGGCTGTAGATTAACCAACTGACTAAAGTTGCGGCCGTTCAAGGGCAGGGTCGTCAACCTGCGCGTATCCACTACGCCTGACAGCGTGGCATTTTGCGTATCTAAAATCGCTATGTTGTCATTAACCAAGACCGCCGCCTGCACTTCGGTGACCTTCAGCGTCACGTCAACGACGCCGACTTTATTGACAGGCAATTCGATGCCGTTGACTTTTGTCATTGCGAAACCCTGTTGCGTCACTTCAATACCGTAAACGCCTGGTTCGACGATGGGGAAAGTATAGCGACCCTGCGCATCGGTAGTGGCTGTGCGTGTTCCTCCGGTTTTCGGGCTGATTAAAACGACGTGCGCGCCTACAATCGCTCCACCTTTTTCGTCGCTCACCGTTCCTTGAATCGCGCCGGTAATGGCTTGTCCGAAGGCACTCAATGAAAAAGCGAGTAACCCAATGATCGACAATATGAGATTGCGTCTAGTCGGCATGATGGATGCTCCTCTGGGTCTCAAGTTTTTGGGGTACGCGTACCACCGGCCACCGTAAGATAGATCTTTGTACGTGAGAATTTCTGGTGAGGTAGAACGCTTATTCAATAACGTCCATGCCGGCGATTGTTTCAACCACAATATCGAGAGCATGGAGAAACTGCGCCTCCGGTATAGAAAGCGGCGGCATGATCAGAAGCGTTGAAGTATAAGAGGAAGGCTCTGCAAAGACTCCGCGTCCGAGCAAGGTTCGAGAGAGTTTAAGAATGGTATTTAAAGAGACAGGCGTGCCATCCGGCTTTACCAATTCAACGCCTATTTCCAAACCATGCTGCCGAATATCTGCGACATGGCCCACGTCGTCCCTCAGAACACTCAGGCGCCTGGAAGCCATTTCCCCTAATTCCCCTGCGCGTGCGGCAAGTCCTTCTTCTTCGATCACGTCTAACGTGGCGTTGGCGGCTGCGCAGGCAAGCGGCGTCCATCCAAAGGTGGATGAAAACCCCTGGCCAGCCACGAATTTGACTAACTCGGAACGCATCAAAGCTCCGGCCATTGGAACAGCGCCTGAAGAAATGGCTTTTGCCACCACCACAATATCCGGCTGGATGGGTAACTGCTGAAAACCAAACATTGAACCGGTGCGACCGAAACCGGTGCCGATTTCATCAATAATTATCAACGCCCCACAGACACTGGCTGCTTCTGCGATTGATTTGTAGAAATGATCGTCCCCGGCGAGCACACCGGGGTTGGTGAAGATCGGCTCTAACAAAACTGCTGCAGGATGAGGCTCCTGGAGAATTATCTCTCCGGCTATGTCACCATAGTTTCGCTCACCGGCTCTTAGCATGTCCGGAATAGGCGCGTGCCTGTGCCATTCATCTTTCGGAAGATCGACACCATGGAGAGATCGAATGCCACCAGCCAGCATGGCACCTAAAGTTCCTCCGTGGTAAGCCTCTGTGAACCCCACAACCGCGTGGCGCTTGGTGGCTCGTCTGGCAACCTTTAACGCCGCCTCTACCGATTCACTGCCGTTACTCCCGCATAATGCGGCAAATCCGCCGCCGAGGTAATTGCTCAACCGCTCTGCTACTCCGGGCCGTCCATCATGGGTGCACCACGGCGGCGCAAAGGGAAGTTGAGCTGCCTGCTGTTTTACTGCTTCAACGACTTTAGGATGATTCCAGCCGATGTTGCACACGTTCCACCCGGAAGTCAGATCAATAACTTCTCGGCCATCGGCATCAATTAGAATGGATCCGTGCGCAGCGGCCACGGCAAGCGGGATTCGCCGTGAGGGCCGGGCGACCCATTGCAGGTCTCGGACGGCGATATCGTGGGATCTCTGCTGCGTTTCTTGTAGTTGGTCGAGGGTAGTAGTCACTTATTTACAACCAGGCCCGGCAAGATGGGATACAGATAACTCTTCGATCCGAAAGCGAATTCAGAAAGCTTCGCCACAGGATTTTTGGCAACCCGTGCAGTGTTGAACTCCGCGCCGTTTCTCTTCGTCAAGACGGCGGCGAAAAGCTTGTGCTCTTTCAACTACCACTCCTACTGATTCCTTAAGCAAGTTGCCGACGATACCTGAGGCGGAATGACTAAGCAGGCAAACAGACACATCCCCGTTTGGCGCCACGCAGAACGCATTCCCCGCCCAGAAACACGCGCCCCAATCCAGCGGATCGACTTCGCTGTCGCGTCTGTTTGTAATATTTCGGCTGCCATCAGTGAACAATTTAAGTTCGACCGGGGTATCGGAGCCGTTTGCAACCACCGGATCAATGCGTACCCATTCATCAACCGCAGAAGTCAACTCCAGGAACTCCGGATCGTATCGCTCTATGGGTTCTCCCATCTCAAGCTGGTAAATACCGATGCGGGGATTGCCGTCCTGACGCGGATTCTTTTCTCTGGCTTTCAACAATGTCTTAGCCCCCGCGATGGCACTACGAAATGTTCCGCGTCCTCGATTGGCATCGTGCACCAGCTCGTTGCCACCATCGATAGAGATGTAGATCATTTGCGGACCGGAATGGGCCACGATAGCTTCAGCCAGGTTGGTATGAAGGATAGTCCCGTTCGTATGCCAGTGCGCCGGTAACGGTGTCTCGCGCCGGCTCAGCACGTCAAGGAGTTCCGTGAAACGCGGATTTAGTAAAGGTTCACCGCGCCAGTTAAGATGCACGAGTTTGACTTCAAGGGAGGGATCACTCTCAATATTATCAAGAATGAACTCGAAGTCCTCGGGTGATAAATCCTCCTTGGCGTGACTCAGTTTCGTGTAGCAAAGCTCGCACGCCAGATTACATCGCCGCGTTGGGTCAACCCACAACCATAATTTGCGTTTTTCAATAGCTTTCGCTGTTTGCAAAGAATAGGAGCCAGCAAACGGTCTGCCACCAACCAGGGGCAATGAAGGGCGTACAATAGGCCGTTTGTATCTCTCCATAGCAATACCTTTCTTTTATATAAAGAAAGTAAGGGGACCTCCGGTAAGTAAACACTTTCAGGAGGTGTTCGGGTTTGTGGTGGTAAATTTATCACGCGAGTAAACACCTGTCCAGTTTGTCCGGAGTGTGAGTTGTCCGAAGAAGTGATGAGTTTGAAGCAGCACCAAAATGATCACATCCCCTGTTGTAAGTCGACTCTAAACCAGAAGATTATTAAGGTATTTCCAGTGGTGATATCTTGTGGTTTTTGCGTGAGAGCGCAACGAGGAGGTAACAGCTCTTGAATTCTTCAGTTGTCGGTAAAACCACCATCAAGCGCTGGAGACGCCCACGTTCATTAAGGAAATATCCTCTGTTGGCACTCTTACCGGTGTACAATCGCGAGGATCTACTACCGCAATGCCTGGAGGCCTTAGGCCCCGCTGTAGATGGCATAATCGCTTTGGATGACGGTAGTACGGATGAGACTCCTCACATACTGCGGCAGGAGCCTAAGGTAATTGAGATACTCACGAAGCCGCCGAAAAATCTTTCCGAATGGAACGATGCTGAAAATCGTTTTCTGCTTTATGAAGCAGCACATGCTTATCGTCCGGAATGGCTATTATGCGTTGATTCTGATGAAATTCTCGAACTGACCTTTCTGGTTTACAAAGAGTATTTGATGGACCAGCCGTCCCGTATTTGGGGCTATGTCTTTCCCCTGGTCGCCATTTACCAGAACAAAATAACCGGACCACTTTTTGTTGACCGGATGTATCGGTTCAGGCCCGGTTATCGCTTCGATTCACGAAGGCTGCATTGCCGGATTATTCCGCTGGATATCACAGATGAGATGGTGCGGGCGGTCAACATCAGGTTTTTTCATTATTCGGCCAGTCCGGAACAAAAGCTGGAACGCTATAACAAATACCTGATCGCGGATGCAGAGCGAGAGTTTCAGGCTTCGTATGAAAACCTCCTCAGAACGAATCCATCAAGCCCGATTCTCCCGATTGGTGGAAAACTGGAGTTGAAACCATTTTCTGATAGTGCGATTGAGGTAAAGAGGTTCTTTCCTGACATTGAACCAGCATCCGAAACAACTCAGATGCATCTCCTCTCTCTACAAGCTCACCTCGGAGAACTTGTAGACATGATGAAGGACTTTCACAATTCAAGTCTGGACTTCTTCTACCTTGAGAGTCGCTTGTCGAACGGAAACTTCCGGTTGTCATATCTCTATGATTCTTCAAAAGCTCTCGAGGTATCAATACCATCTGCCTGGTTGATCGAAAAGTACCGAGTGAAGAAAGACTTTTTCTATCTCGCAGCGGGATTAGCAACTTTCTTAGATCTCGAGCCGAGTAAAGTCATAGCAGTGCTTGGTTCTGCTTTAGCTGAGCTGAAGGAGTTGAAAATCCGACTCTGACAGGTGTTAACGCAGGCAGGGTAAAGATTAATAGATGTTTCGCTTAACTCGCTTTGCCATACTGGTTCCCATCGCTGCCGCCCTTGCGATACCGCCACCAGGCAACAGCGCTGTTCAGAAACAGGAAACGCTAGAGCGCTGGAATCACAGCTAGCGTCGACTGGCTGTTCGCCGATCTCGATCTGAACGTAGTTGGTCCAGGCGTCGCGCAGTGGTCAGCCAGTTGGGACAACTCATACGAGCTCGTGGACTTTACCGCCCCCGCATCAGGCAATTTTCAAATCAAGGTCAGGAAGTATCGCTTCGACGGTGGCAGTGAGTATCTTGCCGTCGCGTGGAGTTTGTAATTGTTCTAATTAATAAAGGAGAGATTCCGATGAAAAGGAAACTGGCATTTATCTTTGCTGCACCGCTGTTGTTTTGTGTGTTGGGATTCCAGGGTCGTGTCGCTCGCAATGTGAGGAGCTACGGCAGGAGTTGATCAAGGATTGCCGCAACGACCTTGGACCAAACAATGAACGATGTCGTGAGGATCAGAAGAGGTTTCAGGAAGTTTGTCACGATGAGTCGCTGTCTGAGTAAGTAGATTAGTGAGCGGTGGCCCCGGTAAAGAGCGCCACCGCTTTCTTGTTTTCAGCCTTCCCTAACAATCGCTTGAAGAAGCAAAACGAAGATGGCCCAGATCGCGCGGAACGCGAGTGGGCGCCGCGGCGACGGCTTTCGTTTCGGTCTGTACTTCCGGCGAAGAATACTTGTCCGTCTTTGAGGTTGTCCCATGCGCAATAGAGAACTCTGCGGTTGAAGGTCGGGACGAAGCCGCCGCTCGCCGCCGCCGCCGCTGCTGCTGCTGGCGGTGCTGCTGTGTAACTTGAACCATTAATTTGCCGCTCCGGCAACTTAATGCTTCCAATAGCGCCCGGCAGATAACAACCTTTGCTACACGCATATCGAAACAGTCAAGAAGACTGAGATCCTGGTGATTGCTACCGAAAGCAATAACACAGAGATCGGGGTATGGGTCGAGGCACTTATAAAGGGAAAGGCGAGAATTGAAAGGCTCGCTCATAGATCCGAGCGACCATGCAGTGCGCGTATTAGTCGAGACGGAAAAGTAACTGTAGATACAGACTACCTAAAGAAGACGACAACTCGAAAGCGACCAAAGGAAGGGCAGGAACATTGACCAAACAGAACAAGCCCAAACCATTCAGAGGAATACCAGAACTTCGAGAAACTAGCGAAGCAATTGATCTCTGTGCCTAAGAGTGAGATCGATAAACGCGAAGCTGAGTATCAGCGACAAAAGAAGTCAGCAAAGAAAAAGAGGGGCATTGTGTAGATGGTTGGAATGCTTCAAATCATCACTTACCTGCTCTGCGTCTATCTGGTATTCAAAGGCGTAGAGATTTTTCAGATCGCTCTCGCTAGTGCACGCACAGACGGATCGCGCAAACTTGCCCTCATCTTAGGCGCGGCAATGATTGTCGCAAGCGTAATCGCAGCGATAGTATTTACGATCTGGATCACGGATCAAGCGGTGGGCGTTAGCGTCCCGTCTCGTTGACGGACGCACCATCACCGTTGGATGCGCTTCTTTCTCTCCGGGATGATCAATTCCAGATCATCGTCTACGACCTCATTCATCTCGACTTTCGCAAGGCGAGCATAGGCAAGGACAATTTCAATATACGGTACGCTTTTGCCGCGTTCACACTTTGAGATATTCTTGTCAGTGATTTTGACTCCCGCTCGCTCGCCTAGTCGTTCCGCTATTTCCCGTTGAGACAATCCAAGCGCCTTACGAATCTGTAGTAGCTTCTCTGCTAATCGTTTTGGTCTTGGTCGTGCGTGGCCCATGTTCGTAAGGAAAACGAGGGCGCTACCCGAACACCCACATTTCAGATAGCGCCCCTTTGGGGCGTCGACCCCACAGTTTTACCCTGCGACGCCCCGGCCTCACGTCTGGGCTTGCTCGTGAGGCTTGCCGCGAACTGTCTGCGTTTATATCTGCCGCCAAAACGAGTCGCAACGTATCCAGCCCTGCCGGGATTCCCTGATTGCTTGCAAAGACTTTCCAAGCTGAAGACACACTACTGCCACGTCGCGGTGAGGCGACTAACACGATCTGATTTTCCGCAGTGCTGAACCTTACGGATAAATCAAACTAAGCACCGTCAGAACGATAGTAGTCGTGGTTGTTGATGTCGTACTTGCGCTCGGTGTTGGGCTTGGCGCGGGCGCTGGAGCGCCCGTCGTGTCCATATGTCCAGCCAGCACGGAAACAGCAAGCGTGAGACTGAGAATTGCCGCCACGCATGTTTGGCGTAAGGTCTTCATTTTTCTTTGCTCCTGAGAGAGTTTGCAAAATCTTTGCAAGCGCGAACCAGACAAGCATGATCGGTCTGAAAGTGCCTTGCAAGGCGCGGACGGACTACGTTAGATTTGCGTTTCGCTCTCTTTCCTTGCGTTCAGTTCGAAAAGCGGTTTATGACCTTACGTGCCTCACTACTGCGCGAACTCGACAATCCAGACCTTAGTGTGAATAGACGCGCCGAACTGTGTTGTGACATAGCAAGAGACTTGGAGAACAAAGGCGAGTATGAAGAAGCTCGCAAAGTGCTTAGTGGCTATTGGCGGCGCATTGGCGAGCAACCGAAGCTGAGCGGATTAGAGGAAAGTACCGCTGCCGAAGTGCTTTTGCGCGTAGGAGTATTAACGGGATATGTCGGCAGCAAAAACCAGATTGAAGACGCGCAGGAAAGCGCCAAGGATCTGATCACTCAAAGTCAGGCAATCTTTGAGGCGCGAAAGAACAGAAAAAAGATCGCCGAAGCCCAAACCGAATTGGCTTTAATTTATTGGCGCACTGGTGAGAACAATGAGGCGCGGGATTGTCTAACTGAAGCTCTCGCACTACTGAGTATAGATAGTGATCTAAAAGCAAAGGCAGTAATCCGACTCGCGGTAGTTGAGTTTCGTGTAGCACGTCACGAGAAAGCCTTGCGCATTCTCAGAAGACACGCGCAACTGTTCGATAAGATTCAGAACCACACACTTAAAGGTTCTTATCACGACACTCTCGGAAATGTGCTTGAGGATCTGTCAGTCCTAAAGAAGCGAGCGGAATACATTGACCGCGCTCTGATTGAATATGCTGCCGCCAGTTTTCATTTCGAACAGGCCGGGCACAGAAGTTTTCTAGGCTACGTCGAAAACAATCTGGGCATGCTGTATTTCAGGATCAATCGGCACGATGAAGCGCACGAGCATCTAGATCGAGCACGGCGCATTTTCCAGAATCTTAAAGACGTTGGCTGTATGGCCCAAGTGGATGAAACTCGCGCTTGTGTGTTTCTGCGACAAGGCCGCTTCGTTGAAGCTGAATCCGTAGCACGTTCGGCAGTGCGCAATCAGGAGAAGACGAACAGAAACGGACTACTTGCCGAAGCCCTTACAACACATGGCAAGGCGTTAGCGCGTCTCGAAAGGTACGGTGCTGCGCTGTCTGCGTTTCTACGCGCTATCGACCTCTATGAACGCCTTGACTGCATGAAGCGGGCGGCAGAAGTGGCGCTGGCAATGGTGCAGGAAATGGGAGAACATCTTGGGGCATCGGAGCGCGGACAACTGCTTTCCGGTCGCGCGTTGGGCCAAGATAAATTGGCGCTGGAGCATAACGTCATAAAGCTCGCTTTGGAGCAAGCTAAAGGTAGAGTGAGTGAAGCCGCTAGTCTCGCGGGAATGTCTTGGCAGGGCTTGGCGTATGCGTTGCGCACGAGGCACAAGGATCTGCTCAAGTATCGGACGCCAGTGAAGCCCCGGCGACCACGAACACCTAACCACTAATTGATAAGGCTTTGAGAACTAATTGATAGGCCGTGGTTATCTACAACGGAAGTCCGGCATCCCTGAGAGCCTCAATCTCAAGCCGCTGTGCCTCTCGTGCTTCTCTAAGCTTTGGCTCTAGCGCTTCCAACGCATCTTTAAGTCGCTTAAATTGCTCGAAGTTCTCCCAATACTGACTGTTCTTGGAAATGCTCTCCCCAATCCGGTCCAATGACTGCTGGAGAACGTTGACAATCACAGGCGTGTTGCGCTCATATTCCTGCACTGATAGCTGGTTAAGGCTTGTCTCTATCTCGTCGAGTTCCCGCTTCTGGCATTCACTGTTGTACTCGTTGTTCATTGCAAATAGCGTAGCCCCCAACCTCGCGCTGGTCAACTGCGCGGTCAGTCAACTATATTATCCCCCTAACTAGCGCCGTTCGAAATGGTTTTCCTGATAGTTTTTGTCTGGTTCAGAGATCGCCTCAAACGTCTCTGTCCCAAAGTCCGAATTTTAATGAACATTCCAAATGAACATCCAAATGTTGACTTTCCTCACGAACAGTAATAGTTCTCAACGATTCATCTCGCCGAACGATCCGCAATTTGGCCATACAGAACTGCAGAACTAAGTTAAATACAGTGAATGCAGCGCTGACGCATTCTTAAGGCAGCGCATAGGCCACAACCGCGTCCGACAGCACACTACTCAGCGATCGAAGAAATCCGCCACCGCCCGAGGCAACCACTACAAACTGCTTTCCGGTATTTTTCCCCTGAAAAGTCATTGGTGTCGCGTGACCATTTGCCTCCAGCCCCGCTTCCCATAGTTGCCTTCCCGTCTTCGCCTCAAACGCACGAAAGCGATGATCGGTGGTGGCGGCTATAAAGACCAATCCACCTGCCGTGACGATTGAGCCGCCCAAGTTTTGTGTCCCGGTGTTATGAACACCTTTGGCTTCCAGTTCTTCAACAATACCAAGGGGGACTTTCCATACGATTACACCCTTCTGTAAATCCACCGCCGTCAAAGTTCCCCAGGGTGGTTGCTGACATGGACGACCCTGCTGATCTCGAAACCACGCATATTCCTCAAATCTTCCGCGACGCACATAAGGGATTGGTGAGCCGGGAGGCTGCGGATTCATTTGTCCAATCGCACCATCCTCATTCATGTTCACGAAGAGATAACCCGACGTCGGATCAAACGAGGCGCTGGACCAGTTCCCACCGCCGTGGTAGCCAGGAAACATCAACGTCGGTTCGAGTCCTGCGGGCGTGTACATGCCTTTGGTCACAAGTTTGTCGAATAGTTCGGTGCAATACTTTTGCGTCTCAGCGGAAACCTTACTGATTTCGTCACGTGTCATTGTTTGCCGAGCTATGGCAGGAGGTTTGACCGGAAATGGTTGTGTGGGCCAGGTCTCTTCACCAGGAACACTGCTCTGGGGGACAGGCCGCTCCCAAATGGGGAACAAAGGTTTTCCAGTTACTCGGTTGAACACAAACACGAATCCCATCTTCGTAACTACGGCGACTGCCGGAACGAAACGACCTTTACTTCGAACCGTGATCAACGATGGTTGAGCCGGTAGGTCGTAGTCCCAGAGATCGTGATGCACCAACTGAAAATACCATTTAAGTTTGCCAGTTGCTGCATTAAGGGCGACTATCGAATTGCCAAACAAGTTCTTACCTTTTCGATCACCACCGTAGAAATCGTAGGCCGGTGAACCGATTGGCAAGTAGACGATTCCGCGCCCCTGGTCCACGCTCATAGTCGACCAGACGTTCGCACCCATTCGATCCTTCCACGCGCCCGTGCTCCAGGTGTCACTACCAAACTCACCAGGATGCGGCACCGTGTGGAAAGTCCAAACCAATTTACCGGTGCGAACACTGTATGCGCGGACATCACCACTTGGTCCTTTGCCAGGATATTCGGGAAGTCCCCAACCAATAATAACGAGGTCCCTGAAAACAACAGGAGCAGAAGTGACTCGCGCGCCCCACGAGGGATCCTGCTCGAATTTATCTGCCCCACCAGCACGAAGATCGACAATGCCATCGACGCCATACTGCGACACAGGTTCGCCATTATCAGCATTCAATTCGATCAATCGCCCATCTACCGTCCCGTATAAAATACGGCGCTCCGATCTCTTCTTATCTTCCCAGTAGGCGACCCCGCGATGTGAATTAAACTCGCGCTGAGACTTGTTTGCTTGTGGATCAAACTTCCAGAGTTCTCTGCCAGTCTCTGCATTGAGTGCAATCACCCGGCTCGATGGTGTTGATAGATACATAACGCCATCGACCACGAGAGGAGTGCACGAGAACGAAGCCTGAAACGACGCGCTGCGCAGACCTAGATCCAGTTCGCCGGTGTGATAGGTCCAGGCGGGCTTGAGAGATTCAACGTTTGACGTATTGATTTGAGTTAGAGGAGAAAACCTGGAACCACCTTCATCGCCCCCGTAGTATCGCCACTCGGAGTTGGCCGTTTGAGCCGATGACGGCAAGACAAACAAAATCAGCAGGAAAGACAGCCACAGGTGAACGCCGATCGATGCATTGACAGGAAAGCGGAAGACAATCTTTTTCATCATTGACTCAGCGCGAATGGCATTCCGAACGTCAGTCTATTTCCATTTACTCGCTTACGAACAGGATGCTTCCTTTGGTAGTCATCAACGAGTTTTAGGAAGTCCGACCATAACCGATCCTCGTCGACGTCAGTAATCCATGTAACTTCTCGATCAGTCTGGAGACTCTCGAATTTCATATCATCGCGCAATCTCGGTCGGGGGGAATTGTGTTGGGTGGTCATACCTAAAACATACGCGAGCGCAATGTTGTCCCAAATCACCCACGACTTGGAAAAATCATTCACTCGCAGCGGCTTCACCACCCGGAAGTACCAGGCTTGATATTCTTCCCACAGCCACGAGCCAATCGCACCACGATGCTCCAACATCTTGCGGGCCTCTTCGAATTTCAGAGACAAGCTTGCTCGACAAACATCACCTGGTCCAATCACTAATGGTACGTTCGAGCTAAGAATTGCCTGTGCCGCGTGAACATCATTCGCGATATTGAACTCTTCACCTCCTTGCTCATTCGTAAAACCCATTTGGACAATACGAATACGATCGACAATAGAAGGGTCAAGAAGAATCGCTGAGGCGATGTCGGTTGCGGCACCGATAATCAAAACAGTCAGCCGTTTCTCTTTTGAAAACTTGCGCGACGTCCTGATTAGAAAATCAACGGCGGGACTCCGTCTGCCAGTAACCGCTGTCGCTAACGGCTCGCTACCACCTTCAATCAATGGAGGATGCCGGTGCATTCCCATGCGGTTTTCAACTACGTCGACCAGAATACGGTATGACGTTTTGCCAGCGGGCGCAGTAATTGTTGGCGCGTGCGCCGACATCACGCCAAGCACTTCAAACTTCGGCTGCAGCAGCAGGTAAACGATGGCCCACTGATCGTCGATTTCATTTCCGACGTCTGTGGAGAGAACAACAGGCACACGGGGATCTACTTCGGCACCGAATGAGGTTACGACTGAACCGAAAACAATACCCAAACAACCCAGCCACCAGCACAGTGACCGGATCCCGGCTTTAATGGCGTTGCGAGGTTTATGGTTTGGTCGCACAATTATCCTTATCGTGGTGTTCTCGCGGTGGTGCGGGATTATTCCGATCAGCGGATCGAAATGTCAATACAGAGACTACTAAGAATATTGGCGCTCCTTTTCCGCGTGTCGGATTGTGGAAAGCTAGATGATTGACTTACCGCTTGTGAGGAATCCTTGACCAAACTACAGAATAGAACCTCCCCTAACCGCACACTGATACTCATGATCATCGCTTTCCTCGGCATCTTTGTGTACGGATTAGTTGCGGCACTGCCTGGCTCGGTACTCCCAACCTTGGAACGCAATCAGTTTCTGCCAAGTGATAGCGCCGTCGGCACGTTTCTTCTTATCAATGCCGTCGGTGCAGTTCTGGCATACGCCGTAAGTGGTCCGATCATCGATCGAATTGGAACAAAAGTAGCGCTACTGGTTGGTTCAGTTTGTGTAATTAGCTCGATGATTGGATTCGCGTTGATAGTAACGCGAGTGCAAGCGACCTCCGCCTTGATTTTGATCTTTGGTTGTTCTCTCGTGCTGGGTTTTGGTGCCAACGCGATCGTTGCTTCGGGACATGCTCTCGTCGCCGAAGTCGCCGACACCTGGCGAAACTCAGCATTGAATCTTCTGGACATCTGTTTCGGCCTTGGTCTCGCTTCTCTTCCACTTGTAGTGCAAACGCTCCAGAGGCAAGGTGGACTTGAACTGATATTCTGGTCATTGGGTGCGTTAACAGTGGCCCTGTTACTTCTGATTGTGACTTCGCGTTTTCCAGCACCGGCCCAAACACATTCATCGGGAGCTGGTGAGGTGAGTTCGTTATTTGGCAATCCATCGTTTCTGCTTCTGGCACTGGCGCTATTTATGTACGTCGGTGCTGAGGTAGCCGTTGGCAAATGGGTCGTCACCTTAATGCAGCGTGATGCGAGCATACTTGCTAGCCAGGGTGTTAGTGCTGCCCAGTTTGATGCAATGAGCCGGATGTCTCCTGACGTTCTCAACAAATTCTTTGAAGCTGATCCCACCGGAGTGAGAATTGCGTCCTATGCGTTACGTACGCTCTCGTTATTTGCGATGGCGCTGTTAGCAGGGCGACTGGTTTCGAGCTTTCTGCTGGGCGTGTTGCGTGTCAATAGTTTCCTGTTAATGACAGCTGGTTCAATTCTCACAACCGGGTCGCTTCTAATCGCGTTTAATGCGAGCTCATCTGGAACGGTAAGACTAGGGCTCATCTTAGCTGGCTTTGGCATGGGACCTATCTTTCCTACTTCGGTGGGACTGGCATCGGTAATGAATCCGAGGATTGCCGGCACGGCCATGAGTTGGGTTATGGGCGTAGGCTTCGCGGGACTACTCGTTATTCCACCCGCGGTAGGTTATGTCTCTAGCGCAGTTGGTGGATCTGAAGGAAATGTGCGTACGGGATTGACGGCGGTAATTGCGGCTTCGGTTGTGATGCTACTACTGCATGGGTTGTTGCTGTTCAGAGAGTGGGCGCTATCGGAGTCTCCAAGTCGCGAACGGGACTGAGGAAACTGGCGGCCGGTAAAAGAGAATCTTCCCAGCTTCGGACTCGGAGGCTGAGACACTCCGGTAAAGTTTCCAAAGCGAGACTTACCGGCGTCAGCGGTTGTTGATGAGTTTGAAGTTTGTGAAGTGGTCGCGTAGCTCCTTCAGGTGAAAGATCTGATGTGTAAGGACTGTTTTCAAATGAGAAGTTTGTCAACGAACCGAATTAATCTATGGTCCGCCCGGTTCGTTCGTTTGTTCGGGCGGGAGGGGAAGGATTGCCTCTGAAGGTCGGCATCTACTGTGAGGACGCGGGTGGCGGTATCGGTGGAGCGGAGAGCCTCACGGCGGTGCTGGCCGAGGCCATGCTAGCGGACGGGTACGACGTTGACATACTGCATCGCGGTCCTGCGATCTCGGTGCGGGGCCTCACCGATAACTATGGAACCACGCTCCAGGGCGTGCGCCTGCGCTACGTGGACACGGGCCGCGAGGCGCCTGTGCTCACCAGAAACCCATTGCGGCGCTACGAGGCCGAGCGGCGCCGGCACGCGTGGCTGAGCGAGCCCTACGATGTGTTCGTCTCCATCGTGCATGGTATGCCGCCTTTCTGTCACGCGCGGCTCGGTGCGCTGATCGTCCTGTTCCCGATCATGTCTGCTCCCTACGTGAGGTTGCAGGGCGGCATCGTGGTACGCGACGCGCTCAGGCGTCCGGCGGGCTTCCTCTACCACGCATGGGAGTGGCGCAGACGCATGGAGAGCTACCACATCAAGACGGCCATATCCGAGTTCTCGCGTGTCTGGACGCGGCGCCGTTGGGGTATCGAGTGCGAGGTCGTGTATCCGCCCGTGGACGTGCATTTCCGTAAGACCGAAAAGGAGCGAGTCATCCTCAGCGTGGGCCGCTTCGCGCTCGAAGTCGACGGGCACACGAAGAGCCAGCCAGAGATGATCGGGGCCTTCCGCGACATGGAAGATCAAGGCTCACGTGGCTGGGAGTATTTTTGCGTCGGCGGGCTGCGCGACACGCCCGAGCATCGCGCTTTCTTCGAGCGGCTGCGCTCGCTCAGGGCCTCCGGCGCGACGACGCTCGCCGCCAACCTGGACCGCGATGCGTTGAAGAATCTTTTCGAACGCGCGAGCGTCTTCTGGCACGCCTCCGGCTACGGGCGGGACGAGGCGACAGACCCCATGCGCGTCGAGCACTTCGGTATCTCGACCGTGGAAGCGATGGCCGCCGGCTGCGTGCCCGTCGTCATCAACCGTGGCGGCCAGAGCGAGATCGTCGAGCACGGCGCGACCGGCTTCCTCTGGGACACGCTCGCCGAGTTGAAGGAATACACCGCGACCCTCGTCAGTGACGAGGCGTTGCGTGCGCGCATGGCCGAGGCTGCACGCGCCGCGGCGCAGCGCTTCAGTCGCGAGGCCTTCACCGAAGAGTTTCGGCGGCTCCTGCGTCCCTCGACGCAAGACGCGGCGGCACAGGCGACGCGACGTCCGGCTTAGTCTCTCCTGGGGCGCGAGTCAGCTCGACATCTCGCCCCCCACAACTTTACCTCTTGCGCGTAAAATTAAACCTGTCATACTACAGATAGTTCTCACTACAACTATCTTCAACAAATCCTTGCGATACCGCGCAAGTAAGAATCTCTGCAAGGGCTTCCTGGCGTATCCAGGTTTGTTTATTCGCACTCATTAACAGCGGCGAGATAGCATGAACAAGATTCTCACTTTAATCACCGGCGTCGGTCTTGGCACTGTGCTGGTATACCTATCAAAGAAAAAATCGGCTCCGGAGTTTGCATGTGACGAAGTCGAAGAAGTGATCGGTGCTTCCTCATCCAACCTTTGTAAACAAGCAAATCAGAAAAAGGTTGTCGATGACAGCCCGAGCTTGCAGCTCGTGCAATCGCAAGGCAGTGACCTGGCCGGATTGCTGACAGATCGAAATAAACTCGTAAATGCTCATCGTTCAATTTTGAGCCGATGTATATCGGGTTGCAGGGATATCTCTAAGCTGCCATTAGTGAGGAGGGTGCTGCCGGGGATCATCCAATGGCGGCGTCTGGTCTATAGGTTCATTACTCGAGTCTCTTTTCGGATATCCGTCTGCGCCATCGGGGTAAGAATACTGCTGCGGGTGCTACGGGTTCGTGCCGCTAAAGGAGCGCTGAAACCGGCGGGGGTAAGCCCCACGGTATATTCAAGAACAGAGTGTGCGTCTGTGATAGGTGTAATGTCGTTGGCGTTTCTCCTGCGTCTCTCAGTCTTGCGCCTTCAGACACCTACAAACCCGGATGGCGTTTACTATGCGACCCTGGGGAAACATCTCGTGTCGGGGAATTTACAGGAGGGACTGAGCACCTTCTGGCCGCCATTATATCCCTTACTGGTGGGGCTCTCCTCGCTCGTGTTTCGAGACATAGAGACCGGCGGCAAATTCGTTTCAGTAATGGCGGGCAGTGTGCTAGTCATACCTGTCTACTCGTTGATCCGGGTTCTGTACGGCAAAGATGCGGCCTTCATCGGCGCGTTTTTAGTTGCCATCCATCCGACATTGATCAATCACTCGACGGCTCTCCTGACAGAGTCTACTTATACAACTTTATTCCTGACCGTATTGTTCGCAGGACTGAAAGCGTTTTCGAGCGGCGCGTACGTGGCCTTCTTCTCCGTAGGGGTAACGCTCGGGGCTTGCTATTTACTCAAACCCGAAGCCATAGGCTATGTGGGTTTAATGGCGTTCTTGACGATGTGTACGTGGCTCTTCAGTAATCACCTGCCGCCTTCGGAGGTGCTGTTCAGGGTCATGGCCCTGGTCGCGGGTGCTTCGTTACTCTCTTTACCCTATCTCTTGTTTCTTCGCCGGGCGACGGGCGGGTGGACAATCAGCGATAAATTCCGGGCCCACGTTCACCCGAGTGAAAGTTGGGAGAGAAGGTGGCTCGGCCTGCCAGAAGGCCAGACGACGACCCTGGCTGACCGGCTATATGCCGGGGTTTCTCGGCAGGATGATTCATTAGAAAACAGGGGATTGCCCGCCGCGGACGTATCAAGCCTGCGAATGATGACCGCCCGCAGTATCGAGGCATTGAGATCAGAAACGAGACTTCTGATCTATGGCATGACCCCGCCACAGTTCATGTTGCTCATGGGCCTGGGCATGTTCAAGACGGAATGGTGGAAGGAGCTTTACCTGCTATCATTTTTTACTTGCGCCCTAATCGGGTATGCACTGTGTCCGGATGAAGTCAACGACAGACTGCTGGTGCCTTTACTGCCTGTAACAATCTGCTGGGTGGCCGGAGGGTTTAAGGCTGTCGAGGACTGGATCGTCAAGTTTTTCAAACAGACGAAAATTTTGCGCGACGTCCCATTTATAAATCCGGCGACACTCAGGTTATTGATGATAACCGCCCTCGCATTCTCCATGTTGCCCTGGGTCATCTACGCCTTGATGGCGATACCTGCGGCGGCAATGATCGAATATAAAGAAGCCGGGAGATGGGTTAAAGAGCACTCGCAGACACCGCCGCTGATTATGGCGACCGCGCCATTCATAGCTTTTTACGCGGGAGGGCGCCCCGTTTATCTGCCCGCGGAGGAATATCAAACAGTCGTCGAACACGCCAGACACCTTAACGTCGATTACGTGGCTATAGACGAGGCACACATATCGAACGGAATTTTCGGCAATAGTGAATACTCCGATTTACGGTCCCTGCTCGACGAGGAAAGTCACCACCCCGGACTCAGGCTCGTTTATAAGTTCGACCGCATGCCGCGTCGGAAGTTACTCATATATACATTGACCTCTGATCTCTAACCTTTCCCTGAAGAGGTCACCATCTTTTGCCAACACGCTGTTGAGCGAACTTCATCGCGCGAGTCGAGACGTGCAGGGCAGAGGAAAGAAAAAGGGACTCCGCAATTCGACGTGTCCGACTGAAGACGGGCGCGGAGCGACCAGAGTGCGTCGGGCAGATCTTAACAGCCCACAGACCGGCGAGAAGATCGTTATTCTTGGCGGGGGCATAACCGGGCTCACGGTAGCGTGGGAGTTATCCAAAACTTCCGAGTTACCGGTTCTCTTGATTGAGAAGAATGGCAGTACGGGCGGACTGGCGGGCTCATTTCACCGGCGAGATCGTGTATTCGACTTCGGCTCTCACCGAATCCATGAGCAGTATGACCCCGAGGTACTCGGCATCATCCGGGAACTCCTGGGCGACGAATTGCTCAAAAGACCCAGAAGAGGGCAGATCAGAATTCAAGGTAAGTTTCTGAATTACCCGCCGGCAATCACTCAAGTACTAACGAGTTTCGGGTTGGGCCAGGGGATGCGACTTGTCCGAGATTTCCTGCTATCAAGAAACAACTTTTTCTTTATCCCACATCGCGCAACCCGGCCAACTCCGCGCATGTCTTTCGAAGAATATGCCATGCGGGCCGTCGGTAAGAGTCTCTATGAGAGCTTTTACCGGCCGTATGCTTTGAAACTGTGGGGAGTGTCGCCGGCCGTATTGTCATTCGAGCCCGCGGTGAGTCGTGTCAGGAAATTCGAACTGCGGGCGGTGTGGAAAGAATTAAAGAATAAGGCGACCGGGGCCACTACCAGCCATTCTTTCTACTACCCGGCGAGGGGCTTTGGCCAGATCGCAGAGAAGATACAGGAGCGGTTCATCGACAATGGCGGTGAAATACTGTTTGAAAGTAGTGTCCAGCGTTTGGAGCTAAAGAATGATTCCGAGATCGAAGCAATTCACGTAGAGACTGCGGAGGGAGAATCCCGGCGGCTATCTCTGAGGTTACTTATCTCCACGGCCCCGATTGAGGTACTACATCAGTTAGTGTGCTCCGCGTTGGGCGGCGGGGAGACAGCCGAGCTGGGTTTATCCTGGCGTTCACTGCGCATCCTTTACCTCTTCACGCCGGATAAAACTCCCTCCGTTCCGGAGACCTACTACTTTCCTGAATCGGACGTGATCTTCGGGCGCGTTTCCGAACCCGCCAAGTACAGCCCCTTCTTAAATCAATTCCAGGATAAAACGGCGTTGGTGATAGAGATCCCGTGCACCTTCGGCGATGAGATTTGGAACCTCGAAGATGAGGTTATTGCGGATCGCTGCATCGACGATCTTCGTAAACTGAAAATCCTGAGCGCCAGGCCCACGAAAGATTCTGAATATTTTTCGCGCCGGATCAAAAATCTTTATCCCGTTTACGAGCTGGGATGGAGAGAGAAATTAGACGAGGCCCTACGGAGATTTAATTCGATCAAAAATTTATATTCGCTGGGAAGGTCCGCTCTTTTCCTACACTGTAATGTAGACCACTGTATGTCGATGGCGCTGAAATTGGCACGCCATCTTTCTGACGAGAAGAAGACTCACGAGGACTGGGAGCGCTCTATGAGTGACGTTTTTAATCTCTCGCTTCACGAATAACTCTTTGGCACGAGTCCCAACCAATGGCATTAGAGTTCAGACCCCGCGATTTTGCCTACCCGGCGGCACTCATTAAACTGCGTTCCACCTTCGAGAAGACCCAGTGGTTTACTAATGACGAGCAGATTCACTATCAAGAGCAATTGCTCCGCCGAATTATCGAACATGCTTACTCTTTCGTGCCGTATTACCGAGATCTCTTTGACAGCGTTGGCTTGAAGCCGGGCGACATTCAGCGCCTCACCGATCTCAATCATATCCCGATTCTAACCAGAGAAATTTTGCGCTCCCAGTTCGAGAGGCTGAAAGCGACGAACTGCTGGGCGTTCCGTCCCCAGGCACTTTGTACCAGCGGCACGACGGGGCAAAGGATACAGTTCCTCGTCGACAAGCCCTCGAACGTTCTGGAGTTCGTTTATTACTGGCGATACTGGAATTGGGCCGGTTACAGGCTCGGGAACCTTTTTGCCGAGTTCTCGAGCGGTTTCTTCTTGAAGAATAAAGATAGAGTCCGCTCGACGACCCATCTTCAAAGACTGACCGGTAGGTTGTTGCTCGACAGCAGCACGATGTCCCACGCTACGGCCAGAGACTGCGTGAGGGCCATCCTGAAACACCGGCCACTCTTTCTTAAAGGGTTGCCGTCGGTACTCTACTACTTCTCACTCTTCCTGCGGCAGCAGGGCGTCGATGGCATATCTTTTAAGGCGGTCTTCTCCACAGGCGAGATACTCGTCCCGCGTTTTAGAAAGCTTATCGAAGAAACTTTCGGTTGTAAGGTTTACGACTCATACGGTCACATGGAGCGAACCGTCGCGATCTCGGAGTGTCCAAGCGGAGGGCTGCACATCAACCCTGACTACGGCGTATTGGAACTTGTGCGTCATGGCGCACCGCCGGCCCAGACTGTGGATGCCAACCGCGGCGGGTCGAGTTACACGGCGAGGGTCGTCGGGACTTCACTATACAATCTCAGTATGCCGCTCCTCCGTTATGACGTCGGGGATACCGTCCTGGTTGACCCGGAGAAAAAGTGCGCGTGCGGCCGGCAATTTCCACTTGTCACCGCAATCGGCGGCAGGCTCAGCGAGGTCATCATTACTCCGGAAGGTAATGTGATCACGGCGGCGTTTCTGATCTTTGAAGACGTGCCGGGTATTCTGGCGGGACAAATCCTTCAGGAATCGCGCGACGAGTTGCGCGTTCGGATAGTGCCGGACGCGCAGTTCTCGGCGGCCGCAGAGGAGCGGTTAACGTCACGGTTACGAACGCAGGTGGGCCCGGCAATGAGGATAACGACGGAGCGCTGTGTGGGCGTGGACGAACTCCGTGGGGAGTCCGGCAAAGTCAGCGCCGTTGTGTCGAAGCTCGACTGCTTCGCGCAATGATCCGCGTCGCTCGGCCCCGTTCACTTCGTCGCCTGGATAAGGACATACGTGCTCAGGTATTTGAGCGGCGTCAGGTAGTGGTTGACGAGAGAAGAATCGAGCCTCCCCAGGGGCCGCAATAAGCGCTCGCCACGCGCCCTCCAGAGGCAATACTTTATGCTCTCCCGCGTCAGACACTCCAGGTAATGGAGCGTGACCTCACGAAACACGTTCCCGATGAGCGCCAAATCTTCCTCGGTGAACTCGACCTCATCGTCAGTCCGCGGGGCCTGCGGGTGGAACGGAAGTAGCTTGTGAATCCAGCGCAAAGGTTTTAGCAGGCACACGGGCTCCTCGGCGATAAAGCGGCCACCCTCGACCAGGGAGTCATGCACCCGCGCCACCACTTTAGACAGGTTCATGTGGTGGAGCGCCCTTTTGCAAACGACGACATCGAACTTCTCGGCGAGAACCATCTCCTCACAGTTCATTACCACCGCGCTCAGTTTTCTTTCGACGCCGGCACGCCGGGCCAGCTCGGCGGTCTGCTGCACGGCGACAGGCGAGACGTCGAGGCTGACGACACGGTTGTTATTTTTAGACAGCGATACGCCAACTGTGTCAACTCCGCCGCCGAGGATCAGAATCCTTTGGCCGACGAACTCTCCCAACAGAGCGCCGAAGAGGTCCTCGTTGTAGGAAGCCTCAGTGATGAACTTGCTCCACAGATATTTCTCACGGCTCCGCCCTTCGACTCGGTACGCCTCATCCCAGAAGGCTTTCTCTCTGGCCGCTCGATCACTCATAGCGGAGTAGTCTCTCGTCACGTGGATGGGTCTCGACGCGAGCTCCCGCATGCCACCTCGCGAACGTCTCAACCTCGAACTGCTCGGCCCCGAAATTCTCAATCGCAAACCGTGCGTTGTTATCTTCCGCGACCGGCATCCCTTTGAGTAAAAATATTTTCCTCCCGGCGGCATGACTTTCCAGCAACGTGGAGATGCCAGGTTTGGTAATGACGCTCGCACATTCCCTGAGTGATGGCACCAGCGACGGCGTGACGCCGTAAACTTGAATCCTGTCGTTGCCGTCGAAGAGGCGTTGCATGTTCTCGTATGCCTTTTTATTCTCGCCGCACACCGCGTGAATCTTTAACTCCGGAAAAGCGCCCGACAGCTTCTTCACCGTCCCGGCAATCGGTCCCTGTCCCCAAAAGCCGCAGACGAGTAAGACACTGTCGATGTCTCCCTCGACACTCGAAAGATCGTGGTATTCCTGCCGGGCCGGCAGATTGATGTTGATGAATCTCACGTGATCGGGCGGTGTAAACCCGAGCGCATTTCGGCTGACGGGAGACAGAAATCCATTCATCTGATCCCAGAACAGATACTTCCATCCCAGGTTTTTCCCGTACTCACCTAACACTCCCCACACCGACAGATCGAAACCTTCTCGCCTTTTCAGGTTAGAAATCCAGAAAGCCGGGCGGTGGCTGACACTGATGATCGTTCTGGCGCCGAGTGCTTCGATCTTCTCGCCCAAACGTCCCAGTTGGGCCACGTTGAATAACTTCTCTCTCAGGTATTTGCGGTAGTAAAAAAGCGGGACCCTGTAGACCAGGTGTAAAAGCACCGGGAAGTTGTTCGAAATAAATTTGTACCGTTCGAGATCCTCGTTGACCACCTCGGGAGAGACGAACTCCTCGATTGGGACGTGGTGGACCGTGTGCTTGCCTCCCAACCTCTGCCGGATCGCCTCGCCGATGGTGTACATCCCCCGCCCGACCACCGTACTGACGATGAGGATCGGCGGTTCGAAGTGTTCCGACAGGTCTTCAACCTCAAAGTATCTTTCGCCTGGCATCGTATAAGTAGAGGGCATCGCACTTACTACAAATGGGGAGCGGCCCCTCCCGCCTGAGCGCCCTGAACTTCGTGTACTCGGGGGAGTTCCAGACCTCCATTACGCCTTTCTCGTTTAAGTTCCCCACGCTCAAATCCGGGTAGAGCACGCAGGGTCTGACGGCCCCGTCGGGTGTGATGTCCATGCGCACCCACTGCTTGTAGCAGAACGTGTTGCGGGGAGGCACCTGGGGCTGATCTATGTAGGTGTAGATGTCGCCCGGCTCTTCGAGGTAACAGGAAATCTGAATCGGCCATTTCGCATTTTTGATCCTCTCGTACTCATTCACGAATTGCTCCTTGTCGAGTTCGTAGGGGAGGAGATAGGCCAGATGCGATGTCGGGGTAATCTCAAAATGCCTGCGCATGAAATCTTCGTACTCTCGGGCCTGCTCTTCGGACACGAACCAGCACAGGTTCAGCAGGACCCAATCCACGCCCAGCTCGACCATCTCTCGGCAGAACTCATACATGACGCCCACGTTTTCGGGCCTGATGGTGAACTGGACACCGACGTAAGGAGGGTTTCGGAGGGCCTTGATGAGGCTGATGTTCTTCGTCACGCGATCGTAGATGCCTCTGCCCCTGATACGGTCGTTCTCTTGCCTGAGTCCGTCGAGCGAGACCAGGTAAGTTAGGTAAGGATTACCGGCACTCGCATCTTTAAAGCGATGCAGCAAGGTGCCGTTGGTGCAGGTGATCGCGAAACAGCGATGCTCTTTGAGCGCCCGCGCGAGCTTATCGAAATTCGAGTAGAGCAGCGGCTCGCCGCCGATGAGGATGAAAGAGGGGTGGTATTTACCGTACTGGGAGAACAGGTTCTCGACTATGCTCCACGAAAGCTCCTCGTTTACCGTCTCGGGTGAATCCTGTTTACACCACCCGGCGTCTCCCCACTCGTAACACATTGTGCATCTCAGGTCGCACTTGTACGTGAGCACCAGTTTGTAGACGAGGGGTGGCGGCACCTGGTCGTCCTTCCCGGCGTTCTCTTCCAGCCACCTGTAACGCTCAAAGAACTTCAGCTTTTTGACGATCAAGTGTTCGACGTAGCGTGGATGCCTCCACGCAAGTTTGGTCAGGCCGCTGATGGACGGAATCGACATGATGATACTCCTGTACGCCGCGTGCCCGAGCCGCGAGGCCGTCGCAGGTCTCGTCGACACTTTAAACTGCGGAAGCTCGTTGCCTCCCTGTAGGCGCTAAGACTCGTCGAGTTCGTAGAGGTCGCAGCATCGGCCGCATGACAGGAAGAGCCCGTCCTCGCTCAGCGACCGCCTGAACGTTCTCATGCCGCGGCCGTTCCATATCTCCGTGAACTTCTGCTCCCTGACGTTCCCCATCTTAGCCTCCGGGAACAACGGACAGCCGACCACGTCGCCGTTCGGCATCACCACGGCCCTCTTCCACGGCACATGACATATCTTCTCGCCGAATACGGACCCGGGTGATTTGAAGTAGGAGTTGTGATTGAACCCCTTCACCCCGAGCTTCGGGTATCTTTTGAATTTAAACGTCCAGGTGCTTTCTCTGATTATTTTTTCCTGATTCGCTAGTGATTGCGGGTCGATCCCGGACGTGTCGCGCACAAAGCCGCGCCAAAGCCGGGGCGTCGTAGCGAAGGTCTTTCTGAATCTCATTTCGGTCCGGCCCAACAATTCGGGAGTCGTGAACATCCCGAGTTGAAGCCCAAAATAATCGACTCCTAACCCGTTCACGATCTGCGCGGTCTCCAGAATGTGGCCGGCGTTCTCAGCGGTGACAGTGGTGCAGACCTCGACGGCGGGGAGGGCGCTTTTTAGTCGTTTCTTTGCTCCGACCAGAAGTTTTATCCCCGAGATGACCCGGTTATAAACGTCATTACCTTTGCGGATCTTATTGTTGATTTGCTCCGGCCCGTCGAGGCTGGCGATGTAGTAGTCCAGCCCGGCCCTGACGAGGCTCTCCGCGAGTTCTTCAGTCATCAGTGTCGTATTGCTGTTGAGAGCGGTCAAAAGCTTTCTACTCGTGGCGAAGGCGATTATCTTTGAGATGTCTCTGCGGAGCAGAGGCTCGCCCCCGAAGAAGTAGAGGTAGGGTCTCCACTCACTTACCTCTTCGATGAAGCTCTTCCATTGCTCCGTGGACATTTCGTCTTTTAAGGTTTTATGCTCGACTTCCTTATAAGCGCCGTTATCCCCCCACTCCCAGCATTGAATACATCGAAGATTACACAGGTTGTTGATCTGGATAGTCATTAACGGAGGTAACGATGAGGCGAACTCCTTGCGGCGAAACTTCTTCGCCGAAGAGAGTTTTGTGGCGTGTACCATTCTCAACAGGGATCCGATTTTATCGGGTGAGCGGAGGAGGTAATGGCTGAGCCTCTCGATCTCTTTGCGCATGACGTGAACTTCCCGAAGCTATGTCGCCGCGTCGACAACCCTCGAGAAAATGACGGGACAAGGACACTGCCGAAAGGTGTTGTGGCCCGAGCGTGAGGGCTGTTTGAGTGCCCGCCGGCGGCGGACCCGTGAAACATACGCCCATCGATTCGGTGTGTCAATGCGGCCTCGCTGAGCTTATATGTTTGTCCGGAGTCGAGCAAGGCGGTAATTTCCGCGCTCTGTTCCAGAATTGCTGTTCGAGCAATTTGGACTAGATCACAAGCTGACACCTTGACCGGCAAGCGATGCCTGGTGCACGTTCACTTATCTCAACGATTAGGATTGCGGCAGTGACATTATCTTTGCTCGGTGTTCTTCTTAAGGGGCGAGCATTTCTGGCGGATAGACGTCTTCACGCGCGGCCACGAAGTTTGCACACCAATGACACTCGCAGAACTGTGTCGTACCAACGATGGTTTGGTATGCAAGTCCCGTCTGGTATGAATCGGCGCGAAGTTTCCAGCCTCTAAAGGTAAGCAATGGCTCACAATGTCTGTACCGGGGGACTTGATGCGAGCAATCGCGTTTAGTTTTCAATGGCCCTGTCGGTTGTTAGAAGCAACTGGCAGGGCTTTAAATCTTTACATTGCGTGTTCTAGCTGATCGTCATGTTCTGTAAGATCAGTTCTTGGAAACTGGCGTATTTGCGCGACGGGCTTAGGCCCAACTTCCGGCACTGCGTGTACATCTAAAATCTCCGCAACCAAACTAACGGGCATCGCCGTATCCTTTGCCAGCTTCGCGTAGCTAACACTCCCGCCTTTTGTGCCATATAGAACTTCTGCCATTTTTCGCAGAGCGCGTGGCCTCTCAGGCTCGACATTTAGATTTGCAGGCTCTTGCCCTTTCCACTGCAAATGGATCTGCTTGTAAAGGTATTTACGCTGATCAGTTGTAATGATGTTCAACTGATAGGCTCGTTCAACGAGCGCGCTAACGGAGACGCCCCAACGCGGCTTTAGTTCCGCAAGACTCGATAGTGTAATGGGCTTAACGAGCACTTCCCGCATAGCGTCTTCTGGCATTAGAAACTCAGCGCAAAAATCGTTCGCCTCTCTTTCGACTTCATCGTGACTGCCCCAAAGAATGTAGTGTTGAACTAGATGGCCCATTTCGTGGCCGACAGTGAATCGCTGCCGGTCTCCCGGCTTTCCATGACTCAGCACGATTACGGCTCTACGATCAGACCACAGAGAAAACGCATCGTGCCCGTGAATATCTAGCGGAATGGTAAGCACTACCACGCCCGCTTTTTCCAATCTATTAACCAGATTTCTAACCGGAACGTCCGGCTCGATTCCCAACGCATTTCTAGTTAACAGCGCAGCCGTCCTTACGTCTTCATCCTGAATGCGGGGTAGACGTAGCGGCATCATTCTGAGTTTTTGGGCCATGTGATCGTATAAGACGTAGGTGGCCCATGCCGTTTGCAGAATCTGATCACGCTCGCGGCTTTTCAGCGTCATGTGCTGTCGAAACAGCAATGACCCTAGCGGGAAGTCAACGGTGTTCTCTTGATGAAAAAACGACACCGGAAATCCCAACTTCAGGGCAAGTTGCTGCTCTAGCTGGTCAGACGGAGTGAGTAGGTTTTGCTCAATGCGCGCTATTGCTGCCTGAGTAACATCTACTGCTTCTGCCAACTCCGTTTGTGTCCAGCCCTTGATCTCTCTCGCTCGCTTTAACCGATCTCCGTTCATTCTTTGTTGTCGGTGCCGTCAAGTGAAATGTCTAGATCGTCCTCGTCTTCGACTTCCTGAAAGCTTTTTTAGATTTGCGAGTAAACGATTTCAAGGTTCTTTAGTTTAATCTCTCGTTGAAGTATGTGAATGTGATATATGACCCATTCAAAGATGATGATCGGAGTTACCGCCAACCCTACCAGCCACGGTGCCATGAGATTCGAGTCACGCGTTGGCCCGAGTTTGACGGCGACAAATAATCCCAAATACTCAAGCAAGCCACATGCAGCGAAGAAGTAAACGTAGCTACTCAACAACGTCACCATTCGATTGCCGCGATCAGGAAAGTTTATTGCCAGTGATGAGTTCACGAGTCTTCGTCCGGCTAAACCGAGTTTCATCAGAAACAAGAAAGTGTAGCCACACAAGAAGAAAACCGGTTGAATCGACAATATCATTAGGGTATCCTTAGCGGAGGATCTCACGGGCCTCGTAAATAGAATCAGTAGAACTGTACCTAGCACATTCACCCACAGTGCTCCCAATGGCAGCAGCCAAGAATTTCGATCGAATATCTCAGCACCTTCCCGTTGTGCCCAGACCGAGAGGTCGTCGGCGAAGTAAGCTGACAACGCGACGGTAAACTATCAAAAATCTGCGCGGCGTATAACATTCCAACTGTAAGGCCGGTAACGATAAAGTACGCGAAAAACAACTCCGTCAAAATGTGAACCTGCGCACCAAACACCATTAGCAGACACAGCCTCATCAGTAGAAACCATGTTCCAATCAGAAACCAACAGAGGGCAAATCTTCTTTTGAGGAATGTTATGGGCCAGAAGATGGTCCGTGTCAGATATGGCATATCTTAGCTTTCAGAACGGTTGATAGAGGAAAGTCTATCTACGCATGAATTCAAGGAGTTCGTCGGATTAGCGCCTCTGTCGGTTGTCTTCGAGTGTCCGTAAATCTCTTAACGGCATCCTCGAGACTAATTTGGCCTGACACGAGTTCTACGCGAAGCGAAGAATACTCTCTCGCAACTTTGTCATGTACCTCTTGTCGCTGTTGAAATCGAAAGGTTGCTGACATGAGAGGAAATCCGAGGTTAAGAACAGATAGCACAGCTATCGTTAATTTACTCCATAATTGAGGTGCTGACTTGCCGTAGTTATTCAACTCATAGGTACTCATAGCTAACAGCAAAACGCGAGAGACCCAAGTGGCCCAATTGATGTACCACATCATCTTTCTATGTAACTTTTCGTGCCGCCATTCCCATTTGATCTCTCTATCTAGTTCTTCGATGAATGCTTCAAAGTGCTTATTCGCAATTTCATCCATGATTGATTGAGGCAGCAGGTCGCTGCTTAGACAGAAACGATGAGTCTCCTATCTGAGGAATAGGTGAAGCAGCGCCCTTCTATTGCAAATCGAACGGAAAGTCAATGAAAATTATTGGGTTGTTTATTGCGATGGCAAACTTGAAACGTAGACTACACGTACAGTGTCGGTCCGACGGAAATCGTTGGCACACGTCTGCGACTCTTCGAGACTTTCAATTTTTCAATTCCTAAGTGCATCCAGATGAAAACTGTAGCCAGTATGAACGTTTGTCGCGCTGTAGAGGCTTTCGTGATATCAAAGACTGGCATACGTTGAAGTTCGCCACAATCTTTGCTTATCTCGGTGTTGGAGAACGATAGTCCATGAAGCTCATGCGCAAACGCATTGCGAATCTTCTTAATCGTTTTCAAAGCCTGAAAATATTCTCTAGGAAAGAAGCCAAGACAGTAGGCCAGCCGAATCTTTGCTCCAAAAACTACCTAAAGGCTTCTCATTTTCAAGCAGCTCCAGAACCTCTCGATCATCATCAAGGAAAAATGCACTAAGGAGCTGCCGAAGGGACTCGTCAAGAACGGCTGCGCCGAGTATCGCTGTCGCGCGATCAGATTCATTTTGAAATACCTGCATGAAGGTATTGATGTCATCGTGTTTGGCGATCGTGCGCAAGCGGTTTTGTTTTGTCTTCGATACCATAAGTAAGAAAGAATCAACAATGTGGAACAAGATAAATCGCAGTTACTCGGGCACTTCACTCCCGTCCAAGCCGCAAATACTCTTTTCACCTCTTGTATCCAAAATTTTTCTATATCTGACGTGGCAAATGTCGTAAATTGAATAGCATGTTTACTGTTTTCGCATTTCCACCGGACTCGGATTGCCATTGACAAAATCTAAAGGCAAGACTATGTTCCCGCCGTTCTTGTAAGCGGACTGAACTCTTTGCGAGTCTTTTGTCTCATCGCACTCGCACCTTCAGTCCCAAAAACCAGTCGGGTAGTTTTCTTTCAACAGGGTCGCAACCAATATCGCGCGTTCGGCCGTCTTCGATCAGTCTCCGATTAAAAGCCACGTTGGTGCGTTAGGCGCCCGAAGGTCCGAGTTCATAATTTGTAACTCAGGTTCATTGGTGATGAGAAATTTATGAGTTTTTCGCACGGAGAATTCTGCGGGCCGCCATCGCGGCGGATGCTGCCTGTGCGGCAGGTCTGCTCGGTCTACGAGCCGCGTTCAGTTGGATGAGTCCTGACGCTTACTAAGTGAGGTTGCGTGATGACCCGCTTCATAAGAATGTTTTTCGCCATCCTCTTTAGCGCTTGGGCAATTCATGCTGTCTCGAAATGGCAGACGATTGCACTCAATGTCTCAATCCAGCAGTCAAACGAGCCCACCGGCTATGAATGCGTAACGCAGAATTATAACCTGGACTTCGAGCCTGGAGTTGAGCATTGGACCAAGTGTGGGCCGGCATTTGATTCACAACCACTCCAGGCCGCGAGTGTGAGGACAGATCGTACCAATATCGTGAAAGTTGGCGGCGACTATTGGCGAAATCTTCCCTATTCAATCGGTCATCATGGGCAACACCTGATCCTTACTGAGGATGCCTTAAAGGGTGATTTAACTTCTGCTGATTTTACGCTCAGCCACGCAACACCATATTTCAGTTTCCTAATCGGAGGTAGCGAAGACATAGCTTACGAAAGACTCGAATTGCAGATCCTGGTTACCTCATCGAGTGACGCCAATGAACTCGAGCGTCGAATCAAGGCCTCGCCGGAAACGCAAACTGCTTCGGATAAACAAGCCAGAGTCACGATGCATGAAG
>Ga0207641_10000281_pt1 | contig 63945 bp, 54 predicted proteins | sample KBSSwiS62_FD_184306 | JGI IMG/M metagenome (GOLD analysis project Ga0207641, IMG submission 184306) | Switchgrass rhizosphere microbial communities from Kellogg Biological Station, Michigan, USA - KBS Switchgrass S6-2 (SPAdes) (version 2) | ecosystem: Host-associated > Plants > Roots >...
CCCGGTGCTGCTCGAGCAGTCCCTCCAGGTGCTGGAGGTGGGATTGCATGGATTCGGCGTGGATGCGGCTGATGTCAATCAGCTCGTGGTTGTAGCGATCGACGAAGTCGCGCTGCAGATCCAGCACATAGGCGAATCCACCGGTAAATCCCGCTCCGAAATTGACACCTGTGCGGCCAAGAACGCACACGACACCGCCAGTCATGTATTCGCAGCAGTGATCGCCCGCGCCTTCAATAACGGCGGTCGCTCCAGAGTTGCGAACGGCGAAGCGCTCGCCTGCAATACCCGCTGCAAACAGGTGCCCACCCGTGGCGCCGTACAGACAAGTATTCCCCATGATGATGGTTTCGTTGTGTACGAACCGCGCCTCACGCGGATGTCGCAACACGATCTTGCCACCGGCCATGCCCTTGCCGACGTAGTCGTTGGCATCGCCTTCGAGATTCAGGTGCAGGCCGCCGGCGTTCCAGACGCCGAAGCTCTGCCCGACGTTCCCTTTGAGGCGCACGGTGAGAGGGGAGTCCTCCATGCCGTAGTTACCCCAACGCCTGGCAATCTCGCCGGACACGCGCGCGCCTATGGAGCGGTTGTAGTTACGAACCTCGTAGCTCCACTCGCCGCCCGTCTTGCCTTCGATCGCCGGCAACATGTCTTTGACCATGCGCTCGGCGAGCTCGCCCTTGTCGAATGGCGCGTTGGACGAAACACCGCAGTACTGCGGAGCATCGTCTGTCATGCCCGCCACCGACAGGATCGGCTTCAGATCCAACTTCCGCTGACGCGGCGTCTGACCTTCCAGGGTCTCCAGGAATTCCGTGCGGCCAATCAGGTCCCGCAGGCTTCGAACACCCAGGGTCGCCAGGATCTCGCGCACTTCGCGAGCCACGAACTGGAAGTAGTTCATGACCATTTCCGGCAGGCCGATGAAGTACTTCGAGCGCAACACGTTGTGCTGAGTGGCCACGCCGGTCGCACAGTTGTTCAGGTGGCAGATGCGCAGGTACTTGCAACCGAGAGCCACCATCGGCGCCGTTCCGAACCCGAAGCTCTCCGCGCCGATAATGGCTGCCTTGACGACATCCAGGCCGGTCTTGAGGCCACCGTCAGTCTGCACGCGAACGAGATGACGCATATCGTTCAACCGCAGTGTCTGGTGCGTTTCGGCGAGTCCCAGCTCCCACGGCGTGCCGGCATACTTGATGGACGAGAGCGGGCTAGCTCCGGTGCCACCGTCATAACCGGAAATGGTGATCATGTCCGCATAGGCCTTCGCCACGCCCGCGGCGACAGTGCCCACGCCGGGCTCGGCAACGAGCTTCACGGACACCAGGGCCTGCGGATTCACCTGCTTGAGATCGAAGATGAGCTGCGCCAGATCCTCGATGGAGTAGATGTCATGGTGCGGTGGCGGCGAAATCAAACCGACCCCCGGGCGCGCAAAGCGCAGGGAGGCGATCATGTCGTTGACCTTGTGGCCGGGGAGCTGACCGCCCTCGCCGGGCTTGGCGCCCTGCGCGACCTTGATCTGCAACACTTCGGCGTTGATCAGGTATTCGGGGGTGACTCCGAACCGGCCGGAGGCAACCTGTTTGATCTTGGAGTTGCGCTCGGTCCGGTAGCGGGCGGGATCCTCGCCGCCTTCGCCGGAGTTGGAACGCGCGCCCAACCGGTTCATGGCCGTTGCCAGCGCTTCGTGGGCCTCAGGAGACAGCGCGCCCAGTGACATTCCAGCGCTGTCGAACCGTGACAACACAGACTCGACTGACTCAACCTCATCCAGTGGGATGGGTTTTGTATCGGTCTTCAGGCCCAGCAGGTCACGCAATGTGGAGGCCGGTCGTTGATTGACGAGCTGCGCGAAGGCCTTGTACTGCTCATAATCACCGGACATGACAGCCGCCTGGAGCGTTGCCACCACGTCGGGGTTGTACATGTGGTACTCGCCGCCGTGCACGTACTTGAGTAAACCACCCTGGTCCATCGGCACGCGCGGATTCCAGGCGCGCTCGCCCAGCTTGATCGTGTCCTCTTCCAGGTCGGTGAAGTCCGATCCCTGGATGCGGCTGTCGGTACCGGTGAAGCACATGTTCACGACTTCATCCGACAGACCGACGATCTCGAACAACTGGGAGCTGCGATAGCTGCCGATGGTGGAAATACCCATCTTCGACATGACCTTGAACAGGCCTTTGCGGACACCGGCGCGGTAGCTGCGGCCCAACTCCAGGCGCGTGGCGAAATCCAGCTTCACGCGGCCCTTGCGCATCATTTCGAACAGCACCTGGTAGGCCATGTAGGGATACACAGCCGTGGCGCCGTAGCCGATCAGGCAGGCGAAGTGATGTGAGTCGCGCGCGGTGCCCGTCTCGATGAGGAGGTTGCACTTGCAGCGCAGGCCCTTGCGTACGAGGTGGTGATTCACAGCGCCCGTCACCAACAGCGCGTGCGCCGGGATTTTTCCCTTGACCAGGTATCGATCCGACAGCAACAGGACGAGCTTGCCGTCGCGGACGGCCTTCTCTGCCTGCTTGCACATGCGCGTGATCGCGACCTTCAAACCTTCCTGCGAAGGGTCGTACTGAAGGTCGATGAACTCGTGTGAGACTTCCTTCAGGCCGAGAATCTGGCGCAGCTTGCGCTGCGAGAGAATCGGAGAACCCAACACGATCTGGCGCGCGTGCTCGGGTGCCGGGACGAAGACGTTGCACTCCGGGCCGATCTGCGTTTGCAGCGACATCACGATGGATTCGCGCAAGGGATCGATCGGCGGGTTGGTTACCTGCGCGAACTGTTGGCGGAAGTAGTCATAGAGGGAGCGGATCTTGTGAGACAACACCGGCATGGGTGTGTCGTCACCCATCGATCCAACGGCCTCACTCTCATCTTCCGCGAGCACGCGGATGATCTCGTCACGCTCTTCGGAGCTGACGTTGAACATCTTCTGATAGAGGGTGAGCGTCTCGCGATCCATCGGTTCCGCGGCCAGCCGCGGGTCCACGAGGTCGCTCTCCAGGTAGCGGACACCCTTCTTGAGCCAGTTCTTGTAGGGATGACGCGACTTGAGGATCTCATCGATGTCGCGTGATTCCAGCAGGGTGGCGGTCTGCAGGTCCAGGGCGATCATGTCACCTGGCCCGAGCTTGCCCTTGCGCACCACGTCCTCGGGAGCGTAGTCCCAGACGCCGGTTTCTGAAGCGATCGTCAGAATGCGATTCTTCGTAATGACGAATCGCGCGGGACGTAGCCCGTTCCGGTCGAGCGTGCACGCGGCGTAGCGACCGTCAGTGAGAACGATTCCCGCAGGACCGTCCCATGGCTCCATGTGTACGGAGTAGTACTCGTAGAACGCCCGCAGGTCAGGATCGATGGAGTCCAAGCCGTGCCACGCCGGCGGCACCAGCACCCGCATCGCATGGAGTGCGTCGAGGCCGCCCATCAGCAGCACTTCGAGCATGTTGTCGAGACTCTGGGAGTCAGAACCTGTCATCGACACCAGGGGCTGGACGTCTGCGAGGTTGGGCAGCAGCGGAGAGCGGAACAGCGGACCGCGCGCCAGTGCCCAATTGCGGTTGCCCTGAATCGTGTTGATCTCACCGTTGTGGGCGAGATAACGATAAGGGTGCGCAAGCCGCCACTGCGGCAGCGTGTTGGTAGAGAAGCGCTGGTGGAAGACGACTACCGACGCTTCAATTCTCGGGTCCTGCAGATCGCGATAGAACTGCGCCAGGTACTCGGGCATCACCATGCCTTTGAAGACAAAGGTGGTGGCCGACAGGCTGGGGATGTAGAAACCGGGATCGGTCTCTTCAATGGATTTTTCGGCGTGGCGCCGGGCCATGTAAAGCTTGCGGTTGAACGATCCCTCGTCCATGTCCGGCAGCTCGCAGTTGACGTAGATCTGCTCGATGTGTGGCAGCGTCTTCAGTGCCATCGCACCGCAAGCGTCGGTATCGATGGGGACTTTGCGCCAGCCGGCCAGCTCGAGGCCCTGCCGCACGAGCTGCGCTTCGAGGATTTCACGGGCGTTCTGCGCCAGGCCGGGGTCACGGCTGAGAAACACCAGACCGGAGGCGAAGCGCTCGCCCAGCTCGATGCCGGCCTCTGCGGCGGCCGCACGCAGGAAGGCCTCCGGTTTCTTGAGCAGCAGACCGCAGCCGTCGCCCGTTTTGCCGTCGGCGGCAATTGCACCACGATGGGTCAGGCGGTTGAGGGAGGTAATAGCTGTCTGTACCAGCCAGTGGCTCGGCTGGTCGTCGAGATTGGCAATCAGGCCAAATCCACAGCTATCGCGCTCGTAGGCGTCTTTATAAAGTCCGGTGTCGGCTGCGCTCATTCTCGTGCCTCAATGCAATTTTCATTGCGAAATTCGCCCTGGGGACCTCGCGGTCCCCGGACGCTTTCTCAGTTTCGGAGGGCGGACGCTCCCCGCCCGCGGCAGGGACGCTCCCCGCTCGCGGTTCGAACCAAAAATGTCTTGCGGTCAGAAAGCCCGAGCTGGATCTGTAGATCCAGGGGCTGGCAGTCGAAGATCGCTCGGGCCTGAGGCTGGAAGTAACCCGCGCGGCGGTCGCCTGTCTACACCATCGCTATGTGCCCGATAATACCGATGCACCGTATGCAATCAATAGCGCCAAACCTTCTAACCACCGAACGACTGATTCTCAGGCAATGGCAGGAGTCAGACCGGGACGCCTTTGCGCGACTCAACGCGGACCCGGCCGTCCGGGAATTCTTTCCCCGCGTCCAGACGCGTGAGGAAAGTGATGCCGATGCCGGACGCATCCACAAAGCCATCGAGGAACGAGGTTGGGGTTTCTGGGCGGTGGAGGTGCGCGGTGGCGCCTCGTTCATCGGCTTCGTTGGGTTGTCGAAGCCTCGCTTCGAAGCGCACTTCACTTCTCCTCGGACGCCGTGCGTTGAAATCGGATGGCGGCTCGCGAAGGAACACTGGGGTAACGGTTACGTCAGTGAGGCAGCCACTGAGTGCCTGCGCTTCGGCTTCGAGAAGTTGACACTTCAAGAGATCGTCGCATTCACCGTCCCGCTGAACGTGCGCTCGAGAGCTGTCATGGAGCGCATTGGCATGTCGCGTGATCCAGCCGACGATTTCGATCACCCGAATCTCGAGCCTGGTCATCCGCTGCGGCGGCATGTGCTGTACAGAATGAGCCGCGCGGATTGGGCTCGACTGTATGCGCCTCGCGACGCCCAGTTACTTAATTCAATGAATCCAACATGAATGGCGCGGCGAAACTCGTGCGAAGCACGGCAAAAAAAATCGCGCAACTCATCGCATTCTTCGGTGGAACCTATTGCATCACGGGGCGTCGTACCTCAACATGCGCCCGCGTTGCGGTGTGTGGTACCAGCCGTGACGTCCAGTGATGGTCGTTCGGACCTTTGGGAGGTGTTTCACCCTCAATGATCAAGAAACGTACAGACTCCGCCGCCGCCAAGTGCCGGCCCTCCGGAAGCGATGCCGCTTCCCGTCTTCAGAGCGTCAACCAGTATCTCGAGAAGAATTTCCCCGACTTCTTCGCCGAGGCCCGTTTCCAGGTTGGGGATGACGATTACTTCCTCTACGCCCGCTTCGGGCAATACCTGGCTCGAACCATCGAGCTGAACCGCGTTTCCCGCGACAAGATCAACCGTGGTTTTACCGTGTTGAATAAGATGGCACGGATGTCCGCGAAGAGTCCGCGCATCCGCGAGATGCTCGTCTCGGGTCCGCTCGAATACATCGTGGATGCTCCCAAGGCCCGTGCGCTCGCGCGCAAGCGCTTGTCGCCCACAGCGCAGGGCTATATGGAAAGCCTCTGCGAGTGAGTGCTGCGCGGCGGCACGTCGCCTCGTAGGCGAGCGTGCCGCTGCCGATAGTTGCAGCTAGCCGGGCCCGCTGCCGACATATCCATCGGCGGCATCTTTGAAGTCGGCGCGCGTTAGCCCGGCTCTCGGGGAGTCAGCCGAACCTTCAACCTCTGCGTTCGACGAATCACCTGTAGCGTGATGGGCGTCCCCACAGGACACCGACTCAGCTGCAGATGCAGCGCGTCGATCCCGTTCACCGGCGCATCATTCACTGCGACGATGAGATCGCCCGAGTGCATATCCGCCTTCGCCGCTGGACCCTGCTCATCGCGACTCATGATCTCAACTGCGCGCGTCACGGGCAGATCGAGCGCCCGCACCAGGCGAGTATCCAGCGCTCGGTCACGGACGCTGACTCCCAGGTAGGCTCGCCTAACACGTCCCTGCGTCAGGATTTCTGTAAGAACCCACTGCGCAGTCCCGGCTGGTACTGCGAAGCCGATGCCTTGCGCCATCGCAATAATCGCAGTGTTTACGCCGACAACCCGTCCGCGCGAATCCACCAGCGGGCCGCCCGAGTTTCCCGGGTTGAGCGCTGCCGTGTGCTGAACGACACCTTCTATGAGACGGCCATGCCGACTCCGAAGCGATCGGCCGAGTGCGCTCACGACGCCTGCGGACACTGTTGACTCGAAGCCGAACGGATTGCCGACGGCAACGACCAGCTGTCCGACGCGAAGCGGCTGCGCCGTCGACAGTCGCGCATAGGGAAGCGCTCCCGCCTGCGCGCGTAATACAGCGAGATCCGTCGAGGGATCTTTGCCGACCACGACCGCAGGTACGCTGCGACCATCTACGAAAGCAACGCGCGCCTCCTGAGCGTTCTGCACCACGTGTTCGTTGGTCAACACGTAACCGTCAGGGGTTACGACCACGCCGGAGCCAGCACCGCCGCGAGCTCGCGCTTCTTCGCCGGCGCCGCCGACGTAGATGCTGACTACCGCCGCACCTACGTGCTCAACCGCGCCGACGACTGCCTGCGAGTAAGCGTCCAGCGGGCCGTCGTCGTCCGTGTCCGGAAGCGCGCCCGTCTCTGCCGTAAATTCATTCTCGTGCAACATACGGGCGAGGGTTTGGGCGCAACGGTCACGTTCTCAAGGCGACCTACCCATCTGGGTAACGCCCGTGGATCGGTGGGCGCCGCCCAGCTGGGTAACGCTAGAATCGCGCGAATGGCAATCAACCTCAATCAATGTGCGGTACTGCTGGGCGCGGCGGTGCTGGCGGTTTCAATATTCAGACTGCTGAAGCTCAGCTCGATTCTCGGATACGTCGCGGCCGGGATGGTGATCGGACCGTGGGGCTTCCGACTCGTCAAAGACGTGCCGAGTGTCATGAGCTTCTCGGAATTCGGCATCGTTCTGCTCCTCTTTATTATCGGCCTCGAGCTGCAACCTACGCGCCTCTGGGTCATGCGCCGCATCGTGTTCGGCATGGGGTCCGCGCAGGTAATCTTGTGCGCGGTGCTGCTGGGGTTGACGGGGTGGTTGTTGGGGCTGCAGCTTGCGCCGGCGCTGCTCGTAGGGTTTGGTCTCTCTTTGTCTTCGACGCCTCTCGTGCTTCAGTTGCTGGCGGAGCGCACGCAACTCAAGAGCTCCCACGGGCGCGCTGCGTTCGGCATTCTGCTGTTTCAGGATCTAGCGGTGTTGCCCGTCCTTGCCGCCTTGCCTCTGATCGCCCCAACGGCAGTGGAACCGTCCGGCGATGGCAATGGGGTGCTGACCCTCGCTAGGTTGTTAGGCGTCATGGCCGGCATCGTCATTGGCGGCCGACTGTTGTTACGGCCAGCACTGCGGGTGGTTGCACGGGTCAGGGTCACCGAGGTTTTCACCGCGGCGGCGTTGCTCACCGTTATAGCTGTGGCGATCCTCGCACGCGAAGTAGGGCTTTCCATGTCACTAGGCGCATTCCTCGCCGGTGTGCTTCTGGCCGATAGTGAATTCCGACACGAGCTGGAAGCGGACCTGGAGCCGTTCAAAGGACTGCTGCTCGGTCTTTTCTTCGTTGCGGTCGGTATGGCAGCGAATCTGGGACTGCTCCTTTCCATGCCACTGCGAGTGCTCACAGTCACTGGCGGATTCCTGGCGATCAAGCTCATCGCGACCACCCTCCTCGGCAAAGCGTCGGGTCAGTCGACAACGTCATCCTGGCGTCTGGGCTTCACGCTGCCGGCTGGCGGCGAGTTCGCGTTTGTGCTGTTCACCCTGGCGGCACGCGAGCGAATCATCGGGGATGAGTTGGCGGACCTGTTGGTTCTTTCAGTGACGCTGTCGATGATGATCGGGCCGCTGCTGCTGATTCTCTACGATGCATTCCACAGCCGCTTCGACACCGAACCCGCGCGGCCTTTCGACGATATCGACGGAGGCGAGAGCCGAGTCATCATCGCTGGCTTCGGCCGCTTTGGTCAGATCGTCGCGCGTGTGCTGACTGCCCGACGCATCAAGTTCACCGCACTCGACTCCAATCAGACTCACGTCGATTTCGTCAGGAAATTCGGTAACAAGATTTATTACGGGGACGCGACACGACTGGATCTTCTGCGTGCCGCCGGCGCGGAAACCGCGCTGATCTTCGTCTTGGCCATCGACGACGTCGACGCCTCCGTCCGTACGGCGCAGATCGTGAAGGAACAGTTTCCGAAGCTGAAGATTTTCGCGCGTGCGAGGAACCGGCAGCATGGGTTCGCTTTGAAGGACGCCGGCGTGCGCTACCTGATTCGCGAGACTTATGTGTCGAGCCTCGAGATGGCGACAGCCGTGCTGGAGACTCTCGGGGAGCCCACTGCCACCGCGAAAGCATTGGTGCGCAAATTCCGGCAACATGACGAGGCGACCTTTGACGCGCAGTACGCGGTCAAGGACGACGAGACCAAGTTCATCGCCACTTCGCGGGCCGCAGCCAGCCAACTCGAGGAGCTGTTTGAGGCTGACGTGGCCAAGACCGAGTAGCACCGATGGATGACGCCCTGAGAGTTCGTGAGTTCTGGTTTGGAAAATCGCTGACGGGGGCGCTGCCCGGTCAGGGCGAGCTGGCGTCGCAGGCGGTGCTGCTGAAGCGCCGTGTCGACCTTTGGTTTGAGACGAACCCGAAGCTGGTTGGCCAACAGGACGAAATCGTCCGCGCGCAATTCGGGGACCTCCTGGAGCGCGCAGTCCAAGGTGAGCTGGATGGCTGGGCTGACAGCCCGCGCCGTCGGCTCAGTCTCATCATCCTGCTCGATCAATTTCCTCGGCAGATTTACCGCGGTACGGCGCAGGCGTTTGCGTACGATCCTGCAGCGTTGGCGCTTACTCTTTCCGGTATGCAGCTGGCTGCGGACGGGGCGCTCAATCTGGTTGAGCGGCTCTTCTTTTATATGCCGCTGCAACATGCGGAATCGACGGAAGTGCAGGATGAGGCGGTGTCAGCTTACAAACGGCTCGTGGCGGAGAGTCCGGTTGAGCTGCGATCGACCTTTGAGAAGTCGTTGGAGTACGCGGAGCACCACCGGGATCTCATACGGCAGTTCGGGCGCTTCCCGCACCGGAATAAAATCCTCGGGCGGGAGAGTACGCCTGAGGAAGTGGCGTATTTAAAGAAGATGGGTGAAACGTTCGGACAGTGATAACCGGCACTGGCGGCGCGGATGCAGGGTCGGCGACAGCGGTGCACCCACCGAAAGCTACGCTACCCGTGGATCAAGCGCTCCAGACGCCGGACCTGACGCTCCAGGTCACCGCGCGACTCGATCAGTTCAACAGCGAGCGCGGCGCCCGTGACATTGACACCGAGGTCGCGCATCAAGCGGCCGGCGATGCGCAGACGCGGCAGTGACGCCGCGGGTACCAGCCACTCGGCGGGCGTGGGACCGCGCGACGTGACCACGCCGAGCTCAATCAGCTCTACCACTTCCGTCAGGTCGATGAGGCATAGGCGACACACGTCTGTAACGGCGATCCAATCCGCCTCGCCGAGCAGGCGCGCATCCGGCACGTTGTTCGGTGTCGCCATGACTAACCCCCCAGATCCGCACGAGGATTGAAGTTCAATTTCTGCTTCATGTCCTCAAACACCGCCTTGGCTTCCGGCGTATTCGCCGGCGGCACCACGATCTTGAGCTGAATGTACTGGTCGCCCGGTGTTTGCCCCGGCAACCCACGTCCGCGCAAGCGTAGTTTCTGCCCCGACTGCGAATTCGGCGGAATCCGCATATCAACACCGCCGCCCAACGTCGGTACCGTCACCGTTGCTCCCAGCGCGCTTTCCCACGGAGTGATTGGCAGCGTGAGTGTCACATCGCGGCCGTCCAACTGGAACAGCCGGTTCGGCTTCATATGCACTTCGAGGTACAGATCACCGGGCTTGCCGCCGCCCGTCGATTGCTCGCCCTGACCAGCGAGGCGGATAAGTTGGCCCTCGGTGACTCCAGCAGGGATAGTCACCTTCACGGTGTGCGTCTTTAAATCCAACGTCCCATCAGGCTTCAGATCCGGACGCTTGAGTTCGAGCGTGCGGGTTGTGCCTGCATAGGCTTCTTCGAGGTCGATGTCGACGCGCGCATGGTGATCACGCGCGGCGCGGGCGCCAGCGCCGCCAAATGGATTGCCACCTCCAGCGCCGCCACCACCGAAACCTCGCTGACCAAACAGCGACGAGAAGAAATCGCTGAAGCCTTCAGCGTCCTCAAACTCCTCGGTGTGCGACGCTCCGGCGCGCGCGCGTCCCTGACGGGGACCGCCACGAAACTCGAACCCACTGCCCCAATCCGGCGGGGGGCGGAACTGCTGACCCTGCTTGTAGTCGCTGCCGAGCTGATCGTATGCGGCACGCTTCTCGGGATCCTTCAGGACCTCGTAGGCCTCCTGGACCTCCTTGAACCTCTTCTCCGCATCCTTCTCTTTGCTGACGTCCGGATGATATTTGCGCGCAAGACGCCGATACGACTTCTTGATCTCATCAGCGGTTGCGGTGCGGGCCACGCCCATTATTTGGTAGTAGTCGCGGTATTCCATGAGTCGTTACAGGCCTCAATTGAGCCGGAGAAATGGGGGCACAGGGGCGTTCAGGCAAGAGGTTGAAAGCAACGCACGGGCCCCAACTCTCCGTAGGACCATGAACACGAACGCCGCTTCAGCGACAGATTCTATTCTGGTCGCATGCCCACAGTGCCACTCGGTCGTACGTACCCCCTCAGGTCGCGTGGGCGAGCATCCCAAGTGTCCCAAGTGCAAAGCGCAGCTTCTTGATGGCCACGTGGTTGCCCTCGATGCAGCGTCGTTCGTGACTCATACGTCCAAAGGCAGCTTGCCTGTCCTCGTCGATTTCTGGGCGCCGTGGTGTGGGCCCTGCAAGATGATGGCACCCGTGCTGGACCAGACGGCTCAGCGGCGTGCTACCACCCTCCAGATTGGCAAGGTGAATACCGACGAGCAGCAGGAGCTGGCAGGGCGATTCAATATCCGCAGCATCCCTACCCTGATCCTTTTCCAGGGCGGTCGGGAGCTAGCGCGCCACTCAGGGGCTGTCGACGGGTCCACACTTAGCCGCTGGCTAGACGGGGTTCTGCCTCGATAGGTGAATGGGCGGCCGGCTCGCGGTCAGTTACCCTCCGTCAGTTAGCGTCGATTGAACGAATACGACATCCGGCTCCGGCTGGATGACGTTTTTATTGCGATGACAACGGTAGTCCACAGGTGACGCCTTGAACTGCGCCGACTCGGTGCGGTCAGCTGTCCCAAGTGCCCAAATCGATGCAACGCCCGACCGCGGGTAGACCTCCCGAGATGCTAAGGAAGCGTCCCGCCGTGCCGTGAGCGCGTCGCGGCATGGACAACGTCAAACGGCACGACTATTGCACCACGCGCTTATGCTAGAGACATCCCCAATTCCATCCCCCGTAATGCGTCTGTCCCGTCCACCACCCCTGAGGAACCTCCGGGCGTTTTGCATCGCTGCGCGCCACCGCAGCTTCAAGTTCGCTGCGGACGAACTGTTCCTCACGCCCTCAGCCGTGAGCCACCAGATGAAAGAACTGGAGGACTCATTGGGCGTACGGCTGTTCCAGCGCAAGACGCGTGCGCTCGAGCTGACAACAGCGGGACACACGTTGCTGGACGAAGTTGAGCCGCTGCTCGGAGCCCTGGACCGAAGTCTCGCCCAGATCGCGCGCCGTAATGGGCGTCACACGCTGCGTGTGTTGTTGCCTCCGTTTTTCGCCAGCGAGTTGTTTATTCCGCGGTTGACCAGCTTCTGTGAAGCTCATCCCGAAATCGACATGCAGATCGACACAAAGGACCCGCGTCCGTCGATTCATCCAGCGACCGCGGACGTCTCCATTCTGTTGTCTGATCAAGTACCCCAGGGACTGCGGACTTCACGTTTGTTTTCGTTGTCACTGACCGCTGTGTGCGCCAAGGAGCATGCGCAGACGGTGGCCCGGCTCGGCAGCGAAGTATTCCGGCAGATGTCCCTGATCGTACACAAGACACGGCCGTTCGCCTGGCAGAGCTGGGCTGACGAAGTGGGTCTCGAGACTCCCGAGCCGAAGAATGTGATCGAGCTGGATACGATGTTTTCAGTGGTTCGGGCCGCCGAGCGCGGCATCGGTGTTGCGTTGGTGCCGTCTGTGTTGTGTGAGTCATGGTTCCGCTCCGGCTCACTGGTGCGCATTTTTTCTGTCGAACTCGAGACGAACGACACATACTTTCTGGTCAGCCGCCCGAAAGACGCTGAAAAACCCGAAGTCAAAGCCATTACCAACTGGGCGCTCGAACAGTTTCGCCCGCAGCAGTTGAGCGCCGATCACCCGTCAGCCTAATTCTTTTCGTTTGTCGCTCCCTGTCGGTTTTCCTATCGTGTCATCACCCGGACCAACACGGGCAATCGACACGGATCCCACTGACAGGAGAAAAGACATCATGCGTTCATTCAGCCGTAACAGTCGAGAGACATTGAGCGTCCTGGGACTGGCCGCCGCAGCCTCGTTGCTGCTCGGCTCTGCCGCGCAGGCCGGCGAACACAACTTCGTACTGGCCGCTTATACCAACGGTCGGGGCGGACAAGCCCTGGTCAGCGGCGACTACGATGCGGCCGGAAAGGCCCTGGGATTCAAGCCGACTCTCTCCGCGTTTGACACGAGCACCAACAGCAACAATCGCTGTGTTTCCCTGACGGTGACGAAACAGTGGGATGCAGCCCGTGCGGCCTGCGACAAGGCCGTGAATGATGCGGAGCGCGACCGGACCTCGCTGACTGCCTTCGAAATCTGGGCCCGGCCGGCGGAAAATGACTCTGTAGCCGTCGCACTGTCCAACCGCGCGGTGCTGCATTGGATGACTGACGAAAGTGATGCCGCTGCCGCGGATCTCGAGCGTGCCGCCGCGCTGTCACCGAAGTCCGCTTTCGTTCAGCGCAACAAGTCGGCCCTGGAGTTCTCACACAAACAACTCGCCCGGGCCGATGTTGCCTCCAAGTAGGCGCGGCTCAGCCGAGCTCATCAATCGTTCGCGGCCAATCGTCCTTGAGCAACCGCGATAAGGACCGGTCGGCGAGTATTCGCCCTCCGGTCTGACATCTGGGGCAGTAGTTGGTCTCGTTGTCGGCGTAGCGGATGCGTTGCACCGGTGCGCCGCAGATGGGGCAGGGTTTGCCGAAGCGGCCGTGTACGGCCATTTCCGGGCGGAATGCTGTGACATTCTCGGGGAAGTCCTCGCCAGCCTCTGCGCGGAGCCTTTGAACCCATTCAGGCAACACCTCACGGATTGCATCGTACAGGCGGCGCACCGCGGGTTCGTCGAGCTTCTGTGTCTGCGCGATGGGCGACAGCTTCGCGCGGTGGAGGATTTCGTCGGAGTAGGCGTTGCCGATGCCACTGAAGGTGTGTGGGTCGGTCAGTGAACGCTTCAGCGTGTGATTCTCTTCCAGGAGCTTCTTTCGAAACTCCTCGTAGGATGCGTCGAGAATTTCGAGGCCGCCGGGATCCTGCTCGACGAGCTGTCGGCTGCTGCCAAATACGAACAGTGAAGCACGGCGTTTGCTGCCGGCTTCCGTGAGAGTGAGCGTTCCTGTATCGAACACGAAGTAGGCCAGCGCGGCGCGGCCTGTCTTCTTAGCTCCCGTTGGAAACCAATGCAGGCGACCGGCGATCATCAGGTGCAACATCAGCCAGTGGTCACCTTCGAAGCCGATGGCCACGCGCTTGCCAATGCGCCGCAGGTCGATGACGCGGCGGTTGTTCAGTGAGGTCAGCGGTGGATCGAAGGTACGTAGCAGGAAGGGATGCGTGATACGGGACGATTCGAGCTTCGTACCCAGGATGCGCTCCTTCAGCGCCTCAATATAGACTGTGATATCCGGGAGCTCAGGCATCCCTTATAGGCGGTTACCGGCTCGGAAATCGAAATCCGGCTGAATGAGTGGCATTTCGGTGATGGGGCCGTAGCGACCCACCTCGCCGCGCAACGCGGCGGCGTCGCCTATCAACACGATGGCTATCGCATCCGGCGCGGGGAAAGCTGTTTCGATCACGCTCTGCACCTGAGGCAACGTGACGCCCTGCAACTGTGAGCTGTAGTTTTCGATGTATCCGGCGCCCAGACCGTATAGCTCGATTTCGCCCAGTGCGACGGTCCAGTCCATTGCCGTTTCAAAATCGAGGGGGTACTGGCCCAGCACGTAGGCCCGGGCTGAATCCAACATCTCCTGGGTTACGGCACTGTGCTTCAGCTGCTGCAGAGTCTGCAAGGACAGGTCGAGCGCTCGGCCCGTGTCCTGTGTTTGAGCAAACGAGCGGATGGCGAACTCGCCTGCGACACTGCCCCGGGTGAAGCCTGAGCGGGCACCGTAGGAGAGGCCCGACTTGACCCGAAGCTCGGTGTTGAGAAGGGAGGTGAATCGGCCTCCGTACAGGGTGTTAGCCAGATCCAATGCTGCGCGATCCGGATAGTGGCGATCGACGCCGACGTTGCCGATCCAGAAATAGGTTTGCACGGAGCCTGGCGAGTCCACCAGCAACACGCTGCGCTCTTTGATTCTCGTGGGCTGCGGCAGAACCACGGGCGGCCGCTTGGAGCGGGGCCAGTCCGAGAAGGCTTTCGTGACTGCTTTCTTGAGCCAGGCCGAGTCGACATCGCCGGCCACAATCAACGTGAGTTGGTCGGCGCGGAAGTACGTGTGGTAGTAATCGACTATGTCCCTGTGTGTCAGGCTGGCGAGTGAAGACTCGCTGCCGATCACCGGGCGTGCGTAGGGATGACCTTGGAACAGGTACGCGCGGCCATACGTGCCGATCAGCTCGGACGGGTCGGAGTCCTTGGCGGCCTTGATGAGCTCGATCTGCCGGTCGCGCAGGTTCTCCAGCTCTTCGAGCTTGAAACGGGGCCGCTGCAGAGCATCCGCCAACAGCTCCAACATGAGCTGTTGATCACGGGCCAGGAACTGGCCGCGGATGGCGATGGATTCAGGGCCGGCGGCGGCGTTGAATGTTCCGCCAACGCCTTCGACGGCGTCTACGAAAGCAAAGGCGTCGCGCTTGCCTGCGCCTTTTTCCAACAGGCCAGCGACCAGGGAAGCCACACCGGACTTGCCGGGGGCCGCGGCAGACTCACCGCCCCTGAGGACGGCGTTGAAGGAGACCAGCGGAATGTCGTGGCGGGGCATGACTATCAGCGTCATGCCATTGGAGAGGACGATGCGTTCGTGGGCCGGGACTTTTACGCCGGCGGCTGGCGTGGCGCTGAGGGTCACTGGGCCGGCGTTGCCAGCGGCCAGAGCTGCGGCCACTGGCGTCGTGCCGGAGCTGCCGTCGGTCAGGGTGGCCGCGGCGCTCGCGATCGGGGCGGTACGCGCGCTCGTGAGGCCGGCGGTCATAGCTGGCGCCTGCGTGTCCGCGGGGTTGGCACTCACGCCTCGTCTGCCTCGGCGTCCGTACCCTCCTCCGGCACGAGTACGCCCACTGTCCGGCGGCGCTTGTCCAAAATCTCGCGGGCAACGGCCTGGACTTCCGCGCGAGTGACCCGGTCAAACTGCGCCGGCGCATCAAACAGCTTGCCCCAGTCGCCGTGGAATACTTCGTATTCCCCGAGCAGCTGCGCCTTGCCGTCAATGGTGGCCAGCTTCTTCCAGAAACCGGCGGCGGTCATGTTTTTGGCGCGATCCAACTCGGCCTCGGTCACGCCGTGCTCGACTACGTTTGCCAACTCGGCATCCACGGCGGCCTGTACCTCCGCAGGATCGGTACCTTCCGGAAGTGTCAGGAACAGCCACAGCAGACCAGGGTCGAAACCCTCCTGCCAGTGACCTCCAACTTCGATGGCAAGCTGACGCTCTTCAACCAACAGCCGGTGCAGCCGCGATGAATCTCCGTCGACCAGAATCGAAAGCAACAGGTTGACCGCGGGACCGCGCAGATCCGCCGCGGCTGGCGCCTTGTAAGCAATCTGCACCAACGGCGTCTGCGCCTTCCGTTTGATGACGAAGTGACGCTCGCCGAGCTGCTCGGGCTCTACCGCGCGAACTTCCTGGGGCGGCGCCTGCCGGGGAATGTGCTCGAAGTAACGCCGCGCCAGCTCAAACACCCTCTCCGGAACCACATCGCCGGCAAACACCAGCGTCAGGTTGTTGGGGGCGTAGTAGGTCTTGAAGAACTTCTGCAGGTCCTCCAGGCGCCAGGACTGAATGTCAGCCGGCCAGCCAATGGTCGGGAACCGGTACGGATGCGAGACGAACGCGGTCGCCTGGACCTGCTCGCTGAGCATGCCCTGGTTGTTGTCGTCGACGCGCAGGCGGCGCTCGGACCATACGACACCCCGCTCGCTCTCAATCACCGCCGGTGCAAATGCGAGATTGGCCACGCGATCGGATTCGAGATCGAGGACCAGTTCGAGTGCATTGCGGGGGAACCAGTCCTGGTAGACGGTGACGTCGTCACTGGTGAAGGCGTTGTTGGCACCACCTTGCGCCTCCATGAGGCGATCGAACTCGCCCGGTTGGCGGCGCGTCGTGCCGTTGAACATCATGTGCTCGAAGAAATGCGCGAGCCCGGTGATGCCCGGCGCCTCATTGCGGCTGCCGGCGCGCACCCAGTTGTTCATTGCAACACTGGGGATGTTGTGCACCGGCCAGACGATGATGTTGAGACCGTTGGCGAGTGTCGTGGCGCGCACGAGCTCACGGCCGGGCACGGGCGACACATCCGGCTCTACAGCGGCGGTCAGCGAGCCTACGGCGAGGAAATGTGAGCCAAAGCTTTTGTTCATAGCCCGAAGTCTACCGGTCCCATCGCATGGAACGCGTTACCACAACGAAAGTTCGCAATTTGCGTACTTTTATGCCGTCCCTGGGGACGGGCCCTGCCACAGCGCAAGAGGATGGGTACGAATGGCGGGAGCTGCAAGAGACATCGGAACTGGCTGCCCAGTTCGTGGCGTCGGCTGGGGCGAGGCAAAAAAAAGCGCCGCGAGCAGGGGAAGATGCTTCGCGGCGCGCAGTTTAGCGAACACCGGGGAAGTTATTCGCCATTCAAGCCTTACACGCTCTAGCTAAAGCAAGGGGTGTGCCAAGCTTGCTGACTCTAATGGAAACAATGACTTAGCTATGAAGTGTGAACCGTTACCAGGTGACGAGATTTGTCACCTTCAGACGGGACGGCACCCAGGCTTCACCCTGTTCGTCAGTGTGGCAAAACGGCGACGCAGGCTTGGCCGTGCTTTTTGAGCTGATCGCAGATGGTGCGGGCACGACCTTCGTCGCCGACGATTGCCTGGAGGCGGTAGATGCGGCCAGAGCCGGTATCGGCCGGGACAACGCGCTGCTGGAGCCCTTGCAGCTCGGAGGTGTACCTGGCAGTCAGGACGCGCCACTGAGCGGAGGCGCTGGCTTCGTTGGAGTAGGCGCCCAGCTGAATGCCAAAGCCACCCTTCCCTGTGCCGGCGGCTGTGGCTGAGCCAGCTGCGACGGGCATCGACGCTGCCGAGCTTGGGCGTGCTCCTGACGGCGTCCGTGTCGCCGCCGAGGCCGAGCCAGCTCCCGAGGGCGACGCTGTCGCCTGGCCTGAGCCTGCAGCCGCTGCGGCTGCGGCTGCCGAGGGTGATCCGGTCTTTGAGGCGATCTGCGCCTTCAAAGCAGCCACTGCGGCAGGGCTGACGGCGGCCGCAGGCGTGGCGGGGATGATTCGGGAGCTGCGGGTACCGAGCGCGTCGTCGGATGAAAGCGGCGCGCTCCCGGCACCTGGCAGCCTGGCGGCCCCCGTTGTTGCGGGTGCCCCAGCTCGCGAGGGGGCGGCTGCCTCGCCTGGCTGGGCTAGACCGTAGCTGTGCGCGCCGCCGCCGGAAGCTGCGCCGTCCGACGCAAGGCCTTCGATGCGCCCGCTCGCCGAGCCATCAGCTGCCGCAACCGGACCACCAGTCGCCACGGCCGAACCAGCCCGCGTGGCCGAGCCGCTAGTCGCCGCGGTCGAACCACCAGACGCCGCGGCCGAGCCGCTAGCCACCGCCGTCGAGCCGCTACCCCGCGTGGCCGAGCCGCTAGCCGCTGCGGTCGAACCACCAGACGCCGCGGCCGAGCCAGTAGCTGACGCGCCCGGGGCTTTGCCGCCCGTGGAGCCAGCGCCTGCGGCAACCTTCGTCCCGGCATCCGTCCCCGCCTGCTCGCCCAGCGAGAAATTCTCAATCCGAATGTGCGCCTCCTGCGACCACTTACCATTCGGATGCTGAGCAATGAATTCGCGGTAAGCGTCGACGGTGTCGGCGCTGCCGGCACGCTGCCAATCCCGGTCTTCACCAAGCTGAACAACACGGGCACGCGCCTGCGTCACGAGCTCACTGTCCGGATGCCGCTGTATAAATTGACCGTAGCTGTCGATGCTGTCGGCAGCCTCTGCTGACCGCCAATCCTGTTGCTCGCGACTGCACCCGGCTGTCACCAGCAGCAAACAGATACCAATTGCAGTACTTCCTGCCCGGACTGTGATCATCGTCAGCACCTTCCCCTCGCGGCTACTGGATATTGTAACGATGCCCTCACGCTGTGAGGGCTTTCACCGCTGACCCACCGGAGCAATGATGAGCGACCTGCCGAAGCGACGATTGATTGATCAGCTCGGAAGCTCACCGACCTTCGTGGCGGAAGGATGTCATCTCACGGGTGATGTCGAAACAGGTGGCCCTCTCGTTGTATGCGGCGCGATACGGGGTGATGGCCGGGTAGGCGGGGCCCTGAGCATGGCCGCCAAATCCCAGTGGGAAGGCGAGATTCACGCAGTCGCCGCGGTCATTGCCGGACGGATTTCCGGCAAGTTGGTGGTGGAAAACAAACTGGAAGTCGGCGCCACCGCGGTGATTCACGCCGACATCGTGGCGAAGACCATTGCCATCGCCAAAGGCGCGATTATCGATGGCGCGGTGACCGTGACTAGCGGCCAGCCCGTCGTTCAGTTTGAAGAGAAGCGCGACCGGGCGTAAGGGGAACCGCCAACCGCCAGCCTCAACGGCCTGCCACGGCCGCTGAACCAACCGCCAGCCCCAAAGTCCCGGCACCGGCGCAACCAACCGCTGCCAGCGGCGCCGCCGACGCGGGCACGTACAGTCTTTACTGTACAGCGTAGCCCGCCCGCAATACTGACGAAACCAACACTGCCTCCAGAAGGCGACATAGAGGCTATTTCGTCCAACGCGCCTATACTCGCTCGACTTTCGTCGGCGCGTGAATTTCCAGTGAAAGCGATGCGGTTGTTACATCTGGTGGGCTATCGGGGCAACTCGGCGGAATTCCCTGAAAACACTCTCCCTGCCCTGCGCTCGGCCATTGCGCTGGGTGTCCGGTTCATCGAGCTCGACGTTCATCTGTCAGCGGACGGCGTGCCCATGGTCTGCAACGAGCACCAGCTGGCGCGCGTAACCGGCGCCGATACCGATGACACCGATCTTTCCGGCGCGCAGCTGCAGGCGCTCGATGTCAGCCAGACCAACATCTTCGGCGACAAATTCCTGGGCACGTTGATACCAACCTTGACGACCGCCCTGCGCCTCCTGCAGGGGCGGCCGGAAATCACCGTGTTCGTCGTGCTGGGCCGCGCGAGCGTCGCGCGTTTCGGGCACGACCAGGTGATCTCACAGGTGGTGCGCGCGATGAAGCCCTTCAGGTCGCGCTGCGTGTTGGTTTCAAAAGACCTGGCAACCGTTCACACGGCCCGCACCCGCGCCGACTACCCGGTTGGCTGGATCGTCAACTCCTACGACGGGCACACGCGAATCAAGGTCGAGGCATTCAAACCGGAATACCTGTTTTGTGACCGTGAGCTGCTCCCCGCCGGCCAACCTTTGTGGCGAGGACCGTGGCGCTGGGCGATTGCGCAGGTGTCGGATCTCAACACCGCTTTGGAGCTGGCTGCCCGCGGCGCCGACTTCGTCGTCACACGCAACGTGCGGACATTGGGCGAAGCCATGCGCGCACACGCCGCCGCCCGTGCTGCGCATGTCGCTTCAATCACAACGGCAAACGCAGTATCCCGGTCCCCTGGAATAACGCGCGCGGAAGTGATCGCGCACGTGACTCAGGAAAACGAGGAAACAGTGGTCAGGCGGGAGATCAATCTGCGAGCGAGCCCACCTATCCGCACGGACATCGCGCCCCGCGCTACGGCAAACGAAGCCAAGGCAGATAACGATGAAGTCTACTCAGTCGAATTCGGCGAGGAAATTTATCACCTGACAGTCGCCGCGGAGTGCTGAAAGGCGCTGCTTTCCCGGGACGCCGGCGCCTCACTCTCAAACTCCTCGACAATCTTCCGCTCGACCCAACTAGGCCCTGACAACCGCTCCAGAAACCCACAGTGACCCCCGTGCCGGGTCACAGTGAGCTGCAATGCCGCGGGATTGGCGAGCCGCTTCAGGCTCTGCGCCGGGATGATCGGATCATCCAACGAAGTAATGATGCGCGAGGGCACCGCCAGGTGCGCGAGGTGCGACCCTGTAATGGCATAGCCATTCAGGTAATCCTCGAGCGTCGGAAAATCGGTAAAGCGCTTCACCAGCTCAGCCGTCATCCGCCGCAGGTCCGACATCTTCCCCAGCTCGTGGAAGTCATAAACCTTGGGCCACACCGCCTGTTTCTTCAGCAACGACCGCATCCACTTGCGCACAAAATACAGCTGATACCCGGGAAACGATTCCTCCAGCGCGACCAGTGTCTCTTCCGGATCCAGCACCGGAGACACCGCGACCACCTTGGCGATATTCAACTGGGGCAGCCCGGCCAACCCGGTCTGCGCGCCCTGCGCAGCCGCGCGCAACACAAAATTCCCGCCCAGGGAAAAGCCGGCCAGCCGCAGCTGTTGCCCGGGATATAAATACTGGATAGCCCGCAACGCCCCCACCACGTCCGACAACCGGCACGAATGAAACAAATCCCGGTTCAGGTGATGCGTTTCCCCGTGATCGCGCATATTGAGGCGCAACACCTCGTAACCCCGATCAAAGAGCTGTTGCGAGAGCGACAGGATATACAGCGACTGCGCGCTACCTTCCCAGCCGTGCAATATGACGGCAGGACGCCCAGTACTGTTAGGAGGACTCGAGACGAAGCACTGAAGTCTTACCTCATCGCCGCAGTCGAGGACCATTTCCTTCTGCGCGGCAACCAGGCTCGCCGTGCGACGTTCGACCGACCGTCTACGCGCGCCAGTGCTGGCCAGCATCGACTGAACGTGCCGGTTGCGCAGCCAGCGGGGCGGCCGAAAGTCTTCGTCAGGTCTGAACGGCACAGTTCAATTCTCGCAAACGCAGCCAGGCTGGCGTGCGAGTCCTCGGGCTCTGCGCGGGCCAGACCCTGTTCAGGGGTAGCGCCGCGCTGATCAAACTAGTGGATGCGGATCTCAACTCGGTTGTTGGTGCTGGCGGCGCGATTCCATTCGCCTGCCGTGAGCCCGGGCGAGATCGCCGGATAAGGTGTGATGACGCTCGAGGGGTCACCCGTCGAGGGCTGCACATCCACCGTGCCGTGGGAAGCGTTGCGGACGCCGCCCACGAGGTTGGCAAACTGGAGCGGAATGCGCTGAGCCGCGGAGAGCGCCTCATCTGAAGGGTTACCGACGACGTCGCATTTCGAAACTGGAGTCTCGTCCGGTGCAAGCGAATATCCATCGTTGACGTTGCCCATGAGGCAAAACCGCCCAGCGAACGATTTGATATCCACGACGCCGCTGTGATTTTCCTTCACCAGCCGGTCGAACAACTGCCGCATCAAATCGAGGCGTGGGCCTCCTAATGCATCGGCGCCGTATGGCACCTGTACCACCAACGGCTTCGCCTCCGTCGGGAGTGCCCGCGGAGGTGATGAGCCGGCATTCCCGTTCGTGGGAGCACCAGTGGCGGGCTTCAAGCCCTCACCGGCACCATCGGCGGTGCCCATCTTATTACTGGGAGTCGCATCAGCCACGCTCGGAATCGCCGCACTGGCGTTATCCGCCTGGGCCGCAATCTGCCGTCGCAGACCATCGATTTCCCCACTCAAAGAGCGCAATTGCGAAGACTGCTGCCACCACAACGCCGTGGTCGCCAGCGCGATTGCCAGCGCCGCACACGCAACGACCCACGCAAATTGCACGGGCTGACGTGGCGGCGGAGCCGGCGAGGCCGGTTCAACGGCGGCCGGCGGATTAGTAGGAGGAAGCGCCTCCAGCAACAGCGCACGCACTTCAGCGGTGATGCGCTCAGTCTGAGTATCGACACCGGCGACGAGGGCTCGCCGCAGCTCGGCAAACTGTTCTCGCAGCGCAGACTCAGTGAGTATTTTGGGCAATACGCCCGAATCGTTGGCGGCGGCAACCTGGTCAACCGGCGGAGCGCCGACCGGAGCCACCGTCAGAGGCCGGAAGGTGCCCTGGAATTCGCTGCGGCGATCCGCCAGCAGGTGCAGTTGGTACAAAACCTTCGAGACGTCCGTCGGCTTGATCTGCTTCGGCAACACGCCCACGGCCCCGAGCGCACGGGCCTGCCCCAGGTACAGCTCTCCTTCCTGAGAGGTGTACATCATGATGGGGATGGTGGCGGTCAGCGGGTTGTTCTTGATGGCCTGAACGGCCTGAAAGCCATCCATGCCCGGCATGAGGTGATCCATGAAGATCACGTCGGGGCGATGGCTGGCCAGGTACTCTATGGCCGCTTCGGCATTTTCCGCGTTGTCGACATCAATCTCGTATTTCTCGAGTATTCGGGCGAGAAATAGACGAGCAGATTTGGAGTCGTCGACGATCAGCGCGCGCTTGGCCCCCATGCCTGCTCCAACACCAATAAACACGTACGTGTGTGTTGGAGAAAGTGTAACGCAGAACGAGCTATCTTCCAGCGTTGTCGCACAGGTGCGACGAGCAGCGCGTCACGCAATCGCGCGTTCAGCTCCGGGAGAGACCCGCAGGGATTCGTACAGTTCAGCCAGGCGTCGGGCCATTATCGCGGAAGACCAAGTGCGCGCGTAGGTTCGGCCACGCTCAGCGAGATCGCTCTGAAGCGCTGCGTCCTGGAGTACTTGCACCACAGCAGCCGTGAACGGCTGCAGTTGCTCCTCGACGACCAATGCACCGCAGCCGGCCTTCAATACCGAGCGGGTGCCGAGTTCCGCTGTAGAAACGACCGGCGCGCCTTGGGCCATCGCCTCGAGAAGCACGAGGCCTTGTGTCTCGGTGCGCGATGCGAAGACGAAGACATTCGCCGCGGCGTAGCAATCGAGCAGTCCGGTGTTGCGGTCGAGGTAGCCGGCGAAGTGGACGTCGTTTTCGAGGCCGAGACGGGCGACCAATTGCCTAAGCGGCTCACGAGCAGGCCCTTCGCCCGCGATGACGAGCATTGCCTCGGGTACGGTCTTTCGGACCTCGACAAACACCTTCACCAGAAACTCAATATTCTTCTCGTGCGCAACCCGACCCACATAGGTCACCAACGGCCGCTCCGCCGGAATTCCCTGCTCGCTTCGAAACCGCTCGGCGATACCGGGATTGAAGCGATCTGCGGGCAATCCCGTGGGGAGCACATGAATGGGCGTTGAGACTCCATACTCGAGCAACACGTCGCGCATCGGATCGGACGGTGCAATCAGCGCCTGGACATCCGCACACTGGGAGCGCGTAAAGCTCCGCGCGAGATAGCGCCCGATGCTACGCGGCAGTACCGGCACGTAATGGTGCAGGTACTCCTCGAAGAAGGTGTGGTACGTCGCAACACAGGGCACGCCATTTCGGCGGGCAAACCGCGCGGCAGCATAGTGAGCGATAAACGGCGTCTGGATGTGGACGACATCCACCTGCCCGCGGGGAATGGTTGAGAGGACCCGGTTCAGGCCGCCCCACTGCATGCGGCGATCTTCAGGGTCCTTAGGGACACCGGAGGAAGGGACCCGCAGAATGCCAGACTCGTCCGGGGGCGGGCCCCCGCTCGAGGGCGCGCCAGATTGAACATAACTGGGGACGACCAGCAACGTCTCCACGCCGCACGTCGCCAGATCCTGGCGGAACGTGCGGATGGAAGTAGATACGCCGTTGACTCGGGGGAAATAGACGTCCGAAACGAACAGTACGCGCACAGCGTTAGCCGAGCGCTAGGCCTAACTCAGCCAACGACGCACCAATCACCGCCCCGACCAAGACGTCCGTCGGGTAGTGAAGACCCAGCACCACGCGCGATCCGGCGATGAGGGCAGCCAGCGGCACCAGCACCCAGGACAGCTCAGGGAAGTGAGCTGACACCTGCCAGGCGAACGACACCGCGTGGAGGGTATGGCCCGAGGGGAAGCTGTACCGATCGAGCGGCGCACCCGCAAGCGCGATCGACGAGTGAGTAATGAACGGCCGCTCGCGGACGAAGACCTTCTTCAGCAGCTTGTACAGAATCACACCCAGGATTCCCGTGATGGCCATGATGACCGAAGGCTTCACGGCTGCCGATCCGTACAGCAGCGGGAGGGTGAAAATCAGCACGTACCAGATGACGCCGTCGCCGAGGCGGCTGGCGATCTGGAAAATCCGACAGGGGAACGGCAGCAAGGCCCCTCGGTTGAGTTGCCTGCAAATTCCATATTCGACCGCGTCGAAACGGGCGATCAAGGCATTAACACTGGCCTTCATAGCTGCCTTCCGAGCCACGGCGATGCGACTGCGCATGGCTTCTTGACCCTAGCTTCTATCCCCAGCGCGTCAAGGCGATGACGGAAGTGTGAAAGTTTCATTGCGACAGGGACTTGGGTGTGTTTTCGTTCACTCCACCTCAGATAATCCACGTCGACACACTGATTTCTCGTGCCATCATGGTACGACAACGCATGAACCCACGGGAGCGACCCAAAAGAGAGAGCCAACACCTGCACGCAGGCGCCCCGACCGCGTTCCGTCACCCTTCATCGGGAACGACGACGGGCCGCCAGCGCTGGCTGCCCTGCACGGTGGCGGTCCTGACCTGCTGCGCCGCTCACGACTGCGATGCCATCGACCGCGTCATCCTGGAGGTCGGACAACTCTCGACAGCCAGCGTTCAGGCGAAAGACGCCACTATCACGCTGGACGTGAGTTCCCACGACAGCAACCCAGCGGCCCGCGTCCAGCTTGGCAAACTCCACGTGCCACAGACGGGCACAACCTACAGTGATGTCGACGTAACCTGTATCGACCTCCTAATCAAAGATCCGTCGTTCGCGTGCAACCGCGGAACCCTCGCTGCCCACGGTGGCCCGACGGGGCAGTTGGCAATGAATGCGAGCGGGTCTTACGACGCCTCGAACGGAGCAGTTTCCATCAGCGGCTCCGATTTGAAGGTCGCCGGAGCCGTCACCCGCTTCACGGGCAAGCTCCAGTGGGGAACGTGGACGCTGAATGCCGCGGGTGACGGGTTGGATCTGGTCGAGGCTGGCAAGCTCGCCCAACCGTGGTTCCAACTTCCCCCGGGCGACACCTTGAGCGGGCACGTCAATTTTGAGGTGACTGCCAGCGGACAATTGTCGGGCAAGACGGTGGCGCACCTGGACGCCAACACTTCTGATCTCAACTATTCGAACCAACCCGGCACGACCGTGGCGCAGAATCTGACTGCCCGCTTCACGGGCAGCGCGACGCACGAACAGGGCAAACTGGCTTCCGACATCAAGCTGCAGAGCTCGGCGGGCCAGGCCCTGGCAGGCGCGGTGTTGTTGGATTTCGCCAAGAACCCGCTGAGCCTGACGGCGCACGTTGAGCCGGACGGCAAGCACGTGAACCTGAATCGCATTCAAGTCCACCAGACGGATTTGATCGACGCGACTGGATTCGCCCAGATTGCCCTCGGCACGGGCACTGACGCCGTCGCGAGCACTCGCGCTGGATTCAGCACGGGCAACGACGCTGCCACGGGCGTTCGCCCCGTCTCTGATGCGGGTGCGGCCTCTGCCGGCGGCGCGGGCGGCGTGAACGGGGTGACCATCGAGCAGGCGCACTTCGACATCCAACGCCTGGAGTTTGCAGCCGCGTATCGCAGCTTTCTACAACTGACGTTGGCAACAACGGACTTCGGCGCGCTCAATGTCGGCGGCCGCGCCATTGGCGACATCGACATAACAAACGACGCGCTGACATCCGTCAACGCCCGCATAACAAACGTCAGTATGGCCGATGCGACCCGCCGCCTGTCGTTGGCCAACGCCAACGGCGAGATTCATTGGTCATCGGCGACAACAGCGCCACGGGTCCAGATCCCGGCGGCGGGAAACGCGCCAGCGACGCCGTCCGCTCTGGTCACCGCGGCGATGGTCACAGCGGCAACTGCCACCGCCCCAACGGCCGACGCAACGACGGCCGCGGAACCGGCAACTTCAGCGGCTCAACCACCGCCTGGGCCGCCTCAGCCATCCCAACTCAGTTGGAGCGCCAGCAGCCTTTACGGTCTCATTGGCGGCCCGGTGCAGATGGGGTTCATTACTTACGGCAGCCGCTTCGCCCTGACTGGCAACACACGGTTCCCTCTCTTCGATGGCGCCCTCGTCGTCCACAAGCTGGACGTCCGCAACATCGGCCCCGACGCGGAGTTGGAATTCGATGCCCATCTCGAGCCAATCAGCATGCCCTTGCTGTCCAAAGCCTTCGGTTGGCCCATCCTGAACGGCCAACTCGCTGGGCGGGTGCCGGGCGTTTCTTATCGGAACCACGTGCTCACCGTGCAAGGCGACCTGAGCGCCAACGTCTTCGACGGCACCATCGTCGGTAGTCGCTTCAAGCTCAACGACCCGCTCGGCCCTTGGCCGCGGCTCGATGCTGATGTGACCGCCCGTCATCTCGACCTGGACATGCTGACGCACACCTTTTCCATCGGCTCCATCACCGGCCGTCTCGACGCCGACATCAAGGGTCTGGAACTGTTCAACTGGTCCCCCGTCGCCTTCGACGCGCGTTTGCAGACGACCCCTGGCGACAAGTCCGAACACCGCATCAGCCAACGCGCGGTCACCAGCATTTCCAGCGTCGGAGGAGGTGGTGGTGGCGTCACCGCCGCACTGCAATCGGGCGTTCTTAAGTTTTTTAAGACGTTCCACTATGACCGCATCGGCATCAGCTGCCAGCTGAGGGACGAGGTGTGCCTCATGAACGGTCTGGAGCCGGCGAAGGGTGGGTACTATCTCGTGAAGGGACGTGGGCTGCCGCGTATCGATATCATTGGCAATGCTGGCAGGGTGGACTGGACGCAGCTCGTGTCACAGATTTCGGCCAGCATGCATTCACAGAACATCACCGTCCGTTGAGGAGACCGAGATGCGAAGGCTACTACCATTCAAATTGCTGGCGCTGAGCTGCCTGTTGGCAGCCTGTGTGACAGTCAACGTCTACTTCCCCGCGGCCGCGGCGGAGCAGGCTGCCGACCGCATCATCGACACGGTGACGAGTCAGCAGAAGTCCAACGAGAACAGCACGCCGCCCAAGTCGCCGCCGCAATCCCGTGCAGCACCTGTTGGCGAGCGACCCACGCCCGCCGCAACGCCCGCGCGCGCGCAGCAACCTATGTTGTTGGCCGCCGCCGGCGCGCTGCTCAACTTCCTGATCCCGGCCGCCGAGGCCCAGGGCAGCCCTAACCTCGACGTCTCCGACCCGCAGATTCGCGCTGTGACGGCCTCCATGCAACAGCGCTTCGGTCAGCTCCAGAAGTACTTCGCTGAAGGCGTGATCGGCCTGACCACAGACGGCCTGGTCGCCGTCCGCGACCAAAACGCGGTGCCGCTGGCAGAGCGCGCCACCGTGACGCGGCTGGTTACGGAAGACAATCGTGACAGGGAAACGCTGTACGCCGAGCTGGCGAAAGCCAACAAGCACCCCGAGTGGGAGCCAGACATCCGCCGCACCTTCGCCCGTCGTTGGGTCGAGCGCGGTGCCCAAGGCGGCTGGTATTACCAGGACGCCGGCGGAAAGTGGGTACAGAAGTAACGCGCCAGTAAGACCAACGCCTGCGGTGGTGGCAGACCGGCCGCAGCGTTGAGTTGCGGCCACCGCGCCGGCGTGAACAGCGGCGGAGCTCGGCTTCCCTGCAAGCTTTGGGTGTCCCATCGCTGCGAGCGAAGCAAAGCAGCTCCAAGGACCACGCGCGGCATAGCGGAGAGGGGCTGTGGCGTCGGCTTGTGCGCAAACCAACACGACGGCACAACAATCAATTCGATCTAACCGAACGTCCCATCCCAATCGCTCTCGTCGGGTTCAGCGCACTCAGCCGACGCCACAGCCCCTCTCCGCTAGGACGTGCCCGAACCCGTGGCACCCTCCCCCCGCCGAAGGCGGAAAGATTTCAGCCGCAGCCTCATTTGCGGGCCGCGCCGCCGCGCGATCAGCGCAAAGGCTACTTGCCGTGCGCCTTCACCCGCCGCAGGACAGCAGCGGCAAACGTCTCCGCCGACTCCGCCGCGTGGACGAAAAACAGCGACGGCTCCGTCATCTCCAACTCCAGCAGGCACGGCGCGCCAGCGTCGTCGCGGATCAGATCGACCCGGGCATACAAAGGCGTGCCGAAGGGCACCACGCTCACCACCTTTTGAGCCAACCGTATCTCATCATCCCCCGGCACCCGCGGTGTGATGCTCTCGGCCGCGAATAGCGCGGAGGTGGCAGCGCCACCCGGCGGCAGCAGCGGGCCCTTGCGGATGGCGTGACTGAAGCGCCCTTCGAAAAACATCAGCGCCGTCTCGCCCTGCTTGTCCACCCGCGCCAGGTACGGCTGCAGCAACACGCTGCGCCGTGCATCGAGCAGCCGCTTGGCGTGCGCCAGAGCCGCATCGAACTCGGTACGCCGGTGACGCTGCGTGTCGCGGGATCCAGCTCCGACGGCCGGCTTCACAACCAACTCGGCGGCCTGCGCATGCACCTCCAGAAAACGCCGCAGTTTGGCTGCAGGATCGTCTCCAGGCTCAATGAAGGTGCTGGGCACAACGGCCGCGCCGGCAGCCGCCAGATCAGCCAGGTAATGCTTGTCTGTATTCCAACGAACGAGCGGCAAGGGGTTCAAGACCCGGGTCAATGAAGAAGCGCGCTCAACCCAGGCGAGAAACTCCGTTACGCGCTCGGCGTAATCCCAGGCAGAGCGCAGGAGAGCGGCATCAAACGAGCCCCAGTCCACCTTGGGGTCGTCCCACTCGGCGATCTCCACCTCGCACCCGGCCTTCTGCAAGGCCATGTTGAGAGGCGGCTCATCTTCATCCAACCCGCGCGCCGGGCGGGCGGTGACCAGCGCAATCTTCAATTAACAACCCTTCAATCACGAGTCCCCAAGCCGCGATTCATCAGCATCACGGCCACCATGAACATGACAACCACCGCCGCGGTCATGAGGCCGAAAGCCATCCCTACATTGACGTCCGAGGTGCCCAGGAATCCATACCGGAATGCGTTCACCATATAGAGAATCGGGTTGGCGTACGAGAGCGAAACCGCCCAGGAAGGCAGCAGGCTCACCGAATAGAACACGCCCCCGAAATAGGTGAGCGGCGTCAACACGAAGGCCGGAATGAAATTCACCTGGTCGAAGTTCTTGGCAAACAGCGCATTGAGAAACCCGCCCAGCGAAAACGTAAGCGACGTCAGAAGCACGGCGCCGAGGATGATCAGGATGTGGTGCACGTGCAGATGCGTGAACAGCAGGGCGACAGCCGTCACCGCGGTCCCAACGAGCGCGCCCCTGACCAGCCCACCCGTGCAATATCCCGCAACAATCAGCCAGTTGGGCAGAGGCGAGACCAGCAACTCTTCAATGTGCTTGCCGAACTTGGCGCCGAAGAAGGAGGACACGACGTTGGCGTACGAGTTGGTGATCACCTGCATCATGATCAGCCCGGGGGCAATGTACTGCATGTAGTCGTAGCCACCCATCGCGCCGACACGCTTGCCGATGAGCGAGCCGAAAATGACGAAATACAACGTAGTCGTCACCGCGGATGGGACAATTGTCTGCCCCCAGATCCGGATGATCCGTCCGTACTCCCGGATGACAATGGTCTTGAATCCCACCCAGCGCAGGGCCGACAGGTTCAGCTGCGGCTCGGCCGCTGTGTTCACTGCCACATCCATCACTGTGCCGCCGCGGCGGGCGCGGCGCCTCGCTCTACCAGTCGCATGAAGATCTCCTCCAGGCGGTTGACCTTGTTGCGCATGCTCAGCACCTCGATGCGGGCTGCCGAGAGCTCGGCAAACACTTCGTTGAGGCTCTGCTCCTTCGTGATCTCTACTTCGAGCGTGTGGTCATCCGCCAGCGTGGCCGTGAGCGCGTGGCTCAGCTTCGGGGCCTGTTCCAGCCGGTCGCGCAGGTTGAAAACGAAGACTTCGGTGTTCAGGCGCCGCAGGAGCGAGCTCATGCGGTCACGCTCAACAATACGCCCGCCATCAATAATGGCGATATTCCGGCACAACGTCTCCGCCTCTTCCAGGTAGTGAGTCGTCAGGATGATCGTGGTTCCCTGTTCGTTGATTTCGCGCAGGAAATCCCACATGGAGCGGCGGATCTCGATGTCCACGCCGGCGGTGGGCTCATCCAGGATCAGGAGGCGCGGCTCATGCATCAGTGCCCGGGCAATCATCAGGCGGCGCTTCATGCCTCCTGAGAGACCGCGCGACATGTTGTTCCGCTTTTCCCACAGCTGCAGCTGCCGCAGATATTTCTCGGCCCGCTCGCGCGCCACGGCCCGCGGAATACCATAAAACCCCGCCTGATTGATGACAATCGTCAGCGGGGTCTCAAACATGTTGAAGTTGATTTCCTGCGGCACGACGCCGATGCAGGATTTGGCCGCCTCGAGGTCCCTGTCGATGTCGTGGCCGAAGACGGCGGCCGTACCGGCGGACTTGTTGACCAACGAGGTCACGATGCCAATGAGGGTCGTCTTACCGGCCCCGTTGGGACCCAACAGCGCGAAGAAGTCGCCCTGCTCGACATCGAGGTCGACGCCCTTCAGCGCCTGGACGCCGTTCTTGTAGGTCTTCGTGAGACCCCGGATCGACAATGCGTTGGCAGTAGTCATTACTTCGCAAAATACCGTTGTACGTACTCTTCGTAGGTCCCTTTGTCACTCGCCTCGATCGAGGCCTGCTTCGCCAGCGACTCGGCTGCCTGGGAAGCAAACTCCGCCAGGCGTTCCTCGTTGGGTGGATACAACCCGAGGAAATAGTCCTTGTGGGCCTTGGACATGCGCAGCGCCAGGTCGAAAAACGACTCATCCGTGGTCGTGAGCTCTTCCATCAGCCGGGCCGACGGGGTCAGCGCCACGTCGTTGACCTTCGCCGCCTGCACCGCCAGGGCCTGGGAGTACGGCTTCGCCGCATCACCCATATCCAGCACTTCGCAGATTCCCGACATCTGGTCGAGCAACTCCTGGGCCCAGGCCTGCATGGCCACGGCGCGCCCGTCGCGCGTCAGTGTGAGTCCCGGCTCACGACCGCGACGTGCCACGGTGATGTGATTCTGATCCAGCGCGTCCTGCTCCGTATCCCCGATTGGAGGACTGTCCTTCAGCAGGCAGAGAGTCAGGAACGCTTCGAGGAAGCGCACCTTGTTCTGATTGACGCCGACGGGGTCAAACGCGCTCACGTCCAGCGCGCGGACCTCAACATACTCGACACCGGCCCGCTGCAGCGCCTTGGTCGGGCGCTCGCCGGAGCGGGCCACCCGCTTGGGCCGGATGAAACTGTAGTATTCGTTTTCGATCTGCAGGATGTTGGAATTGACCTGCTGATACTGACCGGCGGCGTCCTTGACCCCCAAAGCTTCGTATGGAGGATGCACGGTCGAGATGGCGCGCGACAGATCGCGCACATACTCATCCAGGCTGTTGACGGAGACACTCAGCCCCGCCTGGTTGCGATTCCGATAACCAACATCACTCATGCGCAGGCTGGTCGCGTACGGCTCATAGGCCGTGTTGGCAGTGAAATCCGCCAACCCGGCATTGCGCCCCTTCAGGAAGGACTTGCAGACCACCGGCGACACGCCGAACAGATACAACACGATCCAGCCGTAACGCCGGTAGTTGCGCAACAGGTCGAAGTAACTGGCCGAAATGAAATCCTGGCCCCGCTCGCGGGACTCGCGGATGTCCGCGTACGCTTCCCAGAAAGGCAGCGGAAACGAATAGTTGAAATGCACGCCCGAGATGGCCTGCATCATCCGGCCATAACGCAACGACAGGCCACGGCGGTACACGGTTTTCATCGTGCCCACGTGTGACTTGCCGAACTGGGCGATGGGAATGTCCTCATCGCGCTTGATGGCGCAGGGCATGCTGGTGGCCCACAGCAGCTCATCACCCAGGTGGCGATAAACGAACTGGTGCAGGTCGAGCAGGTACTGCAGCAGCTCCCAGCTGCGCGTGAAAGCCGGGGTCACCAGCTCGATCAGCGATTCGGAAAAGTCGGTCGTGATGTGTACATTCGTCAGGGCCGAGCCGAGGGCGCGCGGATGCGAAGTGGTTGCCAGGACGCCATCGGGGCGGACACGCAACGACTCCTTCTCGACACCCTTGCGCCCGCCCTGCAGGATCTGAGGCTGGCCACCGTTCAACAGAGCCGACAAACGGCGCTCAAAAACCCGATCGATGCCTGGCCTGCTCATGGTGCGGCTACCTTACCGCCGCGGCTGTGCGCCAGACGTATCGATTTGGAGGGATTGACCTTGGCCAGCATGAGGTATTTGCCTGCAATCTGAGCGTGTTATACGAAAGGGGTTGCACCCTGCAAGGGGCTGCGCCTTCTCGAGGGCCCGGCATCTTGTGCCTGAAAGGAGCTCGAATCAATGATCGGTATCATCGGCGGCACCGGCCTGTATCAGATGGACGAGCTGCAGGTCACCGCGGTCCGTGAAGTCACGACACCGTTTGGCGCACCTTCATCTCCGATCGTGCTGGGAATGCTGCAAGGACGCAATGTCGCCTTCCTCGCCCGCCACGGACTGCACCATGACCTGCTGCCGAGCGAGGTCAACTATCGGGGCAACATCTGGGCACTCAAGAGCGTGGGGGTGCGCACTCTCCTGGGGGTCTCCGCGGTCGGGAGCCTCCGGGAGCAGATCCGCCCGGGCGACCTGGCCCTGCCGTCTCAATATCTCGACTTCACCAAGGGCCTGCGGGCGTCCACTTTCTTTGGACGCGGCCTGATCGGGCACGTCTCGATGGCCAACCCCACCTGCCGTTATACGAGTGGGCTGGTGGCAAACGCGGCGCGGGCGCTGGAGCTGACCCTCCACGAGGACAAGACCCACGCGGTCATTGAAGGCCCCCGGTTTGGAACCCGGGCCGAAAGCATTTTCCTGCGTAACAATGGCGCCGACCTGGTGGGAATGACCAGCGTTCCGGAGGTGTTTCTGGCGGTCGAAGCCCAACTGGGCTACTGCACGATCGGCGTGGCCACGGACTACGACTGCTGGCTGGATGATCCCGAGCACCATGTATCGGCCGTCGAAGTCGCCAAGTTGTTCCGCGGGAACCTCGAGCGCGTCCAACAGCTGCTGGCCAATGTTGTGACGGAGTATCAGGATGATGAGACGCGGGGGTGCCGGCACACGCTCGAGGGGGCGATCATGACTCCCCGGGAGCGGATGTCGGGGGAGCAGAAAGCGTTAGTGAGCTTTTTGAATCAGTAGCTCGAGAGCCTTGCTCGTCAGCGACAACCAGCTGGTGCTGGCCGTGGCTTCCTCCAGCTCCGTGGCCGTTTGCCGCAACAGTGAGTCGGCTGACAACGCTTCCAGCCGGCTCGCGGCATATTCATAGCCCAGCTGGATCGCCTGCTCGAAGGCGGACCAGTTGAGCATGTCGATCTGGGCCAGCGGCGGTTGCAACAGCAGGTCGGTCTTCTCACGGTGCGCCGCCGTCATGGCACTGCTGTTGACCATGCCCGCGCGCCACAGGATCTGGAAGATGTTGGGGTAGTTGCGGCGTACCCGCAACCAGCTCAGCAGCTGCCACGGTAAGGGCACGTCGACTTCTTCATTTTTTGTGGTAAAGGCTCGATCCGCGCCGACGTCTACACCAATAACAGGGCCGCGGCCCAACTCGCGCATGGCGTCCACGGGGAGGTTGTTCATTGTGCCGCCATCCACCAGGACTTCGCCGTTGTGGACTATCGGCGGGAGGACTCCGGGGATTGCAACAGAGGCGCGCAGCCACAGCCACAACAGTCCGCGTCGGTGGACTTCGCAGTGACCGGTCGTGAGGTTGGATGACACACAGAAGAACGTGAGGGGGAGATCCTCGATGTCGATATCGCCGCAGTCCTTGCGCAGGAGTCGGCTGACCTTGCGGCCGGAGACGAGAGATACGAACGGCAACGTGTAGTCGCGAAGTGGCTTGGCTTTCACGAACGCAGCGTGGAAGCGCTCCTTCAATTCCTCCACGCTCCAGCCTTGCGCGATGCCGGCGCCCAGGATGCCGCCCATGCTGGTGCCACCCACGAGATCTATCGGTACGCGCGCTTCCCTCAGCGCCTTCACGACGCCGATATGGGCAAATCCCCGAGCGCCACCGCCTGACAGGACCAACCCAACGCCGCGCCCGGTGAGCATTCTCGCCACGCGGTATGTATCGGAGGCGCCCGTGATGTGATGGTGAGGAATATTCGGCTGACCGGTGAGCCAACGTTTGGCTGAACCGCGGCTGATCTTGCCGTCGTGCAGAAGAATCAGCTCCGCTCTTTGGGGGGCCATGCTGGATTCACGGGCGTTTGCGAGGGCCTCCCAACGACCGGCCGGGGCGTCAGCACGCGCCACCAACAACAGCGCATCGGCCTGTCGAACGCACAGGCGGCTCCAACGGCCCGGGGTGGGATCGCCTACGTACACCACGAAGTCGTTGGCGGTCTCCAACTTGTGGAACCAATGGCTGGTGTGGGATTCGGCGCGAACGCTCCAGACCAACTCGGTGCGGCCGAAGCGGCTCAGCGCTTTCACGAAGTCGCTTGCGAAGCCACCGACATCTACTTCGACGCTTTGCGGCAGTATCGTGAAAGTGCGGGCGCTGTTGCGCGGGCCACGCGCACGGCTTTGTGTTTGCTCCAGGCGATCGACCGTGAGCCGGGCAATGCGCAGCATGGCTTGGGGATGCCGGCCGAACACGGCGTTGAAAGATTCGCTGGAGATGCGGGCCAGCTCGGTATCCCGCAGTGCAGCAACGCTGGCAGACCGGGGCCGGCCTGAAATGAGACCCATCTCACCCACGGTGGCCCCCGCCAACACGCGGCCCATGAAGCGGCGCCGGTCGCGGTTTTCCGGGTTGTCGCCAGCGAAGACGCCCAGGCATCCGCTGAGAACCACAAACATGGCGTCAGAAGGTTCGCCCGCGGCAAACAGGGTCGAACCGCCGGGCAGGGACAGCCACTCGGCGACGGCCGCGATCTGTTTGAGAATCACGGGTTCGAGGCCGGCAAAAAGCGGCAACGCGCTGAGAACGACGCTCAGGTCGGAGCGCCGCAGCACGGTCTCTTCAGGAATGTCCCCCTCCATGCCGCATCATGGCGCGGCGGGAGGGTACGACGTTAGTCGCGGGAACGGATTGTTAGACCGGGGTCACACACAGGCGGTTACATCGCAGAGCGCTGCGGAGAGGCCGGCCGCGTGTCAGCGCCGGACGGTCGGCAGCGGCGAGGTCGCCCACGTGTCAGCGTCGGGCGGCCCTCAGTGATCACGCGGCACGGGGGCACGCGAGCCCCTGCGCCGTCAGGCCAAAAATCATCGCTCGATAATGGCAGTGACGCCCATGCCCCCTGCGGTGCACGCGGAAATCAGGCCGCGGCGGGCGTTGGGATCGCTTGCCAGAAGCTTGGCCAGCGAGCTGACGATACGGGTGCCGGTTGCCGCGAACGGGTGCCCGATCGCGATGCTCCCGCCCTTCACATTGAGCCTGTTGCGATCGATGCTCCCGAGCGCAGCCGACAGCCCCAGGACTTCCCGGCAATACTCGGGCGATTCCCAGGCCTTCAACGTGCTCAACACCTGGCCGGCGAAGGCCTCATGGATCTCGTAATAGTCGAAATCCTGCAGCGTCAGTCCGGCATCCTTCAACATGGCTGGGACGGCGTGCGCAGGGGCCATCAGCAAACCTTCCTCGCCGCTCGCGAAATCAACAGCCCACGCCTTGCCGAAGGTCAGATAGGCCAACACCGGCAGGTTGCGCTCAGCCGCCCACGACTCACTCGCGAGCAACACAGCGCTTGCTCCGTCAGTCAACGGCGTGCTGTTGCCCGCGGTCATGGTGCCGCCGTGGAGATCAAACGTCGGGCGAAGCTTGGCGAGCTTCTCTATGCTCGTGTCCTGGCGGATGTTGTTGTCGATTTTCAACCCGGCGTAGTCAACAACGAGGTCGCTGTAGAAACCCGCCTGCCACGCCGCGGCGGCCTTCATGTGGCTCTCGTAGGCGAGTTGGTCCTGGTCTTCGCGAGAGATCTTCCAACGCTTGACCATCAGCTCCGTGCTCTGGCCCATGGACAGGCCGGTGCGCGGCTCAACCACCGCCGGAAGCACCGGTTTGAAGTGTTGTGGCCTCAGGTTCAGAAAGGGCATGAAGCGCTGCAAGGCTGTCCGGCCACGGAAGCTCTGCAGAAGAATCTGTTGGTAGGCGCGCGGGTAGACAATGGGCGCGTCGCTGATGGAATCGGTGCCTCCGGCGATGCCGGAGTCAATCTGACCCAGGGCGATCTTGTTGCCGATCATGATCGCGGCTTCGAGACTCGTGCCGCAGGCGCGCTGCAGGTCCACTCCGGGCGTCTGCGGATGGAGTCCCGCGGACAACAGCGACTCACGGGTCAGGTTGTAATCTTTGGTGTGTTTGATCACCGCGCCAGCGGCCACATCCCCCAACCGAACCCCGGTCAGTTTAAAGCGGTCCACGACCCCGCGAAACGCGGCGGTGAGCATGTCCTGGTTGCTGGACTTGGCGTAGGCGCCGTGCGCCCGTGCGAAGGGAATCCGGACGCCACCGACGATGGCGACGCGTCTGACTGCTGAGCCGACGAGCATTGAGCCTTCCCTCCCCGACGACAGGTTCAACTAGGCAATTCGGAGCATTATCAATCATTTCCATCATGTGGGCACGTGCTCAGGCTGCAAGCTTTTGCAGCTGCGATCACTGGGCTATCCTTCCCGGTTCCCTCCCCCCGCGGGGATTTCCCTCTTCAGGGATATTGAAGAACAGAACCTCCAACCCGAGATTCATAGCTCCCGGCCGGCCAGAAGGCGTCATTCCATGCAATTGAAAGATCCCACCCTGCTGCGAACCCAGGCCTACATCCATGGCGAATGGGTCAACGCCGCCCACCACGCCACGCACGAGGTTCACAACCCGGCCACCGGCGAAAAGGTGGGCACGGTGCCCGACATGGGCGCGGCCGAGACCCAGCGTGCAATCGACGCGGCCCACGCGGCCTTTCCAGCCTGGGCTGCCAAGACGGCCAAGGAGCGCGGAACCATCCTGCGCAAGTGGTTCGACCTGATGATCGCCAACCAGGACGACCTGGCGACAATCATGACCGCCGAGCAGGGCAAACCGCTCGCGGAATCCAAAGGAGAGATCGCCTACGCGGCCTCCTTCATTGACTGGTTCGCGGAGGAAGGCAAACGTATCTATGGGGACGTGATTCCAACACCTCAATCCGACAAGCGGCTGGTTGTGTTGCGTCAGCCTATCGGTGTTGTTGCCGCCATCACGCCGTGGAACTTCCCGGCAGCAATGATTACTCGTAAGGCCGGCCCTGCACTCGCCGCCGGTTGCACGTTCGTCTGCAAGCCTGCGCACCAAACACCCTATTCCGCCCTCGCAATGGCCGAGCTGGGCCGACGCGCGGGTATCCCCGCCGGTGTGTTGAATATCGTGACTGGAAAGGATGCCATCGCCATCGGCGGTGAAATGACTTCCAACCCGAAGGTGCGCAAGATCACCTTCACCGGTTCCACCGGTGTCGGCAAGAAGCTCATGGCGCAGTCGGCCGGGACATTGAAGAAACTGTCGCTCGAGTTGGGCGGCAATGCGCCGTTCATTGTGTTTGAGGATGCGGATCTCGATGCGGCCGTGGCGGGAGCGATTACCAGCAAGTACCGCAATACGGGGCAGACCTGTGTTTGTGCCAACAGGTTCCTGGTGCAGGGCTCGGTGTACGAAGCCTTCACCAACAAGCTGGTGGATGCGGTCTCCAAACTGCGTGTGGGTGACGGGTTGAAGGGCGCGACCGATCAGGGACCGCTCATTGACGCCAAAGCCCTGGCCAAGGTTGAACAACACGTCGCGGATGCCGTGTCCAAAGGCGCCCAGATTGCGCACGGCGGCAAGCGCCATTCCCTGGGTGGGACGTTCTTCCAGCCGACAATTGTCACGGGTGTTACCAGGGACATGCTGATGGCGCGCGAGGAGACTTTCGGTCCCGTGGCTCCCCTGTTCCGTTTTGAGACAGAAGCGGATGCGATCCGGATGGCCAATGACACTGAATTCGGCCTGGCTTCCTACTTCTACACACGCGACCTGGCCCGCTCCTGGCGCGTCGCCGAAGCCCTGGAATACGGCATCGTGGGACTCAACACCGGCCTGATCTCGAACGAGGTGGCTCCCTTCGGGGGCATCAAGGAGTCCGGCATCGGCCGCGAGGGCTCCAAGTACGGGATCCTCGACTACACCGAGCTGAAGTACCTGTGCGTGGGAGGACTCACCTGAGACTGTATGCTCACTTTTGCGTACCTGTCAGGCGACAGGTAGTGCGCAACGTGTGGCATACGGTATCGTGATCCCATGCGCTACATAAGCTCACCCGACTTCCATCGGGACGGTGCCGAACGGATCGGCATATTGCTGGTCAATTCGGGCACTCCGGCCTCGCCGGCTCCCAAGGACGTTCGCAAGTTCCTCGCGGGACTGCTGGGTGATCCGCGTGTAGTCGAATTGCCGCGGGCGCTCTGGTGGCCCATCCTTCACGGGGTGATCCTGCCGTTCCGGCCGTACCGCTCAGCGAAAAAGTACCGGAAGATCTGGACCCGCGCGGGTTCGCCGCTCCTGGCGCTGTCTGAAAATCTGCGCTCGGAGCTGATTGGAACGCTGGCGCAGCGGATGTTGGCACCGCTCTCCATTGAGCTGGGCATGATGTACGGTGGCGATCCGACCGTACCGCAGGCGCTTACCCGACTGCGTGAATCCGGCGCCCAGCGAATTCTGGTCGTTCCGTTATTTCCGCAGTACTGCGGTGCGACGACCGGCGCTGCGTACGACCAGGTCAACAATGAGCTGCGCCGTTGGCGTTGGCTGCCTGAGCTTCGGTATGTCGCGGAGTATCACGACTATCCGGGATACATCGACGCCCTGCGGGCATCGGTGATTCAACAGTGGGATACTCACGGCCGGACTCAACATCTGTTGATGTCCTTCCACGGTATCCCGGAACGCTATTTTCACAAGGGTGATCCGTATTTCTGCAAATGTCAGAAGACGGCCCGGTTGCTTGCGGATGAGTTGCTCCTGAAGGATAACGAGTGGAGCGTGAGCTTCCAGTCCCGCTTTGGACGGGATGCCTGGCTGAAGCCCTACACGAGCACCGTGCTCGAAGAGATGCCAGGCCGTGGGACACGGCGCGTGACTGTTGTGTGCCCCGGGTTTGCCATCGACTGCCTGGAGACGCTGGAAGAAATCGAGATGGAGAATCGCGATATTTTCATGGCGGCCGGCGGTGAGCAGTTCCAGTATGTGCCGGCGTTGAACGCACGCCAGGAACATGCGCGTTTCCTGGCGGATCTCATCGCACGTCATTGCCAGGGATGGACGCATGTTGAGCTCGGGCTGCGGCCCGCGGGCGCCGCGCGCGGCGCGTCCGCCTAAGGAGCCGCTTCAGCGTCGTGCTCGGGCGCTTTCACGAGATCAGCATTACGACCGCGGATATCCGCGCGTCGGTGGAATTCTATGAGCGCCTGGGATTCACCCAGGCGCCCACGACGGATACCTGGTCACACCCGTATGGTGTGCTGACTGACGGCAGGCTGTTCATTGGTTTGCATCAGCGGCGAGCACCAACACCGGCGCTCACGTTCGTGCTGCCGGGTGTTGCGTCGCATTTGTCCATGTTTGAAAACCACGGCGTGGCGCTGACTGTCTGCAAAACGGGCGACGAGGTTTTCAATGAGATCGGGTTTCTGGATCCGTTCGGGCAGCCGGTGACGGTTCTGGAGGCTCGGACGTACTCGCCGGTGGCGCGCGAAGAGCATGAAGTGTCTTTGTGCGGCTATTTCAGTGAAATCAGCATGCCGGCGCGCAACTTCGAGACGGCCCGGGTGTTCTGGGAGCCGCTGGGGTTTGTTGCAACGGATGAGGCGGAGGACCCTTATGTCCATCTTGCCTTCACCAGCGACCACCTGGATATTGCGTTTCATCGACCGCGCACGTTCGATGTCCCGATGCTGGTTTTCCGGGATCCGGAAATGCCGGCGCGCGTTGCCCAACTTCGGGAGCAGGGCGTTCGGATGTCTGAGTCCATGGAGCTGCCTCGTGGACTGGATCCTAACTCCAATGCGTTGATTGAGTCGCCGGACGGGACGTTGCTGTTACTGCTGCACGACCCTGGCTAGTCGCGCGTCTCACTCCGACGCTATTTCCGGCGTCGACACCCCACCTCGACGCCTTCCACGGCGTCCGAAAACAACGTCGCTTAGCGCGTCCAACATTGCCCTCTCCGTGGCCTCAAGACCTTTCTGGAGGCTCGGAATCAACGCACAATTAGCGCCATCTCAGTTTCACCTATCGTCACGCGCAGCATGATTCGCTTGCCCAAGTTGATGTTGGGAGACAACCTTCAGCAATTAGTTGGAATTGCAACAGCAATCACTGATGACTACTCAGCCGTAGTTGAATGCAACGCTGAGCGACTAGTGACTGCTGAGCCGGTAGCACTCTGCCTGCTGGCCGCCAGCTTCGCTCGTTTGGAATCGCGCGGTCAACGTGTGCGAATTCGAGGATTGCACCCGGAAGTCAGACAAAATCTGGAGAGATTGGACGTATTGGCGGACTGGCTTCGGGAGAACTCTCCACAGATGGCTGATATCTCAGCAGACGCACCTCAGTCAGACTTTCGCGCATACAGAGTTGCGAGCGGGCAGCAGGCAGAACAGATCGCAAATGTGCTCAGCCGCGAGATTGCAGCTTTCATTCCGAGTGATGACTTCCATGCACTGGTTGAGGAGGATCCGACGCTGATCAGATATCGCGTGGTCGAGCAACCACTGCACTACGTGATCACGGAATTGCTGGACAACTCCCTGAATCATGGGAAAGCGGGAGGATTCGGCCACGCGCGAGCATGGGTCGCCGCACAATACTATCGTGTTGGAGATCTCCTGCGCGTCGCCGTAGTCGACGATGGCTGTGGCTTCCTTCGAGCATTGCAAAATCACCCGGAATTGGCTTCCAAATCGCATGACAAGGCCATTAGCCTCGCTTTTCGACCTTTTGTATCCAGCCACAAGGATGTCGGAGTATTCAGCGATTCCAGCCATCAGGGCCTTGGGCTGACTGTCTGTCGCGATTTGTGTCTGAGGGCCAACGGCAACATTAGCGCCGCTTCAGGTACTTCCTGGGTTACGAGCCCGGCGGTGCCCTCCGAGAAGTCCAAGACACTGGACCCCGGCTATCGAGGTGTAGTGGTGATGATGGACTTGCATCGACGCGCGCTCACACCTGGAAGCATTGGAGAGATCCTGAGACGGTACCAACCAAGTGAAGATTTACCCATGCGGTTGATTTAATATCCTGATCCCGATTGTAGCCACCTGATGGCGTGAACATGTCCATTGCCTCTTTCGAAACAACGGTCAGGGTTAATTCGGATCCTTCGATCTTTGCGCTCGGCACTCGTGGCTCCGCAATTCCACTGAGGCAGCAGGTCGAGGTGGCACTGCAGAACACGAAGGGCGACATCTGCCTGGACTTTGAGGGCATCACGGTGACCCAGGGCTACATGGATGAGCTCCTGGGGGTTCTGATTCTTCGCTACGGTCCATCTGTCCTCGAGCGAGTCGCTTTCAAAGCGTGCTCTGAGGATGTGAAGGCCGTCATTCAATTCGTGGCGAATACGCGTGGCAGGGACTTCAAGCAACGTACGGACAGCGTTGGCATCAGCTAGCGTTGGTGCGTAGTCGCTTCGTGGGCTACGAAGTTGAATCTCACCTTCATTTCATCCTGGACTGCCAGCGCGCCCAACATGGCGGTGAAGGGCGTCAGGCCTAGATCGGATTGTTTGAGTGGGAGCTCGCCGGAGGCTGTCAGCTGCCCGTTCGACAAGGAGTAAGTTACGGGCACGGAGATAATGTGCGTTTGGCCGCGGACGGTGATCTGGACGTCGGCTCGCACTTGCGAGCCGGGCGTTGGGATGTCGATTTGTTGGGCGGTCAGTAGGATTTCGGTGTATTGCGCGCCGTTCAGGAGCGCTTCGCTCAGCATATTGCGGCGTGTTCCCTCTTTGGCTGAATCCGGTACGTCCTTCGGAAAGTCGGGGCCCTCCTTTGCGCGCAGGTCCGGCTCGTCAATCGCGAGTTGGGCCACCGGGATGTGCAGCTCGAATGTTGAGTGCGAGACATCTTCCGGCACATAGAAAGTGCCGGTCACATCGTGAGACGCGATTACGTGGTTGTGGCCGACTTTCGCGAGGGTGCCGCCCCGGAACGCAAGGATGGTCAGCAGGGACTCACTGGAGGCAACGTCGAAAGGACGTCCTTCGTGCCGCTGAGTGGGCGCGGGTGGCGCTACGGTGCCTATTTTCGCCGCCGAGGCAGGTTCCGGACCCTGCGGCCGGGTGGGACATCCCGCCAGGGAGGTAAGGATGAATCCGGCGGCTGAAACGCTCAGAAGCAGGTATCGGCGTTCGATTCGCATGTAATATCAGTCTCCGAAGCAACAGGGCCGCGCGAGCTACGTGAGATGAGCATTCGAAACACATCCACCCGGTGGGGGCACATCGCCCAATTCCTGCATTGGCTGATTGTCATACTGATCATCACCCAGGTGATCCTCGCCAGTATTGCCGAGGACCTGCCCATCGGGCCGAAGAAGATCGAAGTGTATGCGTGGCACAAGTCGGTGGGCATCACCATCCTGAGTCTCGCCATCATCCGCCTGCTGTGGCGGTGGGCGAACCCCACGCCGGAACTCCCCTCCACCCTCAAGCCGTACGAGCGCGCGCTCGCGAAGGTCACCCATTTCGGCTTGTACCTGCTGCTGTTCGCGCAGCCGCTCACCGGCTGGATGATGACCTCAGCACGTGGGTTCCCGGTGAGCTGGTTTGGGTTCTTGCAGTTGCCGGATTTTGTTCCGAAGAACAAAGCGCTCTACGAGGCCATGAAGGAGACCCACGATACGCTGGCGTTGGTGCTGTTCGTGATCATATTCCTGCACGTGGCCGCCGCCTTGAAGCATCACTTCTTCCTGAAGGATGATGTGCTGCGGCGGATGTTGCCGTTTACAAAGAAATCCTGAGGATCTTCAGAGCATGAGACTGTTGGTTTCGAGTGTTGTTTCTCTTCTGGTCACCTCTGGTGCATACGCCGCCGACGCGCATTACGCGCTGGACCCGGCCAAGAGCACCCTGGAATATCAGTTCACCCAGGCGGGCGCGCTGAACAAGGGGAAGTTCAAGAAGTACACGGTCACGCTCGATGTCGCAGGAGATGCGCCCAGCAAGCTCGATGTTGTCATCGAGATGGGCTCACTCGATACCGGCGACCAGGAGCGTGACGACACGCTGAAGACGGCCGATCTGTTCTCCGTGGCCAAGTTTCCGCAATCGCGCTTTACGTCGACCCAGATCACCAAGACAGCCAACGGCTACGACGCAGTTGGAAAGCTCACGATCCGGGGTGTAGCCAAGGACGCCCACGTTCCGTTCACATTTTCGCCCGCCAACGGGTCACTGATAGGCAAAGTAACCATCAAGAGACTCGATTACGGTGTCGGACAGGGCGATTGGAAGGCAACTGACCAGGTAGGTAATGACGTTGCGGTTACGTACGCCCTACACCTCGTCGCTCACTGACAGCCGAGCAGATCACGGCGGGCGCCGCCCGGCCCAAGGCCGACAACGGTCGGCCCGTCACTGGCGGTATGTGTGTAGTTTCGATGTGCAAAGGTCGTAAATCGATCCCATCAAAACCTGTACAGAATGAGTCATCGCAATCTCGATGCCCTTGAGCGCGGCTTCCTTGATGACCCGTGTCAGAGCATCGAGTTGCTCCGGTGTCAGGTTCTCCGGGAGCTTGGTGGTGATTTGAACAGAGGGCACCTCTTCCACGATCTCACGGAGAACGTGATAGACGCAGTCGGCCTTGGCCCGCATCAGGGATTCATCGTCTCCAAACAAGGAGCCGATGGTGACCAATCCATCCACGGTCTTTTCGTGAGTCTGTTCCCACTCACGCTCGGTTCCGAAGGCGACATGTATGACTTCACCCATACTGGATCATCCGCGTGGCCTGCTAGAGGGCATGCTCGCAAGTTCCGTACCCTTTATATGGGTGAGCCATCGCGCCGCTTCATGCCGTCCGGCGTGGCCATCATGTCTACGTCCGGGTCTGAGTAGTAGACGTGGTCGCCAGCGTCGCGGTTGCTGATCTCCAGATAGACGGCCGGTTTGTCACTGCGATTGATGAGTTGATGACCATCCTTCGCACCTGCAGCAAAACCGGCGCACGTGCCGGCTGTCAGGGTCTGCTCGCCGCTGTCGGTTCGTAGTACGACTTCGCCTTCCAGCACGAAGATGAATTCCTCTTCGTGCGTGTGCCAATGGCGCATGGACGACTCTTTGCCCGGAGGCAAGGTCGTGCGGTTCACGCCAATCTTCTTCAGCCCGAGCTGCTCCCCGAGCTCCCGCTTTTCACGGGGCATTACGCGGGAGCGGTAGGGCTCCGGGTAACTCGTCCTGGATTTGGGATCCACTGACAGTGGATCCAGCGCAGGTTTGATCAATGGCATGTGGGGCTCACTTCTTGCGCGCCGCCTGCTTCGGCTTGGAGGATTTGGCCGGCGCCTTTTTCGCGGGCGCTGACTTCTTCATGGGAGACTTGCGGGCGGCCGCTTTGTTCCCGGATGGTTTGGAGGCGGATTTCCTTGCCGCCTTTTTGGCAGCGCCCTTCGCGGCGGCAGACTTGCCCGCGGGGGCCTTGCCGGCGGCCTTGCCGGCTGACTTTGCGGCGGCGGATTTACCTGCCGACTTTTTGCCGGCCGATGACTTCGCGCCGGCCGAACCCTGAGTGGCTGACTTACCGGCAGATGATTTCGCGCCAGCCGAATTCTGGGCGGCGGACTTACCGGCAGATGACTTCGCGCCGGCCGAGCTCTGAGCGGCGGACTTCCCTGTGGCTGACTTACCGCCAGCGGATTTACCTGCGGACTTCTTGACGGCTGCCGACTTCTTCGGAGCGGCCTCCTCGATTACGTCGTCGGCGTCGTCGGCGTCGTCAGCCTCGGCACTACCGGAGTCGGCCCCGTCATCATCGGCCTCGACTGCGACAGGCGCCGCGGTGACAGGCGACTTCGCCGACTTCTTCCGGGCAGCCTTTTTCTTCGGCGCCGGCTCATCATCTTCCGCCGCGGATTGCGCGGAAGCGGTCGATACGGTTGCAGGCGCGGCGACGGGCTTGCCTTCGTTACCCCGCAACTGATCGAGAATGGCCGGATTCTCCAGCGTCGAAACGTCCTGCAGGATTTCCTCGCCGCGGGCGATTGATCTCAACAACCGGCGCATGATTTTGCCCGAGCGCGTCTTGGGCAGGTTGTCGGAGAACCGGATGTCATCCGGCTTCGCAATGGCGCCTACCTGCTCGCCCACCCAGCCGCGCAACTCCTGCACCAACGCACTGACATCTCCCGTCGGGCGCTCGCCACGCAGAACGACGAAGGCAAACACCGCCTCGCCCTTAACCTCGTGCGGTCGACCAACAACGGCGGCTTCGGCAACACGTGGGTTGGCAACCAACGCTGACTCAATCTCCATGGTTCCCAGCCGATGACCTGCCACATTCAACACGTCATCGATGCGGCCCATGATCCAGAAGTACCCATCCTTGTCGCGACGAGCGCTGTCGCCGGCAACGTAGTACTTATTGTTGAACTTCTCCCAGTACGCAGCGATGTAGCGATCATTGTCGCGCCACAACGTGCGCAACATCGATGGCCATGGTTTCTTGATGACGAGATAGCCGCCCGCCTCGGGTCGGGTCACGGGCTTGCCGTGATCATCAACAATGTCAGCCTCGATGCCCGGCAATGGAAGGGTGCATGAGCCCGGCTTGGTCGCTGTTGTAGCCGGCAAGGGCGCGATCATGATTGCGCCCGTTTCCGTCTGCCACCAGGTATCCACAATGGGGCAGCGCTCCTTGCCGATCACACGGTGATACCACATCCAGGCCTCGGGATTGATGGGCTCGCCCACCGTACCCAACAGTCGCAACTTTGAAAGGTCGTACTGTCCCGGCCAATGATCGCCGAGCTTCATCAACGCACGGATCGCGGTGGGCGCCGTGTAGAAAATAGTGACGCCATGGGTCTGGCAGATCTTCCAGAAGCGCCCGGCATTCGGGGTCGTCGGCGCGCCTTCATACAACACAATGGTTGCGCCATTGGCCAACGGCCCATAGGCAACATAGCTGTGCCCGGTGACCCAGCCCACATCGGCCGTGCACCAGAACACATCGTCTTCCTGCAGATCAAACACCCAGCGGCTCGATACTTTCGACTGCAACAGGTAGCCGGCGCTGGAGTGCTGAATACCCTTCGGCTTACCCGTGGAGCCGGAGGTATACAACAGATACAGCGGATGCTCAGCTTCGACCCACTCAGGCTCGAGTGTTGGTTGATGCCCCTCGATCGCGTCGTCCCACCAGATATCACGCTTCGGATCCATGACGACGCGCTTGCCCGTACGCTCGAGCACGATGACCTTTTTGACGCTGGGGCAACCGTCCGCCAGCGCCTTGTCCGCGGCCGCCTTCAGCTCAACGACGTTTCCGCCGCGCCACCCGCCGTCGGCAGTGATGACGACCTTGGCCTCGGTGTCGATGATTCGATCCCGCAGCGCAGGAGCGGAAAACCCACCGAACACCACGGAATGAATGGCGCCAATGCGGGCGCAGGCCTGCATCGCGATCACGGTCTCCGGGACCAGCGGCATATAAATGATCACGCGGTCGCCTTTCTCGACGCCCTGCGCGCGCAAAGCACTTGCGAAACGACAAACCTCGGAATGCAGCTCGCGATAGCTCAGGTGGCGCGTGCCGCCGTTCTCAGCCTCAAAAATGATTGCAGTCTTGTGACCGCGTTCCGCCAGGTGCACGTCCAGACAATTGAATGACACGTTGAGGCGGCCGTCGGTAAACCAGCGATAGTTCGGCGCATCCGAATCATCGAGAACCTCGGTGAACGGCTGGTTCCAAACCAGCTCCTTGCGGGCGAGATCGGCCCAGAAGCCGACGTAATCCTCAGCTGCGGCGCTCCGGAGCTTCTCCAGATCCTCTGGCTTCAGGCCAGCCTTCGCGGTAAAGACTTCCGGCGGGGGGAACGACCGTTCTTCCAGCAACACCGACTCGATGTTTTTAGCATCCATATATATCTGCCCCCTTTTCAGAGCACTGAAACACTCAACGTGTGCATATTTGAGCATAGCGGAGTCGCGAACGGCACACTCGATCCGTGTGTTGTCGGTTGCCGCTTGGCATGACCCCTTTTTATGGCGTAGAACGGCAGCTAACCCTGCGATTTACTAGTGCTCATCGTGCGTTCCACATACTCGTACTGGCTGGTAGCGCTGCTTCCGTCGCTGCTGCTGACGGGCTGCGGTTCGGGTACTCCTACGCGTGCGGCGCTCGCCCAAACCTGCATGCAGGTCGGCGGGGCCCGCGAGAGTACGGTGAGCGTCCGAGCGCCGGACGATGGGACTTTGCACGTCCGAATCCAGGAGCACGGCATCTCCCTGTCCGCCAGTCTGGACGGCGATGCCGAAAGCGCGGGCGAATCACCTGTTGAGCGCCTCGGGACACTCGAGCTCGTAACGCGCACAAAGCGCGGTGACGCGCATTCGATCATAGTCAAGGCAATTGACTCGCCGGATATCACCGGCGAATTTTGCGTGCGCGCGGATTTGATTGCGCCATCCGACCGCGCACGCACGTCCGCCGCGACTGCATTCGCGAACGCCGGGCGCGCGACCCGGGCTCACGATTGGAACACTGCGTTCGATCAATACCTGGCCGCCGCCCGCCAGTTCGACCAACTGCGCTTGCGACATTCGTCCGGCGCGGCCCGGCAGGCCATGGCCGAAATTGCTTATCTGCGCTTTGACAACAAGCGTGACAGCTACGCGCTCGCGACGGAAGCATTGGCCAACTATGGCGACGACGCGGAGCCGTTCACTAAGGGCGCTTTGATCGGACTACAGAGCAAGGCGCTGTTCGAGATGCCCGGCCTCGACATCGGCGAAATCGCGCCCCGTATGCGTCACTTGCTCGCAGCAGCCCGCAAGTTCCTGCGCAGTACTCCATTCGGCTCGCGGGAGTTGCCGCGGCTGCAGATCATGGCGGGCTTTCTCGAATATCGCCTGGAAGCCCGCGGACCGGCACGCGCCGCTTTCTCGGACGCGGCTCAGAACTGTCGACGGATGCGCGACTGGGATTGTTACGCACTCGCGAACCAGGATCTGGCGGCGTTGGCTTATGAGAACAAGAACTACACCACGGCGCTGTTTGCTTTTGGCGACGCCCTGAAGCAGCTCCCGCCGGAGCTCGATCCCAAGCTGGCCGCCGACATCTGGGCCAACTACGGATCGATGCAGGGGCGCGTGGGCCTTTTCAGCAGTAGCCAACGCTCGTATGCCACGGCCATGCGTGTATACGGTCAGCTCGGCGATTGTCAGGGTGTGCGGCGGAGCCTCCAGCATTCCGGCAACCTGATGGTTCAACTCGGAAGCCTCACCGACGCGAAGAATGACCTCCAGGAAGCAGTGTCGCTCGATTGCACCGACCTGCTCGCGAAGGCCGCGCGCCCGAGCCCCACGGCAACCACCACTGCATGGTGCGTTCGACTGCTCGATCCCGCGGGGCTCGCGACCGAAAACAAACTGATCATGCTCAACTCCCTCGTTTCGATGGGACATGCGCTGCAGTTGGAAGGCGATTCAGCGCGAGCCATGCATTGCCTCGATGCCGCCATCCCCTATGCGGCACCCGGCCGCCCGCAAATGCGACTCGCAAACGCCCGCGGCGAGGTCCTCCTCGAAAACAACGAGGCCGCCGAGGCGCGCAGCTCGTTCGAGCGCGCCCTGCAGATCGCCGACGAGGCCAGGATGCCGGCCGGGCACGAGTATCGCGGCTACGCGCAGCTCGGAATTGCCAAATCAGTGCTCCTGGCTGGTGACTCCAACGCAGCCGTCCGCGATGGGTTGGATGCCGCGGAAGCCGGCGTCAAGCGCGGCGACATTGACCAGACTGTGACCGCCCTCCGCGTCATCGCCGCCGGCTATCGCGGGATGAAGCAGCCCGACCAGGCTGCGAGAACACTGCAGACCGCGGTCGACCTGATTGAAACCGTACCGATTGATGAGCTCGATGGCGAGAAGCGCGCGACCTACCTCGCCACCCAGTACAGCGTGTTTTCCGAGCTCACCGATCTGTATGCCTCTTCGGACGCGGATACCGGCCTGCTGGCTTTCGCGACCTCGGAGCGAGGCCGCGCGCGCAGCCTGCGCTACGCGGCCAGCCAGTCACGAGGCGACACGCCGATGGATCCCACGACTCTGCCGGAAGCCCGCTATCAGCGGATGCTGCAACATGTGGTCGAGCTGGCGGACTCAAAAACCAACCTGCTGGATGCGCTGTCCCAGGAGGCAGTCCACGAGCGCAAGACTGAGGATCCCTTTGATCAACAGCTGCTCACGCGCACGCTCACACAACTGAAGGCAACGCTCGTCGAATACTCCGCCGGCCCGCGCGACATGTTTGCCTTCGTAGTCAATGAAGGCGGCCTGCATGTTGTGCGCCTCGGCAATCGCCAGGCCATCTCGACAGCCGCGGCCGAGCTTCACGACCGCCTGCTCGATCCGGAGTCTCCGCGGTCCGAAGTACGCTCCGCCGCGCAGCAGCTCGCGAAGTTGGTGTTGTGGCCACTCACGGCCCACTTGAGCGCCAAACGCCTCATTTTTGTGCCCGACGAAGGGCTGCACACCATTCCATTCAACATTCTGCCCTGGTCGCAGTCGCCTTCCGACCAGTTGGTTCTGCAACACGCGGAAGTTTCAATAGTCCCGTCGGCGCTGTTTCTCACCCGACTGGAGGCCAACATCCCACTCCGTGTCAGCGCCCCGCGCGTGGAGTTGCTGGGTGACCCCGTATTCAGGATCTCCGACTGGCACACCGAGTGTGCCGACGCCTTGGGCACTCAGAAAACCGCGCGAACCACCCGGGCTGCCTCGGACTGGACTGAATCCCTGCCACGACTGCCCGGCAGCCGCGCTGAAGTACAGATGATTGCGCGGCTCACCCAACAATCCAGGCCGTCCAGTCACGTGGAGATGCTCCTGGGATGCCAGGCCGTTCCATCGGCGCTTCGTCGGGCAGCGAGCGGGCGCGTGGATCTTCTGCATATTGCAACTCACGCGCGTGTGGACTCTCAGCGTCCCCGCCTGTCTTCGTTGGCGCTCACGCCGGAAAACAAGGACGACAGCCGCTCGGGCGCATTCGGCCTCCTGGATATTCTGGGCCTGAAGTTGAGTACCAACCTGGTGGTGCTCAGTGCCTGCGAGACATCCAGGGGGCGCCTGTTGCCGGGTGAAGGCGTGCTCGGTCCCGCGCAGGCCTTCCTCCAGGCCGGCGCCGGGGCCGTGATAGCGAGCTATTGGCGGGTTGACGACCTCTCTACCTCAGCTTTCATGCAACGGTTTTACAAATACCTGCTTTCCGAACGCCTGCCGGCGGCGACCGCCCTGCGCCGGGCACAACTGGAGGATGCGGAGAGCTCCGGCACGAACGATTGGGCGGCCTTTTCTCTTTACGGCTGGCCTGACAGCTCCATTTAACCTTGCTCTTTCGGGCACCTTTCAGCGTTCGCGCTCAAGATTTCCTGAGATAAGGAAGGAGGTCGCAGCAGTGATCTCCCGGCGGATTCATTGCCACCGCCCACTTCAGGAGATCACCCCATGCCTTCTTCCCGCAAATTCATCCTGGCCTCAGCCATCGCCGTGCAGTGTTTGGTTGGAAGCCTGGCCGGCTCCCCCGCGCAGGCTGCTGACATTCCGGACAATTTCTTCCAGGAATGGACGGTTTCGAAGAACTGCACCGAGCAACACGCCGGCCTCGCCGCCCGCGTTGCGAAGGGCCTGAAGTTCAGGATTTCCCGGGATACCAAGGCCGCTGATGGAAGTTATGTCTTCCAGACAGAAAACACGGGACAGCAGCGCTGGAACGCCAACTGGGGCGGCATCAAGCTGCAATACCGTCCGGGGCCCGAGATGAAGACGTTGCCGGCTGATTTCGAGTGCATTCCCGGGCAGGAAGCGAGCTCTTCCTTCCTCGCCATGTCCAACTATGCGCAGGCCACGGAGCCGCAGTACGAGCAACGCCATTGGTACGCCCTGGCTCGCATCAACGGCCAGTTGGAACATATTCTGATTTTCCCCAGCACCTCGGCGTCGGGCCCGAAGGCCGTCATTGTCATGCAGTCAGTGACGGCGTCGAACTCGATTCAGCTCGATGACAACGGTGTAATTCACCTCGACTGAAGACCCCCGATCCGCCCTGAGTGGGCGAGCCTCGGGCGGGGCTCGTCCCACTCCAGGTGACTTTCGTCCCATAGATACCGCCTGTCGTCCATATATGGCCTAGAATACGCCGCATGACGCGCCGCACCGTCCACGTTGCCGGCCTGTGCGGCCTGCTCACCACTCTCGTCAACTCTTTGGTCCCGTGCGTGTGGGCTCAGGGGACGTCTGCGAGCACACCGTTTCAGTGTCAACCTGTTGCGTGCTCAACACTCTCGCCATCGCTTCCCGTGGACGACGCGAGCAACAACGACTGCGCGTATCGCGCGGGCAATCTCTGGTGGGTTGACTACGTTGCGGGGTCACTCACCTGGAGCGACCATAGGCCGGTCAAACCTGTCATAGTCGCCATATTCGATGATGGCGCTTTTATCGATCACGAAGATTTACGCAACCAGCTCTGGACCAACGACGCTGAAGCACACGGCAAGCCGGGCGTTGACGATGATGGCAACGGCTATGTCGACGACGTCCATGGATGGGACTTCGTGGATAACACCCCGGACGTATCTCCCAAGGGTGAATGCCAGTCGCGAGTGAGTCACGGCACGATGATGGCCAGCCTGGCTGCGGCCGAGCGAAACAACGGCACCGGAATTGCAGCACCGGGATCCGACGGCGCGCATTTGATGATCCTTCGGGTCGTCGGTTGTAACCGTGGCGTCAACGACGACGCGAATCCTGAACGCCTCACACGGGCACTGGATTATGCAACACGGATGGGAGCGCAGATTTTGAGTATCAGTTCACACTGGTATGCCACGACGCCCGAGCTGGACAAGGCGTTTGCGGAAGTCGCAGAGAAGCGTGACGCGCGTCACCCCGCAATCGTGGTCGCAAGCGTCCCCAATAAGGGCGAACCGCAGGCCGGTTATCCGGCGGCGTACACCTTCCCGAGAATCGTCCGGGCAATCCCTATCGGAAACGACGACATGATCTCCCCGGGAACGACCGTAGCGCCTGCGGGGCTCAACCTGGGGGCACCCAGCGCGTGCGTGATCGGCGCAGGAAAATCGCCCGATCACTACAGGGTGGAACAGGGAAGCTCGAACTCCACAGCGATTCTATCGGGATTACTAGCCGGCATATGGGCGAGGCCGCCCTATGATAAATTGACCACTGACGAGTTCCTGGCAAGGGTCGTACAAGGGCGGTTGGTCGCATCTCCGCGGCGTTCGAAGCCTGGGTCACGGACCCCGTACCAAGACGGGGTGCCGATAGCCGATGCTTGTCTTCTGGAAACGGAGCGCCGGAAAGCTCGCGTTTGTCCCCAGCCAGGATCGCAGCGGGAACCGCGTCCATGAACTATACAGAATCACCGACGGCAGACATCCGCTCTGAAAAGCCGCTCGAAAGGAGCGAAAGCGGCGATTTGTCCCTCGTGGAAGCCGTTGCCGAGCGCACCGGCCTGCAAAATCAACTTTACGTGAGATATCGGAGGCCTTTGCTACAGGTATTCCTCCACAGGCGTATCGCACGCGATGCGGCTGAGGACCTGTTGCAACGCACGTTCCTGCAGGCGATCAAAAAGATTCGCACTGAAGGACTGGATGACCCGAGTAATTTGGGAGGCTATCTGTATCGCACAGCCTGCAAGCTTGCTACCGCCTACTGGCGGGGGGAGCTTTCCAGGCGGCACGACAACGATCGCGAGCTGCTGTCGAATCTCAAGGACGAAGCTTTGTCGCTGGAGGAGCGACTCGACCACGAGCAGCTGGCGAAATGTGTTCGCTTGCTTCTGGAGCATCTGCCCGTGGCCCGCGACCGCGAAGTGTTGGAACGGTATTACCTCCATGAAGAGCCCCGCACTGTCATCCGAGAGTCTTTGCAATTGACTGACATGCAGTTCAACCAGGTCCTCTGGCGCGCCCGGCAGCGCTTTGGCGACATCCTTCGCAGGCACGGCCTGGCCACCAGCGAGGCGGCGTCTGCGCAATCGACTCGTGAGGGATAGGGAGGACCATGGACCACATACAGTTCAAAACCAATCAGACTGCCGCCGGCTACGTAGCCAACGGCCTCGACGAGATTACCCAGGAGGCATTCGAGCTCCACATGATGGGTTGCTCCGAGTGTGTCGCTGACGTGGAAGTCTGGCGGGCCATCAAGTTGGAAATGCCGCGACAGCACGGCAACGTGCGCACGCTCACGCCTCGGCGCAAGCTGGCCGCGTTCAGCGACTGGCGCATGGCGGCCTCCCTGGTCGGCGCCGGAGTGCTCGGCGCAACTGGAGGCTGGTTGGGAAAAGCCACAACGGCCACGGACCTGGACTCGACTCGGACGGTGGTGTTCAACCTCCCTTCCGTGTCACGCGGTGCGGACGATTGCACCGCTGTGCGACTAGCGTCAGACACCCGCTTAGCCGTCCTCCGTGTGCCGGGGATTTCCAAAGATCTTCGTGTCGTCGCGCTCGACTCGGAAAAGCGCGAGCTGCCAGCAGGCGATTACACGTCCCGCATTCAACCTGACGGCAGTCAGCTGTTGCAGATCAATACGTCGCTGTTGGCCGGCCGCCAGGTCCACCTGGAAGCCCGCCGTGCGGATGGCACGGGCGAGCCACTGGGCTGCATCACGGGGTCACTGCCTTAACCTAACGGCAGTTGTCCCAGCCGCTCTCCCTGGCGGCGCAGGAAAGGTCCGAACCCGAGGTGGTCATACAGGCCACCGAGGGCAGACAGGTCGGGTAGTCGGCGTCGAAGTCCTTCAACGCCGATGCCTAAATCCATGTCACAGGTGATCCGCGTGAGCCGCTGAGCGAGGTAAACATCCTCCCGGTGCTCGCGCAGCTTGTCGATGAGCGTCTGCGCGCCGCGCAGTTTCATCGCAGCCACGCGCGACAGATTCCCGTACAGATCATCCAGCGATTCGAATTCCTTCATGAGCGAAGCGGCCGTCTTCGGCCCAACGCCCGGCACACCCGGAATGTTGTCGCTGGTGTCGCCGGTCAACGCCAGAAAATCAGCGAATCGCTCCGGAGCCACACCGTAGTGGCGCTCGATGTCGTGATAACCAAACTGATCGCGCGCGCCATAATCCCAGAACAGGTCACCGGCCCGCACCAGTTGCGCCAGGTCCTTGTCCCGCGTGATGTACGCGGAGCGGACACCCGCATCCCTCATCTGACACGAGAGCGTGCCGATGATGTCATCCGCTTCGTACTCCGGGTGCGTGAACACCGCCAGCCCCAGGCGTCGGCAGACTTCGCGGCAGTGCTCGAACTGCGCCGCCAGATCCACCGGATGCGGCTCACGATTGGCCTTGTAGGCGGGGTAGATGCGGCTGCGGTAGGAGTTGGGCAGGCGCTGATCAAAGGCAACGGCCATGTACCGTGGCCGCACGCGCTCGATCAGGTCACCGATGAAGCGCGCAAAACCAAACACCGCGTGGGTGGGATTGCCGTCGCGGTCGACCATGCCGGGATAAGCAGAGTGATACGCGCGGAATACATACACCGACGCGTCAACGAGGAAAATCAACGTCGCTGACTCACGACAGCCAGCGTTGGATGCGGTCGTGCAGCGGGCTCGTACGGGGGAAGTGCGCGAGCAGATACTCCATCTGGTCGGCGAGCACGCGCCGGCCCTTCAGGAAAATATATTCCGCGTACGTCGGCGTGAAAGGCACGGCAATGAGTTGCATCTTCGCCTGCTCCGGAGTACGCGAGGCCTTCTGATTGTTGCAGCGCCGGCAGGCCGTTACGACATTCGTCCAGATATCGACGCCACCCTGGCTGAAAGGCCTGACGTGATCCCGCGACAATTCACGTGTTGGAAAACGCATGCCACAATACATGCACAGAAACGCGTCACGCCGGAACAGTGTCTGATTGTTCAAAGGTGGAACATAGTCGTGCCGGGTGTTGCCCGGATTGCCCGTGTGACCAACTGTCGCCACGATCGAGTTGACTTCGAGCACCGTGCGCAGTCCACTCGCAGCGTTGACACCGCCATAAAGTTTGTAGAGAGGAGATCCACAGGTATAAGCCACCTGTTCCTGATGGTAGAGTCTCGCCGCTTCCTTGTAGTCGATCCATTCGAGAGGCATGCCGGCGATATCGGTGCGCAGGACCAGTTGCGAGAGAGAACGGGCCCCCGGGCTCGCGACGATCCGCAAGTCATCCTGGTTGCCGAGGTCGGCGCGGTCTAGATCTATGCCTAGCATGGGCGCTGTAAGATAAAGCACTTTTATGCAAGAATTCAACAACGCAACGTCTTAATTCGCCTGAGAATTTTCAAATGCCAGTAGTCATTGGCGCGCTTCGCGAGAGCGCGCCGCAAGAAACGCGCGTCAGCCTCACGCCCGAAATCGTCGGCAAATTCGCCCAGGCGGGTGCCCAGGTCCTCGTTGAGAGGGGCCTCGGCGCGCTGGCGCGGTTTCCCGACGATGCCTACAAGAACGTTGCTTGGGCGGAATCGCCGACAGCGGTCCTGGATCAGGCGCAGGTCCTTCTGACTGTACAGCCTTTGTCTGTCGAACAGATTACGCGCCTCAAATCGGGGACGGTGGTCATCGGCTACATGCAGGCCTATAGCCGCAAGGCCGAGGTGAAAGCCCTGCAGGAACGGGGAATCACCAGTTTCGCCATGGAATTCGTGCCCCGGATATCGCGGGCACAATCCATGGACGCGCTGTCCTCACAGGCCGCCATTGCGGGCTACAAGGCCGTTTTGATAGCAGCCGATAATCTGCCGAAATTCCTGCCAATGCTCACGACTGCTGCCGGCACCATCCGGCCGTCGTCGGTCCTCGTTATTGGCGCCGGCGTTGCCGGACTTCAAGCGATTGCCACCGCCCGTCGCCTCGGGGCCGTCGTCGAAGCGTATGACGTCCGAAGCGCCACCAAGGAGCAGGTGAAGTCCCTCGGCGCGAAGTTCGTCGATACGGGCGTCAGCGCGGATGGCGCCGGCGGTTACGCGCGCGAGCTGACGGCTGAGGAAAAAGCCAAACAACAGGAAGTCCTGGACTCGCGCATTGCCGCTTCGGATGCCGTGGTCACGACCGCGGCCGTCCCGGGACGCCCGGCTCCAAAGCTCATTTCGAAGGCCGTGGTCGCGCGGATGAGGCCGGGCTCGGTGATCGTGGATATTGCGGCTGAGCAGGGTGGCAACTGCGAGCTCACCCGGGCTGGGGAAGTTGTCGATCACAACGGCGTAAGAATTATCGGTGCCGTCAACCTGCCCGCGCATCTCGGCTACAACGCCAGCGAGATGTATGCTCGCAATCTGTTCAACTTCCTCAAGCCCGCCATCAACAAGAGCGGCGATCTCGAGATCGACTGGAACGATGAAGTCTTCGCGCAGTCGTGCCTGACGCACGGCGGCGCAATCAAGCACGAACAAACACGTAAATCCCTCGAGGGCTGACATGACCGGCATCATTGCACTGTATATCTTCATGCTGGCGGCCTTCACCGGCTATGAGGTCATCTCGCGTGTGCCGGTCATCCTGCATACGCCGTTGATGTCAGGTTCCAACTTCGTCCACGGCATCGTGCTCGTTGGCGCGATGGTTGCACTGGGTGGGGCTCACACTCCGCTCGAGAAAACGATTGGCGTGATCGGTGTGCTGCTGGCGGCGGGCAATGCCGTTGGCGGCTATGTTGTGACCGAGCGCATGTTGGAGATGTTCAAGTCCAGCGGGGCGCGTAAGGGTCCGAAGGCCGGAGGTTCGCACTGATGGAGCCTGACGTCCTCAGCAGGGAAACCCTGATTCAGGCGAGTTACCTCGTCACTGCCGCGCTGTTCATTCTCGGCCTGAAGCGCATGAGCTCGCCCGTCACCGCCCGCAGCGGCATTCTGTGGGCCGGCGCCGGCATGTTGGTGGCGACGCTGGTGTCATTCCTGTATCCGGGAATGACCAACTATGAGCTGATCGTGCCCGCGATGTTCGCCGGCGGCGCCCTGGCGTGGTGGAGCGGAAAGCGCGTCGCCATGACTGACATGCCGCAGATGATTGCGCTCTATAACGGCATGGGCGGTGGGGCGGCCGCGGCGATCGCCGCAGTGGAACTGTACCGCGGTGAAAATACCGGGTACGCCACTTCGACGCTGGCTGTCGTTGGCGGAATCATCGGGTCGGTGTCGTTCAGTGGCAGCGCGATTGCGTTCGGTAAGCTGCAGGGCCTGATAACGAAGAGTATTCGCTTCTCAGGTCAGCAGATTTTCAACATGCTCCTGTTGCTTGCCGCGCTCGTTCTGGGAGCAATGGTAGCGTTCAACTTCAACGCAACGCCCCCCGTCATCACTGCCTTCTTTGCACTGGCGTTACTCCTGGGCCTGACGATGACTCTGCCTATCGGCGGCGCCGACATGCCGGTAGTCATCTCCCTCTATAACGCGCTGACCGGTCTGGCGGTGGCGTTTGAAGGCTTTGTTCTCAACAACGCGGCAATGATCATCGCCGGCACGGTTGTCGGATCTGCCGGTACGTTGCTCACGCAGTTGATGGCGAAGGCGATGAATCGCGGGCTGGGCAACGTGTTGTTCTCTGGTTTCGGTGACACCGGCGGCGAGGCCGCGGCCAGCGACGTCACTGGCAGCCTGAAGCCGATCGAGGCCTCCGACGTGGGCGTCATGATGGCGTTTGCCTCCAAGGTCATCATCGTCCCCGGCTACGGCATGGCCGTCGCGCAGGCGCAGCACAAGATCTGGGAGTTGTGTCAGTTGTTGATTGACCGTGGCGTGACGGTCAAATTCGCCATCCACCCGGTGGCGGGCCGCATGCCTGGTCACATGAACGTGCTGCTCGCCGAGGCCGGAGTTCCGTACGACCTGATTTCGGACCTGGATGAAATCAACTCGGAGTTCGAGACCGCGGATGTCGCGCTGATCATTGGCGCCAACGACGTTGTGAACCCGGTCGCGCGCAATGACAAGTCGAGCCCCATTTACGGCATGCCCATTCTGAATGCCGACAAGGCGAAGAATGTCATTGTGATCAAGCGCGGCAAGGGCGCGGGTTTCTCGGGTATCGAGAATGCGCTGTTCTATCTCGACAACACCCGGATGTTGTATGGAGATGCGCAGAAGGCGGGCGCGGAGTTGATTCAGGCCATCAAGGCGGTGGGGTGAACGTGAAGCAGAACCCGATGGTTTCCTGCCTGGTTGCGCTGGCCATGATGGGCGCTGAGGTGGCATCTGCGGCTGCGCCGAACCTCCTCCAGGGCTCGACGCGGCTCGCGGCGGCTCAGCCAGCGAATACGTCGGCGCCGACGACCGCGGAATCTGCTAAGCGGCCGACGACGACCGCGGACGTCATTTCATCGTCGACCGCAGGCGACTGGCGGCCGTTGGATCCGCAGAACACGTTGTACATGGAGCTGCCGGCCGGGCGCGTAATCATCGAGCTCAACACGGAGTTTGCTCCACACCACGCCGCCAACATCATTGCCCTGGCGCGCGAGGGCTACTACAACGGCACTGCCATCGTTCGCTCCCAGGACAATTACGTTATCCAGTGGGCCGATCCCGACGGCAAAAAGCCGATCAAGAACGCTCAGAAAACCGTGGCGGCTGAATTCGAACGCGCCGCTCGCGGAATTGCTTTTACCCCGCTCGTGGATCCCGACACATACGCTCCTGAAGTTGGATTCACCGACGGCTTCCCAATGGCGCGTGACCCGAAGTTTGGTCGCGCCTGGCTCGTCCACTGCTACGGCATGGTGGGCGCGGGCCGTGACAATGACGTGGATAGCGGTGGCGGCACCGAGCTGTATGTTGTCACCGGCCAGGCCCCTCGCCACCTGGACCGCAACGTGACATTGGTGGGCCGGGTGATACAGGGAATGGAATTGCTGTCCGCGCTTCCCCGTGGCACCGGAGCGCTGGGTTTCTACGAGAAGCCCGAGCAGCGGGTGCCGATCAAATCAATGCGAATCGCGGCGGACGTGCCCGCGTCTCAGCGCGCGGAGCTGGAGGTGTTGCGTACGGATACGCCAACATTCACGGCATATGTAGAAGCGCGCCGCAATCGCCGCGAAGAATGGTTCAAAGTGCCAGCCGGCCACGTTGACGTGTGCAACGTGCCGATTCCCGTTCGCCCCAAACCCTCGCACTAACCCGACACCGGCGGCATTTGTTGGCTCATCTGCGGGGCCGCGGCGGAGGCCGTGATGGCGGAGGCCGTGATGGGGGTGCCGCACGCGGTCCGTGCATCTCCATACTCCTCATGCGCCGCTCGCGCGCACGATCAATCATCATCTGACGCTCGGCCGGCGAGGCATTCCGCCAGCGCTCGCGTAGCATCTGACGCCGTTCCGGCGGCAACTGCCGGAAGCGGTGAAAATTCTGCCGCACGGCATTCTGTTGATCCGGCGGCAGCGACTGAAACCTCTGCCAACGTTCTCTCAAGGCACTACGCTGATCGGGCGGCAGATTGTGCCAACGCTGAAAACGCTGCTGAGCCTGCCCACGCTGCTCAGGCGTCATGCCCAACCAACGATTGCTTCCTCGTGCCAACGCCTGCTGTCGCTCCGGCGTCAACGTGTTCCAGTTGTCGTTGAACTTACCGAGCAGCTTCTGTTGGTCGGCAGACAAGCTGGACCACGGCACGCTTTGAGCGGGCTGAGCAGGAGCCTCAGCCGGCGCTGGGGGCGGTGTTTGTTGCGCAAATGACGGCGTCGCCGCCCCGAGCAGCGCCAACACCATCCATCCTGCCAACCCCTTAGTCATTTTTCTTGTCTCCGGACGCAGGAGGAGGGTCCCCCGCGGGGGCCTGCTTCCGTGACGGATCGTTCGGGTCGGGCGCCTTTGCGACCTTACCGATATCCGTCTGCGCCAGGTATTCAATCCAACTTCCATCATCCGCCGTCTGTGAATCCGCCCCAGAATCAACGCTACCCAGAAACTCCAGCAGGTCTGAATCCGCTGTCGTGTCTGCCTTTTTCTGATCCTGAGCAGCCGCGGTTTCACACAGTGCAAGCACTGTCAGCCCCACCAGCAGGCGCAAGCGCGTGCTGGGGGTAGCTCTAGGCACCGGTGCTACTCGCCTCGTTTGAATCTGATTGATCCACCGCCCACTCGTAGAACTGACCCGGATCCGTCTCATCAGACACGAGGTCGAGCGCGTCGCTGTCCGCCAGTAAATCGAGATCTTCCATACCCGCACGGCCGCTGCCTTCCGTCCCCGAATCACCCCTATGAGAGTGCGGCCAGAGAACAAACGCAACCAGCACCGCTGCTGCCACCGCTCCCGCGGCCGGCATCAACGAGAATCGCCGCCATACTGAGGGGCGTTTTGTCGCCTCCTCGATGGCGGCATGGCGCGCCTGGTTGAGGCGCGACCGGATTCGGCCGTCGACACGCTGAACGCTGTCCGCGAGAAGCTCACGGGTGCGCTTCTCGAACTCGCTGTTCGTGTCGTTCATCGGGCCCACTGGGGCGGGCGGACTCATGTCCAGAAATCTCCGAGTTGCGCGCGAAGCGACTGCAACGCGCGGAAGTAATGTGTCTTGACGCTGCCTTCAGAGCAACCCATCGCGGTCGCCGTTTCGGCGACGTCCATGCCCTCGAGTGTCCGTAGCATGAACACCTGTTGCTGACGGCGAGGCAGTGCCTCGATTGCCTTCTCGAGCGCGTCCATGGTTTCGGAAATCTCGAGCTTGCGGGGCGGCTGCGGATCGAAGCTCGGCGCCTGGGCAATGGGGTCCTGCTCTTCGTCGTCTTCGTCATTGCCGCGGAACGGCAACCACGAAATCACGCGGCCCCGGACGGTGCGGCGCCTCTGCATGTCCCGGATTCGGTTTTCCAGAATCCGGTAGAACAGTGGCTTCCACTCTTCCGCCGGCCGATCGGAATACGCACGCGCAAGCTGCAGCATCGCGTCCTGCACGGCATCGAGCGCGTCATCTTCATGACGCAACGCTGCCTGAGCGATCTTGAAGGCCTTCAATTCGACGCCGGCCAGAAACTGGTTCAGCGCACGCGATTGGCTATTTGTAGTCGAATCCGACAGTTCCACGTCGCCGTGTGATGCGGACGGCATGCTATAAGGCGGCGCGAGCGTAGCAAACCCAGACATGGGATGTATAACGCACGTGCGCCGGCACTGGTTGACTCGGCCCGCGAAGCGCAAACCATTGATTTCCCGCGAAGCGGGACCATTGACCTCCCGCGAAGCGCGTTATTAACGATAGTACTCCATGACCGGACCCCAGGTCTTTCGCGTCGCGCTCGACATGCCTTTGCGACGCCTCTTCGATTATTTGGCGCCTGAGGCAGGCGCTTTGGATGAGCATCGGACTGTTAATCCGACGGTCGCCGGGATCCACCCGGGTATGCGCGTCCGGGTCCCCTTTGGTCGCCAGCGCCTGGTTGGCGTGGTCATGGAAATCGCCGACTCGTCCGATCTGCCGGCGGACCGGCTCAAGGCGATCCTGGAGGTCCTCGACCCGCAACCCATCCTGGACCCGGCGGCACTGGGACTGCTCCGGTGGGCGGCCGAGTACTACCACCACCCCGTCGGTGAGGTGATTTCCGCAGCGATGCCCAAGGCACTGCGCCTTGGCGCCAACACCTCGTCCAAAGAGGAGCGATGGAGCCTGACCGCTGCCGGGCAGGGAGCTCACGACCAAGGCGAGCCTCGCCGTGCGCCGAAGCAACGGAAGCTCCTCGAATGGCTGGCGGCGAACGACGCCGCGACTGCCGATGCCCTGACCGAGCACCTCCCAAACTGGCGAGATGCAGCCAGGCAACTCGTCGCTCGCGGCTGGATCAGCTCCGTGGAAGTGGAGCCCGCCGCTCCCGATGTCCCCTCTTCCGCGCAGGGGGAAGGCCCACCACTGTCTGATGAACAGCGGCACGCTGTCGAAGAGGTCAGTAGCGCGCTCCGTCGATATGAAACGTTCGTACTTCACGGAGTAACCGGCAGCGGAAAGACGGAGGTCTATCTGCGGACGGTTGAGCGGGTACTGGCACAAGGGCGTCGCGCCTTGGTGTTAGTACCAGAAATCGGTCTAACACCTCAGTTAGTAGGTCGTTTTGCGCAGCGGTTCGCCGTTCCGATGGCGGTACTGCATTCCGCGCTGACTGACCATGAAAGACTGCTCGCGTGGCGCGAAGCATTCAGCGGACGCGCCAGAATCGTCATTGGAACTCGATCTGCCGTGTTCGCCCCGGTGCCCGACCTCGGAATCATCATCGTAGATGAAGAGCACGACGCGTCGTTCAAACAGCACGAGGGCGGATTCAGATATTCGGCGCGCGATCTCGCCGTCGTGCGTGCACAACGAGCAGAGGTGCCAATTGTCCTCGGCTCCGCCACACCCGCGCTGGAGACGCTGAATAACGCAACGAACCATCGGTACGTACGCCTGACTCTACCTCGGCGCGCAGACCAAGCTGCGCCACCGCGTATGGCGCTCATTGACTTGCGAGCACATGCCGCTCACGCAGGAATATCAACACCCGCGGTTCAGGCGATCGAACGCCACATCAAAGAGGATGGGCAAGTCCTCGTCTTCCTGAATCGACGCGGCTACGCCCCGTCTCTCCTTTGTACGGCTTGCGGGTGGGTAGCGCCCTGTACCGAATGCGACGCTCGCCTTACCGTACACATGTCTGCTGGCCGGCTGCGGTGCCATCATTGTGGAGCAGATGGTGAGCTTCCAAATCGGTGCCCCCAATGCGGCTTCGCTGTAAAACCCGTGGGCCAGGGAACCGAGCGCATCGAGGAAACCATGGCGAAGTTGTTTCCAGACGCGCCGCTCGTCAGATTGGATCGCGATGTAGTCCGAAAGCGCGGCGACCTGGAAGAGGCCATGCGTCGGATGGCATCAGGGGAAGCGCGCATTCTCGTTGGCACGCAGATGGTGACCAAGG
>Ga0207641_10000282_pt1 | contig 63828 bp, 62 predicted proteins | sample KBSSwiS62_FD_184306 | JGI IMG/M metagenome (GOLD analysis project Ga0207641, IMG submission 184306) | Switchgrass rhizosphere microbial communities from Kellogg Biological Station, Michigan, USA - KBS Switchgrass S6-2 (SPAdes) (version 2) | ecosystem: Host-associated > Plants > Roots >...
TTTTTCTCTATCTGCGACGCTAAGTATTCCTTGATGGGATTAAAGCAGGATAAATTAAATTCCTCGATAAACTCGCGTACTGCGTCAATATCTCTATACGTCGCAGCAACCATCAGTCTTAACGTCTCATAATATGCTACATCACTTGTAGATGGCCTAAATACGGCGTCAAGGTAGAGATAGGCAAACTCCGATAAAATATCTAAAATCTCACCATCTTCCTTCAAACATTTTCGAATATCTACAAATCTTTTGCTAAATACTTCAATGACGGAATGCTTAAAAAGATCAGACTTATCCCTAAAAAAATTATATATTGTTGACTTTGAGATCAGGGCGCCGTCGGCAATCATGTCGAGACTGGTGTTCTCATAGCCTTGTTCGGCGAAAATTCTTATTGCAACGACTAAGATTCGAAAATACCGAGGATCTTGCTTTTCGTCGCTAACTTCTTCGAATTTCGTCATATGTCGTCGCCCCTCCTTGATCGAAGGAGCTCGTGCCCCTGCATCGCGCGCTGCGAGACGATCACCCTTCCGGAAGGCGGGCCTCCGCCGATTACTTCCGGTGCTTGCGATCTCACCTGCTCCCCGTCTGCAATAGAGGTTCATACGCCCGTCCCCGCAAGCTTGAGGTCGCCCTGAAAACTGCTCAGTTTTTTCACCTTATCGCAACCGGCGTTTCGGGCAAAGTGTCGCGATAAGGGGGAGACGGCTCATGGTGGTGATCGAGCCGGCAGAAATCCTCCCGCGACGTTGGCGAGGAATCAGCGATGAACATAACCGCCCCTTCCACCACGACGGAGATCGACTGGGCGAACTACTTCGATCCCGATTGGCTCGGCCTCCATCAAGAGCCCATTCTGGATCCGGATCTGCCCATCGTGGATCCCCACCATCACCTATGGCCATGGTCGAACTATATGGTCCCGCAATTTCTGGGGGATATGCGCGCAGGCCATAATGTTCGGGCCACGATCTATCTTGAAAGCGGTTTGTCTTATCGGAAGGCCGGACCCGAACATCTCCGCCCTGTCGGAGAGATCGAGTTTGTCCTGTCACTGCTCGACGATCCGTTGCTCGCGGCGCCGGGATCGCCCGACATCTGCGCAGGCATTGTCGGGTCCGTGAATTTCGACGACCCTCCGGAACTGGTGGACGAGGCACTTGGTGCCCAGGCTGCTGCCGGCCAGGGCCGTTTCAAGGGCATTCGTCTCAATGCAATGTGGGATCCTGATTTCGGCTGGTCTGATCTCGGTCCGAACCGACTGGCGTCGGCCACGATGCGCCGTGGCTTCGCGATGCTCGAACGCCATGATCTGACCTGCGATCTCATGCTATTCCATCCACAACTGCCCGAGCTTCCCGACTTCGCCGACGCATTTCCCGGCACTACGATTGTGGTCAACCATCTGGGGGGCGTTTCGGAACTCGGCGCACGCGCGGGACGCCATGACGAGGCGCTGGCCGATTGGAAGGTGAGCATCAGCGCTCTCGCCCGCTGTCCCAATATCATCATGAAGCTCGGCGGATTGAACAACCGGCATTTCTCGGGATGGCGTTTCAACGAGGATCCCGTCCCGCCGTCCTCCGAAGTGTTGGCCGAGGCGTACCGGCCCTATGTCGAGTTCGTCATCGAGCAGTTCGGCGCCAGCCGGTGCATGTTCGAAAGCAACTACCCCGCGGATAAGTCCCATTGCAGCTATCCGGTGCTCTGGAACGCGTTCAAGCGGCTCGCCGGCGGCTGTTCTGCTGACGAAAAGAGCGCCTTGTTCAGCGGCACGGCGACGAGAGTCTACAGATTGGAGGGGACATAATTCCCACCCAGCCGCCACGTCGAATTAGGAGAGAATATGAGCCGTTTGAAGGGCAAGGTCGCGATCGTCACGGGCGCCGCGCAGGGACTTGGAACCAGCATTGCCAGGGACATGGTCGCGGAGGGCGGCCAGGTGATGATCGCCGATGTGCAGGTCGAGCGGGGCGAGGCATTGGCTCGCGAGCTCGGACAAAATGCCGAGTTCGTTCATCTGGACGTCCGGAAAAGCGATAGCTGGCGGGCTGCCATAGTCCGGGCCGAAGCCCTTTTCGGCGCTGTCTCGGTTCTCGTGAACAATGCGGTGAGGATGGAAGGCCAGCCGTTCGACAACCTTAGCGAACAGGAATTCCGCGACGTCTTCGAAGTAAACGAACTGGGCTGTTTTCTGGGCATGAAAGCCGTGCTTCCCTCGATGGAGCGCTGCGGCGGAGGATCGATCGTCAACATTTCTTCGATCGCCGGCATGCAACCCGCATCAGGCGTAGCCTATAGCGCCTCAAAATGGGCGATCCGGGGCATGTCCAAAAGCGTCGCGCATGCCGTCGCCGCGAGGAGCATCCGCGTCAACTCGGTACATCCTGGCTGGATGTACACGCCAAGTTCCGAAGTGCCGTCGATGGATCAGGTTGCGCTGCGCCTGCCACTCAAGAAAATTGGCGATACTGCGGAGGTGGCGAAACTTATCACTTTCCTGGCGTCCGACGATGCGAGCTTCATTACGGGAGGCGAATATCTGATCGATGGCGGCGCCATGTTGATGGGCACCCAAGATCTTATTGAAAGTATCGTTAAGTAGTTGCGTTCTATTCTAACATAACAAAATAGAGAGAGGGCGATTACATGACTAAGCAACGCGCGTTTTCGCTGCGGCACTTGCTGGCTACCACCTTCCTTTTCAGCGCAGCTTTCGCTTCCGGCGCGGCGCAGGCCGCCGACGAAGACGCCAGAACACCCAACGATGCCGCACCGATCGCCGGCGTTCAGGAGATCGTCGTCACCGCGCAGAAACGGGAGCAGAGCCTTCAAAAGGTGCCGATCTCGATCACAGCGTTGAGCGCCGACAAGATTACCGCCAACCGGATCGTCGACGTGCGCGATCTGAGCGGGCTCGCGCCCAATCTCACCGTCAAGACGGTAGCCGGCGGGTCTGGTAACGCATCATTCTCGATGCGCGGCCTGCTGACCGCCGGCTTCACGTCTGGCCAGGACAAGGGCATCTCCGTGTATCTGGATGGGGTCTACATACAAGCGTCCAATGGCGGCATATTCGAACTCGCTGACGTCGAGCGGATTGAGGTGCTCAAGGGACCGCAAGGTACGCTTTTCGGCCGCAATGCCACCGGCGGCGCGATCAGTATCGTCACGCGCAAGCCGACCGGCAAATTCCACGTTGAACAGACGTTAACATACGGAAGTTATGATACTTTACGTAGCAGGACCCGTATCGATCTTCCGGAATGGAACAGTCTGTCGGTATCGCTGAGCTATGTTCATTCCGAAAGGAGAGGCGACACTCGGAACCTTGGGGCAGGCACGCGTTGGGATTATGGTCCCGCCAGCAACGGGATCGATGGCGTTCGGGTTTCGCCCAAATATCTCGGTAACGAGAACGTTGAGGCCTTTGCGGGCGCCGTGAAGTTCGAGCCGACGGACAGCGTCCGCCTGACTTACCACTATGATCGTGCGCAGAACCGTTATTCGGCCGCCGCGTCGACCCCAATTGCAACGAATTTCGTGCCTATCTTGGGCCCGGGCTTCGGCGGGCTGTTGACAGCTCTGATTGCGGGCCAGGATCCGGCGCTGATGTCGCCGGTTACCGACACCCGGCCGTCCGCTGTCAACAATTCCTTCTCGACACCGGGCTCGACCCGTCACAGTGGCCACAGTCTGAACGCGAAGTGGGACGTGGCGCCCGACATCACCCTCACCAACATCCTGGCGTTCAGACGAATGCGGGTGCAGCTATCCAACAACCTGAGCGGCTATGGCGGGCTGATCAACAACCAGCCTTTTCTCGGCCCCGTCGGCCTGCCTTATGTGCTGCTGGAAAACGCCCCGCTCATTACCTCGAAGCAGTGGAGCAATGAGCTTCAGCTTAACTGGAACGCCAGCGCGTTCAACCTGACCGCTGGATATATTCACTTCGAGGACAAAGGGAGTACCGGCGGCTTCCACGGTGCACCGATTGTTACTCAATTCACCACCGCCCCCGGATACGTCATTCCGGGGAACGGATCGGAACTTGCCACGAACGTGCACTCGACATCGGACGCTTGGTTCGCCCAATCGGAAATCCACGTGACGCCCCAGGTCGACGTTGTGCTGGGCACTCGTCTCACCAAGGACAGGAAACGGGGTGGCGACAATACTTTGCTCGGAGTGCCCACCTTCCCGATTAAATATGACAAAAGCCAGTGGTCCTATTTGGCAGGGGTGAATTACCAGCCCACCGAAACGATCATGATCTACGGGAAATATGCCACCGGTTTCATATCCGGCGGTTTCCTTTCGACCAGGGCATTCAGTCCGGAGATTGCAAAATCCTGGGAGGGCGGGGTGAAGGCCGACCTTCTTGACCGCAGGCTGCGAGCGAATCTGGCTGTGTTCTCGGTCAAGTATACGGCCCTCCAGTTCACCAGCTGCGGTCCCTGCGCCGGCGTGCCGGCAGCATCACAGGTCATCATCAACGGCGGCGATGCAAGGGCCAAGGGCTTCGAGCTAGAGACCACCGCCGTGCTCATGGACGGCCTCACGGTAGAGGCGAATGTAGGTTACACGGACTTCCACTTCACGTCGGTCAATCCGATTGTGGGCAACATCGCCACCTATCGCCCGGAAAGCCGCCCCAAGTGGACGGCCAACGGGTCCATCCAGTATCAAACCAGCCCGCTGATCGACAGCGCTTATCTGTCGTTCCGGCTTGATGCCAACTATCGGTCGAAAGTTGATCTCATTGGCAATCCGCCGACGCCGGCGATCGCCGCCCTGACGCGTGTGTCGGGGCAGGCGATCGTCAATGGGCGGGTTGCGCTCCGGGACCTCGAATTCGGCAGGCTCAAGGGACAGGTCGCCCTCTGGGGCAAGAACCTATTCGACAACAAGCAGTTGGATAACGTCCTATCCCTGAGCCTGCTCTATACGGGGTCATTTGAACGGGCCCGGACGTTCGGCGTCGATTTGACGTTGGAGCTGTAAGTTCGGTCACCGTTCATTCGAAGGAAATAGACATAATGCCCCCCATGGATGTTGTGCAATTCAACCACATGAACCAGCTTGTCGAGAATTACGATGCTGCCGTGGCCCATTTCAGCGATGTCCTGGAGGGGCAGTTTCTTTGGGAGACCCCGGCAAATCCATTTACCCATGCCTGCCTCGTCAATTTCGGCGGGGCAATCATCGAGCTCGTCGAAAAGCGGCGGCCGATGGGCCAGAAGCCCGCGAACGTCACGCCCGCCGCTGATGATCCCGGCTCGTTCTGGTACTGCGTGGGTACGACCGGATTCATCATGGACTGGGATCGACTGGGGCCCCATTTCGCCGGCTGCGAATTCATGGTTCCCGACCTTCCCACCGCGATTGACGCTGCCAGAAAACAAGGCCTGCGGGTGTTCGACCAGAGCGAGTGGGATTTTTTCCTCACCACCAGCGAACAATGCCAGGGCATATCGCTCGAGCTCACCACCTGGAATTGGTACGCTGATCCGACATTGCCTTTCTACGCAGGTGAACTGAAGCGCCAGGATTACTGGGCCAACGAACATCCGTTGGGGATTACGGGATACCGCTTTTCGGTGGCCTTGAGGGACAACCGATCCTCCGCCGAAGCTATGGAGCGGATATGCCGCGGCAAACTGGTCTACCAGGAAGAACGCCCCCGCATATCCGCGACGGCCGTCGGCATAGAGATGGGCAATGTCGTGGTCGATTTCCTGGCCCCGGCCGGAGCCGGTCCGGTGCAGAGCTTCATCGATCGATATGGAGAGCGGATCCGTGCCATGATCTTCACGGTGAAGGATATGGATGCCGTGCGGAGCTTCTTCGCCGCCAAGGATATTCCTCTTGTCGGCGGGGATCGCCCGAATTCCTTAGCCATCGTTCCCGACCAGAATCTGGGCGTACTCTATCAATTCGAACAGGAACAGCATGCATGAAACGACTCGAAGGCAAGATCATTTTGCTGCCGGCTGGACCGCGTTTCACGGTGTCTGAAGGGAGAAACTGATGCCGCTCGGTTTATTCAGCAAAATCATCTGCCGCGACGAAGAAGCGATGGCTGCCTATTATGGCAAGATCTATGGCCTCAATGTAGTCCAACGGTTCCAGGGAACCAGCGACGGGGAACCGTTTCGTGAAGTGATCCTTGCGCCTGATGGAGATCGGACGAAGGGCACACTCGTGATGTTCAATTTCACCGAACGCGATACTCCGCGCGATCAGCAAGCCATTTTCGCTTTTGTCGTCGACGATCTCGACAACATTGTGATGTTGATCGAGGCGAACGGTGGCAAGCTTGTCGGGCCGGTTCGCGATTACCCCGAACATGGCGTGAGGGTGGTGTTTTCCACCGATCCCGAAGGCGCCCTGTGCGAAAACCTCCAGGCGATCGGATAGAAGGTTGCGCTCCCGCATCGCGCACTGCGAGACGATGCCTTTGCAGCGCGTGGGTTTACGCCGGCTACCGCCGGTGCTTGCGATCTCCTCTGCGCCCGTCTGCAATCGAAGCTCGCACCGCCGATCCCACAATCTACCGGCGCCCTGAAAACTCCTCAGTTTTTTCACCTTATCGCGACCGGGGTTTCGGGCAAGATGTCACGATAAAGGGGAGACGGCCCATGCTAATGTCGGGGCCGGCGAAAAATCGTCCCCGCGATGTTGGCGAGGAAACAGAAATGAACATGACGGCCCCTTCCACCGCGACGGAAATCGACCGGGCGACCTCCTTCGATCCGGACTGGCTCGGCCGCCGAACATGCCCGCCACGGTTGTCGTGCAGATCAGCGATGTCGTAGTTGATTTCCCGGCCCCGCTCAGCGGTGGCCCATCCAGGGCTGCATCAATAGGTACGGAGAGCGAACCCGGGCGATGAACTTCATGGTGGAGAACGTCCCTCTCATCGGTGGCGATCGAGCGAACTCCGTCGCCATCGTCCCGGATTAGGATTTGGGTGCTTTATCAATTTGGGCTGGAGAAGGACGCATGAGGCGACTCGACAACAAAGTCATCCTGCTTGCCGGGGGCGCCGGGGGTATCGGCACTGCCACGGCCGAACGGCTGGCCAGTGAAGGCGCTGCTGTTGTCATAGGCGATATCAACGCCGATGAAGCTCGTGGCGTGGCCCGAAAGATCTCGGAAGGCGGCGGTCGCGCGGTGGCGGTCGAACTCGATATCGGCGACATCGACTCGGTCAATGCATTCGTCGAAACCGGTGTCCGGACGTTCGGAGGCATTGACGGGCTTCATGCCAACGCGGCGCTGCTCGCGATCCAGCATCTCGATCTCGACGTCGTTGAGATCGACCTCGACATCTGGGACAAGCTGCTCCAGGTCGATCTCACCGGCTACTTCTATTGCACGCGGGCAGTGGTGCCGCACATGCTCGAGCGCGGTGGCGGTTCGATCGTCTATATGAGCTCCGGCGCCGCCTTCATCGGCGAGGGCACACGCGTTGCCTATGCCGTCAGCAAGGCCGGGATCAACGCGATCATGCGCCACGTCGTCACGCGCTGGGGCCAGCAGGGTATTCGCGCTAATTCGATCGCACCCGGTTTGGTGTTGACCCCGACGACCGAAAAGCTGTCGTCGGATTTCCTTGACCTGCAAAGACAGCTGACGCCCAGTCCACGGCTCGGCCGGGTCGAGGATATCGCCTCGATGGTGGCTTTGCTGATGTCTGAGGAAGGTTCCTGGGTGCTCGGTCAGGTGATTGGCGTGAACGGAGGCGTGCTGTTCCAATAGCCTCGCAATCTACGAAAAAAATGCATGCACTGAACTCGAATGGGAAGGGAATCGCTCATGTTGAAGGGCCACAAAATTCTGATCACGGGGCTGACCGGCCGCCTCGGCGGCGCCGTCGCGAAGGCACTTGCGCCCGACAATGAGCTTTGGGGCCTGGCGCGGTATAGCGGTGCGGGACAGAAGGAATATTGGGAGGCTGCGGGCGTTCGCACGATTGTCGGGGATTATGGGCGCGGTGATCTCACGGCTGTGCCCAACGATTGCGAATATGTCGTGCACATCGCCGCGAATTGCGAGCCGAACAGCCACGAAGAGGGGATGATCGATAATGCCGAGGGCGTGGGCCGGCTGATGTATCATTGCCGCAAGGCCAAGGCGTTCCTGCACACATCGACTGTGGGCGTCTATGCCCATAAGGACGATCCGGAAGCGCTCTACAGCGAGGAGGATCCGGTCGGCGGCGGGTCGCTCGGGCATTATACGGGAACCAAGCTCGCTGGAGAGGGCGCGGCGCGGGCATTTTCTGCGGTCTTCAACATACCCACCATCATCTGCCGCATGGCCGTTCAATATGGCGAGTTTCAATTGGCGGAATTGCCCACTGACCAATCTGGCCTTTCCCCCATCCACCTGCATTATGGCCGGTTTGCACAGGGGGGAATGCCGGCGATGTATCTCGCGGACATTCTTGCTGGCCGGCCGGTCGCATTGCGCGAAGGCGCAAGTACCGGTTGCGCGCTGATCAACAACGAGGACGTCGCGCGGTTCGTCGAGCCGCTGCTCGATGCGGCCGCGGTGCCCGCGCCGACGGTCAACTGGTGCGGAGACGTCAATGTCTCACAAATCGAAATGGTCAAATATATGGCCGAACTGGCCGGGGTCGAACCCAAATGGGAGATCGTCAAGCATGGCGGCTTCCCATCCTTCAATGTCGATCCCACGAAGCGCCGCTCGATCACGGGCCCTTGCCAGGTCGATTGGAAAGACGGCCTGAAGAGAATGTACGAGGGTCTGCACGCCATGGCCTGACCGCAGGTTGCGAGAAATGCCGCACGTGCGATGTGCGGTGGTGAAGATGTGGCTGGCGAGCACGGGAGGTTGAGGATGCCGGTGTTGGGGACAGATGAGATAATTCACGATCAGGACGATCGGGTTCGGGGCGAGGAGGCGTCTCTGCTGGATGCTGCGCAGCAGGCGACGGGCTTGACCGAGTGGGGAAGCGACCAGACCTTCCGGATAGGCCTTCGCAAGAAGATCGAGGATATGCTGGACATGGCACCGCCGCAGCGCGACGCGCTTCGGCAGACGCTGGTCGGCACCTTGGCCATTCGGCTTCAGGTGATCGAGGATGGACGCCGTGAACCCGCGATCCTCGACGAGAGGATCGAGCAGCCGCTCTTCATCTTCGGTTTGCCGCGCAGCGGAACGACCTACATGCACAGCCTGCTCGCGCTCGACCCGGCTGCCCGCAGCCCGCTGGTCTGGGAATCGATGCATCCCTCGCCACCGCCGGTCGCATCGACCTTCGCCACAGACCCGCGGATCGAGCAAACGCGTGAGGAGCTCAAGGCGATCGATACCTTCGCTCCAGGCTTCCTCGAGAAACATCCGATGGAGCCGCAGGATCCAACCGAATGCGAGTCTTTCACCATCTATCACTTCAACACGATCGCGATTTGGGCGAGCTTCCCATTCCCGCGCTTTGAGGCCTGGATTCGTTCAGGAGCATCCGACGGCTTGTTCGAATGGCATCGCCGGATGCTGCAGCAATATCAGTGGAAGGGACCGCGCGGCCGCTGGACGCTGAAGTCCCCGAATCATATCTTCACCCTGCCGGCGCTTCTCGACATCTACCCCGATGCGCGGCTCGTCCAGACCCATCGCGATCCGCTGCAGACATTGCCGTCGAACGCCAGCCTCGTCCACACGATGCGCGCGGGGATGGACCCGGCTGCCAGCCCGCACGCCACCGGCCGCGACGTCGTGGGCATGATGGCCGACGGTATCGATCTGACGATGAAGGCCCGGTCGGACCCGTCGATCGATGATCGGATTCTCGACATCGCCTATGCCGACACCGTCAAAGATCCGATCGGAACGGTCCGTCGGATTCACGAGCATTTCGGACTGCCCTTCTCGGAGGCCCATCTGCGCAACATCGAGGCCCGGATCGAGGAGGACGCACGCAATCGAACGACGCCGCATAAATACTCGCTGGCAGAGTTCGGCATGAGCGCCGAGGATATTAGCTCCCGCTTCGCGGAATATCGGAAGAGATTTGCAGCCTTTATCGGCTGAACCGTCAGGAGAGATGCCGGGGCGCGACATATCGCGATTGCCCGGATCAACGGAAGGAAGCATGTATGACTGATTCCGGTGCAGCGTCCGGCGCGACGGGCGGCGGCGAAACGAGCAGCCACGGCCCGCTTGCCACGACCGGCCAAATCGCGGCCGAGAAACGCGCCCTGAGGTTGATACAAGCTCAGGAAGTCGCCGCGCTCCGCCCGGCACTCCGCGCCATGCTCGAAGCCGATCCCGCCGCGCGCCTGCCCGACGCCGCACGACTTATCGACAGAGCGATCGACCTTTGGTCCATGGACCTCGCCCTGTGCGAGGCAATCAGAGACATGCAACGGCCGCAGTTCATCTGGCGCGCGGACAACGCGGCACATAAGTGGTTCGGACATTTTTTTCCGGGCTCCGGCGTGGCCGGGGACAATCCCGACCACATACCGCGCACCTCCTTCATCGACGGGAGCCGCCGCTACGAGGTACGGGGCCGGCTATCGTCCAAGCCGCCGGCGCAGCTCAGCTTCGAGATAATTCCCGGCACGCCGGGCGCTACGCCGCTGCGGCCTCAGTCCAACAAGTCACCCGATCTCGGCGCACAAGTCTCGCTGCTCAAGGACAGCCAGATGAAATTCGATCCCGACGGCCGCTTCACGATCCTGATCGGCCCGGAGAACGAGCCGGGCAACGCCAACTTCATGAAGACCGATCCGGGCCCGATGACAATCATCGTTCGCGACATCTTGTCCGACTGGAGCCAGATTCCCGCCGCGTTGGACATAAGACTGCTTGGCGAACCCTCCGCGCCGCCGCCCACCGACGATGACATTCTCCAGCAATTTGTCGCCGATCTGCCCGGCTATATGCGCTTCTGGTCGAGCTTCAAGGACAACTGGTTGGGCGGCCTGGCGGATAACATATTGGTCGGACCGGTGGCGCGCGAAGGGGGATGGGGCTATCTCGGCGCAGGTCGCTTCAACCTCGGTAAGGACGATGCGCTCGTCATCTCGACGACCGACGGCGGCGGGAAATATACGGGTTTCCAGATCACCGACCCGTGGATGCTGATGCCGCGCGACAGCCGCGACGGGAATCTGAGCCTCAACAACTCTCAGGTCGCGCCGAACCCCGACGGAAGCGTCACTTATGCGCTGTCACCCAGCGATCCCGGCCTCGCCAACTGGGTCGACACTGGGGGGCTGCAGCAGGGATTCCTCCTTCTGCGCTGGGCAGGAATGCCGGCGCAGGTCGATGCGCAGGCGCTGGTTCGGCAGGTCGAAGTGATGAAGCTGTCCGATATTCCGACGCGGGTGCCCGCCGTGGTTCCACGGCTGGACGCGAAGGCACGGGGGGCGCAAGTGGCACAGCGGACAACCGGCTATGATCACCGGCTCGGCGCATCGTCGAGCGGGTGACCCCGCTGAGCGGCACGACGAGAAGCGGGCGCGGCACAGTCGATTGGCGCTCTCCGCCGTCAGCACCAAGGGCAGCCGCCAACTGCTTCGGACCGGGGGATAGCCTTGCACCACGCCGTCAAACCGGCATGATGGGCATCCGAACAGGAGAGAGCACATGGAACGGCGCCCCTTCGTCTGCCGCAATTGCGGCGCGAGTTGTCCGGTTATCGTGACGCTGGAGGGGGAGCAGGTCATAAGGGTCGAGGGGGATTATGACGCGCCGCTTTATCGCGGCTACACCTGCCCCAAGGGTCGGGCCATCCCGCAGGAGCATCACAATCCGCGCCGTCTTCTGCACAGCCTCAAGCGGCTGCCCGATGGCACGCACGTCCCCATAAGCAGCGAGGCGCTGGTCGAAGAGATCGCCGCCCGCCTTCGGAGGATCATCGATGCGCATGGGCCTGCGGCGGTCGCCGGCTTCATCGGCACCCCGATCGCGGCGCAACCGGCTTCCAGAGTAATGCTGCTCAGCTTCATGGCGGCGATCGGCTCGCGCATGATCTTCTCGCCGATGACGATCGATCAACCAGGCCTCGTCATCGCCGAGGCTCTGCACGGCATGTGGCAGGGCGGGCGCATGCATCCGGTGCAATGGGACACGCTGCTCGTGATCGGCGGCAACCCGGTCGTGTCGAAACAATATCTGCCGCAAAATCCCGCCTGGCAGCTGAAGCAGCTCGAGCAACGCGGTGTTCGCATGATCGTCATCGATCCGCGCCAGACCGAAACCGCTCGCCGCGCCGCCGTGCATCTGCAGGCGATCCCCGGCGAGGATCCCACCGTTCTCGCCGGCCTGATCCATCTGGTCTTTGCCCTGGCCGGGGTCGATACCGGCTTCGTCGACGAGAATGCCGAGGGCGTCGAGGCCCTGCGAACGGCGGTTGCCCCGTTCACGCCCGACTATGTCGCCGCGCGGGCCGGCCTCGCGGTCGACGATCTGATCGCTGCGGCGCGCATATTGGTCGAATCCGCCGGGGGTGACGTCGCGCCCGGCATCGGCGCGAGCATGGCGACCCGCGGCAACCTGATGAGCTATCTCGCGCTGTGCCTGCAGACGCTGCGCGGGTTCTGGTCACGCGCCGGCGATCAGGTCTCGCGACCCAGGGTCCTCACGCCGCGACGCGACTGGCGCGCGCAACCGAAGGCGCCACGGCCTGCCTGGTTCGGGGAACCGATCTCAAACTACCAATATCGCGCGACGGTCGCCGGCATGCCTGCCGCCGCGCTGCCCGAATTAATGCTGGCGGACGGGCCCGAGCGTATTCGCGCGCTTTTCATGCACGGCGGCGCCTATTACGCTTGGCCGGACACCGCGAAGACCGTGAGGTCGCTCGGCGAACTGGACCTGCTGATCATGCACGATGTCCAGATGTCCGCGACGGCAGCACATGCCGATTATGTCATTGCAACCTACGACCAGCTGGAGACGCCCGCTTTCTCTGGCTCCAATGAGCTGACTGGTGAGCTGCATCCCGGCTATGACTGGAATGAGCCATATGCCTATTATCGGCCTGCCCTGCTCAGGCCGCCACAGGGGGCGGACCTGATGGAAGCCTGGCAGGTCTACTATCGTGTCGCGCAGAAGCTCGATCTGCCGCTGTCTCACAGATATGATCGCAACCATCGCGTACCATTCGACATGACTCGCGAGCCTCGTTCCGACGACATTCTCGAGATCGTTTCCAAGGGGAGCGCAGTACCGCTCGAAGAAGTGAAGCGACATCCCCATGGCGGCATATTCGAAGCGGCGCGAGACGTGGTGCAGACGCGCGATCCCGCGTGCTCCGCGCGTCTCCAACTCGGCGACCCGACCATGCTAGCCGAACTGGCGACGATCCGCGCGGAGGATCCGCGGTCCCGTCGCAAGACCGATGGCGAATATCCGTACCTGCTGGTCTGCCGACGCATGCAAGCTTCGACCAACAGCGCCCCGCGTACGGAGGGCGTGGTGCGCACCGGCTACAATCCGCTATGGATGAATCCCGCGGACATGGCGCACCTCGGCGTCGCTGATGGTGACGAGGTATCGATCCGCTCCCGGCATGGCGAAATCCCCGGCTTTGCCGAGGGCGATGCCGACATGCGCGAGGGTGTCGTCGCCATGACCCATGGCTTTGGCCCCAAACCCGATAGCGATTATGATCCACGCCGGGATGGTTCGAATGTGAACATGTTGCTCAGCTGGGAGGACGATCCCGATCCCTATCACGGCATGCCGCGAATGAGCGCAATCCCTGTCTCGGTCAGATCGAAGCAGGCAGCTCCGATCGTCGATCGGGTGCGCGGAATGGCGGCAGCCTAGGTTTCCGGCGGAATTAGGATTTTCGATCCGTCGATGAGCTTGTCGAGACGATCCTGTTCGTGCCTTTCCCGTTGCTTCGCGGCCTTCGTCCGACCGAACTTCGCACGGTTCGCGTCGGCCCGGCCCCGGGCTTCGACTTTCAGCCTCGCCTTGCGCGCCTTGTTCAAATTGATCACGTCGCCCATCGCCTCATCTGCGCCTGAGACGAGGGTGACGCAATCCCCGCAATCGGCTAAGCCCCGCGCGATGAACGACGATGCCCTGCGCACCTGGATCCTGACCGAACTGATCCATGAGCCGCGCGATCTTGGCCTGTTCGGCCGCGCGCTGACTCATGGCAGCTATGGCCCCGATCATTATGAGCGGCTTGAGTTTCTCGGTGACCGGGTCCTCGGGCTGATCGCCGCGGCATGGCTCTACGAGCGATTTCCCGACGAGCCGGAAGGGTTTCTGTCGCGGCGGCTCAATGTGATCGTAAGCCGGGAAAGCTGCGCGGAAATCGGTCGCGATATCGGCGTCAGCCGCCAGATTCGGCTCGGCAAGCAGGCGCGCGAGGATGGCGCGATCGAGAGCGACAATGTGCTCGGCGATGTCGTCGAGGCGCTGATCGGCGCGCTGTTCCTGGAGGGCGGGCTCGCCGCAGCCGACCAGTTCGTCCGGCGAGCCTGGGGCGATCGCGTGACGGGGCAGCGCCAGGCTCCCAAGCATCCCAAATCGGCTCTCCAGGAATGGGCCGCGGCCAATCGGTGCCGCCCGCCAATTTATACGACCGGTGCGAGGAGCGGTCCCCACCATGCGCCGCGGTTCACGGTCACGGTCGCGATTCCGGGAAAAGCCGAGGTCAGCGCCGAAGGCAGTTCGAAGCAGGAGGCCGAAACCGCGGCGGCCAAGGCGTTGCTGGAGAAGCTGGCATGACCCAACGATGCGGTTTCGTCGCTGTCGTCGGCGCGCCAAATGCCGGGAAATCGACCCTCGTCAACGCATTGGTTGGTCAGAAGGTCGCGATCGTCAGCCCCAAGGCGCAGACGACTCGCACCCGCCTGATCGGTGTCGCAATCGCGGGCGAAAGCCAGATATTGCTCGTCGACACGCCAGGCATTTTTGCACCGCGCCGACGGCTCGATCGCGCCATGATCGCCGCCGCATGGGGCGGGGCGCAGGATGCCGATCTGATCGCCTTCGTCGTCGACGCGAAGACCGGCGTCACCCACAGGCTCGGCGAATTGCTGGAAAGCCTCGCTGCGCGACGCGAGCCGAAGATCGTCATCCTCAACAAGGTCGACATCTGCTCGAAGGAAAGCCTTCTCGAACTCGCGGTCCGCCTGGAAGACAAGCTCGCGCCCGAGAACATCTTCATGATTTCGGCGGCAACCGGCGACGGCGTCGAGGATTTGCGCCAGGCCCTTGCCACACGCATGCCCGAGGGACCCTGGCATTTTCCCGAGGAGCAGGTCTCAGACGCGACCGACAGGATGCTCGCCGCGGAAGTAACGCGTGAGCAGCTTTTCCTCCAGCTCCATGCCGAGCTGCCCTATGCCTCGGCCGTCGAAACCGAAAAATATGAGGAGCGCAGGGATGGATCGGTCGCGATCCACCAGCAGATCCTTGTCGCGCGCGATACCCAGAAGGCGATCGTCCTCGGCAAGCGCGGCGCCCGGCTCAAGGAGATCGGTTCCCGATCGCGCGAGGAGCTCGAAAGGCTGCTCGATCGCAAGGTCCACTTGTTCCTCCACGTCAAGGTCGCGGAGAAGTGGGAAGAGGATCGCGGCCTCTACCGCGAGATCGGACTGGACTGGGTCGATTGACGCCCGGTCAGGCGGCCGCTTGGCCGAGTATCTCCTCCACCCAGGCCGGCACCAGCTCGCTCGCCGGCCCCATCCGGCTCTCGTCGAAGAGGTGACTGCCCGCCGATGGTTCGAGGTTGAGCTCGATCGTCCGCGCGCCCGCATAGCGAGCACTTTGAACAAAGCCCGCCGCGGGATAGACCGCGCCCGAAGTTCCGACCGAAACGAACAGATCGGCTCGGGTCACCGAGCGTTCGATCCGCTCCATATGATAAGGCATCTCACCGAAGAAAACGATGTCGGGTCGAAGGAGGTCGGCCGCGCCGCACGTCGCGCACCGCGTTCCGTCGAGCATCGCGCCGTGATAGCGCGCGCGCGCGCCGCACGCCTCGCAGAGAGACGAAGTCAGCTCGCCATGCATATGCAGCAGTTGGCTCGATCCGGCACGATCGTGAAGATCGTCGACGTTCTGCGTGACGAGAAGCACCTCCCCCGGCCACTCCCTGTCCAATCGCGCCAATGCGTGATGCGCGGCGTTGGGCTTGACCGTCGCCAAGGCCGCGCGACGCTGGTCATAGAAATCGAGCACCAGGCACCGATTGCGTGCGAGAGCCTCGGGCGTGCATATGTCCTCAACGCGGTGTCCTTCCCAGAAGCCACCAGGGCCGCGGAATGTGCCGAGACCGCTCTCCGCCGAGACGCCGGCGCCGGTCAGGATCAGGATGTTGCGGACCTGGGTCATGATCGGATGATAAGCACGCTGGCCAGCTTCGCAACTGCTGGTCGGTGGCAGCGGATGTGCGGCTGACATCGCTCGAAGCGAGCGGGCCGATGGCCCGAAGCGCCGCCGATGCCGCCGGCATATTCCAGCCGATCGCGGCGGCGATCTGCTGGTCCGCCGGCCCGCGCCCGGCGCGTGCCAGCTTATCTCGAGCCGCCGGCGGCAGGCCTCAAGCGTCAGCGGCCAGGGTGAGCGCCCGCTTCCGCTTCCGTAGCTGAAGGCCGATCGCCCCAAAGCCGAGGATCATCATCGCCCACGTCGCGGGCTCGGGGACAGCCGCCTGGAAGGCGCCGGTCGAGTAGAGTCGGGCATTCGAAAGTCCCGCCACGTTCAAGTCGATCTTGTCGAGCCCTCCAACAAGGTTACCGGCGTCGAATTTGAAGAACGCCGTCGCAGTATAGCCGATGCCGCTATCCTGGCCGTTTGCGCCGCCGACGTGGAAGGCTATCACCGTCTCCCCGAAGAGTGGCGTCTTGAAATCGATGAAGCTGCCGCTGATGCTACCGAGATTTTCCAGGAAAGTCAGATTGTCGCCGGTAAAGGCATCGGTGCCGAGCAGCGCGTTCAGCGCGGCGGCGGAAGCCTCGTTCTTGTCATCGCTGCCGCCGTTGAGGTTGCCGTCGAACCAGCCTTGGCACGCGCTCGCCGCCGGGGATATCTGATCGAATGTGCACGCCACAAAATCGGGCGTCTTCGGCCCGTCATCCTTGCCGGCCTTGTCCTTGATGTCCTTGTCGGCCTTGTCCTTGGCCTCTTGCTTGGCCTTGTCCTTGGCCTCTTGTTCAGCCTTGTCCTTGGCGTCCTTGTCGGCCTTGTCCCTGGCCTCTTGTTCAGCCTTGTCCTTGGCGTCCTTGTCGGCCTTGTCCCTGGCCTCTTGTTCAGCCTTATCCTTTGCCTGCTTGTCGGCCTTGAGCTTGGCTTCTTCCGCCGCCTTCTTGGCCGCGTCCGAAGCGCTCGTGTCGTCCTTCGATTTCGCTGTCGCAGGTGCCGCGGCACACGCGATCATCGCGGCACACGCGGCCGCACCTATAAGCTTCGCCACCATCTTGTCCCCCCAACCGATAATCTGACGTGTAGCTGACATTTTCGACAAAGTCTCTGAGGCGCGCACGAGGACGACCTTCGCGACAATTGTTTGCAATTTCGTAATTTAGCCCGAAGATTTCCCCAGAACGGAAATCCGTCTTCGCTCAAAAGCCCGCTCCTAGGCTCCGCCCGGCCCACGGCCTCGCCCCCCGGCGATAAGGTGGGAGCGGCGGCCCGGCGGAAGTATCGCCAAGCGCATGACGCTCCTCGGACCAGCACCGGCCACGTCGCAAGCCCGGCCTGCCGATCAGCGCCCCTGCATGTTCCTGGATGCGCCAGGCATCCGTACCGTGAGGCTTTCCAAGCGCTCGGTAAGCAGGATCTGACAGGCGAGCCGCGAGGTGCGGCTGACATGGCTGGCGAGGTCGAGCAGATCCTCCTCCATCTCCGAGGGCGGCGGCAGTTTCTCAAAATCGGCCGGATCGACGATGACATGGCAGGTCGAGCAAGCCATCTGACCCTCGCAGGTTCCTTCGAGCGGCTGGCCATCGGCCTGCGCCACCTCGAGCAGCCGTTGCCCGGCCGCAGCCTCGACAACGCTGCGGTGTTCGCCATCGGCGGAGAGGAATATCACCTTCGTCATGCCAACCACATAGCCTGGCGCGAGCCTACGTCGAGGATCATCGTAGCGGCCCGGTCGATCTCTTCCTCGCTCGTATAGCGCCCGAAGCCCAGGCGGATGCTTGACCGCGCTTCGGCATCCCCGAGACCGATCGCCTTCAGCACGTGACTCGGCCGCCCGGAGCCGCTCGCGCAGGCCGATCCCGCCGAGAAGGCGATTTCGCGCAGGCTCGACATCAACCGCGCGGCATCTACACCCTTGCGGCGGATGTTGAGATTGCCGTGATAGCGTTGCTCAGCCGAACCGTTGATCGTCCATTCAGGACCTATCCGGCGCCGGGCAATATGCCAGAGCCGCTCGACATGAGCACGATCCTCCTCACCCCTTTCCGCCATCAGCGCAGCCGCCACGCCGAACCCCGCGCATAGCATCGGCGCGAGCGTTCCCGAGCGGCCCGCAGCTTCCTGCCCGCCGCCATGAAGCAGCGGCGCGAGCGTGACGCCATCGCGCAGCCAAAGAGCGCCGATTCCTTTCGGGCCGTGAATTTTGTGCGCGGATATCGCGACCAGATCGCAACTCTCGGCAACGGGCAGCCGGCCATAGCCCTGCACGGCGTCGCACAGGAATAACGCTCCGGCACGGTCGGCGAAGCCCGCAAGCGCCTCAAGCGGCTGCGTCACCCCGATTTCGTTGTTGACCAGCATGGCCGCGACGAGTCCGGTTCCGGGCACGATCGCCGCCTCCGCCATGCCGAGATCGACTAGGCCGCTCGCATCCACAGGCAGAATGCGCACCTCACGGCCGAGCGCCGCCTCTGCGCGAACGGTGTCCAGCACGGCCGCATGTTCAGTGGCGATGGTGACGATCGGGCCATTGGTGCCCTTGATCGCCCAGTTGAGCGCTTCTGTCGCTCCGCTGGTGAAGCTGACGCTGCCTCCGGCCGGCATCAGCGCGGCCACGCGCTGGCGGGCTACCTCGATCGTCGCGGCCGCTTCCCGGCCTAATCGGTGCGCGCTGTGCGGATTACCGAATTTCGTATCGAGAAAAGGCAGCATCGCCTCGCGCGCCTCCGGCGCGAGCGGGGTCGTCGCCTGGTAATCCAGATAGATCATGCCACGCCCGCCCGAACCGGCCTCGCGATGCTCCGCCAAGCGTCGGCGAAGCGGTCGACGTCTTCCTCGCGCGTATCCCGACCGAAGCTCACCCGCACCACCTCGCGCGCGGCGTCGGCGCTCCAGCCCATCGAGGTCAGTACATGGCTCGGCCGCAGGCTGCCCGACGAGCATGCGCTCCCGGCGGAGACTGCGATCCCGGCCATGTCGAAGCGGATCAACTGCGTCGTCGCGTCGACACCCGGCATGCGATAACTGGCGATCGTCGCTATGCGTCGCTCAGCGGCGCCGACGGGCTCGCCGCCCGCTTCGGCGATCAGCGCATCAAGGCGGCCGCGAAGGGTCGCGGCGGCGTCGAGCCAGTCGCGCCCCGCATCGAGCGCGGCCGCGAAACCGAGGATCGCAGGCAGATTCTCGGTACCACCGCGATAGCCCTGCTCCTGTCCTCCTGTCGCCTCCAGCAGGGCAAGGTCCCGCACCAGCAGCGCACCGACACCAGGCGGTCCGCCAAGCTTGTGCGCCGAGACGGCGAGGAAATCGGCGTCGGGCAGCGGCAGTTTGCCCGCGCTTTGTGCACAATCGGCCAGCCACAGCCCCCCGGCCTCGCGCACCAGGGCCGCAATCCGCTCGAACGGCTGGATCAGCCCCGTCTCGTTGTTGACCATCTGCACCGCCACCAGTGGCTTGTCGCCGAGCGCTTCCAAATCGACTATTCCGTCCCGATCGACGGCAAGCGGATCGGCGTCGCGAGCGGCCCTGCGGACGGCGTCATGCTCGACGGCGGAGATCAGCCTCCGTCCCGCCTTCGCCCGGCGCAATGCGATCTCGATCGCCTCACTCGCGCCGCTGGTGAAGATGATCGTGCCGGAAAAGCCCAACGCCGCACCGATCCTGGCGCGTGCGTCTTCAAGCTCGGCCCGAGCGGCGCGGCCCTCGGCGTGCGGCGAAGACGGATTGGCCCAGCGGCCGAGCGCTGCCGCAATCGCCACCCGGGCCTCCGGCAGCAACGGTGTGGTCGCCGCATGGTCCAGATAGAGGCGGGACAGGGCCACGCGGTCGGTGCTCCATTTGTTGCGCGGAAGGTGCCCGGCTCTATATAGGCTCACGATCGGCGGCGCACCATCCACTGGGCCGTCATGCGATGTGCAGAAGGATTTAGATGCCCGAAGTCATTTTCCCCGGCCCTGAAGGTCGCCTTGAAGGCCGTTTCAATCCCGGCCCGCGCCCGCGCGCGCCGGTTGCCATGATTCTCCATCCGCATCCTCAGGGCGGCGGAACGATGAACAACCGCATCGTCCAGGCACTTTACCAGACCTTCGTGCGGCGCGGCTTCGCGACGCTGCGCTTCAATTTCCGTGGCGTCGGCAAGAGCCAGGGGACCTTCGACAACGGCATTGGCGAGCTTTCGGACGCCGCATCGGCGCTTGACTGGGTCCAGTCGATTCACCCGGAAGCCCAGACGACCTGGATCGCCGGTTTCAGCTTCGGTGCCTGGATCGGCATGCAGCTGCTGATGCGCCGGCCCGAGATCAAGGGTTTCATCTCGATCGCGCCGCCCGCGAACATGTATGATTTCACCTTCCTCGCCCCCTGCCCCTCATCAGGCATCATCATCCAGGGCGACAGCGACGAGGTTGTGGCCCCGGGCGCGGTCCAGAAGCTGGTCGACAAACTCCGCACCCAGCGGCATATCACCATTCACCACGACACCATCCCCGGCGCGAACCACTTCTTCGCCGACGAGATGCCGCAGCTCATGAAGTCGGTCGACGATTATCTAGACATGCGACTGGCGGGGGACGGGCGCTGAAGCCAGGCTTCAGACGGTCCAGATCGCGACATTACCGAGCATGACGAACGCCGCAACGATCATCAGCCAGCCGCGTCGGGCGTCCTTTTTCGCGACGATCAGCCAGATGCCGACAGCGCCCAGCAGCATAGCAGCGAGCATCAGTAAAGAAAGCGTAAGCGCGGCCGGACCGGTCATCGTCGTCAACTCCCGAAAGGCCGCGGCGTTAGTGTGGAGGCATCGACTGTCAAGTGCCGACCTCGGCCAGACACATCATAGATCGTCAGTACCGGAATGGACGTCAGCCATCTGATCACCCATATCGGCAGCGGGCATAGTGCCGAGGTGTTCCGCCTCGCCGGAGGGCTCGTCATCAAGCTCTTCCGCGCGGAAGTTGGTCGCGCGCTGATCGCCCGGGAATTCGACGGAGCGCATTGCGCACATGCGGCGGGGCTGCCAGTTCCCAGGCCGGTCGGATGGGAGACGGTGGACGGCCGCATCGGCATCATCTTCGAAGAGCTCAGCGGCCGGCCGCTGATCAACCGCCGCTGGACCTGGCGGCTCGACCGTCTGCGCGCCGGTCTCGACAAGCTCGCATGCTGCCACGTGCAAATCCATCGCTGCGATGCGACCAATCTCCCCCACCGCCAACACGCGTTGCTCCGGGTCCGGATCGAGCGCGCAGACGTGGACGAGCCGTTGCGCGATCGTGCGCTGGCCGACCTGGAGGCGCTCGCCGAAGGCGACCGGCTTTGCCATGGCGATCTCCATCCCGGCAACGTTATCCGGGTCGGCGACAGCGTCGCGCCGGTCGACTGGGCCAATGCCTCGGCCGGCGATCCCGCCGCCGATGTCGTGCGCACCGAGATATTGCTACGTTACGGCCGGTATGGCGCCGCGCTTCGCAAAATACCGCCGCTCCGTCTATCGCGCGCGCTCGCTGCGCGTCATTATCTGCGCGGTTACTTCGCACGGACGGCCATGTCGGCGTCCCATCTGGCCCGTTGGTGGCTGCCGGTCGCGGTTTCCTGCCTGATCCGGCCTAGCCACATCGATCGTCAGGCGCTGCTGGCGGATCGACGCTTCCGACAAGATGTTGATGCCCTTCGGCTGAAACAGGCTCAAAGTCGATCGAAGTCGAAACCTTGAAAGAGCTCGATCAGCTTAGCGGTGGAAGCGCCAGGCGTCCCGCCTCAAGGATCGGTTCCCAGCTAGGCCGGCCAGACCTCGCCAAGCCACAAGGCTGCAGAGACGGCGGCTGCGATCAGCGCCAGTATGGCCATCAGCGGCCAGGCTATTAGGCGCACCTTGCCAGCCTCGCGGTCTGCATCCTTGCGCCGGTGGCCCCACACGTCCGCAGCAAGGGAAAATGCTGCCATAAAGGCTAGCAGCAGTGTTGGCGCCGCATAGAAAGACTGCACTGTCACCGATACCCGACGCTTCTCCTTTTGAGAGAAGCGCTCACGATGGTTATTTCAGTTTATCGATCTGCGCCTGCATCGCAGCAAGCTGGGCCTTGAGCGCCTCGACTTCGTTGCGCGGCGTGCCCGCACCGGGCGCTGGCGCCGCTGGGGTGGAACCGCCGCGCGACTGCGGCTTGAACGCGCTCGCCGCCGCCTCCAGCATTTCCATGTTGCGCTTGGCTATTTCCGCGAACGGACCACCGGAGAAGGCGCCCTCCATCGCTTGCCGGAACTGGGTCTGGTTGCGGCGAAAGGCCTCCATCGACGCCTCCAGATATTGCGGGACCATCGACTGCATCGAATCGCCGTACAGCGATATCAGCTGCCGCAGGAAGCTGACGGGAAGCATCGTCTGACCCCGCGTCTCCTCCTCCATGATGATCTGGGTTAAGACGTTATGGGTGATGTCCTCTTCGGTCTTGGCATCGATGACCTTGAAATCGCGGCCTTCGCGGGTCATCGCCGCAAGATGGTCGAGCGTGATGTAGCTGGACGTTTCGGTGTTATAGAGCCGGCGATTAGCGTATTTCTTGATAATAACCGTTCCGGAACCATCTGAAGACTTCGCCATGATACCCCACCTGCCGACCAATCAGGAGCGCAGCATAGCATTAAATCTTTCTGCGCCGCAACACAGACCGCGTCCCTTGCCGCTGTTCCTGCAATTGCTGCGCAGCGAGACGGCAGGCGACGTCGTACGCATGCGCCGCGCCCTGGCGGGGCTGAAGGCCTATCAGGACGCGCCCCGGCCGCCGCGGCCGCCCGAGATGCCGATCGTCGCCCAGGTGGGGCGCGCAACGATCCGCAGCTATGGTGGATCGGGGAGGCCTGTCCTCTTCGTACCATCGCTGATCAACGGGTCCGAAATCCTCGACCTCACCGTCCGGAATTCGATGATGCGGGGACTTGCCGCGAAAGGGCTCTGTCCGCTGCTTCTCGACTGGGGACTCCCCGCTGCATCCGACCGCGATCTCGGGATCGGTGGCCATGTGGAAAGGTTTCTGGTGCCGGCGATGGACGCGATCGGTGGCGACGCGGTACTCGCCGGCTACTGTCTGGGCGGGACCATGAGCCTCGCGGCCGCTGCATTTCGTCCGCCTCGCGCACTGATACTCATTGCGACGCCCTGGGATTTCAGTGGCTTTCCTTCGCACACGCGAAACGAACTTCCGCAACTCTGGGACGCCCTCGAGCCGGTGGCCGGATCGTTGGGGCTGCTGCCCGCCGAAGCGCTTCAGCAGATATTCTGGCATATCGACGCCAGTCGTACGATCGCCAAGTTCGAGAATTTTGCCGGGAAGGACAGCGCCAGTCCGGAAGGACAGAATTATGTTGCAGTCGAGGACTGGGCCAATGAGGGGCCTCCGCTCACCCTGGCGGCAGGACGCGAACTGCTCGTCGACTTCCTAGGATCCAACGTCACCGCCGAGGGTCGATGGCGAGTCGGGGGGCGGGTTGTCGATCCGGGCAGCCTCGTGATGCCGTGTCTGAACATCGTGTCGACCATCGACCGTATCACCCCTGCGCAAACTGCCTGGCGTGGCGGCGAACATATCAGACTTGTCGAGGGACATGTCGGAATGGTCGTCGGTCGAAGAGCGCCGGAATCCCTCTGGAAGAGCCTTGTCGAGTGGGTCTCGCTGCTCGACCAGACATGAGCGGGAATCTTAACGGCTGCTAAACCAGCGATCGCCTACTATGCGACGAGGCAGCCGCACGGCGGGGACCATGTCCGAAACGAGACAAGAATTTCCGGGCGCGCCGGGCGCTCGGCGACATAAGCGCGATAGCTTGCTTCTGATGGGCACGATCAGCGCGGGCGGCGACCGCTCGGCCGCGCGCGATCCGATCCGTATCCGTAACCTGTCCCGGACGGGCCTGATGGGCGCCTGCGAGGTTTCGTTTGGCGAAGGTTGCGCGGTTGACGTCGAAATCCGCGGTATCGGCATCGTGACCGGCCGGATAGCCTGGAACCGCAAGGGCCGGCTGGGCATGAGCTTCGACAGCCCCGTCGATCCGAAGCTGGCGCGCATGCCCGCTGCGGCGGACAACAAGGATCGGCTGTGGCGAATGACAAGCCCCCGCGTAGCGGGAAGGCCAGCATCCCCCCTAAAAGGAAATGACAGCTTGCCATGATGCGCCCGGAAGAACGCCGACGACAGGTTTTTGGGTGACCGAGCCGCCGCTTGCCACGCCTTTGGCGGAAGCGCTGCGCGCTTCTGCCTCAGACGCGGTTCGGCCCGCCTATTACAGGCGCGCGAGCGCCTCCTTGATTTTCAGCTTTTGCTTCTTGAGGCTGTTGATCAGCATTTCGTCCGGAGCTGGTCTACGGGACTCCGCCACGATACGGGCTTCGATGCCGGCATGCTTAGCGAGCATTGCGGAAGAATGAGTCGTCACCATTGAGGCTATCTCCTTTCATCTCCGTCTGGGTCGGCTACTAGAACATGATTCGCCCTTATTGTCTTGCTCAAAAAACTGGTTAATCGCGTGTGGAACACGATCCGACGCCACGGAGCGGCAACGTAGGGCTAAGGCAGGCTTTTACGCAGCACGCTTGAGCCCGACACGGGTCTGTCGTTAACATCGCGGCGTCTTTCAAGGACGGTATCGGAGCGACTGGATTGGACAGCGAGGCCATCAACCGTCGAATCGAGGCTCTTCGGCAGGAGCATGGCGATCTCGACGCAGCCATCGAGGCGCTACTCGGTGCTCCGGCTGTCGACCAGCTTCAGGTCGCACGGATAAAGAAGCGGAAGCTGAGGCTAAAGGACGAGATTGCGATACTTGAGGATATGCTTATCCCCGACATTATTGCGTAGTTTGTCCGCCTCCAAACGACGCTACACCGACCGCTCGCGGGCAGCGGCCGCTACCAAAAGCTTAGAAATGCCATCGGCGGACCCAAGATCATCGCCACACCGGTCCGGTCACCCGCGGGCCGTTCGATCCAACGAGACACCGGGTACGCGGTAATATTGCCGCGCCGGGGCGACTGCCGCCATCACTCAATGTGTACGAATTTTTGACCGGGATTTCGGAAAGAACAACAAGAAACGATCTACTCTTCCCGGCTGACCTTCTCGTTGCGCTCATGCCGTTCCTGGGCTTCGACCGTCATCGTTGCAATCGGCCGGGCTTCCAGGCGGCCCAGCGAGATCGGCTCGCCCGTCACTTCGCAATAGCCATATTCGCCCTCCTCGATACGGCGAAGCGCTGCGTCGATCTTGGAGATCAATTTGCGCTGACGATCGCGTGTGCGGAGCTCGATCGACCAGTCCGTCTCGCTCGAAGCGCGATCGGTCAAGTCGGGTTCGCGCAGGGAATCGATTTGAAGTTGTTGCAGGGTGCCAGCCGATTCGCGATGGATCGCTTCCTTCCAGTTCAGCAGCTTCGCCTTGAAGTAGGCGAGTTGCTTCTCGTTCATGAAAGGCTCGTCGGGCGAAGGTTTGTACCCATCCGAGTCCGCTGTGCCCATGTTCACCGGTTCCCGACCACCTGATACGCTACTCAGCGTCGACGCCATGCCAATCTCCGCCTTGCCTTCCAGTAGGAAACGACGCGTCGGACGTCCCCTACCCGCCCGCGGCGGCCTATAGACAGCACAACGCCCGCACACAAGCTGGCAGCCTGCGGGCGGGCGTAAATATCACTTGTGGTCAGCAATCAACCAGCCGGAGCAGACGCTCCCTTCGCCGCGGCTTCCAACTGCGCCTTGGTCATGCCTATCACAGCGCCATTGGCTCCTTGAGCAATCGCATTTTTGGGAAGCTTGGCCTTCGCCGTTCCCGTCGCGACCGTGACCGTCTCGGCATCAACTGCCTCGATCGTGCCGACTGCCCCGCCATGCTGGTCACTGACGGCCGTACCCGGCTTTAACGAAGCGAGAAACTGCTGCTGCTGACCGGCCGCAGCACCCTTCGCCGCGGCTTCCAATTCTGCCTTAGTCATGCCTATCAGCACGCCCTTGTCACTGGTCGCCAGCGACGCGACGGGAACGCTGGCCTTAACCGTACCCGTATCGATGACCGCGATATCGCCCGTCACCGACGCGACGGTGCCGACCGCACCGCCTTTGGCATCGAGTACGGCCGCGCCGGCGGTCACGCTCGCCGTACCCGGCGTGGCAGAAGCCGGTGCCTGTCCAGCTGCGGGGGCAGCGGGCTCCGGGGCCGTCTGCGCGAGAGCTGGGAAAGACGCGCCGATCAGGGCGGTCACCAGAAAAACAGTTCGCAATTTCACATCCATACTCCTCATCACAAATTCATTTCCTCACCAGGAGGACGCCCGATTTTGAGGAGCGGTTCCGATCGCGGAGCTGAATGGCCGCCTTTCTTGCGGTGGATTGCGCGCTCGACGCGATGAAACGCGCGTCGTCCGACCCATTTTCGGGCTATGTTTGAGCTAGCCGCGCCCATAATGTGGCCAGCTGACCCGGTTGCGCAGCATCCGCTTCGCGGCCATAGGGCGGCGATGCACGATATTCGCTTTATCCGCGAGAACCCGGTCGCCTTCGATACAGCGCTTGCCCTGCGCGGCCTGCCGGCACAGTCACCTGACCTGCTGGCGCTGGACGAGGGCCGCCGCGCGATCGCCACGGAATTGCAGACCGTGCAGACCCGCCGCAACGAGGCGTCAAAGGCGATCGGGCAGGCCAAGGCCCGGAAGGACGAAACAACTGCCGCCACGCTGATGGCCGAAGTCACCGCCCTCAAGATCCGTATGGCGAATCTGGAGGCCGAAGCAGCCGAAGCGGAGAGCGCTTTGACGCAAACCCTTGCCGCGATCCCTAATCTTGCGGCGCCTGACGTACCACAAGGCGCCGACGAGAACGGAAATATCGAACAGCATCGCTGGGGCGAGGCCCCGAGATTCGATTTCGAACCACGCGAGCACGCGGATTTCGCCGGCCCGCTCGGGCTCGACTTCGAAACCGCGGCCGCGATCTCCGGTGCGCGCTTCGCCTTGCTGCGTGGGCCGATGGCTCGCCTGCAGCGCGCGCTCGGCGCGTTCATGCTCGACCGCCAGACGGCGGCCGGCTTCGTCGAGACAGTCCCGCCGCTGCTGGTGCGCGACGAGGCGGTGTTCGGCACCGGGCAGCTTCCCAAATTCGCCGAGGACCTGTTCCGGACGACCGATGGCCGCTGGCTGATCCCCACCGCTGAAGTCAGCCTTACCAACATCGTTCGTGAGCAGATTCTGGCCGAGGCCGAACTGCCGATTCGCCTGACGGCGCTTACTCCTTGCTTTCGCTCCGAAGCCGGCGCAGCCGGACGAGATACGCGCGGGCTGATCCGCCAGCACCAGTTCGAGAAGGTCGAGCTTGTGGCGATTACCACCCCCGAACAGTCGGATCTGGTACATGGCGAAATGACGCGCGCCGCGGAGCTCATTCTCGAGGAGCTCGGCCTGCCCTATCGCCGCATGCTGCTCTGCACGGGCGATATGGGCTTCAGTGCGCGCAAGACCTTCGATCTCGAAGTGTGGTTGCCCGGCCAGGGCCGCTACCGGGAGATCAGCAGCATCTCGAACTGCGGCGACTTCCAGGCGCGACGGATGAACGCCCGCTTTCGCCCGTCCGGCGATGTCAAGGGCACGCGCTTCCTCCATACCCTCAACGGCTCCGGTCTCGCGGTCGGCCGGACCCTTGTTGCGGTGCTGGAGAATTACCAGCGCGCCGATGGCTCTGTGGCGATACCTGCGGCGCTTCATACCTATATGGGCGGACTGACCGAACTGCGGCCCTGAGAAGCAATAGCCGGGCAGCGCCACCGTTCGCGCCGTCCGCCGGGAGCCGGGGCACCAACCACGCATCGGTTCGGGGTAAGATGCGGCGAGGCTTATCCACGGCTTTTCCACGGCCTGACGGCTCGGCGGGGTGGCATGACGGCACAACGCTGCTAACAGACGCCAATGGCCCTGATGCTGCCCCGCTCGACCATGCCGACATTGCTGGTGCTGCTGCTGACCAGCGGCTGTATACCGAATGCTGGTCGGGAGCAGACGCGGGCTATCGTCCGGACGCCCGCCGAGCGTCCGCCGGCCGCCAAGCCCCTGCCCGTCCAGCCGCCGCCTCAGCCTGCTCCACCACCGCCGCCGGTCGCCGAAAATGTTCCTTCGTCACCGCCGCCCGCATGGCAGGTGAAAAAGGTGACGCCGAGCGCCATCGACGTCCCAGCCTCGGTCTATATCGTCAGGCCAGGCGACACGCTCCGCCGCATATCCGAAAAGACGCAGGCCGGATCGGAGGCAATCGCGCGCGCCAACCGGATCGTGCCGCCATTCAAGATCCTCGCGGGGCAGAAGCTCAAGATTCCGGCCGGTCGCTATCATCGTGTCGGCAAGGGCGAGACCGGGATCGCGATCGCCCGAGCTTATGGCGTCGAGTGGACCCGCATCGCCCAGCTCAACGAGATTGAAGAGCCCTATATACTTCGCGAAGGCCAGCGGCTCGCCCTCCCCAGTCGCACGGAAGTGGCCCGGATGACCCCCGACCAGCGCGCCGCGGCCTTCCTGTTGGACATCGAGGATCTGATCACAGGTTCGGAGCCGGCCCTGGCCAACAGGGAGCAGCCGAAACCAGCCGTGCCGACGCCGAAGCCGGTCGCGCCGACGGTCGTGGTCGCCGAACCCGCCACCTTCTCCGGTCGGTTCGACTGGCCGGTGCGCGGCCCGATCCTACGGGGCTTCGGTCCCTTTTCGAGCGGACAGAAGAATGACGGGATCAATATCGGCATCTCGCGCGGCAGTCCGGTTGCCGCCGCGGCGGAAGGGGTCGTGGCCTATGTGGGTCAGGACATCCCCGCCTATGGCACGCTGATCCTGCTGCGCCACGGTGACGGCTGGATCAGCGCCTATGGCTATGCCGACGCGATCACGGTGACGCGTGGCCAGAAAGTGGTGCGCGGTCAGACGATCGCGAAGAGCGGCGTGAGTCCCTATAGCGGTGAGCCCCAGCTCCATTTCGAGATCCGCAACGGCCGTAAGCCGGTCAATCCCCTCGGGCTGCTGCCGTCACGCAGCGGAGCCTGAACTGTCACGGCGAATCAGGCCTTCCCCCCCTCGCAATTTGCCGCGAACACGCCTATGTGCGCGCAATCCATGGCAATCGAAATCTCCCCTGCGCCGAAGGTCGGCATGGTTTCGCTCGGCTGCCCGAAGAATCTGGTGGACAGCGAACGCATCCTTACAAAGCTTCGGGCCGAAGGTTATGGCCTGTCGCCCGACTATGCGGGCGCCGATGTGGTGCTCGTCAACACTTGCGGCTTCCTCGACAGCGCCAAGGAGGAGAGCCTTGATGCCATTGGCGAGGCGATCTCCGAAAATGGCCGGGTCATCGTCACAGGGTGCATGGGCGACGAGGCCGATGCGATCCGCGCGCGTTTCCCCAATGTCCTCGCCATCTCCGGCGCCCACCAATATGAGGCGGTTGTCGAGGCCGTGCACGATGCGGCGCCGGTGCCAGCCTCGCCCTATATCGACCTGGTTCCCGAAGCAGGGCTGAAACTGACCCCGCGGCACTACAGCTATCTGAAGATCTCCGAGGGCTGCAATCATCGCTGCAGCTTCTGCATCATACCGTCGATACGTGGCGATCTGGTCAGCCGCCGGCCTGACGCGATCCTGCGCGAGGCCGAGAAGCTGGTCGCAGCGGGCACCCGTGAACTGCTGGTGATAAGCCAGGATACCTCGGCTTATGGGCTAGATCTCCGCCATGCCCGCTATCCCCTCAAGGGTGGCGGCGAGGTCCGGGCGCATATGACCGATCTGGCCCGTGCGCTGGGCCAGCTCGGGGCGTGGGTACGGCTTCATTATGTATATCCCTATCCGCATGTCGATCAGGTCATCCCGCTGATGGCAGAGGGGCTGGTGCTGCCTTATCTCGACATCCCCTTCCAGCATGCGGCTCCGCGCGTCCTGAAAGCGATGAAGCGCCCTGCCAATGACGCGAAGGTGCTGGAGCGCCTCGCCGCCTGGCGCGCAATCTGTCCCGATATTGCGATCCGCTCCTCCTTCGTCGTGGGCTTCCCCGGCGAAACCGAGGAGGATTTTCAATATTTGCTCGACTGGCTCGGCGAAGCGCAACTCGACCGGGTCGGCGCCTTCCGCTTCGAGCCTGTTGCCGGAGCAGCCGCCAACGCACTGCCCGATGCCGTCCCGGACGAGGTCAAGGATGAGCGTTACGCGCGAATCATGGAACGGACGGCCACCATTTCGGCCGCTAAGCTTCGCGCGAAGATCGGCCATATTGTCGATGTGATCATCGATGCGGCGGACGAGGAAGGCGGCGCGACCGGTCGTTCCCAGGCGGACGCGCCCGAGATCGACGGTGAGGTGCATCTCCGCGATGCTCATGGCCTGCGACCCGGCGACATCGTCCACGTCGAGATCGAAGACGCGGACGAGCATGATCTGTTCGGAGTTCCCCGGGAGCGGTGAGACCGATCATCGCGGCGTCGATCGCCGACCGTCGCGCGCTTGCACGCCCGCGACTTCTGCATCGCCTGATGGGGCGAGCTTCCAGCGCGTGCTGTCAGCTCCCCTCCGCCATCAACCTTGGAATCTCGGCAATCAGGTCACGGGCGAGGAAACCGATCGGACCGATCCGTTTGGCAGCAGCTCGCCCCGCCTCTCCATGCAGCCATACGCCCCAGGCGGCAGCGGTCAGCGGATCTGCGCCGCGCGCGGCGAGCCCGGCGATCACGCCCGCGAGCACGTCCCCCGATCCTCCGGTAGCGAGCCCGGCGCAGTCGCTAGCATAATGAAGCAGCGCACCGTCCGGCGAAACGAGTAGCGTCTCCGACGACTTGAGTATGACATGTGCGTTGAATTCCCGCGCGACCAAGCGCGCGCAGCCGGCAGGATCGGCGTCGATGCGATCGGCATCCTCTCCCATCAGCCGAGCCATCTCCCCATGATGTGGCGTCAGAACCACCCTACCCTGATGGGCCCGCATGGCGGACCGGAAATGACGCGCGGCGACAACCGCGGCCGCATCGAGTATGGCGACCTGCTCGTCGCCGAGGCGGAGGAGCAGGTCGCGAATCAGCACTCCGGCGCTGGCCTCGCTTACCATGCCCGGACCGAGCAGTAGGGCGTTGCAATAAGAGCAGGCTTTTTCCAGCTTGTCCGTGGCCTGTGTGGCGATCTCACCGTCGTCGTCGGTTGGCAGGCCGATCATGGCCGCTTCGGGAACCAAGACGCCAAGATGCATAGCGGCCGCATCAACGGTGGCGATCTGGAGCTTGCCGGCCCCGGCGCGCAGGACCGCCTCGCCGGTTAGGCCGAGCGCACCCGGCACGAACATGCTTCCGCCGACCAGCAGCACGCGGCCGCGCGCATTCTTGTCGGTCGCCTGCCCGTGGTCGGGCAGCGGGTGCGCGGCACGCCATGCCGCGTCGAGCGCGACGGCTCCATTCATCCCCGTGCGGCAACGATCGGATCTGGCGCACGCGTGACGGGCATCTGCTCGTCCTCCATCGGCGCGACTGCATTGTATCGAGACAGCACGAGTCCGCCGCGCTTACCCGACATCGGATCGAACCGATATTCGGTGACCGAGCAATTGGCGACATCGGCCTCGCGGTCGATCGCCAATATCTCCTCCTCGCTCAAATTCTCGACCACGTAGCGCAGGCACAGCACGACCACCTGATGCGCGAAGATCATCACCCGTCGCTCGGGGTAATGGAGCGAGACAGTATCGAGCAGCGACCGCAGGCGGAAAATGACGTCGCACCAGCTTTCTCCGCCGGGAGGCCGGTGGTAAAATTTTCCAAGCAGCTTTCGGAAGCCTGCCTGTTCCGGGAAGACATTGGCGACCCCTCGCGTGGTCAGGCCGTCCAAGATGCCGAACTCCTTCTCGCGCAGCCGCTCGTCCATGCAGATGCGCTCATCGGCAGCGGCGCCGCCGGCATCGCGGAAACGCGCCGCCGTCTGCAGCGCGCGCCGATAAGGCGAGGAGATCAGCACATCGGGCCGCTCCTCTGCCGGGGCTTGCGAGAACCAATGCCCCAAGGCGTCGGCCTGACGTTCACCGAGCGAGCTGAGCGGCACATCGACGTCACGTCCGGCGATCCCGATACGTTCGATGCCTTCGCGGTGCGCGGCATCGCGCGCGACATTGCCTGCGCTTTGGCCATGGCGGATGATCCAGAGCCGATCTGGCCAATGCTGCTCCATCAGCGCTCGCCGAAGGTGTCGCACCGCGAGGGATCGCCGCTGGTCAGTCCGACCCGAAGCCATCTCTGGCGGTCGGCGGCGCTGCCATGGGTGAAGCCTTCCGGCACCACCTGCCTGCCTGCCGCCTTCTGAAGCGTGTCGTCGCCGACCGCTGCAGCCGCGCGCATGCCGGCCTCCACGTCGCCGGGTTCGAGCAGATTGCGGTCATTGGCTGCCCAGACCCCCGCATAGCAGTCGGCCTGAAGTTCGACCTTGACCTGAAGAGCGTTGGCATCGCGCTCGCTCAACCGGCGCTGCTCGCCATGAACCCTGTCCAACGTGCCTTCGAGATTCTGGATATGATGACCGACCTCATGGGCGATCACATAGGCTTGAGCAAAATCTCCCGGAGCACCGTAGCGGCTGGAAAGCTCTTCGAAGAAGCTGGTGTCGAGATAAACTCGCCTGTCGGCTGGGCAATAGAAGGGGCCCGCCGCCGAATTGGCGAAACCACAGCCGGCCTGTGTGCCGCCAGCGTAGAAGACCAGAGTGGCCGGCTGATAAGTCCCGCCGCCTCGCGCAAACAGCTGCGACCAAACCCTTTCGGTCGACCCGAGCACCTTGAGCGAGCGACTCTGAACCGGCGTTTTTTCAGCCGCGGAGACATCCGGGCCGCTGCGCTGGACCTCGGGGCTTCCGTCGGTCACGCCCAGTAATGACAGCGGATTCACTCCGAATAGGAGGGAGATAACGACAATTACGAGCAGCGTGCCGCAGCCCAGGCCCCCTCGGCCGACGGGAATTCCCATCGGCAGGCCGAAGCCACCCCGACCTGACCGTATCTCGAAATTGGAACTCTCAGCCTCGTCGTCCAGCCGCATCCATTCGTCCTCCTCGATGACAATGCGCCGACAGACAATTTGTTGCGCGGCGAAAAGGAGTTTCGGCAGTAATGCGCGGCTACCTCCATGCGCACCGCATCACCATTTAATGTGCACGGCTTGTTAACCTCGTCACCTTATTCACCGACGCTGGAGAGCTTGACATGGACATGAGCGCCGTCCGGATGAAAACGCCGCGCCATTCGCTGAGCGACGCTGAGATTGCGGAGCGGGTCGAGTTATACGCTGGCGGTGGCGAATTGCGCCAGGAATTGGGCTTTCTATGGAACCTGGCATCCGACACCATCCTTCAGGCGGCACGCGAATATTGGCAGCCGTGGCTCGATGACATGCGCGCGCGGTTCCGTGCGTCCGCAGAAGGCCCGGCCGCCGATCTCGACATCGACATCGAGAAGTTCGTGCGGCGCCGACACTATGTTTACACTCGCCCGATCGACGCCAGGTGGATACAGACCCTGCTGGAAAGCGGCGTGGTCGCGCATCGTCTCAAGGCTTCAGCGGCACGCGTCGCACACGCTCTGCGCGGCGAGGCCGACGACCTGGTCGATCGGATTGCCGCGCGTTTTGTCGGGCAGGCCGATCTGGTCTGGCGTGCACAGCGCACGATCAGCCGGCTGTGCTCGATCGAGCAGGAACTGCATCAATCCCATAGCTACGCGGTGGGGCGCGGCCGTTCGCGTGCCGATCGCGCTACCGCGATAAAGCTCTTCGAATCAGGCATCAGTGACTTCCTGCGTGGCATGCTCGAAAATTCGAGCCTTTTGCGCGATCAGACCCGCGAAGCGTCCTCAGTAGCGCGCGGTACACTCGACAAGACGTCCGAGGTGGCGACGGCCGCCGAGCAGTCGGCAACCGCGATGCGCGACGCGGCGCAGACTGCGGCCGGGCTTATCCGCGCCATCGACGAGGCACGCCGGGAGGTGGATGTCGCCGCCGCGGTCGCCACCCACGCTGCGAGCCAGTCGGAGGAGGCACTGGCCCTTTCACAGTCGCTGTCGGACCACGCCCACGGTATCGAATCGATCCTGGGCCTGATTCGTACTATCGCTGGGCAGACCAATTTGCTCGCGCTGAACGCGACGATCGAAGCCGCACGCGCGGGCGACGCCGGGCGCGGGTTCGCGGTGGTCGCTCAGGAGGTCAAGAATTTGGCAAGCCAGACCGCGTCTGCGATCGACGACATCGCCGGCAAAATCGCGGCTATCCAGACCGCCACACGTCAGTCGGTCGAGGCGAGCGGCTCGATCCGCGACACCGTCGGCCGGGTCGACGCGCTGGCCGGCAATATCCGCAATGCTATGGACGCGCAGGCTCATACCGTGACGATGATCACCGCAGCGGTCGACGAGACCGCGATGGCTGCCGACTCGATGTCGACGACGATCGCCGTCATCCGGGAGGAAACTCACAAGGTCGCCGGCGAGATTGCTCGGCTCGGGGAAGACTTCCGGGCCGTCGACGACCAACTCAGCCGGCTCCAGGGCTCCGCCCAAGAGTTTATCGCTGTGGTCCGCGCCTGATCCCGCCCGGCGCCGCGGCGTCGGCTCCCGCTCCTGCGTCCTGCCGGCCGACGGATCGCCCGATCATGGGCACTGTTCCTGCGCACATAAATGGACATTTGCCTCGTCCGCGCGACGCCCAACTTGCACTGTGATCAGCAGCCGGTCATGAAGCGGCCCTGTCAGGAACATTGGGGTCAAGCATGACGGCCATCGGCATTTTGGGCGCTAAGGGCAGGATGGGCCGCGCCATCGCGGAGGTGGCGGACGCCGTGGGCGCGACGCTTTCGGGCGGCGTCGACCTTGGCGGGGCGGTATTCGGGCCGCACGCCGATGTCGTGGAGCTGGCGAGAGCGAGCGACGTGCTGGTGGATTTCTCCGCTCCCGCCGCCCTCCCGAACCATTTGGAAGCGGCGCTCGCCACGGGACGGCCGCTGGTGATCGGCACGACCGGCCTGCTGGCCGAACATCATCGCCTGATCGACGACGCAGCATCGCGGGGGCTGCCTGTGCTGCAGTCGTTCAATACCTCGCTTGGCGTTAACCTGCTCGCGCATCTCGTCCGCGAGGCGGCGTCGCGGCTTGGTCCGGATTGGGATGTCGAGATCGTCGAGATGCACCATCGCCACAAGGTCGACGCCCCGTCCGGAACCGCCCTGCTGCTTGGCGCGGCTGCCGCGGCGGGGCGTGGATCGACCAACGAACTGCTCGGTCGTTACGACCGGATGGGCGAAGGTAATGGCCGACCCCGCGAGGAAGGCACGATCGGCTATGCATCGCTGCGCGGGGGATCGGTCGCGGGCGACCACGCCGTGATCCTGGCCACCGATCAGGAGCGGATCGAACTGGGCCATCGCGCCGAGAACCGTTCGATCTTCGCGCGCGGCGCGGTCAAGGCCTGTAGGTGGATGGCCGGCCGGCCGGCCGGCCGCTATACGATGAGCGACGTGCTCGGCCTATGAAGAAGGCCGATGCCTTCGAGTTCTACCGCCGCCTCGCCGAACATGATCCCGCGCCGGAGACCGAACTCGTCTGGGTCAATCCCTATACGCTGCTCGTCGCGGTCGCCCTGTCGGCGCAGGCGACCGACATCGGCGTCAACAAGGCGACCGGACCGCTCTTCGCCAAGGTGACGACTCCGCAGCAGATGCTCGATCTCGGCGAGGACGGACTGAAGCAGCACATCAGGACGATCGGCCTGTTCAACACCAAGGCGAAAAATGTCATCGCCCTGTCGCGGATCCTGGTCGATCGATATCAAGGCGAAGTCCCGCGTAGCCGCGAGGAGCTGGAACAGCTGCCCGGCGTCGGCCGCAAGACGGCCAATGTCGTCATGAACGTCGCCTTCGGGGCGGAAACGATCGCCGTCGATACCCACATCTTCAGGGTCTCGAACCGAACGGGCCTGGCGCGGGGAAAGACCCCGCTCGCCGTCGAACTCAAGCTCGAAACCATCACCCCCAAAATTTTTCTCAGCCACGCCCATCATTGGCTGATCCTTCACGGCCGCTATATCTGCAAGGCACGCAAACCCGAATGCTGGCGCTGCCCGGTGGCCGACCTGTGTGCCTATAAGCCGAAGACACCCCAGCCCCGCGTCTAGGCTTGACCTGCATCAGCGGTCGGCGCGATCATGGCGCACAGGCCGCCCCCTGACATGCCGATCGCAGGCGCCCGTGGCGGCAAGGAGATGGCGATGTCGAGACCCATGGCACTGGCGCTGTTGGCGATCATGGCGATAAGCGCGTCCGCCGATGCGCGCAGTCTGAAGCCCGAGCAGGAGGCGAAGATCAAGCCGGTTGGCGAACCGGTCAACTGCATCCCGCTAAGGTCGATCCGGGAAACCCGCGTGCGTGACGATAGCACGATAGATTTCTACATGGCCGGCCGGCGCGTCTACCGCAACCGCCTGCCCCTGCCTTGCCCGAGCCTCGGCTTCGAGGAACGCTTCAGCTATTCCACGTCGCTGTCGCAGCTTTGCTCGGTCGATAGCATCACCGTGCTGTACAGCTCACCACCGCAGCGCGGAGCCTCCTGCGGTCTCGGCAAATTCCAGCCGATCAGCGGCGCGCCGAAATAGCGCTGGCCCGATCCAGGCGGCTTTGCTAAGCGCGCCGCGACGCACCCGTAGCTCAGCTGGATAGAGCGCTGCCCTCCGAAGGCAGAGGCCAGGGGTTCGAATCCCTTCGGGTGCGCCAGTTTCCTTTCTGTCCGGAGCATTCTGTGACCCATGTCTTGGGTCACTTACCGTCAGCCGCCGTCTTCTATGCAGGGGCCGGCCGATACAATCGCTGGGCGTTCAACGTGGCAGGAGCGGCGATACGCCTCGAGCATGACTTCCGGAAGTCGATGGCGACCCGATGCGGCGCGACTGGAATTGCGTCGTCGAGGCACTCTAGCGGCCGAGCGTCACACGCCCGAAGACAGCATCGAAATCCAATGTCCTCGCCCGTGGCCAGCCCGTGTACCGCAGCAGCTTTCCACGAGCCCTCAAGGTCATCGGCCCCAGCAGCACCCCTGTGCAACTCTGAGTAGTGCTTTGACTCCGTTTCTAATGACTGCTAGTTAGACGCTAAGTGGTGAGCGGTGTTTAAACGGTGCCGCGCTCTCCGGATTATCCAGAAGTGCTGTCGATGGCGAAACCTGGATTCCCGGACAGGGACGATCAAGCAGTAAACTTCAACCCCGAATAACGGGAAGGTTTCAAGCGGCGCAAGATTTCGAGGGGACACCTGAATCATGGGCGTAAAGAACTTGCTCGATCTAACCGGGAAAGTCGCGCTTATTACGGGCGGGTCGCGGGGACTGGGACTTCAGATCGGCGAAGCGCTGGGGGAAATGGGCGCGAAGTTACTCATCACCGCGCGCAAAGCCGCGGGGCTCGAGCAGGCTTGCGCGCATTTCGGGAAACTCGGCAGCGCAGTGACGCCTATTGCCAGCGACCTGTCCAAACCGGAATCGATTCCTTCAATGGTGGAAAAGGTGATCGAGCAACATGGAGTGCGTCAGCGGCTGAGCATCCGCTGCAAGGTTGGCGGAAAGTTCTCAATCTCAATCTCGCTGCGGCATTCGTGCTAAATCAAGAAGTCGTGCGGCGATCAATGATCCCGAACCGCTACAGACGAATTATCAAAATCGCTTCGGTCGCGAGTTTACGCGGCGGTTACTTCCGTTACATCGTGTACAGTACCTCGAAAGCCGGTGCGATCAATTGGACGAGGGCGCTGGCATCCGAATGGGGCCAGCACAACATAACGGTAAACGCCATAGCCCCGGGAACTTTTGACGCCGGCATGATGACGGACAAAGTCGACCAGGTGAGAGACATGGTCCTCGCGCGCGCACCGCTCGGTCGACTGGGTGATGACGACGATCTTAAGGGAGTGGCGGTGCTGCTGGCCTCGGATGCTTCGCGCTATATCACCGGGAAGGTCATCGCGGTCGACGGCGGAAATTCCGTCACGTGAATTTCTACAAACACATCGAGGGGGTCAGCCGGTCGGCCTCCAATTGGCGGGATTTGGTCGAGACGCCCCGCCGGGCGAGTCTGCTTGAGCTGTATACCGTGCGCACTATAGCTCTCGAATGCACCGCCAAGGCGACTTGGGGCTGGATGTGCGCAGCGAAGTGTCAATGGTAAAGCTATTTGCCACGCGCTCCGTCAGATCAGGTTGATTGCGCAGCAACTGCTGCGCGCGGACGACTGGATATAAGTTATCAATAAGGGAGAGCGAGATGACCGTCGCGCGAATGTTTTCCGAAACCACGGCCTCCGCCGAGGGAGTCGCCCGGGTACTCAGGGACACAGGCATCGAATTTGTATTCGGCATGAGCGGTGGGTATTCCGATGCATTGTTCAAAGCGCTGGCCGCCCATGAGGACCATATTCGGACCATCGTGGTTCGACAGGAATCCCTGGCGGGAATAATGGCCGAGGTATATGGCCGGCTCACGCGCAAGCCCGGCGTGCTGCTTGGTCAGGGTCCCTGGGTGCTCGGTTTTGGAATCCCGGGCATCCTGGAAGCGCGCCTGTCCAGTAGCCCGATGCTCATACTGACGGACTTTTCCGACCAACCATATTACGCCCTGCACGGCCCTTACCAGACAGGCATGGGCAATTACGGAAGCTGGGACGCCTGGCAGAGCTTCAAGGGCGTCTCAAAAGAAGTGTTGCAAGCGCGGGAGCCCGCCGAATTTGTGCACGGCACCCAGTTGGCCATCAAGCACGCACTGTCCGGTCAACCCGGGCCGGTAACACTGATTTTTACTTCCAAGGCGGCGTACGGCAGGGTCGGGCCGGAGTCACAGCCAGCGCTTTACCCGACGCAGGCCTATCTTCCGATGTCGCCACCACCGGCGGATCCGGCGCGTGTAGCCGAGGCCGCGAGCCTTCTCGCTACCGCCAAGACGCCGGTTATCATCGCGGGTAACGGCATACGTCTATCGAATGCCTATGACGCTTTATCCGAATTTGCGGCGGTGGCGCAAATTCCAGTGGTCACGTCGGCGACCGGCAAGGGCGTGATCGCCGATACCGACCCGCTGGCGCTTGGCGTGTATGGAAATTTCGGCACTCCCGCCGCGAACGCCTGCGTCAGCGAGGCCGACGTCGTTCTGGTTATAGGCTCGAAACTGAGTTCGGGCGACACGATCGGCGAGAATCCGGCCTTGCTAGATCCGCGGCGCCAGACCTTTATCCAAGTGGACGTCGAGCCGCGAAACGCCTCCTGGACTTTCCCGGTGGAACACGTGCTGATCGGCGACGCCGGAACAGTACTCGCACAACTCGGCGAGGCGATCGGGGCGACACGCGGTGAAACCGGCATCGCGCGCGTGCAGGCTTACCGCAAGGAACACGGGCATTTCGATTCAGCGAACTATCTCTCGGACAATGACAGCATTCTTCCTCAGCGCGTCGTCGGCGAACTGATGCGCACCCTGCCGGAAGATGCCATGATCACCGTGGATGCGGGCGAGAACCGCATTTTCATGACGCACTGGTACAAGACCCGGCGCGCGGGTCATTTCCTCATGGCGGGCGGCGCTGGACCAATGGGATATTCGATTCCTGCCGCACTAGCCGCCAAGCTCGTATACCCCAATCGCCCGGCCGTCGCGGTTTGCGGCGACGGTGGCTTCGCAATGACGATGAACGGCTTGCTGACAGCTGTTCAATACGACATTCCTATCATCGTAGTGGTGCTCAACAACGCCACACTTGGGTGGGTGCGCCATGGAGGCGGCCCTGCAGGCTCAGACCTCGGAGAGTTCGACTATTCCGCCATCGCGCGCGGCATGGGTTGCGAGGGCATCCGCGTCGACGACTCACGCAGCCTTGGTGAAGCGCTGCGCGCGGGGCTCGCATCAAAACGGCCGGTCGTGATCGACGTCCGGACATCCATGGATCAAACATTTACGTCAGTGGAATCCCCTCTGCTCGCAAAAGTTTCCGGTTAGGAAAATTGGCTCTCCTTCCAGGCGTGCCGTGCTGGATGCTGCCCCACGAGCGTCGGGCAATTGATCGAATGTTACAGCCCGAGACATCAACCGCGGAACCGAAAAGCGGACAAAGTGCGAAAGGAGAAGCATGGGCATGCGGGGACTGGCGGGCAAGACAGCCATCGTGACAGGCGCGGCGGGCGGGCTGGGAACAGCGACGGTGCAACGCCTGATCGAGGAAGGCTGCAATGTGGTCGCGGCCGACATCCTCGCACCGCCGCTCTTGGAACTGGCGGCTCAATTCGAAGGCAAGGTCCTGGCCTTGCCGGCCGACGTGAGGCAACCTGCAGAATGCGAGCACATGATCGAACGCGCCGCTTCCAACTTCGGATCCGTCGACCTGCTGGTCAACAACGCGGCCGTGATCAGCAAACACTACCCGGTGGCGGAAATGCCCGTGGAGGAATTCGACCGCGTGCACTCGGTAAACGTGCGCGGCGTGTTCCTGGTGTTGCGCGCCACGCTGCGCCGCATGATCGCGCAGAACAAGGGCGGCGCCATCGTCAACATCTCCTCAGTGGCTGCGCTTCGTGCCAATGGCGGCATCAGCCCCTATGGCAGCGCGAAGCGAGCCGTCCTGGGCCTGTCCGGCGCGGCGGCCTTGGAAAATGGCAGGTACGGCATCCGCGTCAACGCGGTCTGCCCCGGTCCCATCGAAACGCCCATGCTGCGCCCCGCCGCAAACAATCCACCCGGCGAGCTTGATAGCGTTTTTCGGCATCTTGCCATCCCGCGCGTGGCCCGGCCGGCCGAGATCGCGGCCTTCATCGCCTACCTGCTGAGCGACGACGCGAGCTACTGCACCGGTGGCATTTATCCGGTTGACGGCGGCTTGACCATTTAGGTCCGGGCCGCTCCTCGCAGCGAGGAAAAAAGAATGACCGATTCATTCCGATTGCAGGGAAAGTAGCGTCAGTTGTCGGCGGCGGTGAGCGCGTGGGAGAGCGCTCACAATTCCTCCAATTTATGTTGTGTCGCACAGTCTCTACGGGATCGTCGTGTTGAAACGCTCGCGCAGCCAAGCACACACTTGCTGAACCGACTCGGTTGCTTCGTCGAGGATGCTGGCCAGTATCCAAAAACCATGATTCATGCCCAGGCAGCGCACAAGCTGAGTAGGTGTCCCGGCGGCACGCAGCTTTTCCGCAAACAACTCGCCTTCGTCACGGAGCACATCATATTCGGCCGTCACGATGAAGGCGGGAGGCAGGCCGGAAAGGTTCTTCGCCTTGAGCGGAGCCACCAGAGGGTTATCGGTTTGCAAATCATCACCCAGGTAATGGGCCCAGAACCACTCCATATCCGCGCGTGTCAGACCGAAGCCTTCCGCGCATTCGATGTAAGAGCTTCTTCCCAGGTTGACGTAGTCCGTGACCGGATAGATGAGCACTTGGGCACACAAAGGGGGCCCTCCCGCGTCGCGCGCACACATCGCCGTCACCGTCGCCATAGTTCCACCGGCGCTGTCGCCGCCAATGGCCATCCGAGCAGGATCCACGCCCAGCTCATCGGCATGTGCGGCTGCCCATTGGAGCGCCGCCATGCAGTCCTGCAAACCGGCCGGAAACCTGTTTTCTGGCGCCAGACGGTATCCGACGGACATGACCATGGCCGCGGTTCCGTCGCACAGGAATCGACAGGTCGCATCGTGAGTGTCGATGCTGCCCAGCACAAAACCGCCGCCATGAAAGTAGATCAACAAGGGAAATGGGCCTTCGCCCGGCGGGGCGTAGAGACGCATGGGGATTTCACGCCCCTCCACTGTGATCACGCGGTCTACTGAAGCGACAGCAGGGGCAGTGATCCGGAAGGCGGAGACCTGCGCAGCCAACGCGAGGCGCGCGTCCGCCGGCGGCAGGCTGCTCCAGGCAGGGAGATCCCGCGCCCGATCGAGCCCTGAGCGAATGCGTGGATTGAGTGGCAAGTTTGTCTCCTTCATTGAAATTAGCGGAAGAAGTGCGGCACGGCCCGGTGTGGGCCACCGACCGACGCAGGCGTTTGTGTGCCTGGGCAGATGTTGCAAACCCTGGATCGAAACTTTCTAGTCGATCAGGTAATCGGCAAGCTCTGGCCCCTGCATGTCCTCCGCAAATTTTTCCCAGCTCCACGGCCATGCAATTGGACTGCCCTGCTTGTCCAAATACCAACTGCTGCAGCCGCTGGCCCAGGCGGTTTTCGGCATCTCGCTCTTGACCGCATTTATGAAATCGCGCGTAGCATCGCGCGTCGGCTCTACGGTGTGCGCGCCCCCTCTCACCATGTGGGAAATCAGCTGCACCAAATAGTTTATCTGAGCCTCGGATACGGAAATCGTAGAGAAATTGCCAACGGGGCTGTAAGGGCCACCGCCCAAGAGAAATAGGTTTGGAAATCCAGGTACTGCCATACCCCGATAGCATTCCGGCGATTCCCTGAATACCTGGTCGAGCTCCACCCCGTCCCGGCCTTGGATGACGATCGGGGATGTATACGCGTGCGAATTAAAGCCGGTTGCCATGACGACGACATCGAGCTCGTGCAGCCGGCCATCTGTCGTCCGCACGCCGCCGCGCTCCATCGCGGTAATCCCTTCTGTCACCAGCTCCACGTTCGGCCTTTGGATGTCCTGGTAAAACTGGCTGCTGACAATCAGTCGTTTACATCCTAATTTGTATCCCGGCGTCAGCTTCGCTCGTAGTTCTGGGTCTTTTACGGTTTCCAGATACTTGCGGCATGCAGCATCCATGAGGTCCGACTGGGCCTTATCCCCGATAACGGCCTGTCCAATCGTCGATGTGAACTGCCGATGAAATTTTTGGTACATCTGCTCCATCAGCTCCGGCGACCGGCGAAATTTCTCTCTGTCGTCTTCCGAGTAAGCCGCATTCGGCATTGGGAAAATCCATTGCGGGGTGCGCTGAAACATCGAGACATGGGCCGCAATTCCCGCCACTCCGCCGAGAACCTGCACAGCCGTGGATCCGGTGCCGATGATGCCTATGCGCGTGCCTTCCAGGGCAACGCTGTGATCCCATCGAGCGCTGTGAAAGCAATTGCCTGCGAATTCCTCGCGGCCCTTGATGTCCGGATAGTTTGGGTGGTGCAGGTAACCGGTTGCCGCCAGCACAACGTCGAACGTTTCTTTGATGCCATTTTTCGTTTCCAGCATCCACTGTGGAGACTGGTAGCTCAAACTCGCAACCTCTTGACCGAACCTGATGCGGTTCTCGATTCCGTACTTTGCTGCGACCCGCTCGAAGTACGCCTGAATTTCCGGTCCCGGAGCTTGAAGATGCGTCCAGTCTGGATTGGGCTCGAAAGAATAGCGGTAAAGGTGCGAAGGTATGTCGCAGGCCAGGCCAGGGTACGTATTGTCCCGCCAGGTTCCACCCAGGCGATCGGCTTTTTCGAAGATACTAACATCCTCGACCCCCTCCTGAAGCAGTCGTATGGCCGCCAGCACGCCGGTCATGCCGGCCCCTATCACTGCAACTCGCGGAGCCCATTTACCGCCCGCCAGTGGCGGTGTTCCCTCCCTCGAACCCATGCGCTTTTTTCCTTATAGTTTTCGTCTCTCGGCAGTGCGCCTCTAACGCACGCTAGCGGCAGCGGCAGAAATCGAATTGGTCCTCGATCCGATTCTAATGAGCATTAGATACAATACAACCCAAAATGGCACCCTTCTGGAGGGTCGACCACATAGTGGGTAATATCAATAACATGTGCCCAGCTGTTTTTGAGGCAGCGGGCGGAACGACACATGTGGTCCGAATCGCTTGGTATGCGAGACCCGATCTGCTTTTGCCCAGCGATTTGCCCGATGCCATGACCAGCAGATGGTTTGAGCGTCGCAAGCTGACCGGTGTTGCGAACGTAGAAACAATCGCGCGGTCGAAACCGGCAGGAAGCAATCGGGTAACATCTGCCAGGGCCCCGCCGCTCCATGCGATATTCAGAATTGTGTTCATCGGCAGGCTGGCAGGTCTTGCACTGCCGCCCCCCCCGCTTCGGGCCGCCGATGGCAACGGTGCGATCAAATCCCACTCAGCATCGCGCAAATTCCTTGATAGCCAGCGCCCGCCCGCCTAATGCTCGCGGCGAGCGATATCAGTCTACGGCATGAGATTCCTCCATCGTCTCGACAAGGAGGCCGAATCACAACCTACTGATATCGCTGAACAACTTTTCGCCCGGGCTCTCAGAATGGCTGCCGGTCGTTTGAACGGCTTTTCCGGTTTAATGAAGCTCCGGGTGGGCGTGATTGCTCACATATCCTGCACTACTCCGCGGAATCGAAATGAATTTGGATAACGAGTTTTCCGGAAAGACGGCTTTGGTCACCGGGGCAGCTTCGGGTATCGGCGCGGCGCTGGCGATCCGGCTTGCGCGCGGCGGGGCGGCGGTTGCCGTGGCCGATATCGACGCGGCAGCCGCGGAGCGGACGGCGCAGTCCGCACGCGAACAAGGCGGTGACGTTTTCTCCGTTCACATGGATGTCACGAATCCCGAGTCGATCGAGGCCGCAGTCAATGATGTCTTGCGGCGGCGGGGTGCGTTGCATCTGGCGGTGAACAATGCCGGGGTGGTCGGTCCGGTACTGCGCACCGCAGACTATGGTGCTGAAGATTGGGATCGCGTACTTCAAGTCAATTTGAACGGCGTCTTCTATTCGATGAAATACGAGATTCCGGCGCTACTGGCCGCTGGAGGTGGTGCGATTGTGAATGTCGCGTCGGTGATGGGAGTAATAGCGGTATCGCACAGTGCTGCTTACGTAGCAGCAAAGCATGGGGTGATCGGTTTAACCAAGGCCGCGGCGCTTGATTATGCAGGTGACCGCATCCGGATCAACGCCGTTGCGCCTGGCTTCGTCGAGACTCCCATGCTGGACGCCGCGGATGCCCATGTTCGGAAGCATTGGACGTCATTGCATCCGCTGGGACGTCTGGGCAAGCCGGACGAAGTGGGGGATCTGATCGCCTATCTGCTTTCCGACCGTGCCTCGTTCATCACCGGCAGTGTGCAACTGGTAGACGGTGGGTATACGTCGCGGTGACCATTACTCCGCTGCAACCGAGCGAGATCCGGTTTACGGCGATTGCTCATATTGAGGTGGGTATCTGTCAAGAGTCGTCATGGCGCCTTAATGTGTCTCCTTGAACATCCGGATAGCTGGTTCCAGGATCATAGTGCACGGGAGAGGCGGATATGACTGAAAGCGAGCGGCTGTTAGCGATCGAGGAAATCCGGCAACTCAAGGCCAAGTACTGGCGTGGCGTCGACTGCGTCGACGGCGATCTCGTCCGTTCCATCCTCGCTGAAGATTGCGTGCTCGACTATGTCGGCTGCTGGACCGACCCGGTTACCGGCACCGACCATATGCCCAAGATGAACGTGGTTTGGCGCGGGCGCGATTCCTGGCCGTCCCGCCATGATGGCTCGCCGTTCGCCAGTGTCCACAAGGGGCACCAAAGCGAGATCGAGCTCATCGACGAGACCTCAGCCCGGGGCATGTGGTACTTCACGGACCGCTTCTTCATTCCGGCTGACTCGCCGTTCCCGCAGCTGGTCGGCTATGGCCAGTATCACGATACCTACGAGAAACGCGACGGCAGATGGCTGCTCAAAACGACGCGGATCACGCGATTCAGGATTGAAGCCCGCTAACGGCAAGCGCCTTGGGATTCGCGTTGATAATGACCGCACGCGCTGAAGTGGGGCCGATACCGGCAGGAGTAGACCGGCCTAAACGGCGAAATATGGCAGCACCTTGTTTGCGAAGGTCTCTGCATATTTCGCAAACATATCGGGCGGGCACCCGGCCGGCAGCATCATCATGAAATGCTCGAGCGGCATCTGCTCCCGCATGGCCTTGAATTTGGCTACGGCCTCTTGCGGGGTAAGGATTTCCATAATTCCGCTCGTCTTGAATTCGTCGAGCGACATGGGCCTGACAGTTGGATGGTCCATACCCAGACTCCCGTCTTCGAGAGCCCAGGCGCCATAGCTGTTGTTGACGTAATGATAATAGGGGGCGAGCTCCTCCATCGCCTGTGCGGGGTCTTCCGCGACCAGGAAGAACAGCCCCGGCATTCTGACCGAGGCGGCCAACGGGTCCTTGCCGGCGAGCCTGACCTTTTCGAGATACCGGCCGCATTCTTCGGCAGTGCCCAGATAGCCGTCGCCCTCGCGCGCGGCGCGCTCCAGTGCCTTATCGGAGAAGCCTCCCAGATATAATGGGATTTGCCCGCGCGGGGAACAGGGCGTGATGCGTGCCCGATCGATCGTGAAATGGTCGCCGGCGAAACTCACCTCCTCGCCAGCCCAAAGCGGGCGAACGATCTGCAGAAATTCGTCGAAACGCGCTCCGCGTCGCCGGAAATCCACGCCAAAGCCGTCATATTCCCTTTTCCGGTAACCAATGCCGAGCGCCATCTCCAGCCGCCCTCCGGAAAGGATGTCGAGCACAGCGCATTCCTCAGCGAACCTGACTGGATGGTAGAGCGGCGCCAGCGCAATCCCGGTCCCCAGCTTCATCGACTTGGTGCGCGCCGCGATCGCGCTCATGATGAGCATCGGCGCGGGCTGGTAACCGTCCGGCGCGGCATGATGTTCCGGAATCCAGGCACCGGCGAAGCCGATCGATTCGGTCCACGCGATGAGGTCCAATGTTTTCGCATACATCTCATCGAGGGACGTATCGTCACCGGGAAACCGACGGAAATCGTACAGAAAGCCAAAGGTCAGGCGTTTCGTTTCTGCTCGAGCAGTGTGCGGCGCAGTCCAAGCCCCTGTCATACCCTCTCCCCTTCAATGCCCTGGCGACATCATGTGCATTGCGACCGTAACCCCGAACGCCGCGACAGGCCATGAACGAGGTCAGCGCTAACCCCGCGACAACGAAAAGGATGCCCAAGCGCCGCGCTGCTTCGTCCGGTGCATTGACGCGCTGGCAGACATTTGTCCGCCTCTCGCGACGTCGACCAAAACAGTGATGCAGACGTCCTCCCGCAGGAGGTGGGACGCGATTCGGGGGATAAAATGAGCCTGTCGCCTCCCGCCGCGATGACCGAAGCCGAATGGAGCCGGCAGCGCCGTATATTGCACAGGTGTGAAGCCGGGGTTTTGCGATACGCCGCCAGGTCTACCGATCGAGAGCATTTGATCGATAAGCTATATCGGTGCAGTGAAGTGGGAGAGGAGATGAACCTGAAGGTCTTCGAGGTGAACGAGCTTGACTGCTTCCCGGAGGGCAAGGCCGTGCTCCCATCGATGGCCCCCTGTCCCGCCGGAACAATTGCTGGCATTGCTTTGATTGCGGCATGCCATCGGTTTCGCAGGTGCAGCCCGGCCTTCGCAGCGAGCAAGTTGAAACGACGGAGGAGGAGGAGGAGGAGGATTGGATGCTTAGCGGAGAGAAGATTCTGATCACAGGCCCTGCGGGCCTGATCGCCAAACATGTGACGAGGAAGCTCGCGCGAGACAATGAGGTCTGGGGAATCGCCCGCTTCGGCAATCCCGATGAGCAGCGGGAAATCGAGGCGCTCGGCGTAACGACCCGCAAATTCGATCTCTACAATTGCGACTTCGGGGACCTGCCGCGGGATTTCACATATGTGATCCACATCGCGATCAGTTACGATGGTGGTAGTTACGATCGCGCCATCCGCACGAATGCCGAAAGCTGCGGCCTCCTTCTGCAGCATTGCCGCAACGCCAAGGCGGCGCTCGTGATGAGTTCACTCAGCGTCTACAAACCCCACCCCGATCCCTGGCATGCATTTCGCGAGGACGATCCGTTGGGCGATATTATGCTGCCGTCGACCGAGAGCTATTCGATTTCGAAGAATTGCCAGGAGGCGGTTGCCCGCTTTTGTGCGCGAGCCTTTAATCTGCCCGTGACGGTCGCCCGGATGGGCGCCGCTTATGGGCCCGGTGGCGGGCTTGCACTCAGCCATCTCGACACTGTGCTCGCAGGCCGCACCCTCGAGCTGCGCTCCGACCCGTTGCCCTATAGCCCCATTCACGGCGATGACATCGCCGACATGATCGAACCATTGCTCGGCGCCGCTAGCGTCCCGGCGACGATCGTCAATTTCTGCGGCGATGAAGCGGTCTCAGCCCAACAGTGGATCGCCTATATGGCCGGCCTGGTCGGGGTCACACCGAAGGTCATGGTCAAGCCCATTCCCGGTGCATCGCTGGGGTCGGTCGGCGACGTGACCAAGCGTCAGAGCATAACGGGTCCGTGCCGGATCGGCTGGCGGGACGGGCTTCGTGCCGTGGTCACGGAAATCCACCCAGATCTGATCGCCACCGCACGGGAATCGCAGGCATGAATGGCGTTCATCCCCGGCTGGCGGTCAGTACGCTCAGCATGTGGAATTGGGAGCTCGGCGAAGCTCTGGACCTGTTGCGCGATCTCGGCGTCGGGTCGATCGGCGTCTTCTATCAGAAAGTGCGCGACGACCCGCCGGGGGCGATGGATGCGATCGCGGCAGCCGGCCTGAACTGTTCCAATGTAACGGCCTACAATGGGGGCGTCAGCGTTCTGGCCCCAGAGGACGAGGATGGGCTGCCCGCGCTGCGCGCGCTGAAACCGTCGCTCGATTTCGCCGCGGCGCTGGGAGGGCGGCCCTGCTATTTCACCACGGGTCCCACGCCCCCCCGAATGCCGACGGACGAAGCTTTCGATTTATTGATTCCAGCCGTCGCCCCTGTCAAAGCTTATGCCGATCAAATAGGCGTGCCGCTGGCCCTTGAGCACAACAATGCATCGATGCGCGATGCCGGCTTCGTCAACACTCTGCACGACTGCGTCGAATTTTCCCAAGCTACGGGTATCGGCATATGCGTCGAACTGCAGAATTGCTGGATCGAGCGCCACCTGCCTCGGTTGTTTCGCGAGCATGTAGGCCGCTTCACCGTCGTCCAGGTCAGCGATTATCTCGTGGGGGAAACAGCCCGGCTGAACCGTCGGGTGCTGGGGGACGGCTCAATGCCGCTCGAATGGCTTCTCGGATTGCTGCTCGACGCAGGATATGAGGGGATGTTCGAGATCGAGACACTCGGCCCGGCGATCGAGGCCGAAGGCTATGCGAGCGTGGCTCGCCGCAACGTCGAGTGGCTGAACGAACGCCTCGTCAGATGGGGCGTCTAATCGCTCAGCGGTACTTCAAGCGACAAACCACCACGATTTTTCTTGAGCAGGAAGGCCAGTTCATGACGAGCATCCCCATTCGCACAGGCGCTCCCATCCCCCCCGGATCATTACCGAGTTGGGAGGATCAGATCAGGAACCTGCTTCCGGTCGGCGAAGCGCTGCTCGCGAATTGGGGACGGCCCAACCCGACGGAAGAGGAGAAGCAGGACCAATGGGTGCTCGGCCTGGCGATGCTGGCGAACGGCTATCTGGGGCATGTGTTCATGGATCCCAAACGCCCGATGATCACGCCTCTCTGGAACATCGCCTTCAATCAGGGCGGGCCGAACCCGGATTATATCTACGGCTTCGTTGAGGTCGAGCCCGACGGTGTCTATCGTATCTCCGGCTTCCGCGGCACCAATCGTTTCACCGAGTTTTCGCAAATGCCCTGGCGCATCTGGCCCTCGCTCGCCGAGGCCCGCTACGCGAGTCCGATCACCAACGATCTCGATCAATTGACGCTCGGGCAAGATGGCGCATTCAGCGTCATTCTCAGCACCGAACGGCCGGCAGGTCATGACGGGGATTGGTGGAAGCTCGACGCGGACACGCAGTCACTGATCGTCCGCCGCTGCTCGGCAGACTGGCGCAACGAAGTGGACTCGCGGATCGCGATTGAGCGGCTCGATCCTGTCGAGACGGCGACCTGGGCAGACGTATCGCGCCGCTGGGCGGAACTGCCCGGTTGGATAACCGGCATGGTCGCCTTCATGACGGATCTGGTAAAATGGTATAAGGAGCACCATGCCACGAACGGGCTGGAGCTTTCGAAGAAAGTCACTGAGCTTGGTGGCCTGCCAAATCAGTTCTACTATGACGGCATCTACCAGATAGACGACGACGAAGCTTTGATCGTCGAAGTCCCGCTACCCTCCAAATGCCATTATTGGCAAATCCTTGTCGCGGACGATCGCTTCTGCACAATCGACTGGGTCAACCGGCAGTCAAGCCTGAATGATCGGCAGGCGCTGATCGGCACCGACCGCGTCCTTCGGGTCGTCGTCTCGAAGCAGGACCCCGGCGTGCCGAATTGGCTGGACAAGGAAGACAATGCATGGGGCATCCTGCAGATGCGCTTCAACCGTGCGAATGAAGCACCGCCGGCCACCTGCCACAGGGTCAAGCTCGCCGATGTGCGCGCACATCTGCCATCCGACACGCCCGTCGTGACGCCGGAAGAGCGACGCCGACAGCTGGCGCTTCGTCGGGAGGCGGCGCAACTGCGCACCTTCTGGTAGCATCGGCCGCCGCCTTGCCGTCGCGAGGAGAGGCGAAGTGGTCATCGTCACGACCAATGCCCTGAAAGGCGCGGCGGCGGGCGCTAGGCTACTGTCCCGGGCGGCTCAATCGGTGCGGACACCGAAGCGCTGGATGTAGAAGTCATAGTCAGCACGGATCGCAGCGGGCGAAAGGCCAAATTCCTCCGCGGTATAGGCATGTTCCCCATGCGCTCCGCTGCGGTGCTTCTTGAGCCAAAGGTCGACAGCCTCGTGCATGGACGGTTTCAGGCTTATCCCAAGGAAATCATAGATCCTGCCGAGCGTTCCATGCGGATCGGCGATGAGATCCTTATGGTGGATGTCGATGAACCGTTCCTCGCCAATGCGATCACGGCTGGCGAGCGCACGTTCGAGACCCCGACGCAAATGGCTGGATATATAGGGTCCAACCTTCTTCGGATCGTGGCGAGCGCTGGTCTCCGGCCCCCACGTGCCGCGCATGACGAGGCTGGTGTAGCTGGGAACGACCTTGGCCGGATCCCGGTGAGTCATGATGAAGCGTGCCCCGGGATAGGCGGCCAGCAACGCATCCAGATGAAATTTATGGTGCGGCGCCTTGAACAGCCAGAAATTCGATCCTCCGCCGGATTGCAGTAGCTGGACGGCCCGCCGGTGGTAGGCGAAGGTCGCGCGGTGATCGGCTTCGCGCCACCAATCGAAATATCCGAAAACCGGCATGGTCATCTGCTGAGCGCCGAACTCGAGGCCCAGTATTTCGGTGTCTTCGACCGAGGCGTCGACCTCATAGATGTGCTGGGCGGCATGCTCGGGTTGCTCGCGGTAGATGCGGTCGATTTCGGCCTGATGCGCGAGGCGGCGCGGATCGCGCTGTTCCTCACCGGGAACGGGCGGCGGAACCGGGTCCGATTGCTCCCACTGTCGCAACGATCGGAACTGCGGATCGAGCGACAAGATATTGCCCAACGCGGTGGAACCCGTGCGAGGCAGGCCGGTCACGCAGGCGGGACCAGCTATCCGCCTATCGCCGATCTCGGGGTGTAAACGGAAATATTCCTCGATCTTCAACCGATTGGTCAGCCGTCGCCGAATGACGCGCAAGGCGCCTTCTCGGTCGACGACGGACATCCGGGCATCGCGGCTCAGACTGGCCAGCAATTCATCGAGGCCCTCGCGATAGTTGCCCGCTCCGAAATCGGCCAGGCCGGTGGCGTTCCGCACCTCCTCGATGAGCTCCTCAGCCGAAGGATATTCACGAACTCCGCTATCCCGTGCCGCATCCATGCCAAAACCTCTCCTGCTTCTCGGCCCGCACTCTTCCTGAAACAATCGCAAGAGCCAAGGGCGAAGCCGCCTGACCGATGCTCCAATCCATCGGCTTCGCGCTGCGTCCAGCGTTCCGCTTCTGGTCGCCAGGCCAGCCGAAGGGGGAGCGCCCCCCGTCGATGACCGCAGGACGGCGCGTCGGCATCGGTCGGAGCAATCGAAACCCTTCTTGCCGGACGCGATCCGGCCCATGGGAATCTTGCGCGCTTCGCGCTTGACGGAACGATCAGGCGGGGCGAGCCAGCCACTCGACGGTAAGCTTGCGGACGGTCGGCCACACCTTCTTGCCGCCCTCCATCAACGCCAGCCAGGCTGAACTCAGCGCCTTGAAGCCGATCATGCCGCTGAGCCCGCCGAGGTTATGGCCATAGGGGCGCGGATCGGCACCGGCATCGATCTCGGCTATCGCCTTTTCGAGCGACGAACGCAGCCGATCAATCAGGTCATCGACCTGCGCTTCGTTCATGAAAGCCGCCAACTGGGTATCGCCCTCACCGGGCGCCTCGATCGGCAGGAACCGCCCGATCGTGCGAAATAGGTCCGCGGCGGTGAAGGGTTTGGGCAGCCACCCGTCGAAATCACGTTCAAGGAAAAAGCGTTCGCCGCCGGGGGGATGATGCGCGCTGAACGCGATAATCGGTACGCGACGGGTCCAGTCGGCGGTCTGGCGTATCCGCGCAACACCGCGCAGCCCGGTAATGCCGGCCATTTCGATGTCCATCAGGATCAACGAGAAGCGTTGCTCGCGAACTGTCTGGAAAGCGGCGGGCGCGTCAGGCGCGGTGTGCACCTTGATCCCCGCACCGACAGCGATCGCTTGGACGATTTCTCCGAAAGCGGGTTCATCATCGACCACCAGGATCGGTGTTTCAAGCATGCCTCTCCCCGACCGCAATTCCCCCGAACGCAATCCCAACCTCTTAGCAGGAATGGCAGAGGCCGAATGTTCGGGACAAATGCGTACAACCGCAGATCTCACGTCGCGATGGCGTCGATCGCCATTTGGACCAGGGCCTGTGGTCTGCGCCCGTCGAAAATAGCGCGGAGCGACACAGGTCCGGAACAGTTACCGACCGGGTGTGTTTGGAGGGTGACGGCCACCCGTTGTGAGGGGCCCATCGTTGACCCTTTCCGATGGGCCCCGATCATTCTGGCGATCTTCAAGCACGATTCGTCGCTAAGGCGGCGACGGTTCATCTATGTGATTGGGACCGACAGCGTATTTACGCTATGAGAAAGTTATCGTCGGCTTGGAATTGAGGCGCCGACGGCAGAACGTGCATCGTAGCGCGCTCGCCTCAAGCGGAGGCGCGTATGAGAGCCACCAGACCAGCGATCAGGCAATTCACTCTCGGCGATCTGCTCGCGCCCGGTCAGGCCGCATTCACGGCGATGATGGATGATCAGTCCGCCATCGTCCGGCTCGATAACGCTGCGCTGTTCAAGCTCGCCGCCAACATCTCCGAGGACGAACTGCCGGTCCTGCTGAACGACAAGCGCGACGTGATCGCGCTGGCGGCACAGCGCCTGATCGAGGACGGTTTCTGGACCGAAACCGAACAGGGACCGGAGATACTCGTCACCGCTATCGACCTTTGATGCCCGCTGCCCCCCGGCTTCACCTTCGCGCACCTTCGATATAGCGTCGGTTCACGGCGGCTGCAGGCCAGCGGCTTTCCATTCAATCGGCCGAGTTCGCCTCCCCTCTCAGGCTCGCGCCATGATGCCAGGCCCGCTCGAACAGGTCGAACATGGCGAGGGCATCCGTCACCGCGAGACCTCCGCTGGCATGATCCTCGGGCATTTTCTGCAAGGTTGCTGACAAGCGTTTCCACGGCTCGATTTTCGCGGATTCGGTGAGGTAGGCGTTGGCCCGCCGTGCCAAATCCGGCGATCGTTCCGCCAAAAGGCGGCTTAGCAGGATCGAGCCAAGTCGGGACCCTTCCAACACATAGCGATGGCCGAGCGACATCGGCTCGGGAAGGTCGCCAGCGACGGGACCGGGCACGACGCTGCCCAGCCGGGCCAGATCCTCACGCAGCGCGTCCGAGCGAGCCAGCGATGACGAATCGAGGATCGGCCGTAATGTTTCCCAGGCGATCGCCTGTCTCGCCAAAAAGCCGATATATCCGTCGCGGGTGGCAAAATCATCCGATCCGAACAGCGCATCGACCTGCGCATGCGCCTGAGCGGTCTCCCGGCGCAGCCTGTCGCGCAAAGAGGGTGGATCGGTGATCGTCATATCAAAGCCGTATCTTCATCGTTAGCAGCCTTTGCAACGATCCTTGGCAACGAAATGTTCAAATAGGCGTTAGGAGGCGGAATGTTACGGGGTTGCAATTACATTCTTTGGCACAGCCTTCCATGAGGGCGAACTCGATCTTTCGGCGCGGATCGAATTGCTGGCGGGTCGACCGGGCGGATCGGCTGGCCGTGATCGTGGATGCGGCAGATTATTTCCGCATGGCGCGCGACGCGATGCTGGCAGCTCGCGAGCAAATCATCCTAGTGGGCTGGGACGTCGACCCGCGCATTCTCCTCGATCCCGAAGACAGCAGTGGCGCGACACCCAACTGCCTTGCCGATTTCATTCCATGGCTGGCGCGCACACGGCCGGAACTGCGCATCAACCTGCTGATCTGGAACATGGGTCTGTTCAAGATGCTGACGCGCGGTCTGTCACTCTTCACGCTGTTGCGGTGGAAGATGACGCGTCGCGTGCTGATCCGTTTCGATAGCAGCCATCCGCTCGGCGCTACTCATCACCAGAAGATATTGGTCATCGATGACAGTGTCGCCTTTTGCGGTGGAATCGACATGACCAGCGACCGCTGGGACACGAGCGAGCATCGCGACGGCGATCCTCGCCGCCGCCTGCCCGGAGGCACGATCTCTCCGCCGTGGCATGACACCGCAGCCGTGCTGGGCGGCGATGCGGCGGTCAGCCTCGGTGAACTCGCGCGCGAGCGCTGGCGGCGGGCAACACGTCGCCAGCTGGCGACGCCCCGCGGTAACGATTCTCGATGGCCAGAGAAGTGGCCCGGTCCTTTCCGCGATCGGGCCGTGGCGATCGCCCGCACCGTCCCCAAACAGCCGGGCATCAATGAAGTCCGCGAAATCGAGCAGCTTTATATCGATATGATCGAACGCGCCGAACGCTTCATCTATGCCGACAATCAATATTTCGCGTCGCGTCGCATCGCCGAGGCAATGGCAAAACGGCTGGCCGAGAAGAACGGGCCCGAGATCGCCATCATCAATCCCATCAGCGCCGACGGCTGGCTCCAGGAAGCCGCGATGGGCAGTGCGCGCCTGGCCTTGTTCTGCGCGCTCGAAGAGCTCGACACGCGCGGCCGCTTCGAAATCTACACGCCGGTCACCGAACGCGGCCAGGCAATTTACGTCCACTCGAAGCTGATGATCGTCGATGACCGGATACTTCGGGTGGGCTCCTCCAACATGAACAACCGCTCGATGGGTCTCGACAGCGAGTGCGACGTGGCTATCGAGGCAGAAGACGGCGCCGAATTTGATCCGGAAATCCGCAGTTTGCGCGAGACGTTGCTGGCAGAGCATCTGGGCACCACCCCCGAAGCTGTCCGTGAGGCGATGCAGCGCACCGGATCGCTGGTCGGCACCATCGAATGCCTGCGCGGCGAAGGAAAGACCCTGGTCCCGCTTGATCCGGGCCACTGGAACGACGCCGCGCTCGCAATCGGCGCGAGCGAGTTGCTCGACCCCGAATCGGTGGATGAACGCTTCGAGCCGCTGTCCAGCCGCGGCCTGTTTCGGGGCTTTCTTCGACGCGGCACCGGCCAGCTCGTCAATAATTTCCGCGACCGACTACATAGGCGGCGGGAGCGCAATCGCGGCCGCTGGCGGCGTAAATGGCGTAGCTTCCGCGATCGGATCCGCGAAGCCGTCGAAGACTGACGGCCGGCCGGCCGCTCACGAGCAGGCCATCACGCCAATCTATGCGGTCAGCCCACCCCCACTTCGAGGAAGCTGGGGATCGGGCCATTCCAGCCCTCGTCCGGCCCCTCGTCGAACCGCTGGTCCCGGCGCGGCCGATCACCGCGGCGCGTCGCGGGCGGCGGGGTCGGGCGCCGTTCGCGCGGGCGCTCCTGTCGGTCCGGTTGCTCCGTTTCATGACGGGCTCCGCGCCCGCGCTTCTCGCGCGGGGGCTGTTCCTTCCGGGCCCCCTCCTCGTCCCGCTCGCGCGGCTGCTCATCCCGGCTTGTCCGTGCGATCTTGTGACCGGTCAGCTTCTCGATCGCCTCGACGGCATCGGCATCGTCAGGCGTGGCGAGCGTGAACGCCTTGCCGGTCGCGCCCCCGCGTCCCGTGCGGCCGATGCGATGGACATAATCGTCGGGGTGCCATGGGACGTCAAAATTGAAGACGTGACTCACGCCCTTGACGTCGAGACCACGTGCAGCAACGTCCGACGCGACAAGAATGTTGATCTCGCCGGCCTTAAAGCGATCGAGCTCGCGCAGGCGGTCCGCCTGCTCCATGTCGCCATGAATCTGCCCGGCCTCGAACCCATGCCGCGATAGGCTCTGCGCCAGTTCGCGCACCATCGTCTTGCGGTTGCAGAATATGATCGCAGTGCGCATGTCGTCGGCCCCCAGGAGGCCCCGCAATGTTTCGCGCTTGTTGCGGCTGCTCGTTTCCACCAGAGCCTGCTCGATCGCGAGGTTGGCACTGGCCGGACGCGAGACTTCGATCTGCTTCGGATTGGAGAGAAACCGATCCGCCAGTTTTTTGATCGGCGCCGGCATCGTCGCCGAAAACAGCAACGTCTGACGCTGCTGAGGGAGCTTGGTGCAGATTTCTTCGATATCGGGTATGAACCCCATGTCGAGCATCCGGTCCGCCTCATCGATCACGAGCAGGTTGCATCCGGTCAGCAAGATCTTGCCGCGCTGGAACAGGTCCATCAGCCGCCCCGGCGTCGCGATCAGCACGTCGACGCCTTTTTCCAGTGCGGCGACCTGGTCTCCCATGTTCACACCGCCGATAAGGAGTGCCATGGTAAGCTTATGATATTTACCGTATTTCTCGAAATTTTCGGCAACTTGGGCCGCCAGCTCCCTTGTAGGCTCGAGGATCAATGACCGCGGCATCCGGGCGCGGCTGCGGCCATGTGCAAGAATATCGATCATCGGCAGCACAAAGCTGGCGGTCTTGCCGGTGCCCGTTTGGGCAATGCCGATCAGGTCCTTCATCATGAGCACCGGCGGGATTGCCTGCGCCTGGATCGGAGTAGGCTCGTTATAGCCTGACTCTTCAACCGCGCGGAGAAGTTCGTCTGACAGGCCGAGATCGGCAAAGGACATAAATTGATCTATCCGGAAAGGACGAGCGCAAGCCGCCGTCGAGCGCAACGCGCTTGAGCGCGCGACCGCCATTTGTCAAGCTAACCGGGTATTCGGTGGTGAGCTGTTTCGGCTTCCGGGTCATGGAAGCGGATATCAGCCCCTCTCCCAATCGGCCGAAGGCGGCGCTAGAATGGTGCCAGCGGACGGGAGCGACCGCATGCTACTCTGCCGGTAGAAGCCGCCGGAAGCGCTCGATCTCGCATTGTCCGCCCGCGCGTGTCCGGATCATGTCGCGATCGGCGCATATCATGCCATCCTCAGTGGGCAAAATATAAAAGCCCGAATAATAATCAAGCGCGGGGCAACGCGAGGAAAAGCGCGCCCGCAGGCGCTGGCCACCGCGTAATACCAGGTCGATCGCATCATCCGCAACCACGGCTGCGCCGGCAATTCCGGCCATGGCTACGCATTTCGGACCTTTCTTTTCCTTCCATTTGAGCGGCTTCGGCGGAGTGCGGCGCGGCACGCGCAGGATCAGGCTCTGCTCGACGATGACTTGGGCAAAGCGAAGCGGCGCGGCGTGGCCCGCCGGAACCGGCCATGCACAGGCGGCAAACATCGCCAGCACGGCGCCGGCGAGCAGCATCGAAGGCGAACGGCCTACCATCACGATCGCGGCTCTATCCCTTTCCCCGCCCTGCTGCGCCGGCAACCTAAGCTATTCATCCCTGGGCGCAATTGCTTGAACCATGGATTAACTGGCAAATCGTCCGGGGCCTGCCTTATGTTCCGCCCATGACCGCCCTCAATCCACCCGATCCCGCGTTGCTCGAGCGCCTTGCGGAAATCCTTGGCACAAAGGGATTTCTCCGCGACCGGCCCGCGATCGAGCCCTGGCTCACCGACTGGCGGGGCCGCTATCATGGCGACAGCGCCGCGCTGCTCGCCCCTGCTACCGTTGAGGAGGTTTCGGCGATCATCCGGCTCGCGGCCGAGGCGCGCGTGGGCATCGTCCCACAGGGCGGCAATACGGGCACCGTCGGGGGTGCCACGCCCCCTCCCGACGGCTCGGCACTGCTGCTTTCGCTGCGCCGGATGAATCGGATCCGGTCGCTGTCGGCTGAAGACAATGCGGTCGTCGCCGAGGCTGGCGTGATCCTCGCTGATCTCCATGCCGCCGCGCATGGCATCGACCGACGTTTCCCCCTGTCGCTCGGCGCCAAGGGCTCGGCGACGGTCGGCGGCCTTGTGTCGACGAACGCCGGCGGCACGCAGGTCTTGCGCTTCGGCGCGATCCGATCGCTCATGCTCGGGATCGAGGCCATCCTACCCGATGGGTCGTTGTTCGCCGGGTTGGCGACGCTCCGCAAGGACAATCGCGGCTACGACCTTCGCCAGTTGCTGACCGGCGCCGAGGGTACGCTTGGCGTCGTCACCGCCGCCTCGCTCCGGCTGGTTCCGGCGATCGCGAGACGAGCGGTCGCCTGGGTAGGCCTGGCCGATCCCCATGATGCGCTTGCATTATTGCGCCGGCTAGAGGACGGCATGGGCGATGCCGTCGAAAGCTTCGAGCTCGTCCCGGACGCTGCACTGACCCTCGTCCTCGGCGCGATTCCGACAGCGCGCACGCCGCTAGGCGGACGACATCCATGGCACGTCCTGGTCGAAGTCGTCGGAACGCCATCCGGAATCGACCCGGCAGCGGGCATCGAGCATGTCCTTGCCTCCGCCAGCGCCGACGGGCTCGTCCGCGACGCTGTGATCGCCCAGAGCGAAGCCCAGGCGGAGGCTTTTTGGCTCCTCAGGGACTCGATCTCCGAAGCCGAGCGACTGGACGGGCCTTCGCTTAAACACGACATTTCGGTGCCGGTCGCCGAGATGCCGGTTTTTCTCGAGCGCGAGCGTATTCGCATCGAAGGTCGCTTTCCCGGCGCCCGGGTGCTGGCCTTCGGCCATCTCGGCGACGGCAACATCCATTTTAACCTTCTGCCGCCGGCCGGCGTTTCGCGCCACGACTGGATCGACGGTCATGGCGCCGAGGCGACCGCACTTGTTCACGATCTCGTGGCCGCGGTCGGCGGTTCGCTGTCCGCTGAACATGGCATCGGCCAGGCAAAGCTCGACGAGTTCGTCCGGCTTACCGACCCGGTGCGGCTGGGAGCATTGCGGGCGATCAAGCATGCCCTCGACCCGCTCGGCATCATGAACCCGGGAAAGTTGGTTCCGCTTGCGTCCGACGATCAGGGCCAATAGACGGCGGCGGCGGTCCGGGCGCCGGCAAGGCCCCAAACAGGTCAGACAGGATTTTAGGAGTAAGCTATGGCGAGCGCCCCGTCGAACGCACTGCCTCTTTTCTATAACGAGCTTCAGCCGCTCTCCAGCCAGGCCCATGGCAGCTGGAAAGTGCGTATGCTTGAAAATGCGCCCTTCTTCGCCAAGGCCCATGCAGTGCCCTTGACGATCGAGGAGTTCGTGATCGCTCAGCGCTTCTATCCGATCGTCTTTTCGGTCGGCGAAAACCCTGTACCGCTCGCCTTGTTCGGCCTCAACGAAGGCGTCAACGTCTTCACCGACGAGAATGGCCAGCCGACCGGCAACATCTATGTCCCCGCCTATGTGCGTCGCTACCCGTTCATGCTGGCCAAGCTGCGCCCCGACGTCGATGAGCTGTCGCTTTGCTTCGATGGTACCGCCGGCGTCCTCGGCGATTTTGACGATGGGGAGCCGCTCTTCGTCGATGGGGAGCCGACCGAGAGCGTCAAGAACACACTCTCCTTCTGCGAGCAGTTCGAACAGGCAGGAATGCGGACCGGCATGTTCGTGCAGGAGCTCATCCACAACAAATTGCTGATCGATGGCGAAGTGACGATCGAGGCAAGCGGCTCGGATCAGCCTTTCGTCTATCGCGGCTTCCAGATCGTCTCCGAGGAGCGGCTGAAGGATTTGCGTGGCGATGTGCTCCGCAAGATGGTCCAAAGCGGATTATTGCCCTTGATCCATGCCCATCTTTTCTCGCTGCCGCTGGTCCGCGATATTTTCGCGATGCAGATGGAACAGGGAAAAGCGCCGGCTCAGCCACAGGCCGTTCCCGCCGCCTAGGCAGCGACTACGTGGAAATAGGGATTTTCCCCTAGCGGGGAGAGGGCGCTTGAAAGCGCACCTGTTCCATCCTATCTTCACGATGTGCGGTGGTCACGCCCCCCTTTCGTGGCCCCGTACAGCGCATCCTTCGGGATGCGCTCCTCCCTGAACCTTGGCCACCTCGTGCATCGCACGAGGTGGTTCTTTTATGGGCTCGCCGCGGATATGCGCGAGTGCTGTCGCAGCGCACGGCATCCGGTTCCGCTATTCGGCCCCCCTCGCTACTCGGCGGCCACGGGCCACTGGGAAGCGAGCATCGCCCCGATTTGCCGGGCTATGTCCGCAACTATCTGGCGGCACGCTGCAAAGCCCGGGCCTGGCTGGTCGAGCGTGGCGTCCAGATAGAGCGTTCGGTCGAATTCGATCTGAAGCGCATGAACCCCCGTAGTCGGACGGCCATGCCGTGCGGTGCTGTGGCCGCCAGGATAAGGATGATTGCGCGCCGCGCGCAGTCCCGCTCCCTCGACGACCGCCAGCACCATGTCGATCAATGCCGAGGACGCCGATGCGCCGAACCGATCACCGATCACGATCCGGATGGGCCCGCCATGCTCACGAACTGGCAGCGGTGGCATGGAATGGCAGTCGATCAGCACCGCCGCCCCGAAGACCGCGCGGGCTGCTGCGAGGCGCTCCCCTATCGCGCGATGGTAGGGAACGTGCATGGTCTGATCCGGGTGCCGGGCATCGGCCATCGTCATCCGACTCTTCCACAACTCCCCGCAGGCGGGCAGTCTGCGCGGAAACAGGCCCAGGCCCGATCGTACCTTGCTGCTGATCTGGACGTCTCGAAGGGCCAGCCCTTCCTCGATCATCGAGGGGTCGATTTCCCTCGGATCGCGATTGACGTCGATCGCGGCGCGGGCAAGGCGGGCCACGACAGCCGTGGCGCCCTGAGCGACCGCAAGCTCGACCAGACCGTCAGCCATCCGGTCCTCGAGCGCCCGCAGACGCGCGATCGGAACGCGTGCCTTTTCGACCAGCCCCATCGGATAGCGACGACCGGCATGGGGCACGGCCAGAACAACCGGCGATCGCGGCGCCGCCGGTCCGAGCGTCGAAAAGAGCGGTTCTTCGATCATCAGTCGACTTGCTAGGATCCAGCGACGAACGGCGCAATGATTGGTGACGCCAATGGGCAGCTTTTTGTGCTAGATGCTGGAATTTGTTAAGCGATTGCAGCATAAGAGCGCGAAGGTTCACCGGCATGTTGCCGGACGTCAGAGCATGATCGAAGCAATGATCCGGATACTCCTTGCCGAAGACGACGACTCGATGCGCGGCTATATCGCCCGCGCGCTCGAACGATCGGGCTATGCAGTGACGACGGTGGATCGGGGCACCGCGGCGCTTCCTCTGCTCGAGCAGGATAGCTTCGACCTGCTCCTCACCGACATCGTCATGCCCGAAATGGATGGAATCGAGCTGGCCCAGCGAGCAAGCACCATCGCACCCAATATGCGGGTGATGTTCATCACCGGCTTCGCCGCGGTTACTCTCAAGGCAGGAGCGACTCCTCCTGACGCGAAGGTCCTGTCGAAGCCCTTCCACCTTCGGGATCTCGTTCTGGAGGTCGACCGCGTCTTCCAGGTGGGCAGTGCGTCGGGTCTTTGATCGGCGCTGCTAATCCGGCGTTGCGCCCGGATCAAAATCGTCGATCGTTAGCTAGCGGAGTCGGGGCGCATCAACGTGCCAGGCGAGTCGCGAAATGTCGGCGGATGTCGCCGAGAAGAGCCTCTTCGCATACACAGCCGACGCCGGCCGGATCGGCCGGCAAAAAACAGGCGGACGACCGGGCAAGCAGGGTTGCGCCGCCCCACAGGCTCGGCTAGTGAGCGCCGCGTTGGGCGTGTAGCTCAGTGGTAGAGCACTGTGTTGACATCGCAGGGGTCGCAAGTTCAATCCTTGCCACGCCCACCATTTTCCTCCGGGAAAAACAGCGCCTCCCGAGACGCACCGCGCCGTCACGCCGAGCCGAGGCGAGGCTCCAGGGCCGGCGTCGCTCATCCGGCTCCTTGCCGGTAGCTCTCGCGAAATTCCTTGGCGAAGACCGCCAGCCGTCCTTGCCCGATCGCTTCGCGCAGCCCGGCCATAAGCGTCTGATAAAAGCTCAGATTATGTTCGGTCATCAGCATCGCAGCGAGGATCTCGCCCGCGCGAATCAGATGATGGACATAGGCCCGGCTGAAGTGTCCGCAGACCGGGCAGCGACAGGCTTCGTCGAGCGATCGCCGGTCATCCGCGAACTTGGCGTTGCGCAGGTTGATCGGCCCGACGCTGGTAAAGGCCTGCCCGTTGCGGCCCGATCGGGTCGGCAATACACAATCGAACATGTCGATGCCGCGCTCCACCGCGCCGACGATATCATCGGGCTTGCCTACCCCCATCAGATAACGGGGCTTGACCGGATCGAGCTGGCCGGGCGCGAAATCGAGCGTCGCGAACATCGCGTCCTGCCCCTCGCCCACCGCCAGCCCGCCAACCGCATAGCCGTCGAAGCCGATATCGAGCAGGGCGTCGGCCGACGCCTTGCGCAGCCTTTCGTCGAGTGCACCCTGCTGGATACCGAAGAGCGCCGACCGCCCGGCATGTTCCTCCGCCATGTCGAAGGCCGTGCGCGAGCGCCTTGCCCAGCGCATCGACCGCTCCATCGCCTCGGACTGCTGCTCGCGGGTCGTAGTGGTCGGCACCAACTCGTCGAACGCCATGACGATATCGGAGCCGAGCAGCCGCTGGATCTCGATCGATCGCTCGGGGCTGAGCATATGCGCGGACCCGTCGAGATGGCTCTTGAAGGAGACCCCTTCCTCGGTGCGCCTGGTCAACGCCGAAAGGCTCATCACCTGATATCCGCCGCTGTCGGTCAGGATCGGCCGATCCCAGCGCATGAACTCGTGGAGGCCGCCCAGCCGCGCAACTCGCTCAGCGCCCGGCCGCAGCATCAAATGATAGGTGTTGCCCAGGATGATGTCGGCACCGGTCGCGCGCACATCTGCCGGCCTCATCGCCTTCACCGTCGCAGCCGTGCCGACCGGCATGAAGGCGGGCGTGCGGATCTCGCCGCGCCGCATGGCGATGGTGCCCAGCCGGGCCCTGCCGTCGGTGGCGTGGATGGTGAAGTCGAAGCGCGGCACGGTCATGGCCCCGCGCATAATGTCG
>Ga0207641_10000285_pt1 | contig 63539 bp, 65 predicted proteins | sample KBSSwiS62_FD_184306 | JGI IMG/M metagenome (GOLD analysis project Ga0207641, IMG submission 184306) | Switchgrass rhizosphere microbial communities from Kellogg Biological Station, Michigan, USA - KBS Switchgrass S6-2 (SPAdes) (version 2) | ecosystem: Host-associated > Plants > Roots >...
TTCGTCGCCACGGGCAAGCTTTCTTTGCCTGTCGATCCCAGGAAACTATGCCGCGCGAAGTTCGCCTAATCGGCGCATTGCCGGGGGAAAACCGCTCGGCATCGGCATAGTCCGCCGCGCGGCATAATCGCCATTATGCCGCGCGCGGCATAAGGGGCTATACAACGTCAGAGTCAGCAAAACGCAGTGATAAAACCGCTCTACTGACTGATGCAAAATGAAGGCGGCTTCCTTGAGGCCGCCCTGCGCAACAGTGAATTGAGCTGTTTGCAGAAACATTGATGCACTAGCGAACCACACATCAAAATGCTTCTGCGCCTCAGCCTTGGCCTCTTCCGGCGGCAGATGGCGCGGGTGCGCGAACGGCAGTCCCTCGGCTTCATAAAGCGCAATGCCATCACGGACGAGATCGATGAAGAAGGGCCGCCCCTGCTCAAGCTGTTGGTTAACGTCGGTAAGGCTATGGACGATGAAGCTGACCGGCGCGGAGAGGGCCTGGTTGATGGTGAGGTCACGCGTCAGATGATCGTCGGCGGCTGACCAGTAATCCACGATATCGGTGAGCCGCTCGTCATTGACCACGACGAGAATGTCATAGTCGCTCTTGTAGCCGCCGACCGGATCGTCGACCCAGCCCCCGCGAGCATATGAGCCATAGATAATGACCTTGAGGATACGCCCCTGCTTCTTCCACTTCTGCGTGGCCATGGCGGTGGAAGCGGCAAACTCCTCGAACAGCACCCGCACGACATGCGCCAACTCGCGTTGCTTGGCGTGGGGCAGATGATCTAGATCGCTCTTCATTGCTTCCCTCCTAGCGAGGCATCCGCCCTGCGCCAACCTTGCCCGGCAAGAGACCGGATGAGGCTGGCTGGGTAGAGGGTCTTAGGGTCACAGCCAGCGGCGCCACCAGTGCCGCTTTGGGTCGTGCATGTTGCGCATGAGATTGCCGATGGCGCGGGCGAAATGCTTCTCGACACCGGCAAGGGAGAGGCCCGTTTGTTCTGCAATTTCCGCATAACTCAGATTATCAATGCGGATGGCGAGGAAGATCGCCCGTTGCCGTCGCGGTAGGCGACGCAGCGCGTCATATACGCGATCGACTTCCGCCGCATCACCCTCATGCTCCTGCTGCGGTTGCGCATTCAGCCCGCCTGTCCTTTCGATAGCGCGCCGTGCTCGTTCATTGGGATCCATCACTCTTCACTCCTAAACACCGCAACCGGCGCCGGATGGCGGGTGGGCGGCAGGCGCTTGACCAGAGGCCTGTCGAGGAAGGCGGGGTGCATCCGAAGGGCCGCAATGAAATGGAGGACCCTGAGCGCTAACGAAGGGTTGCGGCCCGCCGCGACAGGCCTACGGGCAAGCGACGCCCACCTGCCAGTTTGAGCCGCAAGGCCAACGCCAGCGCGCGCCAGCGCGATGTCCGCATGCCAGATGTCGCATCGGGCGTCATCGGCCCCTCAGGGCCGAACATATCTCACAGGGATCGTAGCCCCGTAGGGGCAGAGGCGCGCAGCGACTCGCGGGCGCCCAGCGCCCACGATCCCGGCTGCGCGCTAGCGCAGACTGACAAAATCGATCGGCTAGTCAAACTCTATGGGTGGTGATGGGCGGTGTTGGGCGGCCTTTAGCCGCCTTTGGAGGGGCCCCTCTTGCGTCATCTGAAAATCACCACAACCCTCTTCGCGAGGGAGGTTCGTCACAGCCGCAGGGTGCAATGCAGACCATGGAAATCACGGATTGGATAGTGCGACTTTCACCGACATCTCACCACACAGACGAAAGCGGCATTGGCTTGGCGAAATCCCTCATCGGTCATCGCGACTCGGAGCGATTCCGACCGTGACTGCCCTCAGCCAAGCCGGAAATCCGCCAGGAATGCGGCGACGCTCTCCTCTTCAGGGTGCACAGATATGCACAGACATGAAAGTTTGCGCACTGCCGTCTCGCCCTCTTGCGTGGCCAGAAATCGGCAACAAAGCTGGGCTCGAAAGGTGATCTCAAAAGACAGGACAGCATTATGACCATGGAACCATCCGATCGATTTCTGCGCCTCAGGGCGGTTCTTGATCGCACCGGCCTTAGCCGGGCGACGCTTTACAGGAAGGTCCAGCAAGGGACCTTCCCTCGGCAGGTCAAACTTGCCGAGCGCTGCGTCGGCTGGCGCGAATCCGCCATCGCCGACTGGCAGCGCAACCCCTTCTTCTACACGGTCGAGCCGGAATGAGCCGCTGGCCAGGCGGCACAGTCCCGAAGAAATACCGCATCCCGCCAAAGGCGGAGTGCGGCAGTGTCGTTATCGAGACCAGATGAGGGCGTAGCCCTGCCCATCCTGCGCCGTGACAAGGCTGGCATAGAGGGGAGCGGGAAGGCTCGGATCATCGATCTTGCAAGAGAGATAATCCCGGTCGGCGGCGGAGACCTTCTGCCAGGCAGCGCCAATCTCCAGCGTGCCCGCAAAGATGCGGAAGTCCGGTGACTTGTCATGCTCCCTGTCGGCAGGAACGATGCTGACCTTGCTGTTGAGGGTGAGTGTCTTGATCGTGCCGGAGAAACTGTCCGAGGTCCGGGTGAAGGTGCCGATGGTAGCCATGTCTGATACTCCTGTGTGTGAGCCCGCGCCCTTCGCGGCCTCATGGCGGTGACACGGGCGATACGGTCGGCGCCGCACCGCGTGAGCGGCCGAAGCGATCAGCGGAGGACCGGCAAGGCACGGCAAATGTGCTTCGCGATGCAAAGCCGGCCAAGCCGGCGGCGGACATTTGCTGAGACAGGCCAGTTGCGGCCAAGCCGGACGAGGCATCAGCCGCTATCGCCCATACCGCCAATGAGAGAGGCCGTGAGGGTGTGGTTCATATCAGGTTGAAGGGCTTGGCATCCGCGAGCTGGAGTGGACCGTGTCAGCAACCAATCAGACATACGCTCGACCAAGCGGGGAGTAATTCCGCCATGACCGGAGTTGACCTATCCGCCGTCCTCATAGGCGCAGGGATCTCAGGGCTGTCATTTCGCGAATCGAACTAAATCTCCGACCGGCCAATTGAGTGAACAAATATGGCTTCACTTTCCCTCGCGAATCACGCAGGACGGTGAGCCAGATTCGTGGGCGAAAATGTGCAATTTGCACCGGATGTGGGTCCGAAAAATCGCGGTGGCCTTGCTGGTGGCCTGAGCAAATGGCCGCAAAAACAATAACATTTTCAATCAGATGGTTATGCTGGGTTTGGGAGTCCTGTAAGCGCACCATTTACTCAAAGGCACATACAGCAGGATTTCTGCGGTGATCCCACGAAAGCGTCTTGCGATCGGAGCCGGATTTGGGTCCTGTTAGGGTGGCTCTGGTTAGGAAATTGGGCCTGACCCACGCTATGCCTTTTCGAGTAGAACAAGCAAAGTCATTAAGTCACTTCCCAAAGAAAGACCCATTGTGGATAGGGTTCTCGATATCGTCGGAACCGATAACGTTGATCTGCATTAAGTGTGCATGGAAACGAAGGCATTGCGGCCGATCGTGGAAGTGACCGCGCGGCTTAGAGAAGCGAGAATAGCGTTGGCGGCGCGTCGGCAGCAATTTGGTGCTGAACGTGACATTCCGACCTCGCGCATGGCCAAGTCGCGTACCGAGCGTTGACGTCATGGGATCTTCTCATCCCTTTGGGAATTCCGAAAAAATGGACGAAGCCGAACTGAGCGCAAAGGTTGACCAGGTACGGCGGCTGGCACGTTCGGTGGGCGATTACTCAGCTGAGTTGGCGCTAATGGCACTAGCTAAAGAGTATGAAGCCAAATTAGCAGGTTTGAGGACGGGACGCCCGATCTGCTAGTAGATTAAGGATGAGCAGATGCGTGATCGCAGCCAAAAATGAGACTTTAAAGGTGCGAGACATACCCGTGCACCTGCATCCGAGCGATCTTATGCGCTGCCAGCATCAGTTCCCTTCGACAAACAGATAAGACGGGTCGAACTCGCTAAGTTTCCTCAGCGCCGCCATGTCGCGGATGCTGACTTTCCTCGCGGTGATGCTCATCAGCCCCCGTTCCTTCAATTCCCGAAGCATGCGGTTGAGGTGAACCGGCGTCATGCCGCATGCCTCGGCCAAGTCCGATTGTGTCATAGGCAAGTGAAACGATTGTCCATCGCTTCTTCCGACCGCTCGCAGCTTGGCCTCAATTTCGCAGAAAAAATGCCCGACGCGGCTTACGGCTTCGAGGCGACCCAGCCGGAAAATCCATTCACGATGCATGGCGGCATCCAGAAGCGTGCTAAACCAAAGCTGCTTGGCCAGGGTCGGCTTTTCTTCCATGATCTTGTCGATGCGGCTGTGGGGAACCAAGGCCACCTTGCAAGCAGTTATCGTCGCGATGTCGTGATCAAGACGCTTGAGGGGATAACCATGCAAATCCACAAAATCGCCTGCAACATGAACCGCGACGAGCTGACGATCCCCATCCCGATCGTCCATGTAGCGGCACATAAAACCTTCGATGAGATATGTGCTGAAATGGACTGGCTCCCCCTTCTCAATCAAGGTCGATCTTGCCTTCAGCTCCTTAACCTCGCCAACAGCAGCCTCCAAAATCTCCCGATCATCAAGCGACAAACGCTCACGCCCGCGCCCCCTCAGGAAGTCGCTGAGTAACATAGATGATTGCGGGATCGACATATCGGGCTTGATCCTTACGCCTCACGGCCATGCGGTTTATCGGTGCGAGGTAGAGTGGCAAAATACAATCACAATCGCCTTCATCTCGATTAAGCGCGAGGAACCAATGAAGCGCGCGCACTTTTATGACCAGACAGCGGACATGCCTTTTTCCGACCCGCTGCAATAGAGGAACCGATGGCCAAGCACCTGTATGATGAAGCAAGTAACGTAGTTGCCGACCATGGCGAGTACAGGTTAGTGGCCCCGATGGCGTTGCCGTTTCCCTCACACCTGACGCCGCTGAGGAAACCGGCAGCAGGTTGATCGAGGCCGCTAATAAGGCACGCCTTCAGGCGAGATCACCTGACGCCGCCCCGAGCGAAAATTCGCAGTGATTTAGATCAATTTCAGAAATCAGACATGCCTTGTTCGCCGTGATTGTCTCAGCGGCCTTTAGATTGACGCTCGCCTTCTAATGCGCATATATATGTGCATGCATTCTAAAGTGTTGAAATGAGCAAACACGAACATCGTCTCGCGGCGCAAGCCCGCAAGCCTACAAACGTGTCGCTCGATGTAACTTTGGTGGCCGAGGCGAAACGGCTGGATATAAACATCTCCCGTGCGTGCGAGGTTGGCCTCACCGCGCAGATCGCGAAAGAGCATGCCCGTCTCTGGAAAGAGGAAAACGCCAGCGCTCTGGAAAGCTCGAACAGCTATGTCGATCGGCATGGCCTGCCCCTAAGCAAGCACCGTCATTTTTGATGGCCAAGTTTGATGTGTGTCGGCAGCGCCAGGGTGGCTGCCATGTACTCGACTGCCAAGCTGACCTCCTGAACGATCTCAACACACGTTTTGTCGCCCCACTATTGCCGATCAGCGAGGCGCCAAAACCCGCCGTTCGATTGAACCCGATCTTCTACGTGGAAGGCGCGCGGTTGGTTATGATGACGCAGTTTGCCGCGAGCGTTCCTATCCGTGAACTAGGCGAGGTGGTGCAATCGCTGAGCGCGGAACAGGACGTCATCAATGCGGCACTGGATATGCTGATCATCGGTTTTTAATGCCGCATCACGGATATGGCGCAGGTCAATTGCCGACCGATCTTCCTACTAAAGCGTTTCGCTAGCTGCCGAGTTGCGTACTGAGCCGGGTGCGGGAAGTTACTTCCGCCGCCTTCATGTCGTTCAAGGACGCCGATTTGGAGGCCGCAGCTCGGTACTCAACGCCCACTCGACGGCTGCATGGCGCGCGTAAGTCATTACGAGACGGTTGCGCCAATAGCGACATGTCTTTGGTCTCGACTTGGAACAGCCTTCCGGGCACGATTGATTATCCGATGGGGCTATCGGCGATGGGGGACTGGTGACGAGACTGACGATAATCTTGCTGACCTGCGCCCTGCTCGTCATCGGCGGAGGCTCAAAGGCCGAGGAAAAGCCTTTGACGCCATCCTCTGCCCATACGGCACAGGAGAAGGGCGCAGCTGAAATTCCTCGATGTACGCGCTCACTTGGCACCATCGCCATTGTCGAGCCTGACAATCAATGGTGGAGGGAATTGAATCTGGAGAGTCCGGAAGCAATCCTGAAGGTCTTCGTTCAGCAATCCGGCTGCTTCAAAATTGTCAATCGGGGTCGCGGACTGGCAATGCGCAGCAAGGAGCGCGCCCTGACCGATTCACGCGAGTTGAAGGCAGGATCGAATATAGGGCAGGGTCAGATAAAGGCCGCCGACTATTTCCTGCAGCCCGACATCGCTGCCTCAAACAAGAATAGCGGAGGCAATGCCGTCCGGGGCGTTCTGGGCGGTTTCATGGGCCGTCCTTTTGGAGGACTGGCTGGCGGCATTTCCGTCAAGAAGGCGGAGGCGAATGTAACGCTGTCGACCGTTAATGCTCGAACGACAGAGGAGGAGGCGTTAACGGAAGGCTTTGCCCGTAAGAACGATGTCGGCTTTGCCGGCGGCAATGGCGTTGGCCTGTGGAACAGTCTCGCGGGCGCTGGGGGTGGTGGCTATCAAAACACCGAAATTGGGAAAATTATCGTTCTTGCTTACCTCGATGCCTACACCAAGATGGTTGCCCAGCTTGGCGGTGTAGGGAACGGAGATGTAAAGCGGCCAGCTTCCAAACTCGGGGCAATGGATGCTGGCATGAAGGATCCGGACACCGAAACGCCTTTCATACCTTGGCCGCCGCCACGTCCCTCCTCGATTGAAGACGTTTCCGGAAATTTCAAGATAACGCCGCAATTCGGAGGCATCGATACGCAAATTCGGACCTTGTTGCGTGCAAAGGGATACCAGAGACGCAATTATTTCAAGGTGCCTGGCGGCTTTGGCGTCACGACGGAGGTTGAGCGATTGCAAGACAATGGTTCACCGGCAAAGTTGCGCTGGTCGGCCAACCGAATCCCCGCCTCGGGCACGTTCATGGATTATGTCAAAGCGTTTTTCATGGGGGATACGGGCAGGTTCCGCCTGTTTGTCTTTATCGTCTCCGATTCTGAACCCATGCCTGGCCAGGAGCCGGCGCAACAATATCAGGTCAACGACTGGACACAAAAAGGACGGGCTTTCCTTAGCAAAGGCGCATCAACTGCGGCCACCTCGCCCGACACCAAAGTCTGGCTTCTCGTCTATGAATTTATCAACAGCAATTCGAAGAGCGGAAATCTGATTGCTGATAATGAACATAGTTTCCCGTTTCAGACGCATGCCCGCTTCCTGGGGTTGAAATGACGCGGCAGAAGGCGATCCGCACATTGTTCGTCATGTGGCTTGTGATTGCAGCCGTGCCCACGCTGATCATAACCATTCAGTCGCTTAGCAGGGGCTATGGCGATGATAGCGAACTGGCATGGCAATGGCTCCTGGGGCAATATACGCCTGTGATTTCCGTTTTGCTGGCCGCCGTGTTTTCTGAGCCAAGCACGCGTTGGAAGAACGCCCCCACCAACCTGTGGCGATTTAGATGGGCGGTGGGAATCAGCGCGTTTCAAGCCTTTGCGATTCTCATGGTTCTTTGCCTTCCCCTGGCGGGATTCTCGCCCTTTCTACTGTTCGAAAAGACGCAAACTGCGTTATCGCTATTCCAGGCGGTGGCGGTAGCTTCAGTGGGCGCTGTGGTTTTCGATGGGAGGTGAGCCAATCAATCACCTTGAGATGATATTCTGAACCAGAACGCTTTGGCTCAAAAGCTGTGTTGAAATCCCTTCCTGGCATTTTGGGTATCCATTGCGTGAAGGAGAATCTAGGCCCTGACAAACCATGGACGCAATACAATGATGCCGCGACTGGCGCTAAACCCGGTCAAGCGCCGACGTTGATGCGGACGATGCCAGATGGCTCTAAAAGACCGGTGAAGTTCGACGGCGTCCAAGGGGAATATGTTATCGACCGAAAGTGGCGCGTTATGGATCGTCCCAGAGCGCGCGCCCAGCTGTTGCGGCAGTCCGAGGTATTGGCGCAACATCGCCTTATCGGAACATGGGAGGTTCCCGACGAAGCGGAACGGATCGCCGCTCTCAAGCTATTCAGGAAGATGAAGGTTGCCAACATCAAGGTGAGGGTGGTGAAGCCATGATTACCACGCAGATTGCGCGGATTATTGCCGACTTCATATTATTTCTGGATCTTACTGATGACGAAATCCTGGATCCCGATGCAGCCGTCGAGATGATGGAGTGGCTGGGGGGCCGGCTCGATGCGTTGGACAAAGGGTTTCTTCGACAGCTGGTCGACGCTTTCCCCGTAATTGCGGAAGAATATAGTGGTCAGGCGCAAGAGTTGGTGCGTGACATAGCGTATAGCTTCTATCTCGAAGAAAAACTCGCGGAAGACGATCCCGTGAGGCTGGCTGAGTTGGAGGCGATCCGCGACGCGAAAGCTTGAACCTGCTGGAGCGCAGCGCGGCGATGGAAAAGTCGTGCAATCCATATGTCGATTTTGTCCTCCGTGGGACAATAGGGTGCAACACAAAGATAATCACCCTCCCGAAATTCGCCCGTTTTCCCCACGCCAGAGCCTTGCCACCAGCCGGATAGCCTCTCACTATGCGCTTCGCTTCGCTCACATGGGTGCGGCGTGATGGGGGCATGATGTCGCAGGCAACACGAATCCTGGTTTCGCTGGTGGCTGGCCTGCTTCTGGGCATAGTGGCAAGCGCGCTGAACCCCCGTCTCGCCAGCGGCGCGACCGCGATCACTCAGCCGATCGGCTTAGCGTGGCTGCACGGGCTACAGATGGTCATCGTCCCGCTGATTATCGGATTGCTGGTTACCGGCGTCGCGGCCGCGACCGATGCCGCACGCGCTGGGCGGGTCGCCCTGCTATCCGTGCTCATGTTCGTCATCATCCTGTGGTCCGTGACCTTGATGTCGGCGCTGATCATGCCGCTGCTTCTGGACCTCTGGCCCCTGCCTCCCGCATGGTCGCACGCCATTAGGCTCAGCCTGACGGGAACCGCGCCCATCGGCAATGTGCCGTCCATCACCTCTTTCTTCGACAGCATCGTGCCGCAGAATATCGTTGCCGCTGCCTCGGGCGACGCGTTCCTGCCACTGACCGTCTTCAGCCTCGCGCTTGCCTTTGCCATCGCCAATCTGCCGACGGCACAGCGCGACCAACTGACGGCACTGTTTCAGGCCTTCACAGATGCCATGCTGATCATCATCGGCTGGGTGTTGAAGCTTGCGCCGATCGGCGTCTTTGCTTTGGCCTATGGGGTAGGCGCGCGCACCGGCGCTTCGGCCTTCGGCGCTTTGATTCACTATATCCTGATTGTCTCCTCCATCGGCTTCATCGTCCTGCTGGCCAGCTATCCCGTCGCCATGATCGGCGGGCGCGTGTCCCTGGGGCGGTTCGCGCGCGCGGTCGCGCCGGCGCAGGCGGTCGCGATCAGCACCCAATCCTCGCTCGCCTCGCTTCCCGCCATGCTGGAGGCGTCTGCGAAGCTGGGCGCGGCGCCCGCGACATCGGGCATCGTGCTGCCGATTGCTGTGGCGATATTCCGCGCGACCAGTCCGGCGATGAACCTGGCGGTCGCCTTGTACGTCGCGCATTTGATGAGCGTACCCATCGGCCCGGCGCAGCTTGCCGCGGGGATATGCACCGCGGCGATCACCACCATGGGATCGATCAGCCTGCCGGGGACGGTCAGCTTCATCGCTTCGGTCGCGCCGGTGGCGCTGGCCATGGGGGTGCCGATCGAGGCGCTGGGCCTCCTTATCGCCGTCGAGACGATCCCCGACCTCTTCCGCACGGTCGGCAATGTGACGATGGATACGGCGGTAACGATCGGCGTCGCGAAACGGACACCGGTTGAGGCGTAACGCGCTGCCATTCATCGCATCACTAATCCTTCATTAACCCGTTCAAATTACGCTGTTTCAGAAAACATATTTCGGGGTCCAGCGTGAGCATTGCACAGACGGTGATGAAGGCGGCGAAGCTGTCGGGCGATCTTGGCCTGCGCACGCTTGATCTTCAGGCCGATATTTCCGAACTGGCCGAACGGGTGACCGAGCAGGCCGGCACGATCGAGACGATCGGCGGCGAGGCCATCCGGCTGGCGCATGAGGGCGATTCCGTCGCGGGTGCGGCGCATCAGGCGCGGCAGAAAGCGATGGCGGCGCGCTCCGTCATCGAGGATTCGAGCCGGCAATTGTCGGAGGCGACCGTGAACGTCGTCGACCTGATCGATCAGGTCAGCCGCATCCACGCCAATCTCGGCAGCTTCAACGACGCGCTCAATACCGTCGCGCATGTCACCGGCGTCATCAGCGGCATCGCCAGCCAGACCAATCTGCTCGCGCTCAACGCGACGATCGAGGCCGCGCGCGCTGGCGACGCCGGTCGCGGCTTCGCGGTTGTCGCCAGCGAGGTCAAGAAACTGGCGCAGGAAACCGCCGTCGCCACCCAGACGATCGAGGAATCCATTCGCGTGCTGACGGGCGAAGCAGGCGGTATGCTCAGCCGCGTCGGTCGCGGCGTCGAAACAGCGAAATCGGCGCATCAGGGGACGAAGGATATTGAGGCGCTGGTCAGCCGCCTGGGCGCGATCATGCAGGGCCTCTCGGAAAACAGCGATTCGGTTGCCGACAGCATTGGATCTATGGTGACGTCGGTCGGCCAGATCCGTTCCGGCCTCGGCGATCTCGCCAATACGTCCGGCGACAATGCCGACGGCCTGCAACGCCTGTCGGATCGTGTCAGCAATGTAAGCGACGACACCAACACGCTGCTGCAATATCTGGCGGAAAGCGGCGTCGATATTCCGGACTCGCCCTATATCACCTTCGGCCTCCGTGCGGCGCAGGAGGTGTCCGCTTATCTTGAAAAGGCGCTCGATGAGGGCCTGATCAGCGAAGGACAGATGTTCTCGGACACCTATCTCCCGGTGCCCGGCAGCGATCCGGCCATCTTCACCCACCCGATACAGCCGTTCATCACGGCCGCCGCCCGCCCGTTCCAGGAACAGGCTCGCACGCATAAGGGCTTTTTCGGCATGACCTTCACCGACCGCAATTCCTTCGGCGCGGTCGCTATGCCGGAGCGCTCGCAGCCGCAGCGCAAGGGCGATCCCATCTGGAACGCGGAATATTCCCGCGTCGGTCTGATCTTCGATTTCCCCGACACGCGCGAACAGTGCAAGATCACCCAGCCTTTCTCGCTCAAGGCCTATCGGCGCAAGGTCGCGGGCGGCGGCGTGGTGCTACTGAAGCAGGTGATCGCTTCCATACACGTCCGCGGCCGTCATTGGGGTGTCTTGCAATTCGCCTACGCGAACCAGGGCTGATATTTTAAGCCGTTCGGAACGGACTGGTCTGTCGCCCGGTTGATCTAAGTGGGTGTGCAGGACGGCAACATGAATGTGACGAATTTGCTGACCGGATGGCTCAGACGCCTCGGCATAGCGCTGCTTTTCCTCCTCATCGCCCTGTGCCTGGCGATCGTACTGATTCCGCCCTTTCTCGATTTCCGCTATTATGCCGGCCCTTTGAGCGGCCATTATGACGGCGACCGGTTCGCCAATCCGGACGGCGCCATCCAGATGCCGGGCGCGAATGACCGGCAGCGCAGCGGGTCGATCATGCGGTGGCTGCTGGGTCCGGGCGAGCGGCCCGAATGGCCGACCAGCGTCGCGATAAGCACTGACCGCCCGCCGTCCAAGGTCGCCGCGCCCGGCGCGATGCGTGCGGTCTGGGTCGGCCATGCCACGGTGCTGGTGCAGACGCAGGGGCTCAATATCCTGACCGATCCGGTCTGGTCCGACTATGCCAGTCCCTTTCCGCCCATCGGCCCAAAGCGGGTAATGAAGCCGGGGATCGATTTTGCCGCGCTCCCTCGCATCGACCTCGTCCTCCTCAGCCATAATCATTATGACCATTTCGACCTGCCCACGCTGAAACGGCTCTGGGCGCGCGATCATCCGCTGATCGTCACCGGCCTTGGCAATGACAGCCTCTTGCGCGCCAACGGCATCACGGCGCAGGCGCGCGACTGGGGCGGCGTCGTGCCCGTGCGGCCGGGCGTCGCCGTGCATGTGACGCGCAGTCACCACTGGTCCACGCGCTGGGGCACGGATCGCTCCCGCGCGCTCTGGTCCAGCTTTGTGGTGACCCTGTCCGGCGGCAATATCTTCTTTGCCGGGGACACCGGGGCGGGCGACATGAAATGGCCGGCGGAGGCCGCACGGCTTGGCCCGGTGCGGCTGGCGCTCATCCCGATCGGATCGTTCCGTTTCCAGCCCGGCAAGATGGCGATCGATGCCCATATCGGTCCGCGCGAAGCGGTACAGGTCTATAAGGATCTGGGCGCAGCCACGGCCATTCCCATCCATTGGGGCACATTCCGCCTATCCTATGAGGCATGGGACACGCCGCCCCGGATGCTTGATCTCTTCCGCCGCTGCGCCGGCATTCCCGCGCGCGCTTTCATGCCAGTCCGGGCTGGTCAGCCGCTGGATGTCCCGCCCTATGGCAAACCGGCGTCCGGAAAGCCAGAGGCCGACCCGGCGCAATGCCGCGACGGATCGGCGGAGCTCAATGCCCTGAAATGATCGGGGCGGTGGCGGGGGTCAAGACATGTTCTGCGCATCCCCCCAACCTCCATTGACTGCCCCCACCCCCGTTCGCTTCGAGCTTGTCGAGAAGTGTCCCACAGGTTTCTCGACTTCGCTCGAAACGAACGGAGGTAAGGTGCTAATCTTGGGGTAAGTAGCCGCCCATCTGGTCAGCCCGGCTTGCATTCCCCCGTACGCTTGCCGGCCAGGCTGTAGCTGGTGCTGAGCGTCGTATTGCCGCCAACCGTCTTGGCCGTATTGACGGCGAAGGTCAGGCTGTCCGCTTTGTAACTGCCCTCGATCTGCAATTCGGACGTGCCTGCGTCCGCCTTGCAGGCCAAAGCCCCCACGAAGCGGCCATTGCTCATATAGGTTTCCTTATATTTGCAATCCGTGCCGTCGTCCCCCGCCAGCGCATTGGGATCGGCCTTGCCGTCGGCCGCGACGGGCAGGCAGATGGACGTCTCGGTCTTCGTGCCGATCTTTGCCGCATCTTCCGGCGTGGCGGTCGTGGCGCTCTTATAGGCTGTGTAGGTCTTGGTCAGCGCCCACTGGCCACCCTTCAACACCACCGGCGCATCATCGGTCGCTTCCGGTGGCGCCTCGGCGCTGCACGCCGCCAACATGGCGGCCGTCATCAGTAACGAAATCGTCGTTCTACGCATTGCCCTCTCCTCTTTTATTTGCGGAACAGACGATCTACCTCCCCGGCGCTAAGTTCAAGTCCGAAGATATTTGCCAAAACGGTCCGATAATCGGCGGGATTTTCTAGTCCGCGACTTGTCGTGACGCCCGCGCGGTGCAGGGACAGCTTCCCATCGCTCAGGGTTGCAAATCCATCCGGCAGGATCAGGCTGACGATCTGCATCGTCAGGAAGCGGGTGCCGGGCCGGGTGGAGGTCCAGTGATTGGACAGTTCCAGGTCGATCGCCTCGACCGGCGCGGTGGTAAAGCTATATTGCGGCTGCCAGTCCCGCGTATCGCGGGTGCGTCCATCGGTTGCCGCCGGATCGCCCGCGCGCTCCAGCATCCAGTCATGCTCTCGCCGGACCAGCCTATGCGCTGTGCCGTCCGCCATCTGGACCGTCGCGCCGTCCTCCAGCGGCATGGGCGGGGAGAAACTGCCGCCAAAGCCGGCGTCCGCGATCCATTCCTGCCCGTCGATGTTCACCAGGCTGAACGTGTGCGTCAGCGGCGGCGTGCTTTCCGCCATCAACCACACCCGCGCCAGCAGCGGCCGTGCAACGAACTCCATCGCCAGCAGCGCCCGCAAAAAGACCTGGTTCTGTTCGAAACAATATCCGCCGCGCCGCCGCGTCACCAACTTGTCGAACACATGAGCGGGATCGATGCTTATGCCCCTGCCGAGCGGAATATCCAGATTCTCAAACGGGATCGCCAGCCGATGCGCGCGTTGTAGCACCGCCAGCCCGGCCGCATCAGGATTTGGTGCGGCATCGAGTGCGATCCGGGCGAGATAGGCGGGAAGGTCTATGATCGGACAATATCCTTCGGGGGGCGGGCGAGTGCTCCTGCGAAAGCAGGAGCACTCGCCCGCCGTCAGAACTGGACTCCTGCTTTCGCAGGAGCGCTCCGCATTATCAGCTAACCAGAATAGCCCCTGTTATCTTTATTTCTCACCCGCCGGACAATCGCCGATGCGCTTGCCGGTGCTCTTCATCTTCATCACCATGCCGACGCCATTGGCCATGCCGGATGAATCCACATCCATGCTGATGGCGTAATGGTCCGGCATATAGGTGCCGTTCATCGCCATCTTCATGGTCGCGCCCGGTTGCTGCGGCATCTGGCACGTCATGGCCGCGGATATCGCCCCGCCGGCAAACTCCATCTTGGAATAGCTGCACTTGGCGTCCTTCTGCGCGGCCAGGAAATCGGCACTCGGCTTGGCTGCCTGCTCAGGCGTGATGCAATGTTTGTAGGTTGAGATATGGCCGACCATTGCCTTGGCGGCGTCCGGCGCGCCTTGCGGTATGCCGGTCATCTTCACATCGGTGATCTGCTGCGTCGCCTCCCATTCGCCGGGCAGCAGCTTCACGTTGTTCATTTTCGCGGCGACGTCCTCGGCGCTGACCTCGCCGCTTTTTCCCGGCGTCTTACCGCAGGCTGACAGGGTGAGCAGCGCCGTTGCGGCGGAAAGGAGGAATGCGGCTTTCATGGGATGGTCTCCTGGTTGCGCACCGACATTGCGAACGCGCTTCTGCGCCTCCATATCAAGGCGACATGGCGATTCAAATCCGAACCACATTGTCCGAACCGGAAACCGGAGAGGATTTCGTCCCCCACCGCCCTGCGCGGCCGGAAAAGGGGGAGGGCGGCCGTCCGTTCAGGATCGTCTCGGATTATGAACCGGCGGGCGACCAGCCGACGGCGATCGCCGAACTCGTCGAAACCGCGCTCGGCGGCGAGCGGGATCAGGTGCTGCTGGGCGTCACCGGCTCGGGCAAGACCTTCACGATGGCGAAAGTGATCGAGGCGCTGCAGCGCCCCGCGCTGATCCTCGCCCCCAACAAGATCCTCGCCGCACAGCTCTATGGCGAGTTCAAGAGCTTCTTCCCGGAAAACGCAGTCGAATATTTTGTCAGCTATTACGATTATTACCAGCCCGAGGCCTATGTCGCCCGGTCGGACACCTATATCGAGAAGGAAAGCTCGGTAAACGAGAGCATCGACCGGATGCGCCACTCGGCGACCCGCGCGCTGCTGGAGCGCGACGACGTCATCATCGTTGCCTCGGTCTCTTGCCTCTATGGCATCGGCTCGGTCGAAACCTATTCGGCCATGACCTTCTCAATGAAGAAGGGCGGGGTGGAGGATCAGCGGGAGATTATCCGCAAGCTCGTCGCGCTCCAGTATAAGCGCAACGATGCCGGGTTCGCGCGCGGCAATTTCCGGGTGAAGGGCGACAATCTGGAAGTCTTCCCGTCGCACTATGAGGACACCGCCTGGCGCATCAGCTTCTTCGGCGACGAGATCGAACAGATTTCCGAATTCGACCCGCTGACCGGCAAGACGATCGCGACCCTCGACTATGTGAAGGTCTTTCCCAACAGCCACCACGTCACCCCCGGCCCGACGCTGAAACAGGCGATGGAGGCGATCCGCCACGAACTGACCGAGCGGCTGAAGGAGCTGGTGGCAGAGGGCAAGCTGCTGGAGGCGCAGCGCCTCGAACAGCGCACCAATTTCGATTTGGAGATGATCGCCGCCACCGGCTCCTGCGCGGGGATCGAGAATTATTCCCGCTTCCTCACCGGCCGCCTGCCGGGCGAGCCGCCGCCGACGCTGTTCGAATATCTTCCCGAGAACGCGCTGCTCTTCGTTGACGAAAGCCACCAGACCGTGCCGCAGATCGGCGCGATGGCGCGGGGCGACCACCGGCGCAAGATCACGCTCGCCGAATATGGCTTCCGTCTGCCCAGTTGCATCGACAACCGCCCGCTGCGCTTCAACGAGTGGGACGTCATGCGTCCGCAGACCGTCAGTGTCTCCGCGACGCCCGGCAAATGGGAGATGGAGCAGACCGGCGGCGTGTTCAGCGAACAGGTGATCCGCCCCACCGGCCTCATCGACCCGCCGGTCGAGATCAAGCCGGTCGAGGATCAGGTGGACGACCTCATCAACGAGGCGCGCAAGACGGCGGCGGCGGGCTACCGCACCCTCGTCACCACGCTCACCAAGCGCATGGCCGAGGACCTGACCGAGTTCATGCATGAGGCAGGGCTGAAGGTCCGTTACATGCACTCGGACGTCGAGACGCTGGAGCGCATCGAACTGATCCGTGACCTGCGGCTGGGCGTCTATGACGTGCTGGTCGGCATCAACCTGCTGCGCGAAGGCCTCGACATCCCCGAATGCGGCCTTGTCGGCATCCTCGACGCGGACAAGGAAGGATTCCTGCGTTCGGAAACCTCACTGATCCAGACCATCGGCCGCGCCGCGCGCAATGTCGACGGCCGCGTCATCCTCTATGCCGACCGCATCACCGGCAGCATGGAGCGCGCCCTCAACGAGACCGGCCGCCGCCGCGAGAAGCAGGAAGAGTATAACGCCGAACACGGCATCACGCCGACGACGATCAAGCGCAACATCGGCGACATCATCGCCCATGTCTCCAACAAGGACAGCGTGCTGGTCGAAACCGGCGACGAAAACCGTCCCCACATGGTCGGCCATAACCTTCGCGCCTATATCGAGGACCTGGAAAAGAAGATGCGCGCCGCCGCCGCCGACCTGGAATTCGAGGAAGCCGGCCGCCTGCGCGACGAAATCCGCAAGCTGGAGGCGGAGGAACTTGGATTGCCCGCAGGCCAGCAGGTCGCCGCGCCGAGGGGAAGGGCGCATGAGGGCAAGCCGGGCACCCGGAAGATGCGCTACGGGAAGATACAGAAGAAGTTCGGGCGGTAGCTGAAATCCTTAAATTTCGGGTATGGAAAAGCAACGCTGGCTAGATGGAGACGAACTGGCACGGATTATCTAATGAGCAGCGTAAATTCGCGCTCGGATTAATACGGCCTCCATCAGGACGACAATCTTCCGTCCTATCAAGACGTCCTCTCCTCTTCACCCACCCGCAACGGCGTGTACATTACCGGCTTGTCTCCATAGCGCTTATGCAACGCAGCCGCGCGCCGGCCATCATCGAAACGCTCGACATCAACCTCTTCAGGATATCGGTAGACGGCATCAAATTTTTCGCCCTCGACGGCATATTCCATCACGGACCAGCGCATGATTTTCGCATCGGATTCTTCCGTGCGCCAAGCCTTTCGGATCAGATCGTGCAGGCCCGATGCTTCATCGTCATATTGGTGTATGAAATACCCTTCATCCTTGAAGACGCTGTAACTCATCCAGTTGTTGCTTATCTCGACATAGAGAAAGACCCCATCGGGATCGCCGCCGACAATGCCCGAAAGTTCCCGGCCGATCTCGTTCATCAACGGCCCCAGAATAGCGAACTTGTCCTTTGCGCTTGTACGGGCATGGCGCTTAACGGGGACGGATTGAGAAACTTCTTTTCCAGTCGAAGCATCATTGAGCAATTTCTTGATGCGGCGTGAGATCGCCGCATATTTTTTCTCCCGTTTGCAAAACTTTGGGTCGACGCTCTTTCTGGCCGCAACCGCATCACCGGTTAACTGCGGCGGTGAACTGGACATGGGCGAAGCGACCGCGGGACTTATCGAAGCGAGAAACAAAGAAATGGCGACGATCGTCGGCGACGCGACGATTGGGCGTGGTGAATGATGACAGCGCATTGGCATGATTCTCCCTTTAGAGAGAATGCATATTATAAGAATAGGAACATATAAAGAACATCAACATTCATTATGGCGGGATTTGACAGCAACTCGCGGGAAGCGCGGTACTCATTTTTCGCTACAGCTATCGCCATGACACAAGAGACTGACACGCCGCTTTCCGCTTCCGCACATGCGGTGCTCCTCATCGGGCATTTGATCGCTATCATGCTGCTGAACACTCTCCCGGGCACAGTCATGATGGCGCCACCCCTCGCATGATCGACCTCACCGATCTCGATCGCCACGGCGCGGCGCTTCTCCCGTCCCTGCTCAGTCCGCAGCAATGCGCCGACGCCATCGCCCTGTGGGACGCTGCGTCAACCCCCTTCCGCAAGGATGTAAACATGGCGCGGCACGGCTTCGGGCGCGGCCATTACCGCTATTTCGCCTACCCCTTGCCCGACGCGATCACCGCCCTGCGCGAACGCCTCTACGCCGCGCTCGCCCCGGTCGCGAACCGCTGGGCGGCGGCGCTGGGTCAGCCGGACATCTACCCCGCCACCCACGCCGATTTCCTCGCGCGGGGTCACTTAAGCGGTCAGGACAAGGCGACGCCGCTCCTGCTGCGCTATGAAACCGATGACTGGAACGCGCTGCATCAGGATGTCTACGGCCCGCATATCTTCCCGCTTCAGGCCGCGATCCTGCTCTCGCGCCCCGGCGAAGACTTCACCGGCGGCGAGTTCGTGCTGAGCGAACAACGCCCGCGCATGCAATCCCGCCCCGAAGTCGTGCCCATCCGCCAGGGCGATGCGGTCGTCTTTCCCGTGCGCGAACGCCCGGTCCAGGGTGCGCGCGGCATCCACCGGGTCCAGATGCGCCACGGCGTCAGCCGCCTGCGCAGCGGCGTCCGCTTCACGCTCGGCATCATCTTCCACGACGCCGCCTCCTGATTCACTAGCAGCGCCGCGTGCTCCTGCGAAAGCAGGAGTCCAGTTCGGAGCGCGGGAATGGGCTCCTGCTTTCGCAGGAGCACGCGATTTCCACAGACGGGTCCCCCATCCTTGACCGCATTTCGACCGGCGCCTGCGCGTATCGACCAGCGTCGGCGGCGGGGGCTTGAGGCGGACCCGATGCGGGCGCATGCTCGGCGGCACACAGCCAAGGAAATTCGCCATGCGCCGTCCGATCCTCGCCGCCCTGCTGGGCGCGTCTCTCACCCTGTCCGCTACGACTCTTCCGGCCTTCGCCAAGGGCTCAGCGCCCGATTTCGCCGCCGCCGTCGCGGAAAAGGGCAGGCCCGCCGACGCCGTCAAACTGGACGAAAGCCGCAAGCCGGCCGAAACCCTCGCTTTCCTGGGCCTCAAGGCCGGCGATAAGGCCGCCGATATCATGACCGGCTCGGGCTATTGGGCGGAAATCATGGCCAACGCCGTGGGCAAAAAAGGCAAGGTCACGGCCTTCGAACCCTCACAATTCTACGCCAGTCCGGAGGAAATGAAGGTGTGGGATGCGCTGGGCAAGCGCCGGCCGGACATCAGCTTCGTCCGCTATCCCTTCGAAGCCTTCACGGCGAAGCCCGACAGCTTCGACTTCACGATCATCAACCTCTCCTACCATGACCTCTATTGGGAATCGGAGAAGTATAAGATCCCCCGCACCGACCCGGCCGCCTTCGTGAAGACGCTCTATGCCGCCACGAAACCCGGCGGGATCGTCGGCATCATTGACCATGTCGGCCTGCCTGGCGACACGCGCCTGACGGTGGACAAGCTCCACCGGATCGACCCTGCGCAAGTGAAGGCGGACTTCACCGCCGCCGGTTTCGTGCTGGAGGCGGAAAGCCCGATCCTCGCCAATCCGGCTGACGATCACAGCAAACTGGTGTTCGACCCCGCGATTCGCGGCAAGACCGACCGGTTTGTTTACCGGTTCCGGAAACCGAAGTGACGTAGACGATCATAGCCCCCTCTCTCTTCCGTTCGCCCTGAGCGAAGTCGAAGGGCCAGCCTGAGCTTGGCGAAGGCGCTTCACTGCGTTCAGCCGAGGGCTTCGACTTCGCTCAGCCCGAACGGAGATGGGCGCTTGCTCTACTCATAACCCCACGTCATCGTGGTAAACGCCGCATTCACCATTAATCAACGACTGTCGGGCAGGATCGACTCCGGAAACCCTGATCCTGTTGGTTTTGGCCTGTTGTTATTTGGATCGGGGGCCTTATCTTGGGCGCTGAAAGCGAGCGAAAGCGATAGATGAACGACGACAAGGAACCGCAGGGTAACCCCTGGATCAAAAGCGCGATGATATGGGCGGGCGTCATCATCGCCCTGCTCCTGTTCGTGTCGATGTTCGACAGCCGCTCGACGACGGCCGGCGGCACAGCCATCGCCTATTCCGATTTCCGGCAGAAGGTGCAGGACAGCCAGGTGAAGGAAGTGGCGATCGCGCCCGACCGGATCACCGGTACGCTCGCCAATGACCAGAAATTCCAGACGGTCCCGGTCAATGATCCCAACCTGCCCGGCCTGCTCAACGATTATGGCGTCAAATATAGCGGCCAGGCGGAGGAACAGCCCAGCTTCTGGATGATCCTCATCTATCAGTCGCTGCCCTTCCTGCTGATCCTGGGCATCGCCTTCTTCGTCCTGCGCCAGATGCAGAAGGGCGGCAGTTCCGGCGCCATGGGCTTCGGCAAGTCCAAGGCGAAGCTGCTCACCGAAAAGCATGGCCGCGTCACCTTTCAGGACGTCGCCGGCATCGATGAGGCCCGCGAGGAGCTGGAGGAGATCGTCGAGTTCCTGAAGGACCCGACCAAGTTCGCGCGCCTCGGCGGCAAGATTCCGAAGGGCGCTCTGCTCGTCGGCTCGCCCGGCACCGGCAAGACCCTGCTCGCCCGCGCCATTGCGGGTGAGGCGGGCGTGCCCTTCTTCACCATTTCGGGCTCCGACTTCGTCGAAATGTTCGTCGGTGTTGGCGCAAGCCGCGTGCGCGACATGTTCGAACAGGCGAAGAAGAATGCGCCGTGCATCGTTTTCATCGACGAAATCGACGCGGTCGGCCGTCATCGCGGCGCTGGCCTCGGCAACGGCAATGACGAGCGTGAGCAGACGCTGAACCAGCTTCTGGTCGAAATGGACGGTTTTGAGGCCAATGAGGGCATCATCATCGTCGCGGCGACCAACCGTCCCGACGTGCTTGACCCCGCGCTGCTGCGTCCGGGCCGCTTCGACCGTCAGGTCGTTGTCCCCCGTCCGGATATCGAAGGCCGCGAGAAGATCCTCGCCGTCCACATGAAGAAGGTGCCGCTGGCCCCCGACGTCGACGCCCGCACCATTGCGCGCGGCACGCCCGGCTTCTCCGGCGCCGATCTCGCCAACCTCGTCAATGAGGCTGCGCTGATGGCCGCCCGCCGTGGTAAGCGTCTGGTCGCCATGGATGAGTTCGAGGCTGCGAAGGACAAGGTCATGATGGGTGCGGAACGCCGTTCCATGGTCATGACCGACGACGAGAAGAAGATGACCGCCTATCATGAGGCCGGTCACGCGATCGTAGCGGTGCACGAGCCCGCATCGGATCCGATCCACAAGGCGACGATCATCCCGCGCGGTCGCGCACTGGGCATGGTGATGCGCCTGCCGGAACGTGACAATTACAGCTACCATCGCGACAAGATGTACGCGAATCTGGCCGTATCTATGGGTGGTCGCGTCGCCGAGGAAGTGATCTTCGGCTATGACAAAGTGTCGTCCGGCGCGTCCAGCGACATTCAGTACGCAACGAAGCTCGCCCGCGACATGGTCACCCAGTGGGGCATGTCCGACAAGCTTGGGCCGCTCCAGTATGAGGAGCAGCAGGGCGAGACCTTCCTTGGCTATTCGCAGAGCCAGCGTGTCCATATGTCGAACGAGACGGCGCAGGCGATCGACCATGAGATCCGCTCGATCGTCGAAACCGGCTACAACCGCGCCAAGGACCTGCTGAAAAAGCATGAGGATGAGCTGCACCTGCTCGCCAATGCGATGCTGGAATATGAAACGCTGAGCGGCGACGAAATCCGCAAGCTGCTTGAGGACGGCGAAATCACCCGCGACGATGGGACGAAGATCAAGCCGAGCAGCATCCCCGCCGCCGGCTCCTCCATCCCCAAAACCCGCCGCCGCAAGGGACCCTTCGGCGAACCTGCGGGGCAGGGCGCGTAGGGCTAGTTCCTCTTGCGATAGAATTGGAAAGGGGCTTCCAGCGATGGAAGCCCCTTTTTTGTGACCGGAAACTCTCCCCGTTCGCCCTGAGGCTTAAACCGCAACGTGCTCCTGCGAAAGCAGGAGCCCAGTTCAGAGCGTGGATCTGGGCTCCTGCTTCCGCAGGAGCACGCCGCCCCATAAATGGGCGAACCCCCACCCCCTCACCCACGCCACCCCGATCACCCCACATCCGTTCGTGTCGAGCGAAGTCGAGACACGTGGCACAGTGTTTTGCCTCGGGGTCGCGCAAAGTCTTCTCGACTACGCTCGAAGCGAACGGATGGCGGAATGTGGGCTCCCTCGGGCCGCCCTACCCCTCCCGCTCCGCAAACGCCTTCCGCGCCGCCTCGATCTGCGCATGATAGGTCTCCGCCCATATCCACACGCCGCAAAAGGCCGCGCCCAGCGTCCGCCCCAGCTCCGTCAGGCTATATTCCACTCGCGGCGGGACCACGGGATAGACCGTGCGCGCCACCAGCCCGTCCCGCTCCATCTGCCGCACCGTCTTGGTCAGCATCTTCTGACTGATATCGCCGACATGCCTGCCGAGCTGGGTGAAGCGCAGCGTCCCATGATCCTCCAAAGCCTCCAGGATCAGCATCGTCCATTTGTCCGCGACGCGGCCGATGATCTCGTCCACCAGCGCGCCGACAACGGGATCGGTCTGCGCGGGCGGCGGATGCGCGCGCCGCGCTTCGATCATCGGATCGGGAAGGGCCTTTTTCATATCGGTATCCTGTGGGTTAGTATGGCACTTTAGGGTGCCTACTTACCAAAGGAGAGTATAGGCTTTATCTGGGGCGTGCAACATCGATCGGAAAGGTTCTCCTCATGCAAATCTCCGGAAACACCATCCTCATCACCGGTGGCGGCTCGGGCATCGGCCAGGTGCTGGCGGAGAAATTCCACGCGGCAGGAAACCAAGTGATCATCACCGGCCGCAACGCCGCCAGTCTCGACGCGGTGGCCGCCGCCAACCCCGGCATGGCCACAATGACCTTCGACGTCGCCGACCCCCAATCATGCGCGCACTTCGCCGCGAACATCGTCGCCGCCTATCCCGCGCTCAACGTCGTCCTCAACAATGCGGGCATCATGCAGAATGAGGATTTGCTGACTGCGCCCGCCAATCTCCCGACCACGGAACAGACGATCGCGACCAACCTGCTAGGCCCCATCCGCCTGACCAGCGCTCTGCTCCCGCACCTCCTTGCTCAGCCGGCGGCATCGGTGATGATGGTTTCGTCCGGCCTTGCCTTCGTGCCGATGGTCGCGACGCCCACCTACAGCGCGACCAAGGCCGCGATCCACGCCTACGCCATCGACCTGCGCGAACAGCTCAGGGACAGCTCGACGCAAGTGATCGAGATCGCGCCTCCCTATGTGCAGACGCACCTGCAGGGCGATCATCAGGCCACTGACCCCAACGCCATGCCGCTGGCCGATTTCATCGACGAGGTGATGGCTATCCTCTCCGCTGATCCCGCAGTTGAGGAAGTGATCGTCGAGCGCTGCAAGCCCCTGCGCTTCGCCGCGCAGAACGGCAATTTCGATCAGGTGTTCGCGGCCGTCAACGCGCCGCATTGACATGATGCAGCAATAATCTGCAGGGTCGCCGCTCGAGGATAGTGGTTAATCGCCGCAGCTACGTTATGAAAGTGTCACCGAAGGATTCCGGGGCGTTTCTGTCTGCGATGTTCCTTTCGCGACCGGCCCCGGAAGGCTTTGACCAGCATATTGAGGGGAAGCGACATGACGACCGTGCAGATTGATCGTGAAAGCCGGCAGGAACTCGAAAGCCGGGGGTATTCGCGCCGCCAGATAGGCCGGATCGCCGCGCTTCTGGGCGCGGGCGCCGTCATGACCCAGGTCGCCCGCCCCGCCATGGCGCAGCAGTCCGCCAAAGGCGTTGCCGGCGCGGTGCGCATCGGCTCCAACGAATGCTGGACCGGCCCGTTTCCCGCCGGTGTCGAGGCGGCTGCGAAGATCGCGGCTCTCGGCAACTGGTATGAGCCGGACAACGAACATGCCAAGCTCACCGCTGCCGTCGCCCAGGTCGAGGGCGTTCCCGTTGAATGCGTGATGGCCTGGCCGGGGTCCAGCGATCCGCTCAACCGCTCCGTCATCACCTTCTGTTCGCCGGAGCGTGGTCTGGTCACCGCAAACCCGACCTACGAGCAGAGCTGGGGTACCGCCGCATGGCTGGGCGTAAAGCCGATCCGCGTGCCGCTGACCAAGGATTACCGGCATGATGTGAAGGCGATGTTGGCCGCCAACCCGAAGGCCGGCCTTTATTATATCTGCTCGCCCAATAACCCGACGGGCACGCTGACGCCGATCGAGGATATCGAATGGCTGCTCGCCAACAAGCCTTCAGATTCGATCGTTCTGGTGGACGAGGCCTATATCCACTTTGCGGGCACTCCCAGCGCGGCGAAGCTGGCGGGAACCCGCAACGACGTGATCGTCATGCGGACCTTCTCCAAGCTGTTCGGCATGGCCGGCATGCGCCTCGGCCTCACAATCGCCCACCCCGATCTCTACAAGAAGATGATGCGCTATGACGGGCAGCAGGTCAGCTACATGCTGCCGATGACGGCGGTTGCTTGCGGCACGGCCAGCCTTGTCCTGACCGACCAGATTGCCGACCGGCGCAAGGCAATGATTGCCGCACGCGAAGAGACCTTCGCCCACCTCAAGAAGCGCAAAGTCCCCTACATCCCGTCGGAGGCCAATATGTTCATGGTCGACTGGGGCAAGGGCAAAGACCCCAAGGAGATGCAGGCGAAATTTGGCGAGGAGGGCATTCAGATCGGCCGCTCTTGGGACGCCTATCCGACCATGAGCCGCATCACCGTGGGGTCGGCCGAGGATATGCAGAAGTTCTGCGTCGCGCTGGACAAGATATTGATGGCCTAAGACTTCAGTCCATTGCGTGAATGCGTATGGCCGTTCGCAATCGCGGACGGCCACGGTGTTTCTCCATAATGGCGCGATATGCGGCCTGGATTGTCGGAATTGGAGCTAACAATAAGGGCACACCGGCTGGCTTGATGATACCCCCAATGTAAGGGCGTTCGCTCAGCGACACCCGCAATCAGCATGGGGGTGCTGAATGGAATATTCCGAAAATTATCTGAGAGAATATCTTCCCAAGGAAGACCCGCCATTTGAGTTTGTGCCTAGCGACGTCCTCGACGAGGTCATCGCGCTGGAACGCGCAAGCAGATTCGAAACGGCGATTCCCGAGTATGTTACCCTGTTCTCCCGGGCCACACGCTGGACCTATGCTATTTTTTCCGAAATGGGTCTCCGACAGTTCGCACTCGACCGGTTTTTGTTTGATCGTTGGTCAAACGAATTCTGGCTTCATGGTGGCCTCGTGGTGGGGAGCGTTGACCGCGCATCCTTCGGACTGTTCGACGCTGAGAGCGAAGCCAGGCCTGGGGATCATTCTGGATGTTCCGAACTGGCCCGGTCCGCCATTCCTGATCGTCGATTATGTGCGCTTCCCACGGTTGAATAACGCCGTCTTTCCCGTAGCAATTCGCCAATCGGACTCCGACCTCCACCTCGGTCACCCGGCGAACGCAACGGGCACATGCTGGGCGCAATGCAAGGATAGTGCGCTCTGGGGTATGATCACTGCCGGACATGTCGTTAAGAGCAATAGGCCTGGGCGGATCGTGCCCATGGCAACAGGAAATTCCGGCGCTCTTGTGCGGTGCTACTTCCAGCCAGTCGATGCAGCCTTTGTGCAGACGGATCCCCCAGACCTGTCACTCACGGAATTGCCCGTGCTTAGTTTCCCATCGGTCGGCATGCCCGTCGAAGTCGAATGCCAATCCAGAAGCGTCAGCCGGACCATTGTCGAAGTCGCCAATAATTGCGGCGTACTGCACACACGCGCCATCGGTGTCCTGGTCTATCTCGATAATCCGCTGAATCCGGGCGACTCGGGCGCTCTGGTGCGCGTCCATACCGGAGAGGCCGTGGGAATATATACCGGCGCTCTGCAGGTGCCGGGAGCGCCTAGCGGTCAGCGCGGTCTGGCCCAGAATTTTGAGCAGGCGGTATTCGCGCTGAACGTCACCCCATATCTGTAGGGAGAAGTCGATGCCCCAGAATGTACCGGATGACTGGGCTATCTCGATATTCGTATCGGATGGCGATGTTGCAGAATCTCTTCCACAAGACCCTGCGGTCCGTCACGATTCATCGATGCACGGATTTCTTGGTTTCAAAAAGGTCGTGAAGGTCGGCGCCGCTGAAGTTCAGCAACAATGGACCCGGACGGTCGATACATTGATGAAATTAAGTTCGACTATCGCCGATCATGCGGCGGACTGGACGATCGACGAGATTGAAGTTGGAATGACGCTGAGCGCCAAAGGCGAACTGTTGTTCATCGCCGAAGCGGGAGCCGAGGCCAGCATTAAGTTCGTGCTGAAGAAAAAGGCCGCCTGAAGGACGGAATCCGACTTCTAGAGAAAGCCCCCTTCTCCCGTGACGCGCGTCGTCAGATTCCCTATACCGCCCCCATGACGTCCATTGCCTTCTCCGCGCTCGCCATGACCATGATCGTCGGCGTCCGCTATCTGATCACCAGCGGCGGTTTCGCGTTGGTGACGCGGATCAGGCATCCGGGGCTCTATGCGGGGCTGCAGCCGCAGATGTGGCGGGAGATCGGCTGGTCGCTGCTATCCGCCGTCATCTACGGCATTCCCGCGGGTGTGGTCGCCTGGGGATGGCAGACGCATGGCTGGACGCGCATCTATACGGACGTTCATGCCTTTCCGCTCTGGTATCTGCCGCTATCGGCGCTGCTCTATCTGCTGGCGCACGACACATGGTTCTACTGGACGCATCGCTGGATGCATGTCCCCGCGCTGTTTCACCGCATCCACGCCGTCCATCACGCCAGCCGCCCGCCCACGGCCTGGGCCGCGATGAGTTTCCATCCATGGGAGGCGATCACCGGCGCAATTGTCATCCCCGCGCTCGTCTTTCTGATCCCTATCCATGTTGCCGCACTTGGCGCGGTGCTGGCGATCATGACGATCATGGGTGTGAGTAATCATATGGGGTGGGAGATGTTCCCGCGCGCACTGGTAGAGGGGCCGGCCGGGCACTGGCTGATCACTGCCAGCCATCATCAGCGGCATCATGACCTTTACGCCTGCAACTATGGTCTCTACTTCCGCCACTGGGACCGGCTATGCGGGACGGACAGGGGCATTGGCGCCTTCTCCGCGCAGGCCAAAGGGGCGCGCGCAGCATGAAGATTTCCCGGCGGATCGCGTTTTTGTCGCCAGTTGCGCTGCTGGTCGGAGCCGCGCCGTCCGATCTTCCCCAGCCGCTCGTCGTCGGCGTGGAGGGTTTGCGTTCGGGGCGGGGGCTGCTGCAGATATGCCTTACGCGGCTGCCGGATCATTTTCCGGACTGCACCGGCGATCCGGACAAGCGGCATTTCAGTATCCCCGTGGCGCAGGCTGCGGCTATGCCGCTCGGCGATCTTCCGCCCGGCGGCTATGCGCTGGCGATCATCCATGACGAGAACAGCAACAAGAAGCTCGACACGTTCATGGGCATTCCCAAGGAGGGCATCGGCTTCTCCGAAAATCCGTCCTTCCATTTCGGCCCGCCCAGTTTTCGGGCGGCACGCTTTGCCGTATCAGGGGGTGCGGTGCGGCAGGACGTGAAGATCAAATATTTCCTCTAGTATGCGGGAAATGGTGGGAACGGGCCGTCAGGGAACTTGTAACCGCCATGAAACATTCTCTGTTCTGCACTTACCGAACAGGGAAATTATGAAAAGCAGCTGTGTCCCCGTCCTTCTCGCCGTGCTTGGCGCAGTCGCCGCCGTTCCCGTCTATGCCCAGGAAGCCGAGGACCACTCGTCTCTCACCATTGGCGTTGGTGCGGCCTATATCCCCAGCTATGACGGGTCGGACGATTATATCGTCACGCCTGTCGCTGCGGCACGGGGCAAGGTGAACGACTTCGCTTTCTGGACACGCGGCAGCAGCGTTTATATCGATGTCATCCCCAACACCGATCCGAGCGGTTGGGACATTGAGGCTGGCCCGGCCGCGAATATCAACTTCACCCGCACCCGCCGGATCAAGGACCCGCAGGTCCGTGCCTTGGGCAAACTCGACACGGCGATTGAGGTTGGCGGCTTTGTCGGCATCGGCAAGACCGGTCTCATCACGAGCGACTATGACAATCTGTCGTTCCGCGTGAGCTGGATGAAGGACGTTGGCGGCGCGCACAAAAGCTACGTCATCACGCCTGCTGTGGAATATATGACGCCGCTATCGACGACGACCTTTGTGGGCTTCGGCGCGTCTGCGGATTATGTCGGCAAGGGCTATGGCCGCTATTATTACGACGTGGACCCGGCGGGCAGCATTGCCAGCGGCCTGCCCGTCTATACCGGCGCTGGCGAAGATTCGGGATTCAAGAAGGTCAGCACGAATGTGATTGTCGGCCAGTCCCTGTCAGGCGACCTGCGCAAGGGCTGGGCGATCTTCGCGCTCGGCGGCTATCAGAAGATGTTGGGAGATTATAAGCGCTCGCCGCTCGTAAGCATTGCCGGGCGTAGCAATCAGTGGGTCGCCGCCGTCGGCGTCGGTTACACTTTCTGAACGAAAGCTGCGGCTGGAAAGCTAGTCCTTCCCGCCCAGCCACCAACTCTTGATCATGTAGGATAGTGCAAACCACAGCGCCAACGGCGCGATAAGCAGGATCTGTGGGCCCGCTTCACGTAAGGATATGGTGCGCAAAAACATATTGCCCCTCATGTCATCCTCCAGCAGTCAATTTATGACCTGCGCAGACATTGCGCTTGCTCATATGATGGTTCAACTGCCCTAAGAATTGATTAACGTTCTAAATCGGGACATGTTCTCAATATCCGTCCAACCAAAGCGTCAATGTGGTAGACTCGGCGCTTGTCCGCTTTTTCGCCGTTGATATCTCCCGCGCAGCACTGTCGCTACGATAAGGAACGGCACGGATAGCAAAACCGCGCCTAATCCCAGGAAGCGTGGCGACCATCCCAATACACTGTGTATGCCCGCCAGCGGCAGCAACGCCAGCAACATGCCCATCCCCAGCAAAAGCAAGCCGACCCGCCGAGGCCGAACCGCGACCATGCGTAGCTCATGCTTATATGCCTTGCGCCCGGCCTTTGTCGTCAGATCGGGGTGGTGCGTGATGGGGCCTTGGCTCATAGCGTCTCCAAACTTCGCTGGACCTTCTGCCCGTCCACCTCTATCCTTGCAAACATTCCCCGGGGGACCCTGCATACAGGGTTGAGATATGGCGAAGGGCGCCATGACCCGCTGAACCTGATCCGGTTGACACCGGCGGAGGGAGGGAGCGGACTTAAGGGCCCGCAGTCTCTCTCCGCGATTTTGGAGAGACTTTCATGGCCGATATCCCCGCCCGCACCGAAATGCGCGTCACCACCGGCCCGATCCGGGGTTCGAAGAAGATTCATGTGGGTCCGCGCAACGTCGCCATGCGCGAAATCCATTTGGAACCGGGCAGTGGGGAGGCTCCTGTCCGAGTGTACGACACGTCCGGCCCCTATACCGACCCAGATGCCCGCATCGACATCATGGCCGGCCTGCCGCAACTGCGCCGCGAATGGATCGTCGGTCGCGGCGATGTCGAGGAATACAGCGCGCGCGAGATCAAGCCGGAGGATAACGGCCTGAAAGGTCCGGATCGCAGTGGCGGTGTCAGCCAGTTCCCCAATGTCGTAAAAGCGCCCCTTCGCGCCAAGCCCGGCATGAATGTCAGCCAGATGCACTATGCCCGCCAGGGCATCATCACGGCGGAGATGGAATATGTCGCTGAGCGCGAGAATCTCGGCCGTGCGCGGCTGAAGGAATATGTCCGCGGCGGCAATGATTGGGGAGCGTCCATTCCTGATTATGTAACGCCGGAATTTGTGCGGGATGAGATCGCGCGCGGCCGCGCCATCATCCCCAACAACATCAACCACCCGGAAAGCGAGCCGATGGCGATCGGTCGCAATTTCCTGGTGAAGATCAATGCCAATATCGGCAATAGCGCCGTCGCATCCGATGTTGCATCCGAAGTCGACAAGATGGTCTGGTCGATCCGCTGGGGCGCGGACACGGTGATGGATCTGTCCACTGGCCGCAACATCCACGACACGCGCGAATGGATCATGCGCAATTCGCCGGTACCGATCGGCACTGTGCCCATCTATCAGGCGCTGGAGAAGGTCGGCGGTGTCGCCGAGGACCTGACCTGGGAGATTTTCCGCGACACGCTGATCGAGCAGGCAGAGCAGGGCGTCGACTATTTCACCATCCACGCCGGCGTGCGGCTGGGCTATATTCCGATGGCCGCCAAGCGCGTCACCGGCATTGTTTCGCGCGGCGGATCGATCATGGCGAAATGGTGCCTCGCCCATCACCGCGAGAGCTTCCTTTATGAGCGCTTCGACGAAATCACGGAGATCATGAAGGCGTACGACATCGCCTACAGCCTGGGCGACGGCCTGCGCCCTGGCTCTATCGCTGACGCCAATGACGAGGCGCAGTTCAGCGAACTCTACACGCTGGGCGAACTGACTCACCGCGCCTGGAAGCAGGATGTGCAGGTGATGATCGAAGGCCCCGGCCATGTGCCGATGCACAAGATCAAGGAGAATATGGAAAAGCAGCTCGAAGTGTGCGGCGAAGCGCCCTTCTACACACTCGGGCCGCTAACGACCGACATCGCGCCGGGCTACGACCATATCACCAGCGGCATCGGCGCGGCGATGATCGGCTGGTACGGCACAGCGATGCTTTGCTACGTCACGCCCAAGGAGCATCTGGGCCTGCCAGACCGTGACGATGTGAAGGTCGGCGTTGTCACCTATAAGCTTGCCGCCCACGCCGCCGATCTTGCCAAGGGCCACCCAGCCGCGCAGGTCCGCGATAATGCTCTGTCAAAGGCCCGCTTCGAATTCCGCTGGCGCGACCAGTTCAACCTGTCGCTGGACCCGGACACGGCGGAACAATATCATGACCAGACCCTGCCTGCCGAAGGTGCGAAAAGCGCTCATTTCTGTTCCATGTGTGGTCCGAAATTCTGCTCGATGCAGATCAGTCAGGAAGTCCGTGATTTCGCGAACAAGCAGAATCAAGGCGTGGAGGGGTTCATCGCCACCGGTCCGACCGGCGCGGAGACTGCGGCCGCGAGCAAGGCGGCTGCAATCAAGGGAATGGAAGAGATGAGTCGGGTGTTCAAGGAGAAGGGCAGCGAGCTCTATATGGGCGCCGGCGACCGGGAGCACGATTGATCGTAAAGGAGTAGGTGATCGGAACGACCGGGCGCCTACTCCCGATAGGCTGGGAGCGCCCAGCCCCGGGATATAGCCAGCGCCCGCAGGCCGAAGCCGGCCATGGCGGCAAGAGTTGCGGCGACGGGCAGGGCCATGCCTACCCAGATCAGCAGGACAAACAGCCCGGCGGACAGCGCCGCCGCCGTGACATAGAGTTCCGGCCGCAGCAGGATCGACGGTTCCCCCGCCAGCAGGTCACGGATGATGCCGCCGACGCAGCCGGTGACGATCCCCATCATCGCCGCGACGAAGGGGTGGATGCCGAAGGATAGCGCCTTGGCCGCCCCGAAAACGGCAAAGGCGGCGAGACCGATCGCGTCGAGCCAATCCAGCGCGCGAGCGCTCCATAGTCTTTGCGGCGTAATCCAGACGAGCAACGCGGCAACGGTGCACACCATCGCAGGCACCGGATCGACCACCCAGAATACTGGTGCGCCAATCAGCAGGTCGCGCACCGTGCCGCCGCCGACGCCCGTGATCAGCGCGAAGAAAGCGAAGGTGATGCTCGTCAACCGGAGCCGGGCGGCTGCCAATGCGCCGGACGCCGCAAAAACGAAGGTGCCGATCAGGCTCAGAGCCTCCAACACGACGCCGATATCTGGAACAGGAACAGGAAGATGCGGTGCCATGGCGGCGGCTTAGCAGCAGCGGTCCGATGGGTCACCTGTAGGATCGATCCAAAAGTTGCTGTAGGCGGCGCAACGCAATCCACTGGCCGCCGACAGAACAAATCTTTTAGCGCAGGTGGGAAGGCTCCGCATCCAAGATGATCGTCTTGGCTTCGAGGAACGGCATCAACCCTTCCTTGCCACCTTCGCGGCCGATGCCCGACTGTTTGAAGCCACCGAAGGCGATCGAGAAGTCCGAGCGGAAGCTGTTGTGCCCAACGGTGCCTGACCGCAGTTCGCGCGCGACCTGATAGGCGCGATCCGGGTCGTTGGTGAATACCGATGCGTTGAGGCCGAACACCGTGTCATTGGCGATCTCCACCGCCTGCGCTTCATTGTCGGCGGGAATGACGCTGACGACCGGGCCGAAAATTTCCTCCCGCGCGATCGTCATGTTGTTGTCGACATTGCCGAACACGGTCGGTTCGACGAAGAAACCGCGATTGAGATGGGCCGGTCGGCCGCCGCCGGTGGCGACGGTTGCGCCCTCGGCCCTGCCCTTGGCGATATATTCCTCCACACGGTCGCGCTGGCGCGACATGGCGAGCGGCCCCATGTCGATGGCGGGATCGAACGGATCGCCGACGCGGATCGCCGCAAAGGCCGACGCCATGGCGTCGAGCAGTTCGTCATGCCTGTTGCGGCTGACGACGATGCGGGTGAGGGAGGAGCAGACCTGCCCCGTGAACAGCCGCGCCGAGCCGGAGATCGATTGCGCGGCGGCATTGAGGTCATAATCATCGAGGATGACGGCGGCGGACTTGCCGCCCAGTTCCAGAGTACAGCGGGCGATGCGCTCGCCACAGATCGATGCGATCTTCTTGCCCGCCACGCTGGACCCGGTGAAGGTGACCTTGTCGATGTCGGGATGACGCACCAGAAGTTCGGACACTTCTTGGTCGGCTGTCAGGACGTTGAAAACGCCTTTAGGCAGGCCGATCTCCTCCATGATCTCCGCCATGACATAGGCGGCGCCCGGCGCTTCCGGCGATGCCTTCAGCACGATCGTGCATCCGGCGAGCAGCGCCGGGGCGATCTTCACGGCGATCAGCAGGATCGGGCCGTTCCAAGGAATGATCGCAGCGACGACTCCCACAGGCTCCCGCACCAGCAGGCCGACATTGCCGCCGCCTTGCGGCACATGCCGTTCCTCGAATGCGAAACTGTCAGCGAGCGAGGCGTAATAATCATAGGTGCCGCCGACGCTGCCGGCCATCATGCCGCCCAGCGACGAGGTGATGCCCATCTCACTGGTCCAGATGGAGGACACGTCCGCAGACCGGGCGGCGAGACGCTTGCTGATCTCGCGGAGATAGCCGGCGCGCTCGGCATGGCTCATCCGGGGCCATGGTCCCTTGTCGAAAGCCTCGCGCGCAGCCGATACGGCGCGTTCCACATCGCTTTGCTGGGCTTCGGCGACCGTGACGTACAGTTCCTCGGTCGAGGGTGTGATCACATCGATCGTGGAGTCGCTGGACGGAGCGACCCAGTCGCCCCCGATGAAGAACCGGTCGGGATGGGCAATAGGCGCGCGGTCAAGCGTGGTCGCATCGGTCATGGTCGCTCTCCTTGTTGTCGCTTTGCGCGTCAGGACTCGAAAACGCGCATCGATGTTCGAATGGAAAGCTGACCTAGTTGCGATCCGGTTGCAAGCGATTGTCGGCCGGACGGACCGCGTTGCGGCAGACCGTCAGTCGCCGCACTGACCCATGGGCATGCTGACATAGTCGAGCTTAATATCCGAAATGACGAGCGATAATGGTGCGCCGCCCTCCAGAACGAACGGCACGACGATGGCGGCCATATTGGCGCCGCGCGTGGCGAAGCACTGGAGCGGGACGGCGATAGTCTGCCACTCGCCTGGCGCGGCGGCGGCGAGGGTCTTGCCGATCACGACCGAGACGGTCTTGCCGCCGCTACGGATGCCCAGGGTCACCGGGCCAGTGGGTTTGGCACCGACGCGATAATCCATGACCAGGCTGATCTCGCCATTGCTCTCCCGGCTGAGGTCGATCGGCTTGGGCGCGGTGATGGTGACGACGCCGGGCTGGCTCCAGGTGAAGCGCTTGGAATCCTCCTGTGCGCGGCGATCGACATTGGCCTGCGCAACCTTGCCCGCGTCGATGGACCAGCCGGTGGGCAGCCGGCCCTTGCCGAAAAAGGTGCCGGGGACGCCGTCGGCCATGCCCGCGGGGCGGGTCTCGTCAAGCTGACCGACCTTGCCGGGGGCGGCGTAGCTGAGGCCGTAGCCGAAGGCGAAGAGCGGATCATAGTTCGGATCGCGGCGGTTGAGGACATATTGGTCCGGGCGCTTGGGCCAGGAGAAGCTGAGCTTACCCCGGAAGTCTTGGTTCACGCCACCATCGGGCCTGGCGAACAGGACGTCGGCGACGCCGCCGCCCTCGCTGCCCGGCAGGAAGGCCGCAACGAAGGCGTCCGAGGCGTTGAGTTCGGCATTCACCCACAGGGGACGGCCGGAGAGGAACACCGCGACTACGGGCACGCCCGCCGCCTTCAGCTTGCGCAGCATGTTGCGGTCGGTGGTGTCGCCGGGGTTGTATTCCAGAGTAGGACGATCACCCTTGAACTCGGCATAGGGCTGTTCGCCGAAGACGACGATCGCGGCATCGGGCTTCTTCGTGAAGCTGCCGTCGGCGGAGTAGGTCGCTGCGCCGCCGCCCGCCTTCACGGTTTCGGAAATGCCCTGCCAGATGGATTCGGCGTTGGGGAAGGCGGAATTCGGCACGTCCGCGCCCTGCCAGGTGATCGACCAGCCGCCCGCCTGCTGGCTGATGCTTTGCGCGGCGGGGCCGGCGACGAGGATGTTTGCGTTGGGTTTGAGCGGCAATACGCCCTCATTCTTGAGCAGGACGAGGGATTCGCGCACCGCCTGACGTGCGACGGCGCGGTGTTCGGCCGATCCGATGACGGCGAACTTGCCCGCTGCGGCGCGGGCGGAGGGACGGCCGCGATCGAAGGTGCCAGCCCGGAACTTCACCCGCAGGATGCGGCGGACCGCGTCGTCGAGGCGCGCGGCGGAGATCGTGCCGTCCTTCGCCTCACGCAGAGTGTTGGCGTAGAGGTCCTTCCACTTCGGGCCGGAATACATGAACATATCGAGGCCAGCGTTGATCGCTTGCGGGCAGTCCTCGTTGGAGCATCCCGCGACCTGCCCATGGCTGTTCCAGTCGCCGACGACGAAGCCGTCGAAATGCATGCGGTCCTTCAACACGTCCGTCAGCAGCGACTTGTTGCCGCTCATCTTCTCCCCGTTCCAGCTGGAGAAGCTGGCCATGACCGATTGCGTGCCCGCCTCGATCGCCGCGGGGTAGCCGCCCAGATGCACGTCGCGAAGGATTTCCTCGGAGACGACGGTATCGCCCTGGTCCTTGCCGCCGGTGCCGCCGTCACCCAGAAAATGCTTGGTCGTGGCGATCAGGTGGGTAGGGGAGAGGAAGTCCTTCGTGCCGACCTTGCCCTGCACGCCCTCGATCATCGCGCCGGCATAGTCGGCGGCGATCTGCGGCTCCTCGCCATAGCTTTCGTAAGTGCGGCCCCAGCGGTCGTCCTGCACCACGGCCAGCGTCGGCGCGAAGGTCCAGTCGAGACCGGCTGCGGCGGTTTCCAGCGCGGTGATCTCGCCGATCTTGCGGATCAGGTCGCGATCGCGGGCGGCGCCGAGGCCGATATTGTGCGGGAAGAGCGTCGCGCCGACGATATTGTTGTTGCCGTGGACGGAATCGGTGCCCCAGATGATCGGGATCCTCGGGCCGTTATCGTTGCGCTGCATGGAGGCGTCGTAGAACTCGTCAGCCAGGCTCATCCATTTGGCGGGGGAGGCATATTCGTCATCATAGGGGCCGCTATTGCCGCCGTTCAGGATCGATCCGATCTTGTATGTTACGACGTCTGCAGGCTTGATCGAACCGATGTCGACCTGAATGAGCTGGCCGACCTTGTCCTCCACCGACATGGATTTGAGGAGGGCGTCGATGCGCTTTTCGATCCTGGGGTCGCGCTTTGGCTGCGCGTTGACCGAGGGCCAGAGGGCGGGATGGGCGATGGAGGCGGCCGGTTGCTGGGAGGCTTGTGCAATGGCGGCGGACGTGGCGAGCGCGGCGGCGAGGGTCAGCAGCGAGGCGCGCGAAAGGCTTAGCGTCATGTCATCTCCTGTATGGCGCGGCGTTCAGGCCTGCGCGCGTCTGGTTGCGGGATTGGGGGTGTTGGCGAGCAGGACCCGCAGGATCGGCCCGGTCATGATCGTGGTGACGACGGCCATCACGACCAGGATCGTGAACATGGATTTGGGCAGGAAGCCGAGGTCGTAGCCGATGTTGAGGACGATCAGTTCCATCAGCGCGCGGGTGTTCATCAGCGTGCCCAGGATCATGCTGTCATGATGGGCCATGCCGCTGGCGCGTCCGGCGAAGTAGACCGGCACGATCTTCGCCAGGATGGCGGCCAGGCAGACGGCGGCGAGCCAGAACAGTTCCGGACCGCTCGTAAGGCCAAGCAGATTCGTGCGCAGGCCCGTGAAGGTGAAGAAGATGGGGAGGAAAAACACGAGCACGAACTGGCCGACCTGACTGTGCCACGCCTCCACCAGCGCGCGGTGGCGGTGGAAGAGCAGACCCGCCGCAAACCCGCCGAAGATCGCGAAGATGCCCAGCGCATAGGTGCAGATGGCGAGCGCGAACATGATGGCGAGGAGGATCGCGAGCAGGTTGGGCGGCAGGCGGCCGTCCTCCAGCGGGAAACGGCTGACGAGGCGGTCGGCGAGCGGCGCGCCGAGGAAGCGCAGGGCTGCGAGGAAGAGGAGGAGGCCGCCGAGATGGATCAGCAGATATTGGCCCGAAAGCTGCGCCGTGGCGAAGGCGGAAATGCAGGCGAGCAGGACCCAGCCGACGACATCGTTCACCGCCGCCGCCGAAATGGCGACGATGCCGACATCCGTTTTGGTCAGGCGATATTCGCTGAGGATGCGGCCGAGGATGGGCACGGCGGTGATTGCGACGGCGACGCCGCAGAACAGGCTGTAGACGAGGGGATCGATGCCGGGCGCGAGGGCGGCGGCGGAGAGGCGGCCGATGCCGAAGCCGACGGCGAAGGGGGCGAGGATGGAGGTGGCCGCAACGAACAGGGTGGTCTGGCGCAGGCGGGGGATGCGCAGGCGGCTGAACTCAAACTCGCTGCCGATCTGGAACATCAGCAGGATGAGGCCGATCTGGCTGAGGACCGTGATCGCCGGTTCCGGCTTTGCGCCGAACAGGGCGATGGACGCGCCGGGGAAGAAATGGCCGAACAGGGAGGGGCCAAGCAGCAGGCCCGCGACAATCTCCCCCACCACGCCCGGCTGGCCCATGCGCCGGAACAGGCTGTGCATCAGCCTGGCCGCCCCGATCATCACGATCAGCTGGAGCAGCGCCGTGAAAAGGAGCTGCTCCGTCTGGTGAACCGAGGCGGTCATGCAGGCATCAGAGGACGGCCGGTCCGGTGGCCGAATCCTGGGTCGCCTCTATCGGCGCGACAGGCCTGGTGGCGAAGAGGCCGAAAACCAGGATCAGCGCATAGGCGATGGCCGGGACGATCAGCGCGATGCGCAGAGTGGAGATATCCGACACCCAGCCAGCCAGCGGCGGCAGGATCGCGCCGCCGACGATCGCCATGCAGATGACGCCCGATCCGTCCGCCGCGCGACGGCCAAGACCTTCCGACGCCAGCGTGAAGATGGTGGGGAACATGATCGAGTTGAACAGGCCGATGGCGATCAGCGCATAGCCGGAGAGAGCGCCGACCGTGAAGGCCGAGAGGGCGAGCAGTAAGATCGCCACGCCAGCGACGCTGGCGAGAACCTTGCCGGGCGAGAACAGGCGCAGGATCGCCGAGCCGATGAACCGGCCGACCATCGCGCCGCCCCAATAATAGGCGACCAGCTTTCCGGCCGATTCCTGGCTGACGCCGAGCGTGTCGGATTGGATCAGGTACAGGACCAGCAGGCTGCCGATCGTCACTTCCGCGCCGACATAGAGGAAGATGCCGAGCGTGCCGAAGCCGAAGCGGGGACGCTTCAGCAGGGCGAAGGCGGCGGCGACGTTCATCTTTTCGGTCGGGGCTTCCTTCAGCTTGTTGCGCTGGGAGAAGACGGCGGCGGCGACGACCAGAAGGGCGATCGCGATGCCGATATAGGTGTGGACGACGACGCGGGATTCTTGCGCGCGGAAGGCGTCAAGGGCTGCGCCGGTGAGGGTCTTGGGATCAACGGTCGCAAGCGCGCCGAGGATCACAATAGAGCCGACATAGGGGAAAAGCGTGGTGCCGAGCGAGTTGAATGCCTGCGCGAAGGTGAGGCGGCTGGACGCGGTTTCGGGCTTGCCCAGCATAGAGATGAGCGGATTGGCGACGACCTGAACAATGGTGATGCCGCTGGCCAGCACGAACAGTGCCGCAAGGAATGCGACGAACAGGCTGGACGAGGCCGCCGGGATGAACAGCAGGCAGCCCAGGGTCATCGTCACCAGCCCGACCACGGCGGCGCGCATATAGCCGAAGCGGTGGACGATCGCGGAGGCGGGGATGGAGATCAGGAAATAGGCGGCGAAGAAGGCCGACTGAACCAGCAGCACCTGCCCATTGGTCAGCGTGAAGAGGTCCTTGAGCTTGGGGATCAGGACGTCGTTCAGGCTGGTGATGCCGCCGAAGACGAAAAACAGGGCGAAGACGAAGCCGGTCAGGCCGCCTGCCGCCTGTGCGCCCTGGGTGGTGGTTGCGCCGGTGGGGCCTGCGCCGGGGGTCATCGCCATGTCTGTGCTCCGCTCCTAAAAGGTCAGATCACGGCCTGGCCGACAGTGCGTCGAGCGTGGCCGTGCCGCTGAGCACGCTGTCGCCTGCAAATCGGCCCACGGCAACAGGATATGTGCCCGCGTCGACCTTCCAGCCCGGAGCCGTTTCGTCGAAACGGGCGATGACGCGCGGATCGACGGTGACGGAGACATGCGCGGTCTCACCCGGCGCCAGCCAGACCTTGTCGAAGCCGGCGAGGCGATAGCTGAGCGCGCCCGCCGCGCTTTTGCCCTGCACATAGACCTGCGGCACGTCCGCGCCCGCGCGCTGGCCGCTGTTGGTCACGTCGAAGCTGACCTTGAGTGACGCGCCGCCGGTGATCGCCAGATTGGCGTAGCGGAAGCTGGTGTAGGTGAGACCGTAGCCGAAGGGATAGAGCGGCTTGCGCTTCTTCGCCGCATACCAGCGATAGCCGACCTCGGCCCCTTCGGGATAGTCGACGGAGAAGGGCCTTACGCCGCCGCTCTGTCCGTAATTGGTCTTGTCGCCGGCATCCCGGCGGGCCTCGGCGGCGTGCAGTTCGCCGAGACCCACCGGCTCCGGACGGGGCGCCTGTGCGGCGCTCGTCGGGAAGGTGATGGGAAGCCGCCCCGAAGGATCGACTTCACCGAATATGATGCGGGCGATGGCCTCGCCCCCGCGCTGGCCTGGATACCATGCTTGCAGGATCGCCGGGACCTTGTCCACCCAGGGCATGAGGACCGGACCGCCGGTTTCCATAACGACCAGCGTCTTGCCGTTGGCGCGGGCGACCGCGTCGATCAGCGCGTCCTGCTTGTCGGGAAGGGCCATGCTCTCCGGGTCCTGCGCCTCGGTGAACCAGGCCCAGGCGAAGACGATCGCAATGTCGGCGTCCTTTGCGGCAGCGGCTGCAGCCTTGGGATCGGAGCCGTCGATATAGGTGACCTGCGCCTGTGGGGCGAGTGCCTGGATCGCCTTGAGCGGCGAAGAGGCGTGCCAAGTGATGCGGGCGAAGGACGCAGCCTCGCCCCGCGTCAGCGGAATTTCGACCGGAGCGCCGCCGACGGAGCGGACCTGTGACGATCCGCCGCCCGACAGCACGCCGACATCGGCATGCGCGCCGATCAGAACGATCTTCTTGGCGGTCTTGGCGAAGGGCAGCAGGTCGCCCTTGTTCTTCAGGAGCACGATGCCTTCCTCGGCCGCGCGCTGGGCGACATCGGCATGGGCGGCATAGTCGATGACCTGCGCGCTGTCCGGCACGGGATTGTCCATCAGGCCCGTGTTGATAACGCCGTACAGGATGCGGCGGACCATGTCGTCGAGGTGCGCCATCGGGATGCGGCCGGCCTTTACGGCCTCCTCGAACGGCTGGCCGAAATAGATGGCAAGGTCGAGTTCCTGACCCGACTGCTGATCGAGGCCGGTGATCGCGGCCTTCTCCGTCGAGTGGACGGCGCCCCAATCGGACATCACCCAGCCCCTATAGTTCCAATCCTTCTTTAGGACGGTGTTCAGCAGCCAGTCGTTCTCGCACGCATAGTCGCCATTGACCTTGTTGTAGGCGCACATAACGGAGGCGGGATCGCCGATTTCGTTTGCGATCTCGAACGCGAGCAGGTCGCTTTCGCGCAGCGCGACCTTGTCGATGCGCGCGTCGAGGACGTGACGACCGGTTTCCTGAGAGTTCAGGGCGAAATGCTTGATCGTCGAGACGATGTGGTTGCTTTGGACGCCTCGGATATGCTCGCCCGCCATGACGCCGGCGAGCAACGGGTCCTCGCCCAGATATTCGAAATTGCGGCCGTTCCACGGATCGCGGGTCAGGTTGACGCCGCCCGCGAGGAGGACGTTGAAGGTCTTGGCGCGCGCCTCTGCCCCGATCATCGCGCCGCCTGCATAAGCGAGGCGCGGGTTGAAGGTCGCGGCAGTGGCGATGCTGGCCGGGAGCGCAGTGGCGGTGTCGCCCTTGCGCTGCTCGACCTGATTGGCGACGCCGAGGCTCGCGTCGCTTTCCCGCAGGGTGGGGATGCCGAGGCGGGGGACGCCGGGGATGTGGCCGGCCGATGGGATCATGGCGATGGGCGGATTGGGCTTGGCCATCGGCGGGAAGTAGCCGTGGACGATCGCGAGCTTCTCCTGCAGCGTCATCGAGGCGACGAGGTCGTCGGCGCGGGCGGCGGCGGACAAAGCGCGGTCGGACGCGGCGGGGGTGCGCGCTGCGGCTCGCGATGCCGCCTCTTGTGCGAACGCTGGCGCGGTGAGGCAGGCGCCGATCATCAGGCTGGCGAGGAACAGTTTCTTCGTCGGAGATGTCATCGGGATACCTTGTGCGAGATGGTGTTGGCGGCCGGGCGGGCGTGGAAATGATCCAGCAGCGCGCGATGGTCGGGGAGGTTGGCAAGTGCGCCGCTGGATGCGGCCTTGACGCGGGCGAAGGCCTCACGGGCGTCGCGCGCGCCGGGATAGCGGGCCGCGTCGGCGGCGAGGCGGGTCTGGAAGCCCATGCCGTAGAGGATGTAGTGATAGCTGGGCGGCAGGAACGTCTCCAGATCGACGGTGAAGTCGAAGCGGGAGGGCGGCCGGGTCCGCCACTGGGTTAGCATGTCGCGCAGCGAGTCCGGGATCGAGGCCGGATCGGCATTGTCGCGCCAATAGGCGGTGTCGGTGCGGCGGGTGATGCAATAATGGAGCTTCAGGAAGTTCACGATCTTCTCAAAGCGGCCCGCCATATGGCTGTTGAAAGCGCGGGCGGCGGCGTCGCGCGCGTCCCGGTCTCCGGGGACGAGGAAGTCGCCCAGCATCCGCAGCGCGCTTTCGATGAGCATGATGCCGGTCGATTCCAGCGGCTCGAAGAAACCGGCCGAGAGGCCGATCGCGGCGCAGTTGCCGATCCATTGCCGATCGCGATAGCCGGTGGCGAAGCGCAGCTGGCGCGGTGTGAGGCCGTCGCCATCCTTGCCGACATAGCGGCGCAGCGTCGCCTCCGCCTCGTCATCCGAACAGTGGCGGCTGGAATAGACATAGCCGGTGCCGCGCCGTTCAGTGAGGCCGATGTCCCAGGTCCAGCCCGCGTCGTGGGCGGTGGCGAGCGTATAGGGGCGGACGGGCGTGTCGGCGGCGGGATAGGGGACCTGCATCGCCAGAGCGCGATCGTTGAACAGCGTATCGCCGCAACCGGTGAAAGATGCGCCCAGCGTCTCGCCGATCAGCAACGCGCGGAAGCCCGAGCAGTCGATGAAGAAATCGCCAGCGACCTTGCGGCCGTCCGACAGGATGAGGGATGCGATATCGCCATCCGCCTGCTTTTCGACCTGAGCGACCGTGCCCTCGATCCGCTCCACACCCGCGGCAACGGATATTTCGCGCAGATAGTCGGCAAAGCGGGCTGCGTCGAAATGATAGGCGTAATTCATCGGGCCGGAGAAATCGGGGTCCTGCAGCAGCTTTGGCGCAAGTCCGGCGCGGATCACGCGCTCCTGCACAGTGACCGAGTCCGCCCAGGAGGGGCGCGATGGGCTGGCGTCCGCAATCCAGTGCGGTAGCAGCGCCTCATCCTCGCCGCCGATCGGCAGGTTGAAGGGGTGGAAATAGGAATCTGCGCCGTCCGCCCAGCCGTTGAACAGCACGCCCTGCTTAAAGGTAGCGTTGGCGCGGACGAGGAATTCACGCTCGCTGATGCCAAGATTGGCAAGCGTGGAGCGGATGGTGGGAAAGGTCCCCTCGCCGACGCCGATTATGCCGATCTCGCTGGATTCGACCAGCAGGATGTTCTGCATCCGCAGCGTGCGGGAGAGATAGGCGGCGGCCAGCCATCCGGCCGTGCCGCCGCCCAGGATGACGACCCGACGGGGGGAGAAGGTGTCGGTCGTCACGGGGAAACTCCTTTGCTCATGCCTTTGGGGGCCTGATCCTGGATCACATCCCATACCGTTCGTCCTGAGTAGATACTGAGCAAAATGCTCAGTTCCGATCCTTCGATACGCCACTTCGACAAGCTCAGTGGCTACTCAGGACGAACGGGTGTTGGGTTATGTTATGTCCTCAGAAGCTCGCGCGGGCGCGGACGCCCCAGGTGCGCGGAGCCTGAAGGTTCGAGAGGAACACCGGGTCGTAACGCGGTGCGCCGAAAGCGCCGGCGCCCGTCCGGATGCGGCCGTTCTCGATATTCTGGACGAATGCCTCGACCGAATATTTCTCGTCAGGCGATGTGTAGGTGATCGATGCGTCCGACCGGAAATAGGCCTTCTGACGATCCCAATCCGTACCGTTGGTGCCCCGGTTCGGCATGTTGTCGGCCGGGTTGTTGGCAGTCACGAACGGGTTGGCGTCGCCGTTGAAGTAGCTCAGCCAGCTCTTGGTTTCATAATGAGTGGTGATGCGCGGGGTGATCCGCGCGCCGCTGGCCATCACGAAGTCATGTTCGTAGCTTGCTGTTGCCGAGAAGCGTGGGGCGTGGGCGAGTTCATTACCCTTAAGCTGCGCGATCGAGGACAGCTTGCCGCCGTCATAGAGACGGCCGTCGACAGCCTCCAGCTCCAGCAGCTTGGTCTTCTGCAGGGTGCCGGAGAAATTCAGGCGGTCATTGTCGGTCAGGTTGGCAACCATTTCCGCTTCTAGGCCGTATGCCGTCGCGCCCTTGGCGTTCTGGGTGACGATCTGGCTGCGGATCACGTTGCCAGCGGCGTCGCGGAAGGTGACGGCCTGGTTGACCTGATAGCCCTTGAAGTCGCTGTAATAGGCGGCGACGTTCAGGGTGACACGGCGGTCGAAGAAGCGGGTCTTCAGACCAGCCTCATAGTTGGTGATCGTTTCCGGATTCGTCAGCTGCGAATTGTCCTGGATGTTGCCCGACTTGAAGCCGGTGGAGACGCTCGCATAGCCGAGGATGCCCGGCGCCAGATCGGCGTCGACGCGGCCCAGCCAGGTGAGCTTGTTCCATTTACCCTTCACGTCGTTGTTCGAGATCGAGAAGCCTGGGAGCAGGTCGACCAGTTCTGCCGCCGTTGCACCCGGGAAGGCGCCGAAGATGCCGCCCTGACAGAGGCCGCCAGGTGCAGAGTCCGCCGCCGAGCAGCCGTCACCCGAGAAGGTCACGTTGCGGCCACCGATATCCTGCTTCTTGTCGCTCGTGTAGCGCAGGCCGCCGGTGACGCGCAGCCAATCAGTTGCGTGCCATACGGCCTGGCCGAAGGCGGCGCGGGAGTCGATCTGGCGGTTCGCCTGAATGAAGCTGCCCGCCCAGGAGAAGGTGCCGTCGCGATAGCCGTTACGCTGGTCGATATCGAAGCGGATTTTGTTCTTCTCGTGGCTGTAATAAGCGCCCAAGATCCAGTCGACGGCGTTGTCGCCGGTCGACTTCAACTGCAGTTCGTGGCTCTGGAAGTCGTAGCGCGAGGACAGGGTGCGGTTCTCGCCGAATGCGCCCAGCGGCAGGTCGTTGCCGTCCGCGTCGACCTGACCCGTAGGGGGCAGAGCGCCCGCGTCGGCGTCCGTCTGCGTGCTGCCGCCGATGCGCGACCAGCCGGCGATGTAGCTTAGCTGTACGCCGTCGGTGATGTCGTAGTTCATCGTGCTGCGGACGGCGACCGAGTAACGGTCCGTGTCCGGCGCGGTGTCGCTGAGCGTCGACCAGCGCTTCGTGCCTGCGCGGGGCGTCTGGAGCAGGCCGATGACCGGTGCGCCATTGTCGAGGAAGCCCTCTGCCGATAGGTTCCAGCTGAATCGGTCGCTCGGCTTCCACAGCATGCTGACGCGGCCGGACTGCTGGTCGGCGGCGTAATATTTCTTGCCGGTGGTGACGAAGGCGGACTTGTTGATGCCCGTGATGTTTGGCGCGGGCTGATAGTCGGCATAGCCGTCATGACGGTCGGTCACGAAAGCAACGCGGAACGCCAAGGTGTCGGTGACGGGAATGTTGATCGCGCCGCGTACGCCCAGACGGTCGTAATTGCCGGCGACAGCTTCGACATTACCGCTGAACTCGCCGAGCTTGGGCTTGGCGGAGATGAGGCTGAGTGCGCCAACGGTGGCGTTGCGGCCGAACAGCGTGCCTTGCGGTCCGCGCAGGACCTCGACGCGCTCCATGTCGTACATCAGGACCGACGCGCCCTGCGAGCGGGGCGAGTAGATGCCGTCGACATAGATGGCGACTTCGGGGTCGGCGACTTCGGTGTAGGCGCTGTCATTGCCGATGCCGCGCAGGGTCAGGAGGACGGCCGACTGGTCGCCCTGCTGGTTGAACTGCAGCGAGGGGACGAAGCGCGCGAGGTCGGTCACGTCCTTCACGCCATTCTTGTTCAGCGTGTCTTGGCTGAACGCGGAGATCGCGATCGGGGTCGACTGCAGCGTGGTTTCGCGGCGGGTGGCGGTGACGATGATATCGCCGCTGTCCTGAGGCGCGGCTTCAGCGGCCTGCGGCGTAGCGGTCGTGGCGTCCTGCGCATGCGCGGCAGATACGGAAAATAGGCAAGTCGCGAGCGCTGTGCTCGCGACGAGTGCGTGCCTCGTCATAATCATCCTCCCGAGAAGGCTTGTTGGTCTGGGACAGCGGAAACACCAGAATCCGACATCGATGTCAACGGGCATTTGACATCGATGTCGGAAATCCGTTTCAAGGTTGTTTCTCTTTTGCAACACTTGTTATGGGCTCCGCACATGCTCGCCGTTTCGCCTTCCCCTACGGCATTATACGCTGCATTCGGCGGAAAAGGTGGTTTCGCGAATGGCCGTTCCGGGTTAGCGGATAGGGGCAAGCCGGGCCGTTGGGCCATTGTCCACAGGCCGCCAATAGAAGGGTCCGATTTGGGTCGATCGCGCAAGGACAAGACAGAGAATGCTGCGCCAGGCGTTGGCGTCGGCCCCGAGTCGCAATATGCGTTGCCCCCTCCTTCGCGCGGCGCGGACGAAGCGGTGGCGGGGCGGCTGTTCCGCATTTCCATCGGCGTATTCTTCATCGGGGGGTTCCTGTCGTCCGCCGTCAGCCTGCTGGTGCCGCAACTCAAGCTGATGCTAGCGCTCGATTATCGTAGCGCCCTGCTGATCCAGCTCGCCTTCCATTCCAGCTATCTGCTGTTCGCGCTGCCCGCTGCCTTCGCCGTGGTGCGGGGCGGGTATATGCGGTCGATTGCGGTTGGCCTGGCGATCATGACGGCAGGATGCCTGGCGCTGGCGACGGCGCAGGGGATGCGCGATTTCCTGTTGGTGCTGGGCGCGCTGCTGCTGCTGTCCGCCGGGCAGACGGTGCTGCAGATCGCATCGAACACGGTGGTGACGGTGATCGGCCCATCGCGCAGGGCGGCCGCGCGGCTGACATTGCTGCAGGGGTTCAACTCGCTGGGGACGGTGCTGGGGCCGTTGATCTCCGCGCCGTTTCTGCTCGCCAATCTCGATCCGCTGAGCGGCGGCGCGGTGACGGCGGGCCTGCCGTTCGTGGCGGGCGGCGCTGTGCTGGCGGCGCTTTCGACGGCCTATTTCACCCATCGCGGCCTGTTGTCCGAAACGCGCGGGACAGCGCCGGCGGCGCGCCCGGCGCAGTTGCTGGCGGTGCTGGGCGACCGGAGGCTGGTATGGGGCATCGCGGCTATCTTCGCCTATGTGGGCGCGGAGGTGACGATCGGCACGCTGCTCGCCAATGTGCTGATGCTGCCTGATCGGATGGCGGTGGAGCCGGTGACCGCCGGACGATTGGTAAGCCTCTATTGGGCGGGGGCGATGGTCGGGCGGTTCGCGGGCGCCTGGGCGATGGCGCGGGTGGCGGAAGCGCGGCTGCTGTTCTGGGTCGCGCTGGGCGCGGTGGTGCTGGTGTCGGTGGCGGTGGTGACGCCGGGCGCGCTGGGCGCAGTGGCGCTGATCGCCGTGGGGCTGTGCAACGCGATCATGTATCCGACCATCTATGCGCTGGCCCTGCCGCAGGATGCCGCCCGCGCGCCGCTGGCGTCGATGTGGCTGTGCATGGCCGTCGTCGGCGGCGCGGTGGTGCCGATGCTGACCGGCGTGGCCGCCGATGCATTCGGCCTGTTGCCAGCGCTGCTGCTGCCTGCTCTATGCTATGCCGGGATCGCGATGTTCGCGGCCATGTGTGCGGATGTCCGGGGGGCGCGGGCATGAAGACGGTGACGATCAAGGATGTGGCGGAGCGGGCCGGGGTGTCGCCCAAGACGGTGTCGCGCGTCATCAATGGCGAGCAGCATGTACGCCCGGAAGTGCGCGAGGTCGTGCAGCGCGTGGTGGCGGAGTTGGATTATCGCCCCAACGCCTTTGCGCGGAGCCTGTCGAGTTCACGGTCCTATCTGTTGGGCCTGTTCATCGACGATCCGGTGTCGGGCTATGCATCCGACGTGCAGCTGGGTGCGCTGATGCGGTGCCGCGCGCGCAGCTATCATCTGGTCGTCGAGCCGGTCGTCATAACATCGGGCGGGTGGCAGGCGCAGGTCGCCGACAGCATCGCCGCGCTGCGGCTGGACGGCGCAATCGTTACGCCGCCGATCTGCGACGAGGCCGAACTGCTCGATATCTTCGAGGCGGCAGGGCTGCCGATGGTGCGGATCGCGCCGCGCATGGATTTTGGCCGGTCGGGCGTCGTGCAGATGGACGATCATGCCGCCGCAAAGGAGATGACGGAGCATCTGATCGCGCTCGGCCATCGCAGCATCGGTTTCGTGAAGGGCGACCCGACGCACAGCGCATCGGCCAAGCGCTATGACGGTTTCCTGGCGGCGATGGCCGGCGCAGGGCTGTCCGTCGCGGCCGATCATGTGTTGGAGGGCGATTTCTCCTTCCGCTCTGGTCTTGAGCTGGGAGAGGTCATGTTGCGCCGGGAGGAGCGGCCGACGGCGATCTTCGCCAGCAATGACGACATGGCGCTGGGCGTGCTGATCACCGCGATGAAGCTGGGGATCGGGGTGCCCGACATGCTGTCCGTCGCCGGGTTCGACGACGCGCCGACATCCCGCGCCGCATGGCCGCAACTGACCACGATCCGCCAGCCCAAGGCGGAAATGGCGGCGGCAGCGGTCGATATATTGGCGGACCCGCAGTATCGCGGCGACGTGACGGCCGAGCGATATCAGATGTCGCTGGATTATGTGTTGGTGAAGCGCGGGAGTACGGGGAAGGTTGGGTGTTAGCGGGCGGGGCGCCTTCAAGAAGGGCAGGCCTTCGACAGGCTCAGGCCGAACGGAGGATAGAGCTGCCCTATCACCGTTCGTGCTGAGCTTGTCGAAGCACTGCCCTTACGTCTTTTTGCGTGACAGGCGACTGATCTCTTCCCAATCGCCGCGAATGAGAGCCAGTTTCTTCGCTCTGCTCCACCCTTTGATCCGGCGTTCCATTTCGAGCGCTTCGATGCGTTGCGAGAAGGTTTCCGACCATACAAGTTTTACGGGCAGGTGATCGCGGGTGAAGCCTGGAATTTCACCTTGCTCATGTTGGCCGATCCTGTGTTCCAGATTGTCGGTATGTCCGACATAGAGCGAACCGCCGTTGCAATGGAGCATGTAGGTCCAGAAGGGCATTTTGCGACAAGAACAGAAGTGCAGGCCTTCGACAAGCTCAGGCCGAACGGAGTAAGGGTGTTCCTCACCTAAAAAGCAGGAGCGCCCATGACCTGGTCCCCCACGCAGTACAGCAAGTTCGAGGCGGAGCGGAATCGGCCTATCCATGATCTGATCGCGCAGATCCCGCAGGGCCAGGTCGCGCGGGCGGTGGATATCGGGTGTGGGCCGGGGAATTCGACGGAGATTTTGCAGGCGCGGTTTCCGCAAGCGGAGATCAGCGGGATCGACAGTTCAGCGGAGATGATCGCGGCGGCGCGGGCGCGGTTGCCGCAGGCGCGGTTCGATGTGGCGGATATTGCGGGATGGGTTGACCCCGGCCCTTATGACGTGATCCTGGCCAATGCGGCGCTGCAGTGGGTGCCCGATCATCCGGCGCTGTTGCCGGCGCTGGTGGAGAAGCTGACGCCGGGCGGGGCGCTGGCGGTGCAGATGCCGGACAATCTGGGCGAGCCGGCGCATCTGGCGATGGAGAAGGTCGGCGCAAGCGGGCCGTGGGCCGCCAAGCTGACACAGGCGGCGACCGCGCGGTCGGAGCGTCATGACGCGACCTGCTATTATCGCACGCTCAAGCCCCTGTGCGCGCGGGTCGATGTGTGGCGGACGGTCTATCATCATCCGCTGGCCGGCGGCGCCGCGGCAGTGGTCGAATGGTTCAAGGGTACGGGGTTGCGGCCATGGCTCGGCCCATTGGATGCAGAGGAGCAGGCCGGGTTCCTGGCGCGCTATACCGAGGAGATCGCCGCAGCCTATCCGGCGCTGGAGGATGGGACGGTGCTGCTGCCCTTTCCGCGGCTATTCTTCGTGGCGGTACGATAAACGAACCTATATGGAAAATTACTCTTGACATCGACACGCTGTTCTGGCACATAAGTCGATATTGGGAATTGTGAGTCGCCGGGGCGGTGGTGGCAAAGGGTTGGCTTTCGGGCCAGCCCTTTTTTGTGTCCGCGCCCGGTGCGGGGAGGATGCATGGCGGACAGGAAAAAGGAGCGACAGCTCAGTCTCCAGACGACCGCGCGGGGCACGGTGGCGCAGGTTCGCAAATCGCGCGAGAAAGGGTGGACGAAAACGCGTCGCAAAAAGTTCCTTGAAGTGCTGCAGGCGACGGCGAACGTCACGGAAGCGGCGCGCGCCTTGGATATTACCACCAGCGCCGTCTACCAGTTCAGAAAGCGCGATGCCGGTTTCAGGAAAGAATGGGCCGACGCGCTGGAAACCGGTTTTGCAGAATTGGAAATGGCCCTGATGCGCCAGTGCCGGTTCGGCACGGAAGTGACGGAGACGGTGCGCGAGGGCGCGCGGGACGCAGAAATCAAAAGCACCAAGATACGGCATGCCTATCCGCTGGAAGTGATGATGGGCCTATACAAGGCGCATCAGGCAAGCGTGGAGCGCCACAGAGAGAAATGCGACGCCGACGCCGTTCAGGGAACGGCGCTGACCGCCGGGCTGCTGCAGCGGATTGCTCAGGTGCGCAAAAGGCTGGGGATTACCGCAGGGGTGTCGAATGGTTCATCGGACGGCGCGACGGACCGGGTTGCATCAAAGCCTGAGCAAAACCAGCTTTAGGCCTTATCGACATTCAGTTTTGTGGGCGCATCCTCTCAACGGTAGCGCCGAATGGATCCTGACTTTCGTCAGGATGACGGAATGGAAGAACGCATAACCATTCGAAACCGGACACTATCAGAATGAGCCTGTCGCCATTTGAAAGCTGGGCATATCTGCCGGACGACGCCTTGCTGGAAGCCTTTGCGGGCGTAACGCCCGAGGCGCTGCGCTTTGCAGCCTATGACTGGGCGCTGCACGGTCGCCCGGACCAGCGCGAACCCGTCGGGTGCGGGCGCGTCTGGCTGATGATGGCGGGGCGCGGGTTCGGCAAGACCCGGGCCGGTGCGGAATGGGTGCGCGGGATCGCGGAGACGGACGGGTCGGCGCGGATCGCCCTTGTCGGCGCTAACCTGCATGAGGCGCGCAGCGTGATGGTGGAGGGCGAAAGCGGTGTGCTGGCGGTGTCGCCCTGGTGGGACAGGCCGCTGTGGCAGCCGGCGCTGCGGCGGCTGGTGTGGAAATCCGGCGCGCAGGCGGAGATTTTCGGCGCGGGGCCGGAGGGAATGCGCGGCCCGGCGTTCAGCCATGCATGGGCAGACGAAATCGCCAAATGGCCGATGGGCGAGGCGGCCTGGGATAATATGGAAATGCCGCTGCGCCTGGGGTCCGCGCCGCGCATATTGGCGACGACAACGCCGCGCCCGGTCCCCCTGGTACGGCGGTTGATGGCGCAGGCGGGTTCGGCGACCGGCGGCGGCGTGACGGTGACGCGGGGACGGACGGATGACAATCGCGCCAACCTGCCCCCCGCCTTCATCGATGCGATGCACGGGAGCTATGCGGGGACGCGGCTGGGGCGGCAGGAGCTGGACGGCGAATTGCTGATGGATGTGGAGGGCGCATTGTGGACGCGCGCCCTGATCGAGCGATGCCGGGTGTTGCATGTGCCGGTGGCCGATGACGGGCGAAATGGCGGGCAACCGGCGCTGGCGCGGGTCGTGGTCGGCGTCGATCCGCCCGCCGGGACCGATGGAGACGCGTGCGGCATCGTGGTGGCGGGGGTGGCGCCGGATGGCCGGGGCAATGTGATCGCCGATGCCAGCGTATCGGGCCTGGGGCCGGAAGGCTGGGCGCGGGCTGTGGCGGGCGCGGCGGCGGCGCATGGTGCGGACCGAGTGGTGGCGGAGGCCAATAATGGCGGCGCGATGGTCGAAAGCGTGCTGCGCGCGGTGGATGTCGGGTTGCCGGTGAAGCTGGTACACGCCACGCGGAGCAAGAGCGCGCGCGCCGAACCGGTGTCCGCGCTCTACGAATCAGGCCGGGTGTGGCATCGCGGCGCGTTCCCCGCGCTGGAGGACGAGATGTGCGGGATGGTGATCGGCGGCGGCTACGAGGGGCCGGGGCGTTCGCCGGACCGGGCGGACGCGCTGGTGTGGGTATTGACGGAACTGATGCTGGGGAAGAGGGCTGCGACGCCGCGGGTTTGGGGGGTGTGATGGGTGCGGGAGTTGCGCGTGTTTCCGAGCGCGGAGCCCCTCTCGAATTTCGCTAGGCGGCGGGCAGCCTAGCTTCCGCTATCCTCTCCCTTGGGGAGAGGATATGGAGACTTGGCCACAGGCCTAGTCGGAATTGGAGAGGGGTTGGCGGCCTATGGCAATACGCAAAGTTCTGCGGATTTCCTCAAGAACGCCTTCTGTATTTTGCAGCACGTCATGATTCCAGAAGCGCAGGACAGTGTAACCGTTTGCTTCCAATATTGCGGTGCGGGCAGCGTCTTTTTCCGATTGCGCATGCTGGCCACCGTCCAATTCGATGACGAGCCTGGAAGTATCGCAGAGAAAGTCAGCGATGGCGTTGCCAACGGGGGCCTGACGCTTAAACTTATGTCCATCTAGGCGATGGGCGCGCAGATGATGCCAGAGGCGCTTTTCCGCGTCGGTAGGATTGGTCCGGAGATGTCGGGCAAGGTGGGTGAAGGGCTTTCCCTTGTTCATAGCGGAGCGCCCCTCTCCAACTGCGACTAGGGCCGGTGGCCCAAGTCTTCATATCCTCTCCCAAGGGAGAGGGTAATCGATCACCACTCGTCGAGTATGGGGTCGCAGGCGCATCGTGGCGCGCTGTCCGTCGGGCTAAGTTCCCTGTGGCCGCAGAGATGGCAGCATGCGGGACCTTCTGCGGAAGTGAACCACGCGCTGATCGTCGCCAAGAGATTGCCTGCCCAAAGCCAACGACGTTGCGGCAGATCACGCTGCCGCTCAGGCGGGATATCCTCCCGCCCTGTAATGAGCCCCTGTGTCATCTGTTGTCGCCCCCGACCAGATTATTGTTCGGGCGTAATGATGTCGCTGACAGCCGCATAGACGGAATTAGCGTCGTTTTGGGTCCAATCCGGCAGTCCATTATTTTGGCTGATGAATTTGTTGATCAGCCTTTGGGCAAATGACGGATTACCAGCCCGATTGGGCGAAATCGCCCTGAAAATGGCGCTTTTGGCGGTGCGAGTCGCGGGAGAAATGGCGATATGAAATGGTTCGGAACCAAGGCTGCGCGGGCATCCGTGCGGCCGGCTTTGTCGCGCGGCTGGGGCGGCGGCGCGGCGCTGGGGGAATGGCCCGCCAGCTATGAGGCGCAGGTGCGTGCGGCGATCCTGGGCAATCCCGTTGCGCAGCGTGCGGTTCGGCTGGTGTCGGAGGGCGCGGGCGGCGCTCCGTTGAGCGCGAATGGCGGCGGGGACGCGGACCGGGTAAGGGCGCTGGCGCTAGTGCAGGCGCGGTCGGGCGGGCAGGGGCTGGTGGAGACGCTGGCCATGCATGTGCTGCTGCACGGCAACGCCTATGTACAGATATTGGCGGGGGCGGACGGCGCGCCGGCCGAGCTGTTCGCGCTGCGGCCCGAGCGGGTGTCGGTGGAGGCGGACGCGCGAGGGTGGCCGATGGCCTATCGCTATCGCGTTGGCGGAACGGACATGCGGCTGGCGAGCGAGGATGCGGCCGGGCGGACGGCGGTGATGCACATCAGGAGCCTGCATCCGCTCGACGACCATTATGGGCTGGGCTGCGTGGGGGCTGCTGCGGGCGCGGTGGCGATCCACAATGCGGCGAGCGTGTGGAACAAGGCGCTGCTGGACAATGCGGCGCGGCCGTCCGACGCGCTGGTTTACGACCCTGGCGCGGACGGAGGGACGCTGAGCGCCGAGCAGTATGAGCGATTGAAGGCAGAACTGGAGGCGGCGTTCCAGGGCGCGGGCAATGCCGGGCGGCCGCTGGTGCTTGAAGGGGGGCTGAGCTGGCAGGCGCTGAGCCTGTCGCCGGCGGACATGGATTTCGTTGGGTTAAAGAGCGCGGCGGCGCGGGAGATCGCGCTGGCCTTCGGCGTGCCGCCGATGCTGATGGGGCTGCCCGGCGACAATGCCTATGCCAATTATCGCGAGGCGAACAAGGCGTTGTGGCGGCAGACGATTTTGCCGCTGGCGGACAAGATATTGGGCGGGATCGCGCAGGGGCTTGCGCCGTGGATGCCGGGGGTGCGGATCGGCGTCGATCTGGACCGGGTGGCGGCGCTGTCCGACGAGCGCACGGCCCAGTGGGAGCGGATCGCGGCGGCGGATTTCCTGAGCGCGGAGGAGAAGCGGGAGATGCTGGGGCTGGCGCCGTCGTCCGGGCCGGATCAGCCGGGGACGCGATAGGTCTTGGCGTCGATCAGGCAGGTGCGGGTGGGGGCATCCCACTTGCCCTGCGCCGCGGTGCAATCCCCGATCAGCAGATAGTCGCTCCACCAAAGCCAGAACAGCGCAATGCCGGCGATGAGCAGCGCGGCGGCGATGAGGGTGCGGGGCGATGGCATCGGGCGGGTGTAGCGGCGGATGCAAGGTGGGGAAAGGGGCGCGGGGAAAGGCTTTGGAGGATGTGATGCACGATACGGACATGCTGGCGCGGCTGGTGGCGCAGGCGGAGGGAGAGGGCAGCGGCCTGATCATGATCCGCGCGCTGGTGGAGGAGGCGAGCGACCTGGGCGCGGGGCGGGCGCTGGAGCGGCTGGGCCTTTCCGACCCGAAGGCCGAGCGGGACCTGCGCGAGTTGCGCGAATTGCTGCGCGCGTGGCGCGACGCGAAGAAGGCGGTGCGCAGCGCAGTGATCGGCTGGATGGTGCGCGGGTGCCTGGCGCTGGTGCTGATCGGCATTGCGGTGAAGCTGGGGCTGTTGGGATTGGTGAAGGGGTGAGCGGCGGTGCGCAAGAACAGGGCGATATCCGCTTCGCCGGCTATGCGGCGGTGTTCGACCGGGTGGACCGGGGCGGCGACGTGGTGCGGCGGGGGGCGTTCGGGGCGCTTGAGGGGAAGCGTGCGCCGTTGCTGTGGCAGCATGCGCCGGACCGGCCGGTGGGCCTGATCGAGCATATGGCCGAGGACGAGCGCGGGCTGCGCGTGGTCGGCCGGGTGTCGGCGCGGACAGCGACGGGGCGGCGGATTGCGGCGCTGGAGGCGGATATCGGGGCGCTCAAGACCCAGGTGGTGGTTGCGCAGCGGCCGGTGCTGGATGGGGTGAAGGGCGTGGGCGATGCTGCCGCCGATCCCAAGCGCACGGCGTTCGTCGAGCGCTATCTGCGGCGGGGGCTTGAGGCCGGGGTGGAGCTGAAGAGCTTTTCCGGCGCTACCGATGCGGCGGGCGGTTATGCGGTGCCGCGCGAGATTGATGGGCTGATCGACGCGGCGCTCAAGGCCGTGTCGCCTATCCGTTCTATCGCCAATGTCGTGCGGACGGGGACGGCGGGCTATCGCAAGCTGGTGACGAGCGGTGGCACGGTGTCGGGATGGACGAACGAAACCGGGGCGCGGGCCGAGACGGCGACGCCGGTGTTCAACGAGATCGCGCCGCCGCGCGGGGAGCTGTTCGCCAATCCGGCCGCAAGCCAGGCGATGCTGGACGATGCGCAGTTCGATGTCGAAGCCTGGCTGGCGGACGAGATTGCGCGGGAGTTTGCGCGAGCCGAGGGGGCAGCCTTTGTCAGCGGTAACGGGACGAACAAGCCCAAGGGCTTCCTGACCTATACCACCACCAATGAGGCGGACGGGGTGCGTGCGTTCGGGTCGTTGCAATATGTGGCGAGCGGCGCGGCGGGCGGTTTTGCGGCGAGCAATCCGCAGGACCGGCTGATCGACCTGGTGCAGGCATTGCGCGCGCCGTATCGGCAGGGGGCGAGCTTTGTCATGAATTCTGCGACGCTGGCGCGCATCCGCAAGTTCAAGACAAGCGACGGCGCGTTCCTGTGGCAGCCGGCGATGGCGGCGGGCATGCCGGCGACGCTGCTCGGCTATCCGGTGGTGGAGGCGGAGGACATGCCGGACGTGGCGGCGGACAGTCTGTCCATCGCCTTCGGCAATTTCGCGCATGGCTATGTGATCGCGGAGCGCAGCGAGACGAGCATCCTGCGCGATCCGTTCAGCAACAAGCCCTTCGTGCATTTCTATGCGGTGAAGCGGATCGGCGGGGCCATAGCGAATTCGGAGGCTATTAAGGTCATGAAGTTCGCCGCCTCGTAAACGAGGCGGGGCAAGCTGATGAAGTTCGCGGCGTTGTAAACTGCGGGCGCCTTTCTCCGTTCGTGCTGAGTAGAGACTGAGCTTGTCGAAGGCTCGTATCGAAGCATCGTTGCGCCAAGGCCTTATCCTTCGATACGCCATTTCGTCTTCGCTCAATGGCTACTCAGGACGAACGGGGCTGGGATTGGCCTGTGGGGTTGGGGGCATGTTGCGCGCGGTCCCTCGACTTCGCTCGGGACGAATGGGGTGGGGGTTCCGCCTTATCGAGAGGGTGGAACCCCTCGCCGCTGCGACTAGGCGGCAGAGCCGCCAAGTCTCGCTGCCTCTCCCCATGGGAGAGGATTTTACGATCCATGAGAGGGGGCGCCAATGACGGTGGTCATGGAGGCGATTGGCGCGGGGGTGCTGGATGGCGCGCTGGCGCAGGTGAAGGCGTATCTGCGCGTCGATACTGGCGGCGAGGATGCGTTGACGGAGCAGTATCTGCGCGCGGCGCTGGGCCATGCGGAGGCATTTACCGGCCAGGTGACGATTGCGCGGGCGGGGGTGGCGGTCGCGCCCTGTTCCGAGAGCTGGATCCGGCTGCCGGTGACGCCGGTGCGCAGCATCGGGGCGTTGCGCGGGGTGCCGGCGGAGGGCTCCGTCTTCACGCTGCCGGTGGGGAGCTACGCGATCGACATCGATGCGCAAGGCGACGGCTGGGTGCGGGTGACCGTTCCGGGCAGTGCGGGTCGGGTCGAGATTCCGATCGTCGCCGGCATGGCGGAGGATTGGGACGGGCTGCCCGAAGGGTTGCGGCAGGGCGTCGTGCGGCTGGCCGCGCATATGTTCACCGACCGGGACGGGCTGAACGCGCCGCCAGCGGCAGTGACGGCGCTGTGGCGGCCATGGCGGCGGATGCGGTTGCGATGAGCTGGCGGGCGATGGAGGCGCGGGGGCGGATGCTTGGCGCTGCGGCAGCGGTGCGGCGGCGGGAGGCGATTGCGCGGGCTGTCGGTGAGGAGGCTCCGGGCGTGGTGGTCACGGTTCAGGGGGATGATGTCGTGCTGGAGGGGCGTGGGCTGATGCGAAGCTGGATGGCTGACCTCGCGCTGCGCATGGCCGCGGGAGGCGGGCGATGAGCGCGGAACTGGCCGTGCGCGCGGCGATGCTGGCGGCGTTGACGGGGGATGGGGCGCTTAGCGCGCTGCTGAACGGCGTTTATGACGGGACGCCGGTAAAGGCGACGCCGCCGCACGCGATTGTCGGCGAATGCCTGGGCGGCGATTGGGGCGTGAAGGACGCCGACGGGCGCGAGGTGCGCGTGTCGCTCAGCCTGTTCGATGTGCAGGAGACGCCGGCACGGCTGGCGGATGCGATGCTGCTGGCGGATGGGGCGGTGCGGGGCATGAGCGGGATCGTGGATGGCTGGCGGATTGCGGGAGTCGCATTTATGCGGTCGCGGACGGTGAAAGGGCGGGACCGGGGGTGGTCCTGTCTCATGGATTATCGGGTGCGGGTTTTGGCGGCGTAGGGATGATCGACGTTGCGCGCATAGTTGAAGCCGTTTGTGTCGAGCGTAGTCGAGACACATGTGCGCGGTGTCTCGACTACGCTGGACACGAACGGAGGGGGAGTGATTTTGGTCCTTTCGTCACCCCGGGCTTTGACGCGGGGTCCCGCTGTTCTTCCTGAGGTTGAGAAGAAGCGGGGTCCCGGATCAAGTCCGGGACGACGGCGGTTTGTTGGGCGGGCTTTCCCCTCCGTCCATCGCCGCGATCAGCGCTGTCATCCCTTTGTCCAGGCCGCCGGCGAAGTCGCCGCTCGCGAAGGCGGGGAGCATGTGCGTCTGGATGATTTCACGGCACAATGTTTCGGGCAGCGCCTTTTCCAGGCCGTAGCCGACAGCGATGCGGATTTGCTGATCGTTCGGCGCGACGAGGATGACGATGCCGTCGTCAATCCCTTTGCGCCCGACGCCCCAGCGGTTGGCGAGATCGCGTGTGTAGACTCCGATATCCTCCCCATTGAGGGTGGGCACGGTGGCGATGACCATCTGGTGCTGCGTGCGATCCTGAAACGTAGCGAGGCGGGCGGCGAGGGCCATGCGGGCGGTTTCGTCGAGGATGTTCGCGGCGTCGGTGACGCGGCCTTGTTGTGCGAGCAGCGACGGGCTTTGCGCGGGCGTCGGCGGGGTGGCCTCTGAGGGCGCTTGCGCGGCCTGAACGGAGGCAGGTGCGGGTGTGTCGTGGGCCGAGCAGGCGGTGAGCGAAAGCAATAACGCGAAAATCGGAGCCGGTCTCATGTCGGTGGAGGTTGGAGAGCGGCGGCTGTCGAGTCAACTCGGGGCGGTTGATTGGAGAAAAGCGGGACCCCTGCCTTCGCAGGGGTGACGGAGTGAGGGAGAAAATCCGATGCCGGTGGAGAAGGGAAGTGCGTTTCTGCTGAAGGTTGGCGACGGCAATACGCCTATCGCCTATGCGACCGTGGCGGGGATGCGGACGACGCAACTGTCGGTCGCCGGCGAGGCGGTGAACATCACCAGCAAGGATAGCGGCGGGTGGCGCGAATTGCTGTCGGGCGCAGGAGTGCGGTCGGTCAGCGTATCGGCGGCGGGGCTGTTCACCGGGTCGGCGGCGGAGGTGCGCATCCGCAACCATGCGCTGTCGGGCACGATCGACGATTTTGAACTAAGCTTCGAGAGCGGCGAGCGGATGCGGGGCAAGTTCCTGGTGACGCGGCTGGACTATGCCGGGGATTATAATGGGGAGCGCAGTTACACGCTGAGCCTGGAGAGTTCGGGGGCGGTGGTCGCACTATGACGTGCGCAAATTCCGCGCGGGGTGAGGCGGTGCTGATGGTCGGGGGCGAGGCGCTGACGGTGCGGCCGAGCTTCGCGGCGCTGGTGGCGGCGGAGGCCGAGCTTGGCTCGTTGTTCGCGCTGGTGGAGCGGGCGGCGGCGGGGGAGATGCGGCTGTCGGAGATGGCGGCCCTGTTCTGGCACTGTATCGACGCGCGGCCCGAGGCGGTGACGCGCGAGCGGGTGGGCGAGGCGGTGGTCGCCATGGGATTGGCACAGGCGAGCCCTGTGCTGAAAAGCGTATTGCGGCAGGTGTTGATGGGCGCTTGAGTGGGAACACCTCCATAAGGAAACGGGACCAGATTGGTTTCAACTCAGGCGGAAAGCTTGTCGCGATTGGCCGAAGCTGGGATTATCGCCACATGATACAATTATGCCGAATGTCGTTGGCGATTGCTGTTCTTTCCATAGCGGGAGGAGCCATGGCCTGTGCTTTGCCGCGTGGCCAGCTTGGGCAGGTTCCGCCCGAAAGTGTAGCTACCGTCTACGCCGAGGTACTTGAGGATGTGCGGATGCCGAGTGTATCGGCCCGGACAGAAATTTCCGAGGGGCAGGCGAAGGTACGCATCGAACGGGTGATAACCGGGCGGGCCAAGCTGGGCGTGACCATGCCCATGCGGTTTGCGTATTTTTGCGGACCAGGGGGACCGCCGGTTAAGCGCGGATTGAAGGTCATCCTTTATTTGACCGACGATCGGCGCGCGCTCTGGTGGCCGACGGTCGATCATGCCGCGAGGTTTGACCCGAGGGTCGCGAAAGCGTTTGGGCGGCCTATGCGGTGATGAAACTAGCGCGGAGCGGCTCAAGATAATTAAGTTTCAGCCATTTCTGCGAAGGCAGGAATCTCAGTGAGGAGGGCGCGTGGCTGCGACATTCACACACGCCGCATCGCGCCTGGCCGGGATTGCGGGGTTGTTGCTTGGGTGGCGGCCTAGCGAGTTTTGGGCGGCGACGCCGGGGGAACTGGACGCGATCTTTGCGGCGGCGCGGGGGGATGGGGCGGGCGATTCTGCGCCCGATGGCGCGACGATCGCGCGGTTGCGGGAGATGTATCCGGATGGATGAAGAGATAGAACGGCTCGTCGTCAGTGTGCGGCCGATACGCAGAGCTTTGCGCGCGATGTGGAGGCGATGCGCAGCGGGCTTGAGGGGCCGCTGGAGGCGGGGGCCAGCCGCGCGGGACGGGCGATTGAGGCGGGGCTGCTGCGCGCGGTCAAGACGGGCAAGTTCGGCTTCGAGGATTTGGCGCGGGTGGCGCTCGGCGTGCTGGATGAGATCGCATCCAATGCGCTGAAGGCCGGTATTGGGAGCGTGACCAGCGGCGGAGGAAGCGGGTTGCTGGGGATCGGCGCTTCGCTGATCGGGTCGGCGCTGGGATTGCCGGGGCGGGCGACCGGCGGGCCGGTGTCGCCGGGGCGCGGCTATGTGGTGGGGGAGCGCGGGCCGGAACTGTTCGTGCCGACGAGCAGCGGGCGGGTGCTGCCTTCGGGCGCCGGCGGCGGGCGAGACGTGCGGGTGACGGTGAACGTCAATGCTGCAGGGGGCGAGGCTCCGCAGGCGCTGGCGCGGAGTGCGCGGCAGGTGGCGCGGGCGGTGCGGGGGGCGCTTGAATAAGCAATCGTCATCCCCGCCTGCGCGGGGATGACGGGATAAAAGGTAAAGGGGAGCATCGCATGACCTATTGGCTGGCGGATGCGCGGCGGGGGCAGGAGGCGGGGGTCGTCAAGCGGTTCGCGCCGATGTTGTGGACCGTGAACTTTCCCCGGCCCGTGATGGCCAGTGTCGTGACGACGGGTGCGGACTCGCTGCGCGTGGATGCCGTCTTCTATGGGTCGGGCGATCTGGCGGGGTTGATCTGGGATGTGGTGGACCATTGGGATCATCCGCTGCTTGGCTATGCGACGGACCGGGATTTCCGGACCTGCGTGCTGCGGTTCCGGTGGCGGAGCGGGGGGATCAAGCCGCTCGACGCCATTCATGGGCCGACGCTGACGATCGAGGGGCGGGACGCGGGCGGCGCTCTGCGCACCTGGTATGTGCGACTGTGGAACTATGCCCAGGGCGATCCTGACGATGCGCAGATCGTGCTGGATTTCGCGGCGCTGGATGGCGGCTTCCTGCTGCCGGGCGAGGCGGATCCGGTGTGGGCGGGGGATGTCGACCGGATGTTCATTTCGCTGGTGCCGCCCGCTTATGATGCCGGAACGACGGTGTTCGCCAGCGCCGCGCAGGGGTGGGCGGAATTGACGGATATGCGATGCGACGGGTCAGGGTCCGTGATCGATATCGGCGACGTGATGGTGCCCGAACATGGGCTGGGCATCGCGACCGGATATGATGACGGGTGCAACCAGACGCCGGAGCGGATGCTGCGCAGCATAATGGCGTTGAGCTATCGGGGAGATATCAATCACTATGTCGGGATGAGCCATTATTTCCGGCTGGATGCGGCGGGGAAGGCGACATTGTCGGGCGGGGCGCTCAATGCACCGTGCGCGGCGTGGCATGCGGATTTCGCGCGCCGTGCGAAGGCGCTGGGCTATGGGATCATCTGGTCGCTTTCCTATGAATTGCTGGACGTGCATTGCCCGGAGGCGTGGAAGCAGCGAGCGGGAAATGGCGACCGGGCGCTGACCGGGTGGGACCCGCCATCGACCTTGCTGTCGCCCGCCAACGGGACGGCGATGGCCTATCTGCAGGCGGTGGCGCGGGCCTTTGTCGGGATTGCCAATGCGGCGGGGCTGACGGTCAAGTTCCAGGTGGGCGAACCCTGGTGGTGGACGATTCCCGCCGACGGGCGGATATGCCTGTATGACGATGCGGCGCGGGCGGCGTTCGGCGGATCGCCGGTCGCGATAGATCGGATGCGCGGTACGTTGAATGCGGCGCAGAAGGGATTGCTGGATGCGGCGGGGGTGGTGCTGGCGAATTCGACGGCGGCGCTGTGCGCGGCGGTGCGCGATGTTGCGCCGGGGGCGGTGCTGCATCTGCTGGCCTATCTGCCGACCGTGCTGGACGTCGCAGCGCCCGAAGCCAAGCGCGCGAACATGCCGCTGGGCTGGGCGAGCCCGGCCTTCGACGTGCTGCAGCTTGAGGATTATGACTGGGTGACGGAAGGGCGATCCGGCCAGACCGCGCGGGGCGTTGCGGAGGCAACGGCGCGGCTGGGATATCCGATTGCTGCGCAGCATTATTTTGCCGGCTTCGTTTTGCGGGCCGAGAATGCTGCGCAATGGGCGCGGATTGCTGAGGCTGCGGAGGCATCGGTTGCGCGGGGGACCGCCGCAACATTTATCTGGGCGCTGCCGCAGGTTGCGCGCGACGGGTTCACCTTTTTCCGGAACGGGGAGGCGCAGATGCAGGCGTTCGACGATGTGCATTTTCCGATCGCGATTGGGCGCGAGGCGAGCGTGACGCCGGCCTTTTCGACGCAGACGGTTGAAAGCCCGTCCGGGCATGAGCGGCGGTCGAGCGACTGGGCGGATGCGCGCCTGTCCTTCGATGCCGGGCCGGGCGTGCGGTCGGAGGCGGACATGGCGATGCTGACCGGATTCTTCCGGGCAAGGCGTGGCGCGGCGCGGGGGTTCCGCTTTATCGATCCCTTCGACAATGTAAGCGGGAAACTGGACGAGAATCCCACGCCGATGGATCAATATCTTGGGACCGGAAATGGTGTGATCAGCCAGTTCCAGCTTCACAAATATTATGGCGATGGCGTCGAGGGGCAAAGGCGCATCATCACGCGGCCGGTGGCGGGGAGCATCCGGGTGTCGGTGAACGGGACGGAGCGGCTGACCGGCTGGACGCATATGGGCAGGGGGCTGATCGCGTTCGATGCGGCCCCGGCGAGCGGCGCGGCGATCCGGGCGGGCTTTCGCTTCGACGTGCCGGTGCGCTTTGCGGAGGACAGGCTGGAGATCAGCCGGGCGACCTTCGCGGCGGGGGATGCGCCGTCGGTGCCACTGGTGGAGATACGCGAATGAGCGTGGCGCAGGAGGTCCTGTCGCAGGAACTGGCGGCACTCGCCTTTTGCTGGCGGCTGGAGCGGCGGGACGGAGTGACGATTGGGCTGACCAGCCATGACCGGGATTTGGCGATCGGCGGCGTGCTGTATCGCGCGGCGCCGGGGATGCTGCCTTCCGCCGTACGGCGCGGCAGCGGGCTGACGCCGGAGAGCATGGATGTGCGCGGGGCGCTGTCGAGTGATGCGCTGCACGGGCCGGACCTGGAAGCGGGGCGTTGGGACGGGGCGGCGCTGTGGCTGATGCTGACGGAGTGGACCGATCCGGGCGCGCTGTGGCTGGAACTGGCGCGGGGCGAGATCGGCGCGGTGGAGCGAGAGGGTGAGGCCTTCACCGCCGAACTGGTGGGGCCGGGCGCGGTGCTGGATATGCCTGTTGCGCCGGAGACGTCGCCCGATTGCCGGGCGATGCTGGGCGACAAGGCGTGCCGGGTGGACATGGGGGCGCGGCGGCGGGTGGTGCGGGTGTCGGGTGTCTCGGGGCAGGTGGCGGCTGTGGCCGGCAGCGGGCTGGCGGCTGGGGCCTATGCCTTTGGGACCCTGCGTTGGCTGACCGGGGGCAATACGGGGATCGTGCAGGCGGTGACGGCATCGGATGCTGGCGGGGTGACGCTGGCCGACCCGCCGGCTTTCGGTGTGGCGGCGGGGACCTTGGCGCTACTGACCGAGGGGTGCGACAAGCGGATGGAGACATGCGCGGCGCGGTTTGGGAATGCGGTGAATTTCCGGGGGGAGCCGTATTTGCCGGGGAATGACCTGCTGACACGGTATCCGGGGGGATGAGGGTGTTGGCGGCGGTGCGCGATCCTATTCCTTCGTCATCCCGGACCTGATCCCATAGCTGTCCGGGATTTTTTTGCTGTTTTGGATTGCACGGCAGCAAAGTCCTGGGGAATCTGCCAAGATTGTGTTGTTGAGACATAATATTGGAGATCTGCCGTGCCGCATATGGCTAGCGTGTTTTCGCA
>Ga0207641_10000288_pt1 | contig 63229 bp, 65 predicted proteins | sample KBSSwiS62_FD_184306 | JGI IMG/M metagenome (GOLD analysis project Ga0207641, IMG submission 184306) | Switchgrass rhizosphere microbial communities from Kellogg Biological Station, Michigan, USA - KBS Switchgrass S6-2 (SPAdes) (version 2) | ecosystem: Host-associated > Plants > Roots >...
AGACGTCCAGGTAGAACTGCTCACAGCGCTTGCCGATAAACCCGCCCTCGGCTTTACGCACATACTTGCCGTGCGCCGCACGCGGGAAATACTCAATACCACAATCCACCATCCCTCGGCCCGCCGACGCCGCTCCTACAATCCGGCCTATCTAAATCCACGCGACATGGAAAAGCTGGCGCTGGCCGAAGGGGATTATGCGGACCTGATTTCGCCTTACGGTCAGGCAATAGTGCGTGTAGGCGGCGATCCCGATGTCAAGATGGGTGTCGTTTCGTTTTCACATGGCTGGGGTGGACTTCCCGGTAAAAACGCCGCTCCCGATCACGGAACGAACAGTAATCTCCTCACCAGTTCAACGGAGGGTCGAGAATCCATTAACGCGATGCCCGTAATGACTGGCGTTCCGGTACGCATTGGGCCGCGCCCTGCCACCAGTCCGCACAGAACGTTGGACAGATCCGATACGTCTGCCGCGACCGCGCTATCGGATATTCGCTAGGGCGCGACCCTCATCCATCCAGATTGAGAATCCTTCACGGCATAATATGGCACTGCCGCAAACCCCGAAACCATCCTTATGTCTCGGTGAGGCTGGTGCAGTTGGGAAAGCAGTCATGTACTGCCCCAAGCAACTCATCGATCCTGAAAGGCTTTCGGAGCATGCGGGCGCCGGGACCCACTGCGCTCCTGATCGCTTCGACATCGGCAAAGCCGCTGGCAAAGATCACGGGAAAGTTCGGCCACCGCTCCCTGATATGTCGCGCGAGTTCGGCACCGTTCATCTCCGGCATGGCGAAATCGATCACAGCGATATCTGGCCGCTGCACGTCGATATCAGCGAGGGCGCTCGGTCCGTCTTCGGCCTCACTGATCCTGTAGCCCTGTGTGCGTAATGCGCTGGATATGATGCTGCGCACATCTTCATCGTCATCCACCAACAATATATGCAGAGCCTTCTGAGGCGCCTTTTGCGCATCGCCCGTCAACGTAACAGGATCGTCGGGCAGAAGGTGGGTTCTCGGCAGAAGGAATCGAACCGTCGTGCCACGCCCCGGAATGCTCTCGATACGTACCGTCCCGCCAGCCTGTCGGGCGCTGCCATAAATCTGGGCGAGCCCGAGGCCGGTACCCTTGCCGACGGGCTTGGTCGTGAAAAACGGCTCCATGGCTCGACGCAAGGTGGCCTCGTCCATGCCAATTCCCGTGTCCGCAACCGCGATCTCGACATAGTCGCCATCGGCGAGTTCGACATCATCGGCGATCGTTCGCACCGTCGTCCTGATGCTGACAGTACCGCCCTCCGGCATGGCGTCGCGTGCATTGATCGCAAGATTGAGAACGGCCATCTCGACCTGGGTCGGATCGGCCAGCACCGGTATCGGCTCGCGATTGAGATCCAGTTCAATACGGATCATCGGTCCAAGGGTACGGTCGAGCAGGTCGCGGCCGGCTTGTATGACATCGCAGACGTACATCGGCCGCAATTCGAGATGCTGCGATCGGGAGAAGCTCAGTAGCTGTGCGGTCAATTTGGCGCCGCGTTCACCAGCCTTGAGCCCGGCCTCCGCGAAGCGGCGGACGCGATCGGCGTCGTCAGCGCGACGGTGAGCCATATCGAAGGCGCCGACCATCGCTCCGAGCACATTGTTGAAATCGTGAGCGAGCCCGGCGACCAGCTGCCCGATCGCCTCCATCTTCTGGCTTTGGAGCAGTGCCGACTGCGCCTCCCTGAGCTCCTGCGTTCGTGCGTCTATCCTGGCTTCCAACGTCGCATTGAGATGGCGAAGTTGCTCCTCGACAGCCGCGCGCTCGATCACCAGGCGCGTGCGCTCGGCGATCTCTTCCATGAACGCGATATCTTCCCGGTGCCATTGGCGCGGCTGCCTGTCGTTCAGATAGACGATGGTCCGCAACCGTCCGTCCCGAACGAATGGAACCACCAGGATGGAGCGGGTGTCGACTTCGCGGGCCGTCTCGCGGGTGCGCGGCTCATCGCTCAGGTCGGACGCCAGAAGGTCGTCGATCGCGACCGTAGTACCCGCGCCTAGAGCGGCCACGATCTTCACGCCAAAGGCGGCGGCGGGCAAGCGCCCCAACAGCGGAGGAACGCTTCCATCGGTCCAACAGACATCGTAGTCGAAGAGATCCTCGACCGGATCGAGCTGACCGTAACCTGTACGCGCAACACTGAAATGTTTCCCAATCAGCGCCGCTACCTCGCTCAAGGCTTCGTCGGTGTCCCGGGCGCGCAGCACATCGGCAACCTTGAGCCGGAGGGCAATACGCGCTTCGCGTCGGGCAAAGCCCTGCAGCAAGCGTTCGACGCGGGCGGCACCCAGCGTGATGGCCAGGATAAGCAAGGTCACCCCGGAGATGAGTGTTGCTAGAAAGGCCTGGCCGAAACTTGCTACCCCGTGGGCCATGTCCGCATGGTCGGTGGCGGTGAATATCGCCGCCCGCATTCCGGCATAATGCATGCCAGCAATCGCGAGGCCCATAACCACGCCGGCTGTCAGCCGATGCGCGAGCTTCTGCTCGCGGGCCGCCAACCAGATCGCTGCAGTGGCGGCTCCAATGGCGATGAGAATGGAGATGACGACCCATGGCCGGTCGTATCGGACGGTAGCCGGCATCTGCATCGCCGCCATCCCGATATAATGCATCGCCAACACCCCGGAGCCCATCAGGAGGCCAGCCGGAAAGATTCGCCACGCAGATACGACTTCCCAATTCATCACGGCAAAGCCGAGCCCGGTGAAGACAAGGGCCATTGCGAGCGACACCACCGTCAATGCGAGGTCGTAGCTCATCTCCATGCCAGGCATGCGAAAGGCCAACATGGCAACGAAATGCATCGACCAGATACCGCCGCCTAATGCGATAGTCGCCGCTATCAGCCAAAGCCGCCGCATCGAACCGCGCGATGCCCTCACGCGACTGGACAGGCTCAACGCGGTGAAGGACGTCAAAACGGCGACGATAATCGACAGAGCGACGAGGGTGCTATCGTGGGTTCCGGACAAGACCATAACGGATCAGTCTCTTAGGGATAGCGAGGTTCAACTTGAAGTGTAGAAAGGAAAATCGCCGCTTGGCAAGCGGGCGTGATCGGCGATCGTGCCGTGCAGAGCGCCCGCGATATTGGGCCGACGGTCAGCCACCACAGCCTTCCCTCGCATCGATCACGAATGCGATGTCGGCAGCATTTTGGCCGGCCGAATAACTGAATTGCCTGATCGATCGGATTGAAGGCATGGAGCTTGCCCTTCCATGACCTACTCTCAGCCGCATCAATCGCGGCAAGCAGGGCTGGCGGCACAATGGCCTCTCCCAAGCGCCAAGCAGGCTGGAGCAGGCACGGGACCTAGGACCGGTTTCTCACGGGGCATGGTCGTTGCTTGTCCACAAAGGCATAGAGCGCCATGGTATCGTGGCCGGATCGAGCGACGGCACGATGGTTATGCCGGTTTCGCGCAACTCGAGGAGCGCAGCGTCATAGCATTGTGCGAGTTCGAAGAATTGTCGAGCGATCAGCGGATCGGGAGCGGCTCGTGCACTGGACCAAGCATGATCGCGCATTTCGGCGAGGGTGACGTTGGGAATGTCGGGCATGGGATGGCTCCTCTACGAGCGGGAGCGCAATCATCTCTCGGCCGCGACCATGCTCGAACCGGGCAGAAGCGGTGCAGGCTATATAGGCGCAGGCATCGCTCTTTATAAGCGCCCGCTATTACGCGCATCCGGCTTCCGTTCCCCTTTTAAGGGCTGAACACCAGCACGAGAAACACGAGGAACAGCGACAGGTGGGTGGCGCCCTCCAGCATCGACGTCCGTGTGCCCGAAAAGGTCAGCGTGTTGAGGATAAGCGTCACGGCCAGCAGCACCATATTAGCGGGCGAAAGGCCCAGCACTACCGGCTGCCTGGAAAGGAGGCCGATCAGCAAAACCGCCGGCACGGTCAGTCCCAAGGTCGAGGTCGCGGCTCCCAGGCAGAGATTGATCGCCCTGGTCAACTGGTTGGCCGCAACCGCCTTCAACGCGGATATGCCCTCCGGGGCGAACACGATCATCGCTATGACGATGCCACCGAGGGCTGCCGGAGCACCTGACAAGGCTATGCCCTGGTCCAGCATCTTCGCAAGGCTCTTCGACAATATAATGATTGGTAAGATGTTGGCGATCAACAACAGCACGCTGAGCGGCGTACTGCCTGGAGCTACCAGCCGATGCGGCATTGGGCGGCCGAGCTCGTCTCCCTGCTTTGCGAGGACGGCAACGAAGAAACCGCTGTGGCGGCCTGTCTGGAGCCAGAGAAACAGGCCGTAGAGCCCTATCGTAAAGATCGAGAAGAAGGCGGCTTGTGCCGGTGACAGCATCCCGCCCTGCATGGACGTCGTGAAGTTCGGCAGGACAAGCGATATGACGCTGAGAGGAATGATGAGCGCGAGATAGGCCCCAGCGCCCTGCAAGTTGAAACTCTGCAGATGATATTTGAGGCCGCCGGTTAGCAGGCAGAGGCCGACGACGCCGTTGAGCACGATCATCAGCACCGCGAACATCGTGTCCCGCCCCAGCGTGGGGGCAGCTTTCGAACCAAGCATGACGGCGCCGATCAAGGCGACCTCGATCACCACGATCGAAAGAGTCAGGACCAGCGTGCCGTAGGGCTCGCCCAGCCGCTCAGCCACCTCCTCGGCCTCATGAACGACGCCAAAGGCGGACCACAGAATGACGCCGAGGAGCCAGAAGAACAAGACTATGGTCACCACCGGATGTTTCCCGGCCGTCAGCATGGTGCCAAAAGTCAGGAAGATCAGGACGCTAACCCAGGCAACCACCAATCGCAGGTTCATCGTCATGGAGGCTGCCTCACCCGGCGGGCGGTCGTTACCGAATTGGATACCGACCCTCCTGATCAGCGATTCCGTCTGTCCTTCTCCAACGCCGCTTCCAGATCATCAGGGTCGATCGTCACTGTACGGACCATGCCCGGCGAGCGTATATAGAAACGGGTGGCCATGCGAACATACACGGTCCGGCTTATCGTTTCGATACTCTCCTCCTCGATCTCCACATCGTACGCGCCGGCTGGCTGGACGCCGTCGGTTCCCGTGAACTCGAAAGGACTTCGAAAAGTGACGGATGACTGGGTTGTACGAAGTGCCATCGGAATGCTTATCTCTGCGGGTGGAGGGACGGCTATTTTTTCAAACCGCCGTCGAGCCCTTGAGCGATGGCTTTGACGCATTCGGTTTAGGCGGCGCTTCCTTCTTGGGCTTTCGGATTTCTTTGCTGCCTTTGCGTTGGCTCTTGGCCATGCGGCGTTCCTTTATATCGTCCGAGCGATACGGCCCGTCGAGTTTCGTTGAAGCTCAGAATAGGCGCCGTGCACAGATGCGGCGCTCCGTCCACCTTAAGCGGATGCCTGCCCTCGATCAGGATTCTCGCTGACCTCGCCGTAACCCGGGAATGACGCGAGATGGAGCAGCTTATGGCGGCGGACGCGCTCACCCCGGGCCTCGCGCTCCTCGGCCACCACCGCTTCTTTGCCCCATGCCTTGGCGGCTTTCACGGCCAGTACGCGAACATTTTCCAGCGTGGTGCCGCGAGCTCGATCGTTCTGGACGGCCTCCTGGGCCCGGCACAATGCGGCTGAAGGATACATGCAGATCTCCCTGCGCTGGACGCGACAGGTTGCGTCGCTTTCACAACTGGGAGCCAGCACTTCCGATTTGCGATCTGACAGCCACGATCGCCGCTGCCAACTTCGTCAAGATGGGGGCCGACACACGGAAGTTCAAGGTGGAACGCGGGGACACTCTGGTGCATTGCAACGTCCGCAGGCCGACTTCGTGACAAGAATTCGTGCGGCCAAGCAGCTTCCGCGATCGTTAGGGTCTGCATGCGTCTGCACATCCATCACCAAACTCGCTACACATTTCGGCGCCAGGTCGTTCTTCAGCCGCATCGGCTGCTCGTAACGCCGCGCGCGGGCAACGAGCTTCGCCTCATCGAGCTCAACCTCGACGCAGGCCCCGGCGCCTCGATCGACTGGGCAGACGACGTGTTTGCGAACCGCGTTGCCACCATCAACTTCGCGACGCCTACGGACGATCTGGTCCTCCTCATGGAGGCTATCGTCGACCAGGACGCGACGGTCTTTCCCGTCTTCAAAATCGCTGTTGAGGCACATCGATATCCATTTGCATACGGGTTGGACGACCGGATCGATCTCGGGGCCCTGCTTAGTCCGAGAGCCGACGCCGATGCCGATATGATCTCGAAATGGGCGCACGCCTTCGTCGCTGCACCGCCCACGGACACCTTGTCACTGCTGAAGGATTTGAACGCCGGCATGCTCTCGGCCATCGCCTATCGCATACGCGATGAGGAGGGGACACAATCGCCCGCAGAAACGCTCGCCCTTGGCAGCGGTTCGTGTCGTGATATCGCAGCGTTGTTTATCGAAGCCGCCCGGTCCCTCGGCTTTGGCGCCCGTGCGGTGTCCGGTTATCTGCATGATCCCGCGCAGGCTACCGCGGCGGGCTCCACTCATGCCTGGGCGGAAATTTACCTGCCTGGCGCGGGCTGGATCGCATTCGACCCGACACACCAGCGCGTCGGAGACGCTCAACTCATCCCGGTTGCGGTAGGACGCCATAATGGCCAGATCATGCCGGTGACCGGAGGCTATGTCGGTTCACCTGGGGACGCGCTGAGCCTCGCCGTCGACGTGAGTGTCACCCAGGCGTGAGGATATCGGGTGCCTACCGCATCCCAGAAAACAGCCGGCACTTCCCGTGGGAGGCTATGGCGCGGCCGGGAGGCGAGGATCGGCCGGAGTTTCACTCCGCTTCGCGGGAGAGACTCATCTTCCTGGCGCGCAGCCACGCTTCCCGGGAGCGCAGACAGCTTTCGACTAATCTATGCTTTGTTTTATTCGACTAATCTATGCTTTGTCTTAAATGCCATGGAGCGTTTCAGATTGGGATGCGGCGCACCGCCATCGGTACGGATCTGCAACGAAATCTGCTCCAGCTCCGCAGATTTTAATCCGCACCGCGAAGGGGCTGAACTGGGCGGTCATCGACGTGGGAATTCCTTTGAACCCGGCTGTGAAGGTCAAACGGGAATCAACAACCTGCCGGGTATTGCGCCCAGGGTCTGCTGCAACGAGTCGATCTGCTTCGCATAGCCCTTCGCGAGACCGAGGTGAGCCAGGCGGGAGGAAATGCAGGCTGCAGCGGCGCTTCGCATAAGCGCAATTTGATGACTATGAAGAAGATCGTTGAGGTCCATTGGAGTCTCTGCGGTGGAGGAGCGCGGTGGACCGATGACCGGTTGGCGCATGCGGACGACTGGCCAGCAACGTGATTAGCATACTAGCTCCGCGGAAAACTGCATCCCCAGATTGGATGAAATTTATCGCGAAACGGCTGTAATCTGACTATGTTGAAAAAATACTCGCAAAGTAGCGCCAAATCGCAGTCAATGAGCGTGACCTTTCATATCGCGGCAGTTGGCCCTTTATTTTTCCAAATGTATATGGCATAACGGTCATGCTGACGTCGCATTCGACGGATATTGGCGCCGTGGCGTCCCCTGTCCCCTTATAGCCTCAAGAAGCCGGGATGTTCCGCTATTGGAGCATGCCCGTCATACGTGGGACAAGGATACCCATATGATCACTGGAACCGTCAAATTCTTCAATAGCGACAAGGGCTATGGCTTTATCGCGCCGGAAGCCGGCGGCGGCGACGCCTTCGTACACATCTCGGCGGTAGAGCGGGCTGGCATGCGCACCCTCGATAAGGACCAGCGCATCTCATATGAGCTCGAGACAGATCGCCGGGGCAAAACTTCGGCCGTCAATCTGCAGGCTGCCTAATTTCAGCGGCGGAGCGCCCAAAAGGCGTTTCGCCGTCAGCTATCGGCATCGATTTGTGAGCTGAATTGGAGACGAGCCATGGTCCGGGTAATCAACCTGAGGGCTACGCAGGAGCATATTCAAAAAACGTGCGCCAAAAAAAATATGCGCATCACAGCCATCGAAAGTCTGCTTTCGGGTGGCACCCGAGTGGTCATGAGCAATGCGGCCGACGCGGCGAGCGTCACCAAGGCTTATGGGTCGAAAGTCATTGACGGTCGGGTGGAGCGCACCCCGCTAAGGCCGGCCAGGATTTAGGCCGCTCGGCTCACCGTTCTGGCACCAGCCCGAGGCGCGGCATGCCCGGGTTCCAAGCATGATAGAAGGATAACATATCGCGTATGGCGACATATCAGACCCCAGGATTTCAAGAACGGCAAGACGCCGCGGCTCAAGCGAAAGCCAAGGCGCTTGTCAATTATCGAGCCCGGCCCGAGGTCGATCCGGCAGTAATGGCCGATCGAAAAGCGCGCCGCGAAGCACGCGATGCGGCGGTCACGGAAAGGCGGGAAACAATCCGCCGCGCCAAGATCGAACTAGAAGAACAGAAGCGCGAACAGGAGCGCCACGCCCTCGTTGCCGCAGCGGATGCCGCCAAAGCCGAAGCCGAGGCGGCTGCGCAAGCAAAAGCCGACGCTAAAGCTCAAGGCATAGCGGAAAGAAAGCTGTGGACTGAGGAGGACAGGAAGGCGGCGCGAGACGCACGCTATGCCGCCCGCAAGATGCGGCAAACTCGCCGGTAACCACCCGATCGTAGCTGCTGCCATGACAGCGGTTCGCACGGCGGCGTTTTTTTTGCCGGCCTTAATCCAAGAATTAAGGTCGGTAGGCAGAAAGCTTGTCTGCCGTCTTTTTGGCAGCCGTCCTGTGCCGTTGAGTCCGAAGTGGGATCTCTCACCGCAAGGAGACCATCCTGCAGATAGTGTTTTGCCGGCCGGAAACGGCTGCGAGAGAACGCCAGAATAATCCGGCGATCAGAGACTGAACTGACCTCGGGGTAGCTGACGATTCACCGCAAACCGCGCGAACTGCGCCAGTTTCGGCGTCCCCCTCGGGGTGAGTGCAGTTATTACAAGGGCTTACCGACTGGTGCGGTCGAGAAGACTCGAACTTCCACGGCCTTTCGGCCACAACGACCTCAACGTTGCGCGTCTACCAGTTCCGCCACGACCGCACATCGAGAAGGATCCCGGGGAGCCCGGGCCTCGGTAGGCGCGTGCCACTAGCAAAGCGATACCTGGGGCGCAACGCTTAAATCCAGCGCCCTGTCGCTTCCTCAATAGAGGAACATCGGCATCCCTTCGACATGGGTGAGTTTCGGCCGGTACCGCACCGGGTCGTAGAGCATCTCGACATCGACGCTCTTGGTGCCGCCAAGCAGCGTGTCGATCGGCACATGCGTGTAGTTGCCGTCCTTCAGCGCAAGCATCCGGCCGGTCTCGCGCGCCTCGATCTTCTGAACGGCAAGTCCGCCAAAGGCGAAGCCCACCATCCGGTCGAGCGCGTCCGGGCTTCCCGACCGCATCAGATAGGCGAGCTGCTGGACGATCGTCCCCTCCTTTGCCTGCTGCTCGATCATCAGGGCAAGCCGCCGGCTGACCGCCTCTTCGCTCCGCTTGGTCGCGGAGAGCTGACGCTCCTCGCGCCGCGTCTCGTCGCCGAGCAGCCTTGCGCCCTCGGAGATCACGCACATCGCGTAGGCGCCGGGCCGGCTGCGCCGGTCGGCGGCGAGCAACGGCAGCAAAATGTCAGGATCTGCCGGAACTTCGGCGATCACCGTGCGGTCAACCTGCGCCAGAAAGCCCGCGAGCAACGCGGTCTCCCCGCTTCGCCGGCCGAAAAGCTCCACAACGGCGATCCGCTCATGGCTTTCGGCGGTGGTGCGAAGCGCGTTGATCGCATCGACCGAGCGGGTGATCGCCGTCGAGAAACCGATGCAATAGTCGGTGCCGAACACGTCATTGTCCATGGTCTTCGGAATCGAGATGACCGGAAAGCCCTGCTTGGAAAGATGCGCCGAAAAACGCAGCGTTCCGTCGCCGCCCAATGTGATCAGCGCATCGACACCGAGCCGATCGAGTACGTGAAGCACATGGGCGGTGCGGTCGCCGCCCGGCACCGTGCGCGGATCGGTTCGCGAGGTATGGAGGATCGTGCCGCCCTCGCGATCGATCCCCCGCACCGCCTCCCGATCGAGTGCGCTGCTGTGCGCAGCGACGCTTTCGGCATTGTCGGGATCGATCTCGAGGAATCCCTGCCAGCCGCGCCTGAAGCCGATCACCTGCCAGCCCCGATCGAGCGCCGACAGTGCGATCGAGCGGATGCAGGGGTTCAATCCGGGGACATCGCCGCCGCCGGTGAGCACCCCTATGCGCATCGCTGGTTCATCCTGCCGCCTAACCCCGTTCCTATCCGGCCAGACCGGTCGCCGTCGATGATGCGCCGCCTGCGCCCGCTAATGCCGGCCTGCGCAGTCCGATCGGCGTGGTAAGCGCCAAAAGGACGTTCGGCGCGGCGATTAGCTCCCGGTCGGGCCAATGAAACTCAGATGAAGGTTCTTCGCGCCACGCGGAATGTCCACCGCGGCGCTGTCAAACTCGACCGAGGCCTTCGCCGCGAGCTGCGGGACCGGGCGGGTGATCGTCCAGCTATAGACGGTGCGGCCCGATGTGTCGCGCAGTTCGGCCCGGATATCGCGGACCGTCTGCACCTGGTCGGTCGGGTTGGTGATACGGCCGGTCACGGCGAGCAGCTCGTTGCCGCTCGCGGTCTCGCGCCGATCGGGCTTGCGCGCCATCTCGATGATGAGCGGCACCGGCGCGGGCACGAGGCCGAGGCGTTCGGCCAGCCTGTCGGGACCCACTGCGAGGATCGCGCCCATCACCGCCAGCAGAAGCAGCGCCGCCAGGGCGAGCACGATCATCAGCAGCCTGCCGAGGCCGCGGCGCGGCCGATGCGGCACGATGTCGCGTCCTGCGTCGCGTTCGGCCGGGCCATCGAGGGCCGGAGGAGTCTCCTCGGCCACAGCGTAGCGCGCCTGGATCTGATCCTCGGGCTGCTCGGTACCGGGAAGCGCCGGCGGCGGCACGGGCTCCACAGTCGGGGCCGGGTCGAACCAGGATCGCGGCAACGGCGGTGTCTCGGCCGTGGCCGGCGCGACCGCGTCGGGAGCCCCCGCAGGGGTGACGCCGGCCGAGGGCGGTGCGACGTCGAGTTCGGCCGGCGGGGGCGGTTCCTGGAACCAGCTATGCCGGCAGCTTGCGCAGCGTACCTGCCGTCCGGACGCCCCCACAGCGGTGTCCGGCACGAGATAGCGGGTGTTGCAGGCAGGGCAGGACAATATCATCTTACCCTTTCCTAACCGACTGCCGAGTCAGGCTGCAAGCATTTGCGGCGGCGCGGCCGCTGTGTCATGGCGAAGCGATGTCGAAGGCTGTGATCGGATGAGGCAGGGGACCGCCACCATCGTCGATTTCGAGAATGTCGGGCTGCGCTACGGCGGCGGCGGCGGCGAAACGCTGAGCGACATCACACTCAGCCTCGCGACCGGCGCCTTCTACTTTCTGACCGGCCCGTCGGGCGCCGGGAAAAGCTCGCTGCTGCGCCTCATCTATCTCGCGCAACGGCCGAGCCGCGGCCTTATCCGCATCTTCGGCGAGGATATCGTCACCCTCCCTCGCGAGCGCATGCCCGCCTTCCGCCGCCGGATCGGCACGGTGTTTCAGGACTTCCGGCTGATCCCACACCTCTCGATCTATGAGAATATCGCCCTGCCGCTGCGCATCAACGGCGTGGCCGAGACCGATATCGACACCCCGGTTCGCGAGATGCTCGAGTGGGTCGGCCTGTCCGGCCGTGCCTATGCCAAGCCGGCTACTCTTTCGGGCGGCGAGCAACAGCGCGTCGCCATCGCCCGCGCGGTGATCGGCCGGCCCGAAGTGCTGGTCGCGGATGAACCGACCGGTAATGTCGACCCCGATATGGCGTCTCGGCTGCTGCACCTGTTCGAGGCGCTCAACAAGCTCGGCACGACGATCCTGATGGCGACCCACGACCTCCATCTCGTGCCGCGCATTACAAATGCCCAGATCATCCGACTCGACAAAGGGCGGGTGGCCGATCCGACCGGCGCGCTGCGCCATCCGCCGCGGCCCGACGGGCCCGCACCGGTCTATGGCGGCAGGGCCTGATGCCGCTCTTCGGCAGGGGATCGGGCAGCTGGCTGACCAGCGCGGCGGGCCGCCGGCTGCTGCCGGAGGGCTGGCTGTCGGGGCCGATGCCCTGGGTCATCGCGATCATGATGTTCCTGATGGCGCTGACGACGGCGGCCGGCCTTGCGCTCGGATTCACGGCCCGGGGCCTGCAGGCCGACATCGCCAGCCAGATCAGCATTCAGGTGGTCGACGCCAACAAGGCTCGGCGCGACCATGACGCCGAGCGCATCGTCGCCGCCGTCGGCGGACTACGCGGCATCGCCTCGGTGCGCCGCATCGATGATCGCGAGATGGCTGAATTGCTAGAGCCGTGGCTGGGCGCCGGGTTCACCGGCGGCGACCTACCGGTGCCGGCCTTGATCGACGCGACCTTCGCACCCGGAGCAGAGGCGCGCCTGCCCGCGGTCGCCGCGACGGTCCGCGCGATCACCCCGCGCGCGCGCATCGACAAGCATGCCCAATGGCTGGCGCCGCTTGCCCACCTGATCGGATCGCTGCGCTGGCTGGCCGGCGCCCTCGTTGTGCTGATGGCGGCTGCGGCGGCATTCACCGTCGTCCTAGCCGCGCGCGCCGCGCTCGATACCCATCGGACCACGATTGAGGTGATGCACCATCTGGGTTCGACCGATGGCCAGATCGCTCAGCTTTTCCAGCGCCGGATCGCCACCGATGCGCTGTTCGGCAGCTTGCTGGGGCTTTTGCTTGCCTCGCTCGTCATCCTCGCCCTCGGCGACCGGATCGGCAAGGTCGGATCGGATCTGCTCGGCTCGGTCGAGCTGCCCGCCACCGGCTGGATCGTCCTGGGACTTTTGCCGATCGCAGGTACGCTGCTGGCAATGGTCGCCGCCCGTGCCAGCGTCCGCCTCGCTCTGAGGCAGCGGCTATGATCGTGCGGACCGTCGCCGCGCTGTTGCTGCTGTGGATCATCGGGTTCATGGGCTTCGCGCTGTTCCTGCCCCAGCCGGCCGCCGACGGCATCCGCACCGACGGCATCGTCGTGATGACCGGCGGTCGCGGCCGGGTGGAGCGCGGCCTGGCGCTGCTGGGCGAGAAGCGAGCGCGCCGACTGCTCGTCTCGGGCGTCGACCGGCGCGTCCGCCCGCACGAGCTGGCCGCGCAGTTCCAAGCGTCGGACCGGCTGATCGACTGCTGCGTCGACCTCGGCCATGAATCGGTCGATACCCGTTCCAACGCGGTCGAGGCCGCGGGCTGGATATCGCAGAACCGCTACCGGTCGATCCGGCTGGTGACATCCGACTGGCATATGCTGCGCGCGCGCCACGACCTCGAGGCGATAGTCGGAAATGGCCTGACGATCGTCAGCGATGCCGTGCCGACCGAGCCTAGCCTCGTCGACCTCGTTCGCGAATATAACAAATATCTGCTGCGACGGATCGCCGGGCTGATCGGGATATGATCGCGCTCATCCGCTCGACCCTGTTCGCGATCATCTTCTACCCAGCCACGGTGGTCGCGGTGCTCACCGCCTTCCTGACGCTGCCATTCGGCGACGCCGCGATCCGCGCGCATGCGATGCGTTGGGTCGCCTTCCACGGCTGGTGCGCCCGGATCCTGCTCGGGATCGGGTTCCGGATCGAAGGCGCGCTTCCAGAGCAACAGGTTTTCTACGCCGCAAAGCATCAATCGATGTACGAGACGCTCGAACTGCTTGCGATCCTTCCCGGGGATCCGGCCGTCGTGCTCAAGCGGGAGCTCGCGGATATCCCGCTATTCGGCCGGATCGCCTGCCATTATGGCGTGATCCCCGTCGACCGTGCAGGTTCCGCCAAGGCGCTTCGCCGGATGATGCGCGCGTCGCAGAAGGCCAAGGCTGCCGGTCGGCCGGTGCTGATCTTCCCGGAGGGGACGCGCGTCGCCCCCGGCGAGCGCCCCCCTCTTCAGCCGGGCTTTGCCGGCCTCTACAAGCAGCTCGGGCTGCCGGTCGTGCCGATCGCGCTGGACAGCGGCCGGCTCTGGCCGCGTAACAGCTTCCTCAAACGAGCCGGAACGGTCACGATCCGGCTCAGTGAACCGATCGCGCCCGGCCTGCCTCGCCAGGAGGTCGAGGCGCGCGTCCATGCCGCCATCAACGCGCTCGATGCTTCATGAACGGGCGGACCTTCGATCAGTTCGCCCGCTATAATCGCTGGGCCAACGCGTGCCTCTATGCGGCGGTGCTGGCGATTTCGGACCGGGATTATCGCCGCTCGACGGGGGTGTTCTTCGGCAGCCTTCGCGGCACGCTCAACCATCTGCTGACCGCCGACCGGATCTGGCTCCATCGGTTGACCGGCGAGGGCGACGCGCCGGCCCGTCTCGACACGATCCTCCATGACGACCGGCGCGAACTTGCCCGCGCCCGGATCGCCGAAGACCGCCGGCTGCTGACCGTGGTCGGCGGCTATGCCGACGCCGATTTCGGACGTGTGCTGAACTTCCACACGACGACCGGGGTGCCGCAATCACAGCCGATCGGCGAAATCCTTCTTCATATGTTCAACCACCAGACCCATCATCGCGGCCAGGCGCATGCCTGCCTTTCCATCCTGACCGGCGCCGAACCTCCTTCGCTCGACATGCTGCTGCTTCAGCGCGGTGTGCCCGCACCCGATCTTGACGCGTTGCTGCAGTAAGCGGTGCCCTTCGGGCGCCACTATCATTAATGCGTCCGGCCGAAATCCGGGGCGGCATCGTCCTGGCCCTGCTCGATGATCGAGCGGCGGACGGCGCGGGTGCGGGTAAAAAGGTCGAACAGCGTGTCGCCATCGCCCCAGCGGATCGCTCGCTGGAGTGCGGTCAGGTCCTCGGAGAAGCGCTGAAGCATCTCGAGCACCGCCTCTTTGTTGTTGAGAAAGACGTCGCGCCACATCGTCGGGTCGGACGCCGCGATGCGGGTGAAGTCGCGGAAGCCGCCGGCCGAAAATTTGATCACCTCGCTCTGCGTCACCTCCTCCATGTCGGACGCGGTACCAACGATCGTGTAGGCGATCAGGTGCGGCAGATGGCTGGTGACGGCGAGGACGAGATCATGGTGCTTCGGGTCCATCGTCTCGACGTCTGCGCCGAGCCGCCGCCAGAATTCCGCGACCCGCTGCACCGCGGTCGCATCCGCATCCTCGGGCGGGGTGACGATGCACCAACGGCCCTTGAACAAGCTCGAAAAACCCGCGTCGGGTCCGCTATTCTCGGTCCCCGCGACCGGATGGGCGGGGATGATCGTGGCGCCGGGGAGGGTCTCGGCGAGCGCCGCCAGCACACTCGCTTTGGATGAGCCGACATCCGAGACGATCGCATCGGCCGGCAGATCGGCCGCGATCTCCGCCCCGACCGCGCCCATCGCGCCGACCGGCACGCATAGGATCACCAGATCGGCATCGACGACCGAGGCGCCGGCGGTGTCGGTGATATCGTCGCAGAAGCCGAGCGCTCGCGCGCGCTCGCGCACCTGCGGATCGGCGTCATGCCCGGTGAGCCGAACCGTCGGCATCTCCGCCTGGACGGCGCGCGCGATCGAAGAGCCGATCAGCCCGAGCCCGATGATGGTGACGCGCGCGAAGGGAAGCATCAGCCCGCCGCCTCGACCAGCTTGCGCAGCGCCGCCGCGAGGCCCTTGATCTCGTCCTCGGTGCCGATCGTGATGCGCAGGCCGTGCGGCAATCCCTGCCCGGGCAGCCAGCGGACGATATAGCCGGCGTCCATCAAGCCCTTATACGCGGCCTCGGCGGTCAATTCGCCTTCGAACAGTACCAGTGAGAAATTGGCCTTGCTGGGAACGGCGCGCAGTCCCTTGTTGCCGAGCGAAGCGATCTGTTCCTCGAACCAGGCGAGCCATTTCAGATTATGCTCGCGACTCTTCGTCACGAAATCCTGCGCACCGACCGCGGCGATCGCCGCCATCTGCCCGGCAGTCGTGACGTTGAACGGCGCGCGGATCTTGTGCATCGCGTCGATCACCATCGGCGCGGCATAGCCCCAGCCGATTCGTTCGGCGGCAAGGCCGTAGATCTTGGAAAAAGTGCGAGTGACCAGCACGTTGGGAGCACGTTGCGCGAGCGCGAAGGCGCCATCGTCATCCTCGGGCACCAGATATTCGGCATAGGCCTGGTCGATCACGAGCAGGCAATCGGCGGGGGTCGCCGCGTAGAGCCTCGCGAGATCCGCGGCGGGCGAATAAGTGCCCGTCGGGTTGTTCGGATTGGCGAGGAAGATGACCCGCGTCCGCGGCGTGATGCACGCGATCAGCGCATCGACATCGGTTGCATAGTCCTTGTCGGGCGCCTCCACGGGCACGGCTCCGACCCGGCGTGCCGCGATCGGGTACACCGAAAAGCCATAGCGGACATAGAGCACCTCATCGCCCTGTCCGGCGAACGCGCCGGCGGCAAGGTGGAGAATCTCGTCGGATCCGGTGCCGTACATCACGCGCGACGGATCGAGGCCGTGCAGCCCGGCGATCGCCTCGCGCAGCACCGCGGCCGAGGCGTCGGGATAGCGATCGAGCGAGGCCGCTCCGGCCATGAAGGCGGCGCGTGCCTCGTCGCTGGTGCCGAGCGGATTCTCGTTTGAGGAGAGCTTGGCAACCTTCCGGCCATCATCGGTGGTGGACCGCCCCGGCACATAAGGGGCGATCGCATCGATCCAGGGCTTGGGCGCGAGCGTCGCGGTCATGGGCGAGCGCTTTAGGGGTCAAAGAGCGGTGCCGCAATGCCGTTGCCGGCACTTGCCAGGCGCCATGGGGGTTTCAGGCATTGCCCCTCGCCTGCCAAACCCCTATTCCCCGCACCCCATGACCGAGGATAGCCGTTTCGGCCTCGCCCGCACCGTGACCCTGGCCGGCCCTCTGGAGCTGGACGGCGGCGCCGCGCTGTCACCGGTCGAAATCGCCTATGAGACCTATGGCGTGCTGAACGCCGATCGTTCGAATGCGATCCTGATCTGCCATGCGCTGACCGGTGATCAGCACGTCGCCTCGACCCATCCGATCACCGGAAAACCCGGCTGGTGGACCCGCATGGTCGGTGCCGAAAAGCCGATCGATCCCGGACGGCACTTCATCATCTGCACCAACGTGCTAGGCTCCTGCCTCGGCAGCTCGGGACCGGCGACGGTCAATCCGGCAACAGGCGCCCCCTTTGCGATGCGCTTTCCGGTCATCACGATCCGCGACATGGTGCGCGCGCAGGCGATGCTGCTCGATCATCTCGGCGTGCCGGCGTTGGCAGCGGTGGTTGGCGGTTCGATGGGCGGGATGCAGGTGCTCGAGTGGGCGGCGACCTATCCCGACCGCGTCCGCTCCGCGATCGCGATCGCGGCGACGGCACGGCATTCGGCGCAGAACATAGCCTTTCATGAAGTCGGCCGTCAGGCGATCATGGCCGATCCCAAATGGCGCGGCGGCGACTATTATGCAGATGGCGATCCACCCGCCGCCGGCCTCGCCGTCGCGCGCATGGCTGCGCACATCACCTATCTCAGCGAGGCGGGGCTCACCGAGAAGTTCGGCCGTCGCCTTCAGAGCCGCGATGCCAAGAGCTTCGGCTTCGACGCCGATTTCCAGGTCGAATCCTATCTGCGCCACCAGGGGATCAGCTTCGTCGACCGTTTCGACGCCAACTCCTATCTCTATATCACGCGCGCTATGGACTATTATGACATCGCAGAGGAGTATGGCGGCCTGCTCGCCAATGCCTTCAGGGCGACGCGCACCCGCTTCTGCATCGTCAGCTTCGACACCGACTGGCTTTATCCGACCGCCGAATCGCGCGCGATCGTCCATGCCCTCAATGCGGCCGGCGCACCGGTCAGCTTCGTCGAACTGAGCTCGCCCTTCGGCCATGATGCCTTCCTGCTCGACATGCCCGAGCTCAACCGCGTCGTCGACGGCTTCCTTCGCGCGGGCGAACGGACATGAGCGAGCTGCGTCCTGACCTCGCCATCATCGCGGATCATGTCGCGCCCGGATCGCGCGTGCTCGACGTCGGATGCGGCGACGGCGAACTGATGGAGGTGCTCCAGGCGCAGAAGCGGTGCGATGCGCGGGGCATCGAGATCGATGCTGCCAATGTCAGCCTGGCGGTGGCACGCGGCCTGTCCGTCATCCAGGGCGACGCCGACGCCGACCTCGTCAACTACCCCGACAACAGCTTCGACTATGCAATCCTCAGCCAGACGCTGCAGACCGCACGGGCGCCCGACAAGGCTCTGTCGGAGCTGATGCGGATCGGTCGCCGCGCCTTCGTCTCCTTTCCGAATTTCGCCTATTGGCGGGTGCGACTCAGCCTCGCCTGGGGAGGGCGGATGCCGGTGACGCCTGCGCTGCCAGTCAGCTGGTACGAGACCCAGAACATCCACCAGCTTACGATCGACGATTTCCGGGCATTCGTCAGGGAGCGCGGCATCATCGTCGAACAGGCCTGGTTCCTGACCGGCGACCGACGCTGCGGCGAGGCGGCGGCCAATCTTCGCGCCGAACATGCCGTCTTTCTGCTGAGACGATGACGGCGCTCCTCGCATCGCCCCGCGAGGGGGCGACGCTAAGCAAAGCGCCACCTCGCGCCTGAAGCCGGATCCGCTCCGGTGAGCCGGATGAGGCTCTTTTTTTGCTCCACCTTCCTGCGCAACTGCCGGATGGCTCGACCTGACGCCAAAACTCCCTAGGCTTGTCCGCCATGAAATATCTCCCTTTCGTCGTAGCCGGCGCCCTGCTGCTCGCGCCAGCCGGCATGGCCGCCGGACCAGTCGCGCCCGATTTTTCCGCCGCCCGGATCGAGGCGACGGTGCAGTTCCTCGCCGACGACCTACTCGAAGGCCGCGACACTGGCAGCCGCGGCTATGAAGTCGCGGCGCGCTATGTCGCCAGCCGCTTCGCCGAGATCGGCCTGACCCCCGGCGGCGATGATGGTGGCTGGTACCAGCGCGTCACCTTCCAGGAGACCCGGCGCGATCCCGAAGCGCTATTGACGATCGGCGCAGCAGGCGATGCGGGGCGAGAGTGGAAGCATGGCGGCGAGGTGCTGATCGAGGCAAGCCCGAACGAGCCGCTCCTCGACATCCGGGCGCCGCTTGTCTTCGTTGGTTACGGCATCGCCAACAAGCTGCTCGGCATCGACGATTATGCGGGGCTCAACGTGAAGGGGAAGATCGTCGTCACGCTGCGGGGCTACCCGAAGGGCCTGCCGAGCGAGGAAGGCGCGCATGTGGCCGCGACCAAGGCGATGGCCGCCGAGGCGCGCGGGGCGATCGGAATACTGACGGTCGACACTCTGCTGTCGGCAAAGGCGCGGCCGTGGGCCTTGTCGCAGCGTGCCGCAATGACACCGGCGTTCACCTGGGTCGATCCGGACGGCAAGCCGCATGATGAGGCGCCGGCGATCCGCGTACGCGCCGCGCTCGCCGATGCGCCTGCCGTTGCGCTCTTCGCCGGAGCACCGCGGACCCTGGCGGCGATCCGCGCGGTGGCCGACCGGGCCGGCGGCCGGCCCCGGGGGTTCGCGCTGAAAACGACCGCCCGCATCCGCAGTACCAACGCCACCACAACGGTGGCGAGCCCGAACATCATCGGCGTGCTGGCGGGCAGCGACCCCAGGCTTCGAGACGAATATGTCGTCCTTTCGGCCCATCTCGACCATCTCGGCATCGCGCCGGCGGTGTTCGGCGACAAACCGGACGCCGACCGCATATATAATGGCGCCCTCGACAATGCGGCGGGAGTCGCGACGCTGATCGAAGCAGCCCACGCGGCCAGCCTTGCCGAACGACCCCGCCGCTCGATCCTGTTCGTCGCTTTCACCGGCGAGGAGAAGGGATTGCGCGGCGCCGACTATTTCGCCCATCATCCACCGGTTCCGATCGGTTCGCTCGTCGCCGATGTCGGCCTCGACATGCCGATGCTGCTCTATCGCTTCACCGACCTTATCGCCTTCGGCGCCGATCACTCCACCATGGGTCCCCTGGCGGGCGACGCGGTGCGCTCGATGGGGCTGCAACTGTCCCCCGATCCGATGCCGGAACAGGGCATATTCACCCGATCCGATCATTATGCGCTGGTGCGGAGGGGCGTGCCCGCCGTGATGCTGGCGACCGGCCATGCCAATGGCGGCGCCGCAGTCTGGCACGATTTCCTCGGCGGCGCCTATCATAGCGTGCACGACGACCTGAAGCAGAAGATCGACTGGGTGGCCGGGGCACGCTTTGCCGAGGCCAATTACCGCATCATGCGCTCTCTGGCCGACGCCGACGCGGCGCCCCGCTGGTATGAGAAGGATTTCTTCGGCGACAGCTTCGCGCCGAAGGCTCCGAAAGCGAAGCAGCCTTAGCGTTCTTCCAGTTCAGGATTGATCATAATCCCGCCCGTCGGGGGAGGGGGGTTCAACGATTTCGGGTAACTCTATAGCCGGGCCCGACTTGTCGGCCTCATCGCGCTCGCCAATAGGTGACGTCGAAAAGCTCGGCCGTGATCCAGCCATTGACGTAATTGACGTAGAACAGCGCGAAAACCAGCACCGAGACGATCGTGGTCCACAGCACCGTCCGCTTGACCGAGAAGCGCTGGGGCGCGCCATGCATTTGCCCCTGCACATGCGGGTCGTCATCCGCGTCGATACGTAGCCGAAAAGGCAGCACGACGAACAGGCAGCCCCACCAGAACAGCAGATAGATGGCGAGCGCCGACCAGATCTTCATAGTCCGGGCTCCCCGTGTGTCCGTCGATGAAGCTTGCCGGACTTCGATAGTCGAACCACGGGCATCATATCCGGATCAGCGACACGTCGACGATCGGCTTCTTGCCGGTCCAGGCCGTCGCCCGACGGCGAACCGCCAGCCGGATCGCCTCGCGCAGCTTTACTTCGTCGCGCGGCCCGCCCGACGCCGCTTCGACCGCCGCGTCGCTTGCGTCGGCAAGGAAATCCTCTCGATCCTCCTCGACCGGCAAGCCCTGCAGCAGGATTGAGGGCTCGCCGCGAGGGCGGCCGTCCCGGCCGAGGGCGACGGTGACGCCGATCAGGCCATATTGACCGATCCTTCGGCGCTCGTTGATCGTCGAGCCATCGGCGGGAAGAATTACGTCGCCATCCAGCACCAGCCGCCCGGCACGCTCATGTCCGACCACTTTCGGCCCATCGGGCGCCAGGCGGACGACGGTGCCATTGGCCTGCACGATACCATGGGGGATGCCATGCGACTTGGCGAAGCGTGCCTGCTCGGCCATATGCCGCAACTCGCCATGTACCGGCAGGATGATCTCCGGTCGGATCCAGTTATACATGGCCGCGAGTTCGGGCCGGCCCGGATGGCCCGACACATGGACCTCGGCCTGACGGTCGGTGACCATTTGGACGCCCTTGGCGGCAAGAGCATTCTGGATTCTCCCGATCGCAATCTCGTTGCCGGGGATCTGCTTCGAAGAGAAGACGACCGTGTCGCCCTCGGAAAGCTTGATCGGATGGCTGTCGAAGGCAACTCGCGACAGCGCGGCGCGCGGCTCGCCCTGTCCGCCGGTCGCAATGATCATCACTTCGCCCGGCGGCAGCCGCATCGCCTCATCGGCATCGATCAGCGGCGGGAAGTGCCCGAGATAGCCCGCGGACTTGGCGACGCGGATGATGCGGTCGAGCGAACGCCCGGCGACGCACAGTTTGCGCCCCACATCCTGGGCGACTTCGCCAAGCGTCTGCAGCCGCGCCGCATTCGAGGCGAAGGTTGTGACGAGCACGCGGCCGGTGCAGCCGGCGATCACCTCGTCCAATCCCTTGCGCACGGTGGCTTCCGAGCCCGACGCCTGATCGTTGAAGACGTTCGTTGAATCGCAGACCAGCGCCAGCACGCCCTGATCGCCGATCGCGCTCAGCTCCTCCGCTGTCGAAGGGCGGCCAAGCAAAGGCTGCTCGTCGATCTTCCAGTCGCCGGTGTGAAAGATGCGGCCATGGGGCGTCTCGATCAGGAGCGCATTGCCCTCCGGGATCGAATGGGCCAGCGGCACATAGGTGAAGCCGAACGGGCCGAGCCGGAAGCTGCCCTCATTGTCGATGACGTTGAGCTGGACCTTGTCGGCCACCCCTTCTTCCTCGAGCTTGCCCCGGATCAGGCCGGCCGTGAACGGGGTCGCGTAGAGCGGCACGCCGAGATCGGCTGCCAAATAGGGTATGGCTCCGATATGGTCCTCGTGGCCGTGGGTCAGCACGATCCCGAGCAGATCGTCGAGATGCTCCTCGACGAAGGCGAGATCGGGCAAGATCAGTTCGACGCCCGGATAGTGCGGATCGGCGAAGGTGAGGCCCAGATCGACCATCACCCATTTGCCCTGGGTGCCGTAGAGATTGACGTTCATGCCGATCTCTCCCGAGCCGCCGAGGGCGAGGAAGAGCAGTTCGTTGCCTGGAATTGTCACTGAGGAATATATCCGATCTTGCAGCTCTGGCCCGGTCAGCGCCGGGCGCGATAATCATCGTAAATCAGGCCGAGGCCCTGGATCGTCAGATCCGGCTCGATGCTGTCGAACAGCTTCACATGCCGTTCGAACAGCGGAGCAAGACCGCCGGTGGCAATAATTCTGACCGGCCGACCGACCTCCGTCCTCATCCGCGCGACCAGCCCCTCGATCATCGCGACATAGCCGAAATAGATGCCGATCAGCATCTGGTCCTGCGTCGTCCGGCCGATCACGCTGCTCGTGTCCGGCGCCTCTATGCCGATACGCGGCAGCTTGGCGGCGGCGGCCACCAGCGCGTCGAGCGACAGGTTGATGCCCGGCGCGATGATACCACCCTTATAGGCGCCCGAATAGTCGACGACGTCGAACGTCGTCGCGGTGCCGAAATCAATCACGATCAGGTCGCCCTCGTGCCGCCGGTGCGCGGCAATCACATTGACCGCCCGATCGGCGCCGACGCTTTGCGGCTCGTCCACATCGAGGGTAATACCCCATTCGACGGGTGCGCGGCCGGCGATCAGCGCTTCGACCCCGAAATATTTGGACGCCAGCACCTCGAGATTGTGAAGCGCTCGCGGCACGACGGTGGCAACGATGACCGCGTCGACATCCTTATGGTCATAACCTTCGAGCGTGAGGAGTTGGTGCAGCCAGACCGCATATTCGTCGGCCGTACGGCGCGGATCGGTTGCGATCCGCCACCGGGCCTTGATGGTTCCGCCGTCGACCAGCGCGAAGACTATGTTGGTATTGCCGGCGTCGATGGCGAGCAGCATTGTGGTTCGAATCCCCTGATACAACCGCCGCTATAGCAGGAAAACATCGCCGGCATGCACCTGCACGATCGAGCCGCCGGCACGGCGCAGGCGAAGCGCGCCGTCTGCCGCGAGGCCGTCGAACAGCCCGTCCAGGATGCCGTCGGGTCCGTGGACGCGGAGCGCAGTGCCGACCGGGTGCGCGCGTGCCTGCCAGCGAGTGAGGATCGCGGCCAATCCTTCGCCACGCCACCGCGCCAGCCATGCGGCGAAGCACGTTGCGAGTTCTTCCACGAAATCGGCGGGGTCGGGCGGCACGGCGCCGAGCGCCGCCAGGCTTGTTGCCGGGCGATCCGCGAACTCAGGGTGATGAGCGAGATTGACGCCGATGCCGACCACGACTGCGGTATCGGCTCCTTCGAGGAGGATCCCCGACAGCTTGGCGCCGTCCGCGAGCAGATCGTTCGGCCATTTGATGATCAGCCGCTCCGCGTTGATCCAGCCCTGAAGCAGCTCGTCGAGTGCGACCGCGGCGACCATCGCCAGCGTCGGCGCCGGCGGATCGCCGGCGCGGCGCCGAACCAGCGTGCTCGCATGGAGATTGCCCTTCGGCGAAACCCAGAGCCGCCCTTGCCGCCCGCGCCCGCCGCTCTGCGTGTCGGCGCGCAGCCATGTACCCTCGGCAGCGCCGTCGCGGGCGAGCGCCACCATATCGTCGTTGGTAGAACTTGTGGCGAGAAGGTGGTGGATCATTATTCTTCCCCGGGACGGGGGACTACATATTAGAATAATGACCGCGCCGCCGCCATGCTCGTCTGATCGAGCAGGGGAATGGCGAGATAGCCGAGCGGCGAAACGGCGAGCGCGGCAATGACGATCAGCCCACCTTCCAGGGCGGAGGTGCGCGGCCCATAGTCTGACGCGGGCTCATCGAAATAAATCGTCTTCACGATTTTCAGATAATAGAAGGCGCCGATTACCGAGGTGGCGATGCCGATCATCGCCAACGGCCAGAAGCCCGCGACGACGAGCGCATCGAATACGAGGAATTTCGGCCAGAAGCCGAACAGCGGCGGAATGCCGGCCAGGCTGAACATGAAGATCGCGAAGGCGGCGGCGAGGCCGGGGCGGGTACGCGACAGCCCGGACAGGCTGGCGATCGCCTCCACCGGCACGCCATCAGCATCGCGCATCTGGAGGACGCAGAGGAAGCTGCCGAGCGTCATCGCGACATAGACCGCCATATAGCTGAGCGTGGCCGCGACACCTTCGGCGGTGCCGGCGGCGAGGCCGAACAGCGCGAAACCGACATTGTTGATCGATGAATAGGCGAGCAGCCGCTTGATGTTCGACTGCCCGATCGCGGCGACGCCACCGAGGATCGTGGAGGCGAGGGCCGAAAAGATGACGATCTGGCGCCAGGCATCGGTCCCGGCACCCATCGCGTCGATCGCCACGCGCATCAGCAACGCCATGCCGGCGACCTTGGGCGCCGAGGCGAAGAAGGTGGTGACCGGAGTCGGTGCGCCTTCATAGACGTCGGGGGTCCACATATGGAACGGCACCGCCGAAATCTTGAACGCAAGGCCGGCGAGAACGAAGACCATGCCGAACATCTGACCGGTGCTGATGCCGTTCGCCAGCGAGTCCGATATGCCCGCGAACAGCGTCGTGCCGGTGAAGCCGTAGAGCAGCGAGATGCCGTACAGGAGTATGCCGCTGGCAAGCGCGCCCAGCACGAAATATTTCAGGCCCGCCTCGGCCGAGCGCGCGTCGCGGCGCTGGAAACTGGCGAGCACGTAAGCCGAGAGCGACTGCAATTCGAGACCGACATAGAGCGTCAGCAGGTCGCTCGCCGACACCATCATGCCCATTCCCACCGACGAGAACAGGATCAGGATCGGATATTCGGCCCGATAGCCGCCCGCGCGTGCGAAGAAGCCCGGCGCCAGCATCACGCAGACCGCGGCGGCGATGTAGATGAGCAATTTCGCAAAGGCGCCGAAGCTGTCGGCGATATAGAGCCCGTCGAAGCCGGGGCCGCCGCTGCCGGCGGGACCGGTGAGCGCGAAGCCGGCGGCTGCGAACAGCACCACCGCGCCCCAGCCGATCGCGCGCGACAGGCCGTCGCCCCCGAAGGCGGCGACCATGAGCAGCGCCATCCCGCCGATCGACAGGATCAGTTCGGGCAATGTCAGGGCGAGCGAGGCGGTCAAAGGCATCAGTGGTGCGCCTCCGCGTGCGCGGCAACGGTTTCAGGTTTTCCGACGGCGATCCGCGCGTCGCTTTGGGGAGCGGCCGGCGCGAGACGCGCGAGGACATGGCCGACATCCTGGCGCATCGGCGCGAGGAAGCTTTCGGGATAGATCCCCATCCACAGCACTGCGAGACCAAGGGGCACGAGGATGGCAAGCTCACGCGGGCTGAGATCGGGCATCGCCGCGGCATCGGCGTTACGCGGGGTGCCATAGGCGACCCGCGCGTAGAGATAGAGCATGTAGGCTGCGCCGAGGATCACGCCGGTCGTCGCGACGAAGGCGACCCAGGACGAAATCTCGTACGCACCGACCAGCGCCAGGAATTCGCCGACGAAGTTGCTCGTGCCGGGCAGGCCGACCGAGGCCATGGTGAAGAGCAGGAACAGCAGCGCATAGCGCGGCATATTGTTCGAAAGCCCGCCATAGCGGCTGATCTCTCGCGTGTGCAGCCGATCGTAAATCACGCCGACGCACAGAAAGAGCGCGCCCGAGACGAGGCCGTGGCCGAGCATGACCATCAGCGCGCCCTCAATCCCCTGGCGGTTGAACGCGAACAGGCCGATCGTCACGAAAGCCATGTGCGCGACCGACGAATAGGCGATCAGCTTCTTCATATCCTCCTGGACGAGCGCGATCAGCGAGGTGACGACCACCGCCACCATCGACAGGCCCATCACCAGCCACATCAGGTCGGCCGACGCGATCGGAAACATCGGCAGCGAGAAACGGATGAAGCCATAGCCACCCATCTTCAGCAACACGCCCGCAAGGATCACCGAGCCCGCGGTCGGCGCCTGGACGTGCGCGTCGGGCAGCCAGGTGTGGACCGGCCACATCGGCATCTTGACCGCGAACGAAGCGAAAAAGGCGAGGAACAGCCAGGTCTGTGCATCCGGCGGGAAATCATAGGCCATCAACGTCGGGATGTCGGTGGTCCCGGCTTCGTTCGCCATCCAGAGCATCGCGATCAGCATCAGCACCGAGCCGAGCAGCGTGTAGAGGAAGAATTTATAGCTGGCGTAAATCCGGTTCGCGCCGCCCCAGATGCCGATGATCAGGTACATCGGGATCAAGCCGGCTTCGAAGAAGATGTAGAAAAGATAGAGATCCTGCGCCGCAAAGACGCCGATCATCAGCGTCTCCATCAGCAGGAAGGCGGCCATATATTCCGGCACGCGCTTCTCGATGGCTTCCCACGACGCCGCGATGCAGATCGGCATCAGGAAGACCGACAGGGCGATGAGGAGCAATGCGATGCCGTCGATGCCGAGCGCCCAGGCAAAGCGGCCGAACAACGGCACATGCTCGACGAACTGCCATTGCGCACCGCCGACATCATAATTCAGCCAGAGCAGCAGACCGAGCGCCAGATCGATGAGGGTCGTGGCGAGCGCGATCCAGCGCGCGCCCGATGCCGAAGCGAACAGGCAGGCGAGTGCCGCCACAAGCGGCAGCGCGATCATCAAGGTAAGGATCGGAAAGCCCATCGCGTCAGCCCGCAATCGCCCAGGTCGCCGCAGCGGCCAGGCCGAGCAGCATCACCAGCGCATAAGTGTAGAGATAGCCCGACTGGGCGCGCCGCGCGATCGCGCCGCTTCCCGCCACGACGGCGGCGACGCCGTTCGGACCGAAGCGGTCGATCGTGCCCTCGTCCCCCTTCTTCCAGAGGAAGCGGCCGAGCCAGAAGGCAGGCACGACGAAAAGATAATGGTAGAGCTCGTCGAAATACCATTTGTGCAGCAGGAAGTCGTAGAGCACGCGGAACTGCGCGGTAAAGCGCGCCGGGATCGTCCGGTCGAGCACATAGGCCCACAGCGCGATCATAAAGCCGGCGATCATCACGACAGTCGCCGACCATTTCACCCACCATGGCACCTCGTGCATCGCGTGCATCAAATGCTCGTCGAAGGCGATGCTGCCTGCCCAGAATGCCGCGCCATGGTGCGAATCGACGAAGTAGGGCGCCCAGATGAAGCCGGCGAAGATTGCGCCGAACGATAGTATCGCCAGCGGGATCAGCATCGACACCGGACTTTCGTGCGGATGGTAGCCGGCATCGCCCTCGACCGGATGGCCCTGATGATGCGCGTCATGCGCATTCGGCTCATGGCCGGCACCCTCGGCATCGGGATGTGTTTGCTGATCGTGATGATCGCCATGGCCATGCGCGTCGTGGACCGCGTGCTGAATGTGCTCGGAGCCGGCCCAGCGCGGCGCGCCGAAGAATGTCAGGAAGACCAGCCGCCAAGAATAGAAGCTGGTCAGCAGCGCGGCGAACACGGCGACGGCATAGGCGATGTCCCCAGAGTCCGACCCGCTCGCGAAGGCCGCCTCGATGATCGCATCCTTGGAGTGGAACCCGGCGAAGCCGGCGACGCCCGCGATGCCCACGCCGGTGATCGCGAGCGTTCCCGCCATCATCGCCCAGAAGGTGAACGGGATGCGCTTCCTGAGCCCGCCATAATAGCGCATGTCCTGCTCGTGGTGCATCGCGTGGATCACCGATCCCGCGCCGAGGAACAGCAGCGCCTTGAAGAAAGCGTGGGTGAAAAGGTGGAACATGGCCGCGCCATAGGCGCCCACGCCCGCCGCCATGAACATATAGCCGAGCTGCGAGCAGGTCGAATAAGCGATGACGCGCTTGATATCGGTCTGGGTCGTGCCGACGGTGGCCGCGAAGAAAGCGGTGGCGGCGCCGACATAGGTCACGACGTGCATCGCCGTCGCGCTGACCTCGAACATCGGCGAGAGGCGGCAGACCATGAAGACACCGGCGGTGACCATCGTCGCGGCATGGATCAGCGCGGAGACGGGCGTCGGGCCCTCCATCGCGTCGGGCAGCCAGGTATGAAGGCCGAGCTGGGCCGATTTGCCCATCGCGCCGACGAACAGCAGCAGGCAGAGCAGGGTCATCAGATCGACGCGGGCGCCGAGAAAGCCGATCGAGGCACCGGCATAACCGGGCGCCGCCGCGAGAATTTCGGGGATCGAAACGGTACCGAATACCAGAAATGTGCCGAAGATGCCGAGCGAGAAGCCGAAATCGCCGACGCGGTTGACAACGAAGGCCTTGATCGCGGCGGCGTTCGCCGAAGGCTTGTGATACCAGAAACCGATCAGCAGATAGGAGGCGAGGCCGACGCCTTCCCACCCGAAGAACATCTGGACCAGGCTGTCCGACGTCACGAGCATCAGCATCGCGAAGGTGAACAGCGACAGATAGGCGAAGAAGCGCGGCTGACTATCGTCCTCCGCCATATAGCCCCAGCTGTAGAGATGGACCAGGCTCGACACCGACGTCACAACGACGAGCATCACCGCGGTCAGCGTGTCGACACGCAGCGCCCAGTCGACGGCGAGGTCGCCGGATTGAATGAAGGTCAGCACCGGATGGACGTGCGCCGTCATCGCGCCGGTCATGAAGCCGATAAAGATCGGCCAGCTTAGTGCACAGGAGGCGAACAACGCCCCTGTCGTGACGAGCTTGGCCGCCACATTGCCGATCATGCGGTTTCCGAGCCCGGCGACGATGGCCGCCAGCAAGGGCAGGAAGACAATTGCCGTAATCACCGAACGATCACCCCTTCATCCGGTTGATGTCGTCGACCGCAATCGTGCCGCGGCCGCGGAAATAGATGACGAGGATAGCAAGGCCGATCGCCGCCTCGCCGGCAGCGACGGTCAACACGAACATCGCGAAGACTTGCCCGACGAGATCCCCCAAAAAGGCCGAGAAGGCGACGAGGTTGATGTTCACCGACAACAGGATCAACTCGATCGCCATCAGGATGATGATGACGTTCTTGCGGTTGAGGAAGATGCCGAACACCCCCGTCACGAACAGGATCGCCGAGACGATCAGATAATGCTGGAGCCCGATCACAGCTCGACCCCCTCGCCGATGGCGGGCCTGACGTTTCGCACGGCCTCTTCGGGTCGGCGGCGATTCTGGCCCGTCACGTTCTGCACCCGGACCCCGCCACGGGTGCGGTGGGTCAGCACGATCGCGCCGATCAGCGCAACGAGCAGGACGAGCCCCGCGCCTTCGAAGATGAAGAGATAGCGCGTGTAGAGCAGCGTTCCGATCGCTTCGATATTGGGAACCTCAGCGGGCGTCGGCGCGGCCTTCGCGGCGATATCGATGCCGCCGGCATTCCACGCGCCGACCGCGAAGATCATCTCGGCGGCGAGCACGATCACCAGCAATATGCCGAAGGGCAGATATCGGGCGAAACCCGCGCGCAGTTCGGCGAAGTCGATGTCCAGCATCATCACGACGAACAGGAACAGCACCGCGACCGCGCCGACATAGACGATGACGAGCAGCATCGCGATGAACTCGGCACCGACCAGCACCATCAAGCCGGCGGCATTGAAGAAGGCGAGGATCAGCCACAGCACGCTGTGCACCGGATTGCGCGCCAATATGGTGAGCGTCGCGGAGGCGATCACCAGCGCAGCGAACAGGTAGAAGGCGATGGTCTGGATCATCGAGCGGGCGATCCCTGGAACATTTTATTCCGCTCGGCCTCGAGCGGGGATTTGGTATCCGGGCGCGCCATTACCGGTACGGCGCATCGGCGGCAAGGTTCGCGGCCAGAGCGGGTTCCCAGCGGTCCCCGTTCGAAAGCAGCTTGGCCTTGTCGTAGATGAGCTCTTCGCGCGTCTCGGTCGAATATTCGAAGTTCGGCCCTTCGACGATCGCATCGACAGGGCAGGCTTCCTGGCAGAAGCCGCAGAAGATGCACTTCGTCATGTCGATGTCGTAGCGGGTCGTGCGGCGCGAGCCGTCGTCGCGCGGCTCGGCCTCGATCGTGATCGCCTGGGCGGGACACACCGCTTCGCACAGCTTGCACGCGATGCAGCGCTCCTCGCCGTTCGGATAGCGGCGCAACGCATGTTCGCCGCGGAAGCGCGGCGACAGCGGGTTCTTCTCGAACGGATAATTGATCGTCGCCTTGGCCTTGAAGAAATATTTCAAGGTCAGCCAATGGGCCTTCACGAACTCCCAGAGCGTGAAGGACTTGACGAGATGGCCGAGGTTCATCGGCTCAGACTCCGTAGCGGGTGAGCATCAGCCACCCCGAAATGAGGAAGACCCAGAACAGCGACAGCGGCAGGAAAACCTTCCAGCCAAGGCGCATGAGCTGGTCGTAGCGGTAGCGCGGCACCGTTGCCTTCACCCAGGAAAAGACGAAGAAGAAGAAGAACAGCTTGGCGAAGAACCAGACTATCCCCGGCACCATATAGAGCGGTGCCCAATCGACCGGGGGCAGCCAGCCGCCCCAGAACAGGATCGCGTTAAGCCCGCACATCAGGATGACGTTGGCATATTCGCCGAGCCAGTAGAGCGCAAACGCCATCGATGAATATTCGGTCTGGTAGCCGGCGACGAGCTCGGATTCGGCCTCGGTCAGGTCGAACGGCGCACGCGCGGTCTCGGCCATCGCCGAGATCAGGAAGACGACGGCCATCGGGAAGAGCAGCGGATTGAAACCATAGCCGTTGATGAAGCCAAGGACATGCGCCCGCTGGCCCTCGATGATCGCCGACATGTTGAAGCTGCCCGTCCACAGCACCACCGTGATCAGCACGAAGCCGATCGAGACCTCGTAGCTCACCATCTGCGCGGCCGCGCGGAGCGCCGAGTAGAACGGATATTTGGAGTTCGACGCCCAGCCCGCAATGATCACGCCATAGACGCCGATCGACGATGCGGCGAGGATGTAGAGCAGGCCGATATTGATGTCCGCCAGCACCACCCCCGGCGCGAACGGGATCACCGCCCAGCCGATCAGCGCGACCGTGAAGGTGATGATCGGCGCGAGCAGGAACAGCCCCTTATTGGCGGCCGCCGGAACGATCGTCTCCTGCAGGAAGACCTTGAGACCATCGGCAAAGCTCTGCAGCAGGCCGAAGGGACCGACGACGTTCGGCCCGCGGCGCAGCGCCATCGCCGCCCAGATCTTGCGATCGGCATAGATGATCATCGCCACCGCCAGCATCAACGGCAGTGCGATGACGAGAATGCCGATGATCGTCGAGACGAACCATGCCCATTCGAAGGGCAGGCCCCAATGCTGGAAGAGCGCGGTCATGCGGCCCCTCCCTCAAAGCCCTCTCCCCGCTGGGGAGAGGGGGAGATAATGTCGATCGGCACCCTCATTCCGCCGCCTCCGCGAAGCTCTGGCCGTGGATGAGTTCGGCCGAGCAGCGCTGCATCGTGTCGCTGGCGCGCGCGATCGGGTTCGTCAGGTAGAAATCCTTGATCGGGTAGCCGACCGGACCCGAGGCGGCCGTGGCGAGCTTCGGCGCCTGCCAGGCATAGCCGGCGAGCCCTTCTGCCCCCAGCGCCGGCACCTCGGCCGCCATCGCGGCGCGCAGTGCATCGAGCGTGTCGAACGGCAGCCGGTGGCCCAGTACGTCGCTCAGCGCGCGGAGGATCGCCCAATCCTCGCGCGCGTCGCCGGGCGGGAACACCGCGCGGTCGCTGCGCTGAACGCGGCCTTCGGTGTTCACATAGGTACCGGGCTTCTCGGTATAGGCGGCACCAGGCAGCACGACATCCGCACCCGCCGCCCCGGCATCGCCATGATGACCGATATAGACCTTGAAGCTCCTGTCGAACCTCGAGAGATCGACATCGTCGGCACCAAGCAGGAAAAGCAGCTTCGGCGCGGCGTTCACCAGATCCGCGACGCCGCCCTTCTGGCCATAGCCGAGCATCAGCGTGCCCATCCGCGCCGCGGCGAGATGGACGACATTATAGCCGTTCCAGCCGTCCTTGATCAGGCCGAGCGGGTCGATCAGGCCGAGCGTCGCGCCCTGCGCACCCGCCTTCAAGCCGCCACCGCCGAGAATCAGCGCCGGACGCTCAGCCTTGCCGAAGGCATCGCGCGCCGCTTGCGGCAGGCCACCGAGCAGCGCCAGATCATTGCCGAGCCACTGGACCGGGTAGGTGAGGTTCACCTCCTCGCCGATCGCGAAGATGCTGGCGCCCCGCTTCGCCGCCTTGCGAACCCGGGTATTGATCAGCGGCGCTTCCCAGCGCAGGTTGCTGCCGACGATGAGGATCGCGTCGGCGGTCTCGATCCCCGCGATGGTGCTGTTGAAATTGACCGCCGCCAGGCTCGACACATCATAGTCCATGCCGGTCTGGCGCCCTTCGAGCAGCGCCGAGCCCATCAGGCCGAGCAGCGCCTTCGCCGCATAGGCGGTCTCGCAGTCGAGCTGGTCGCCGGCGATCGCCGCGACCGAGGAGCCTGCTTCCACCGCCTTGATCGCGGCAAAGGCCTCGGCCCATGTCGTCTCGGTCAGCTTGCCCTCGATGCGGACATAGGGCCTGTCCAGACGCCGTCGGACGAGGCCGTCGACCGCGTGGCGGGTCTTGTCGGACGCCCACTCCTCGTTCACGTCCTCGTTGATCCGCGGCAACACCCGCAGCACCTGCGGGCCGCGGCTGTCGAATCGGACATTGGTGCCGACCGCGTCCATCACGTCGATGCCCGGGGTTTTCTTGAGCTCCCAGGGCCGAGCCTCGAAGGCATAGGGCTTCGACGTCAGCGCGCCGACCGGGCAGAGGTCGACGACATTACCCGACAGCTCGCTGGTCACCGCCTGCTCGAGATAGGAGGTGATCTGCATATTTTCGCCGCGATAGATCGCGCCGATCTCCTCGATTCCCGAGACCTCCTCCGCGAAGCGCACGCAGCGTGTGCACTGGATGCAGCGCGTCATCGTGGTCTTGACGATCGGGCCCATATATTTGTCGGTGACCGCGCGTTTATTCTCGTGGAAGCGGCTCTGCCCCTTGCCATAGGCGATCGACTGATCCTGCAGGTCGCATTCGCCGCCCTGATCGCAAATCGGGCAGTCGAGCGGATGGTTGATGAGCAGAAACTCCATCACCCCTTCACGCGCCTTCTTGACCATTGGCGACTGGGTGAACACCTCCTGCTTGTCGGCTGCGGGCAATGCGCAGGATGCCTGCGGCTTGGGCGGCCCCGGCTTCACCTCCACCAGACACATCCGGCAATTGCCGGCGATCGACAGCCTTTCGTGATAGCAGAAGCGCGGAATCTCCTTGCCTGCGGCCTCACAGGCCTGAAGCACCGTGGCGCCGGCTGGAACCTCTACCTCGATGCCGTCTACGGTCAACTTAGGCATGGGCGGGGTTCCGTCATCGTCTGATAGGCTGCTGCGCGATGGGCGGCCATATCTACATCCTCGCAAGCCGCCGCTATGGCACGCTGTACACCGGCGTCACATCTGATCTGGCGCGGCGCATCGCCGAACATCGCGAAGGCCTCGTTCCCGGGTTCACCCGCGCTTATGGGTCCCGGCCTGCGCCGGGATGACGAGGTATTTTCGAGAGCAGCGTTCACTCCGCCGCCTCCATCATATCGCCGCCGGCATTGCCGCGTTCGGCGATGCGGCGTTCCACCTCGGGGCGGAAGTGGCGCAACAGGCCCTGGATCGGCCAGGCGGCCGCGTCGCCCAGCGCGCAGATCGTATGGCCTTCGACCTGCTTGGTCACGTCGAGCAGCATGTCGATCTCCTCGACCGCCGCGTCGCCGGTGCGCAGCCGCTCCATCACCCGCCACATCCAGCCGGTGCCTTCGCGGCATGGCGTGCACTGGCCGCAGCTCTCATGCTTGTAGAAATAGGAGAGGCGGCTGATCGCGCGGACAATGTCGGTCGACTTGTCCATGACGATGACGGCGGCGGTGCCGAGGCCCGAACCGAGCGCCTTCAGCCCATCGAAGTCCATCGGCGCATCCATGATCTGCGCGGCAGGCACGAGCGGCACCGACGAGCCGCCGGGAATCACCGCGAGCAGATTGTCCCAGCCACCGCGAACGCCGCCGGCATGCTTCTCGATCAGCTCCTTGAACGATATACCCATCGCCTCTTCGACGACGCAGGGCTTGTTCACATGGCCCGAGATCTGGAAGAGCTTGGTGCCCTCATTGCCTTTGCGGCCGATGCCCGCGAACCAGGCCGCTCCGCGGCGCAGAATCGTCGGCGTCACCGCAATCGACTCGACATTGTTGACGGTGGTCGGACAGCCATAGAGACCCGCGCCAGCGGGGAAGGGCGGCTTCAGGCGCGGCTGACCCTTCTTGCCCTCCAGGCTCTCGATCTGCGCGGTCTCCTCGCCGCAGATATAGGCGCCCGCGCCACGATGGACGAAGACATCGAAATCATAGCCCGAGCCCGCGGCATTCTTGCCGAGCAGGCCGGCCGCATAGGCCTCCTCGACCGCCGCGAACAGCACCTTCGCCTCGTAGATGAACTCGCCGCGAATATAGATATAGGCGGCCCGGGCGCGCATCGCGAAACCGGCGATCAGCGCCCCCTCGATCAGCTTGTGCGGATCATGGCGGATGATCTCGCGGTCCTTGCACGAACCGGGTTCCGACTCGTCGGCGTTGATCAGCAGGAAGCTCGGCTTGCCGGGCTTGGGCTCCTTGGGCATGAAGCTCCACTTCATGCCGGTCGGAAAGCCTGCGCCACCACGGCCGCGCAGGCCAGAGGCCTTGATGTCCTCGATGATCTGGTCCTGCCCGCGCGCCATCATCGCCTTGGTGTCGTCCCAGTCGCCGCGCTTCCGGGCGGCGTCCAGGTTCCATGGCTGGAAACCGTAGACGTTGGTGAAGATGCGATCCTTGTCGTCAAGCATGGGCCGCCCCCCAGCTTCCACGATAATCGTGGTTCTCCGACACCATCACCTTGAGCGTGGTGGGGCCGCCCTCGGGGCAGCTCGTCTGCCGATCGATCGCGGGGCCGATCTTCGGCTGCTCGCCGCGGGCAAGCGCCTCGAGGATCGCGGTCGTAGACTCGAAGGTCAGGTCTTCGTAATTGTCGTCGTTGATCTGGACCATCGGCGCATTGGCGCAGGCGCCGAGGCACTCGACCTCGGTCAGCGTGAACAGCCCGTCGGCGGTGGTCGCGCCCTTCTTCAGGCCCTTCTTGGTGCAGGCGTCGAACACGTCGTCCGAGCCGCGCAGCATGCACGGCGTCGTCCCGCAGACCTGGACATGATAGCGGCCGACCGGTACCAGATTATACATGGTGTAGAAGCTGGCGACTTCGAGCACGCGGATATAGGGCATGCCGAGCTGGCGACCGACATATTCCATCACCGGAATCGGCAACCACCCCTGCGTGTTCGTCTCTGTGCCGACCTGACGCTGCGCAAGATCGAGCAGCGGCATGACCGCCGACTGCTGGCGGCCCGGCGGATAGCGGGCGATGATCTTCCTCACCTGTTCCGCATTCTCGGCGGTCCAGGAAAAACCTCCCCAGCGCGCGCGAACCTCGGCCTCGTCCGTGAAATGGGCTGCATCCGACATCAGCGCACAAACTCCACGCGCGACACTTTGTCGCCTTCGAAACTGTAGATCGCCATCACGTCGAACGGCTCGGAGATGTTCGACCGGAACACCCGCTCGTGCAGCACGACATAGTCGCCAAGCTGATGACCGGAGAGGATGTCGGCGCGGTTCTCAGGGAATTGCGCGAACATCGCCTTCAGGCCCGATCGCACCCCTTCCTTGCCCTCGCGCAACACATCGCCGCGATACCCGGCCTCGGCGGCATCCTCGGTCATCAGCGCGACATAAGCGTCGGCATCCTGGGCATTATAGTGCGCGATCATCTGCTCGGCGATCGAGAGCTTGTTCACCGGTCACACTCCCCAAAGACGACGTCGATCGCGGAGAGGACGGCGGTGGTGTCGGCGAGCATATGGCCCTTCATCATGAAGTCCATCGCCTGGAGATGGCTGAACGCGGTCGGCCGGATCTTGCAGCGATAGGGCTTGTTGGTGCCATCGGCGACAATATAGACGCCGAATTCGCCCTTGGGGCTTTCGGTCGCGAGATAGACGTCGCCCGCTGGCACGTGGAAGCCTTCGGTGTAGAGCTTGAAATGGTGGATCAACGCTTCCATCGAGCGCTTCATCTCGCCCCGCTTGGGCGGCACCACCTTGCGGTCGAAGCTGGCGATCGGACCGTCAGGCATCTCGCTGAGGCACTGCTTCATGATCCGCGCCGACTGGCGGACCTCCTCGACGCGCACCATGAAGCGGTCATAACAGTCGCCCATCGTCCCGACCGGAATTTCGAAATCCATGCGGTCGTACACGTCATAGGGCTGCGACTTGCGCAGGTCCCATGGAACGCCCGCTCCGCGGATCATCGGCCCCGAAAAACCCCAGGCGATCGCGTCGTCGCGGCTGACCGTACCGATATCGACATTGCGCTGCTTGAAGATGCGGTTGTCGGCGACCAAGCTGATCGCGTCCTCGAACAGCCGCGGCAGGCGGGTGTCGAGCCAGTCGCCAATATCGGTCAACAGCTTCAGGGGCACGTCCTGATGGACGCCGCCAGGGCGGAACCAGGCCCCGTGCATCCGTGCTCCGCTCGCTCGCTCGAAGAAGTTCATGCAATCTTCGCGGATTTCGAACAACCACAGGTTCGGCGTCATCGCGCCGACGTCCATGACATGGCTGCCCAGGTTGAGCATGTGATTACAGATGCGGGTCAGCTCGGCGAAGAAGACGCGCAGATATTGCGCGCGCACCGGCACTTCGAGCTGGAGCAGCTTTTCGATCGCGAGCACATAGCTGTGCTCCATTGCCAGCGGCGAGCAATAGTCGAGCCGATCGAAATAGGGCAGCGCCTGCAGATAGGTCTTGTACTCGATCAGTTTTTCGGTGCCGCGGTGGAGGAGACCGACATGCGGATCGACGCGTTCGACGATTTCACCGTCAAGCTCCATCACCATGCGCAGCACGCCGTGCGCAGCCGGATGCTGCGGACCGAAATTGATCGTATAGTTCTGGATCTCGGTTTCGCCCTTGCCCTTGCCGGCTTCGGGCGTCAGCGTGTCATAGGTCGAGGCCATCTTATATGCCCCCATCTCTATAGCCCTCTCCCGTTCGGGAGAGGTTTGGGTGAGGGCTTCCGGACCATGATGTGGGACGCTCGGCCGTGCCTCGCTCCCCCTCACCCCAGCCCTCTCCCGGTCGGGGAGAGGGAGCTAGGGCATGGCACGACGCAACGCTCATATCGCTCCATCCCCCTTGGGATCGGCCTTGCCCTCGCCGGTCTGGGCGGGGCCGTCGGTCGTCTTGGGTGTTCCGGGCGGCGGGGTCGCCGCGACCGAAGCCGGCGTAGGCTTCTCGGGCGCAGGTGCCGGCGTCGGGGCGCCAGGCTCGGTCGCCGAAACCTTCTCGTCGCCCGGCAGGATATAGTCGGCACCTTCCCACGGGCTCATGAAGTCGAAGCTGCGGAAATCCTGGGCGAGCTTGACCGGCTCATAGACCACGCGCTTGTGCTTTTCCGAGTAACGCAGTTCGACATAGCCGGTCAGCGGAAAATCCTTGCGCTGAGGGTGGCCGCGAAAGCCGTAGTCGGTCAGGATGCGGCGCAGGTCGGGGTGCCCGTCGAACAGCACGCCGTACATGTCGAACACCTCGCGCTCGAGCCAATCGGCCACCGGCCAGACGCCGGTGATCGTCGGCACGGGCGTCGCCTCGTCGGTTCCGACATGGACGCGGATGCGATGGTTCCTCGTGAGACTGAGAAGGCAATAGACGACCTCGAAGCGCTCGGCCCGGTCGGGATAGTCGACGCCGGCGATCTCCATGAGCTGCTGATAAGCGAGCTGGTCGCGCAGGATCGTCATCGTCTCGACGATGGTTTCGCGTTCGACGTGCAGCGCATATTCGCCGACACACTCGCGAATTTCGACGAGCCGGCCGCCGAGCGCCGCCCGCGCGGCATCGGCGAAATCCTCGACCGTCGAAAAGCGCGGAAAGGTGAGCGAACCGTCGCTCACCGCTCGATCGTCCCCACCCGTCGGATTTTCCGCTGGAGCTGCATCACGCCGTAGAGCAGCGCCTCTGCGGTCGGCGGACAGCCGGGGACATAGATGTCGACCGGCACGATCCGATCGCAGCCACGCACCACCGAATAGCTGTAATGATAATAGCCGCCGCCATTGGCGCAGCTGCCCATAGAGATCACATATTTGGGCTCGGACATCTGATCATAGACGCGCCGCAGCGCCGGAGCCATCTTGTTGCAGAGCGTACCGGCGACGATCATCACGTCGGACTGGCGGGGCGAGGCACGCGGGGCCACGCCGAAGCGCTCAAGATCATAGCGCGGCATGTTGACGTGAATCATCTCCACCGCGCAGCAGGCGAGGCCGAAGGTCATCCACCACAATGAACCCGTCCGCGCCCACTGAAACAACTCCTCGGTCGAGGTGACGAGGAAGCCCTTGTCGTTGACCTCGCTCTCGAGCGAGCTGAAGAATTGGGGGTCCGGGGGCACATTCTCGGTCGGATGAGGATTACGCGCCGGGTCGAGGATCACTCCCATTCGAGCGCTCCTTTCTTCCATGCATAGATATAGCCGATCAGCAGCTCGACCAGGAAGATCATCATCGACAGCCAGCCGACGAAGCCGATCCCACCGAGCGACACTGCCCACGGATATAGGAAGGCCGCTTCGAGATCGAAGATGATGAAGAGGATCGCGATCAGATAAAAACGGACGTCGAATTGGGCCCGACTATCCTCAAAGGCAGGAAAGCCGCACTCATATTCGGCCAGTTTCTCCGGACTTGGCTTGTGCGATCCGGTCAGCCGGCTGACCGCCATGGGCAGGAAGACGAAAGCGCTCGAAAGCGCCAGCGCCACGCCCAGGAAGATCAGGATCGGCAGATATCCGGCGGCGACTGACGCCATGAAGGAACTCCGAACAAGAGCGCCGGGAATCCGGCCTTTGCGGCTTCGTTTAGGCTTGCCGCACCTGCGAAGCAAGCCGCAGCGGCGGTGAGAATGAATCGCAACAAGCCGCGAATATTGCCGCTTGTGCTCCACGAGGCTCCCACCGGGGAAGCAGGAGGACCGTGAGGCGAAGGCCTATCCTCTCGACCTGCGACGCGAGTCGCCCGCCGGATGACCGAACCGGAGAGTCAAACGGCCTTCAGCCCCTGGGCCACCAGCTTGTGGAGTCGTGTCGCCAGGCTGTCGTTCGTCGCCAGATATTCGTTGCGCTCGTGCATCCGGTCGCCGCCGCGGAAATCACTGACGAAGCCGCCGGCCTCTCGGACGAGCAGCAGACCCGCCGCGACATCCCAGGGCTGCAGCCCCGCCTCCCAGAAGGCGTCATATCGGCCCGCCGCGACCCAGGCGAGATCGAGGGCGGCCGAACCAAAGCGCCTGATCCCGGCGACCTCCGGCCCCACCGCTGCAAAGATCGCCATCCACTGCTTCATGTCGCCATGGCCGAGGAAGGGAATGCCGGTGGCGACCAGCGCCTCGGACAATTCGCGCCGCGCCGACACGCGCAGGCGCCGATCTTGCAACCACGCCCCACGCCCCTTCTCGGCCCAGAAGCTCTCGTCGGTCAGCGGCTGGTAAACGAGTCCCTGGGTCACTTCACCGCGCGTCTGGCCCGGCCGGGGCGGTTCCTCGACCGCGATTGAGATCGCGAAATGCGGGATGCCGTGAAGGAAGTTGGTGGTCCCGTCGAGCGGGTCGATGATCCAGCGCGGCTTGGACGGATCGCCGGCGACCTCGCCCTGCTCCTCCATCACGAAACCCCAATCGGGCCGCGCTCGCTTCAACTCCTCGAACAAGGTCTGTTCGGCATGCCTGTCGGCCATCGAAACGAAGTCCGCAGGGCCCTTGCGGCTCACCTGGAGCTGCTGGACCTCGTTGAAATCGCGCCGTAATCGCGGCGCCGCCTTGCGTGCCGCGCGGTCCATGACAGTGATGAGGCCGGAGTGGCTGACCATCCAAACTTACTCCCCCCTCCTTCATGGAGGGGCAGGGGTGGGTGACGCAGCCGGACACACGATGCCTCCGGCAAGTCCATCGGGGTGGTCGAGGCGCTCGCTGGCGCCCGCGATCCACCCCTCGATTCCTCCCTGGCGGGAGGGACGGGATTCTCAATCCGCGCGGCGGACATATTCCTGACTGTAGACATCGACGACGATGCGGGTGCCACTCGCGATGTGCGGCGGCACCATCACGCGAACGCCATTTTCCAGCAGCGCCGGCTTGTAGCTCGACGAGGCGGTCTGGCCCTTCACCACGGCGTCGGCCTCGACGATGGTCGCCTCGACCTGATCGGGCAGCTGCACCGAGATCGGCTTTTCATCATAGAGTTCCATGACCACGTCCATGCCGTCGTTCAGGAAGGCGGCCGCATCACCCAGCAGGTCGCGCGGCAGCGTGATCTGGTCGTAGGTGTCCTTGTCCATGAAGGTAAGATCCTCACCGTCGGCGAACAGGAACTGGAAATCCTTGGTGTCGAGACGGACGCGCTCGACCGTTTCGGCGGAGCGGAAGCGGACATTGTTCTTCCGGCCGTCGATCAGGTTCTTCATCTCGACCTGCATATAGGCACCGCCCTTGCCAGGCTGCGTGTGCTGGATCTTGACCGCACGCCAGATGCCGCCTTCATATTCTATGATGTTGCCGGGACGGATGTCCACGCCGCTGATCTTCATGAGTTACCCGATCGTGAGGATTTGAAAGAGCCGGCCGGCGCCATAAACCTCGGGCGCTGGATTGGCAACTTCGGCGCGACAATCAGGCCCGCGCCATTCGCGCGGCCCAGCGATAGAGGATGACCAGAAGCCCAATTGCGAGTGCTGTCCCCGCCGCCATCGTCCCCGCCTCATGCCCTTTGCCGATCAGCGCCAACGGGGCTGCGCTTTGGGTGGCAACGATCACGCCAGCAAGCAGCACGCCGAAGAGGCTTTCGCCTACGATGAAGCCCGAGGCGAGCAGTACCCCCATGCGCCGCGTGGCCGCGTCGCGGTGGCCGCGATCGAAGCGCCAGCCGATCAGCGCGCCGATCACGACCGGCAGCGTCACCGCCATCGGCAGATAGATCGCGATGCCGATGGCGAGCGGCGGCAGTCGCAGCAGGCGCAGGCGCGCCATCATCAGATCGAGTGCGATCAGCACGACGCTGAGCGCGGCGCCGATGAAGATCATCCGCCAGTCGAGCCCTTCGCCCAGAATGCCGCGTGCGAGCGTCGCGATCAGCGTCGCCTGCGGTGCGGGCAACGGGTCGGCGGGCGCGGGGAGGCCCGCACCCGGAAGCGGTGCGAAGCCATAGGCCCGGTTGAGCAGATCTAGGATCGGCGGGATCACCGCCGATCCGGCGATCACCCCCGCGATCAGCGCGACCTGCTGCTTCCAGGGAGTCGCGCCGATGAGCTGGCCGGTTTTGAGGTCCTGGAGATTGTCATTGGCGATCACCGCGCAGGCGAGCACCAGTCCGGTGACGAACAATGCGAAGGCGACGAGCTGCGGACCCGCGTCGGCGCCGGCCAGCGGCTTCACTGCGATCGCCAGCAGCAGCGCGCTGCCTATCACCGCCAGGATAGCGAGCCCTGACACCGGGCTGTTCGACGAGCCGAGCAGCCCTGCCATATAGCCGCACACGGCCGCGACAAAGCCACCCATCAGCATCACGTAGACATAAAAGCCCAGCGACAGCGGCACCGCCACTGGTCCAAGCGCCCCGTGGCTTGCGAAATGCCAAAGCAGGCCGATCAGCAACGGCGCGGCCGCGACGATCATCAGCGCGAGCCAGCCGACGCCGATGTCCCGCTCTTCGACCGGCAGCTCGGTCGCAGCCTTGCGCGCGCGGGCCGCGGCGATCGCCGAGCCGACGCCGCGACCGAGCGGACGGGCGAGCATGCCCAGCGTCCAGACCGCCGCCATGCCGATCACCCCTGCGCCGAGCAGACGGACGTCGCCGCTGAACACGGCAAGGGCCGCCTCCTCGGCCGAGCCGCCGGCGTTCGCCTGCCATGACAGCAGCGGCGTGGCGATGCCGAAGGCAATGAACAGGCCGAGCGCCAATGCCATGCCGACCGACAATCCGACGAGGTGCCCCGCCCCGAACAGCGCGAAGGAAAGTGTCGCCGATACCCCGGTCGCCGCCTGAGTGGCGCCCAGACGGAACCAGGTCGCGGTCTCGGCTGCGACGAGGCGTGTAGACGCCAGCAGCGCGAACCCGATCGACGCGACCGAGCCGGCCAGGATCACCCGCAGCCCTGCCTGTGCCTCGGCCGCGCCCTCCCGCGTCTCGCTGCCGATGCGCAGAACCTCGGCGGCCGCGACGCCTTCCGGATAAGGCAGGGCCGATCCGGTGACGAGCGCGCGCCGCAACGGCACCGACAAGACCACGCCCATAAGCCCACCAGCGGCGCAGAGCAGGAAGGTCTGCCAATAGGGAAAGCTCTGCCACCAGCCGATCATGACCAATCCCGGCAGGACGAAGATAACCGACGCGATCGCGCCGGCTGACGACGCGACCGTCTGCACGATGTTATTCTCGAAGATGTTGGCGCCGCGGACGAATCGCAGGACCGCCATCGAGATCATCGCGGCGGGGATCGACGTCGCAAAGGTCAGACCGACGCGAAGACCCAGGTAGACATTGGCGGAAGTAAAAACCCATGTGATCGCTATGCCCATCAGCAAACCACGCAGGGTCAGCTCCCGCGCTTTCGTCAAGTCGCCCATTGCCGATCGCGCCTCCTGCTTTCGAGCATGGCCCGCGGCGACTCGGCTGACAATCGTCGATTGTTTCCGCACCTGCGAGAATTCGCCGACGCAGGTGCAGCAAATTTGCGCCGACGCTTATTTAAATAGCACTGCTATTCAATGTGTTATGCTGAAAGCCGGCGCTGAGGCGAATTTGCGCTTGCAACGAATCGTTCGCGGGTGCACAAAGATAATGCCTTTCAGGCATCCTCTCCTAAAAACTTTCGGGCCGGTCCTCCAGGGGATCGGCCTTTTTTTGGTGCGGGCTAGACGAAGGCCGACAATGGCCGAGCGCGTTCGATAATCATACCGATTTCTCTCTCCGCTGCCCGTCGGCACCGGGCATTTTTCGAGACGGAGAATGCGCGATTATTTTTTCTCGAAGTCGATCGATGCCGAGTTTATGCAGTAGCGCAGCCCTTCCGGCCCGGGTCCATCAGGAAAGACATGGCCGAGATGCCCTTCGCACTTCGCGCAACGGACCTCGGTACGAAGCATACCATGGCTGGCGTCCCGATGCTCGGTCACATGTTCATCGATGGCCGGCGAAGTGAAACTGGGCCAGCCACAGCCCGAATCATATTTGGCGTCGCTTGCGAACAGCAGCTCGCCACAGCCCGCGCAGCGGTAATGGCCCTCGTCGTGATTGTTCCAATATTGCCCGGTGAACGCACGCTCCGTGCCCGCTTCGCGTAGCACATGATATTGCATCGGGTTCAGGCGATCACGCCACTCGGCCTCGCTGAGCTCCAATTTCTTTTCCTCTGGCATGGCCGCGATGTGGGCACCCCCCGCCGCGACGTCAAGGCGCGTCCCCGCGGTTCAGCGCACGGAAAGCTCGTCGGTCAGAAAAAAGTCAGGCTGTGATCGCCGTCACTGCGGCCGGCCGTCGATCGCTTAAACAGGTCTTCAGACGTTGCATGGCGTCTCTGTAGTGGCTTGAGCGTTCCGGGGGCGCCGGGGAATCGCCCCCACCTTAGTAGGCGTATGTGTATGGCAAGGCCCGCCTGCTGGTCGCAAGCGCGCGGGCCCTGCCTCGGTTGCTTATCTTGACGGTCCCTGTGGCGTTTCGCGTGTTTCGCATGATGTTCTATCTTGGCGTTCCGCCTTCTCCTGACCGATCGCGATCGACATGCCGAAGCTATGGTGCATGCCGGGCGCGATCGGCAGAACGCCTGGTTTCTCTTCGAGCGTACCTTCGAAACCGGCGGGATCGCTGTGGCCCTGCCAGGGCTCGATGCAGAGGAAAGCCGCCCCGGGCTTCGACCAGAGGCCGAGATAGGGCATGCCGCGGAAATCGATCTCGACCGGCGCCGCGCCGGGCGCTTCATACACCAGCGACCGGCTTCGGACGCGATCGAGGATCAACGCATCCGCAACGAACAAGCTTTCGTCGAGGCGCAGCAGATCGCCTTCGATGGGGCTGGGCTGCGGCAAGGAAGCGAGCAGCCCGCTCTCGTCGAGCCGCCTCACCGGCGCCGGCTCGGGACGTTCGAAGCGCAGGCGATGGCCCGACGCGTCGCGCGCGCCCGGTAGCGGCCAGCGCAGCGCCGGATGGAAGCCGAAGCTGACCGGCATCGCTTCCCCGCCCCTGTTGGTGACCGTGGCCGTCATCGTCAGAGTTGACCCACGGATGGCGAACGCCATGTCGAGCGCGAAGTCGAACGGCCAGACTTCGCGCGTCGCTCCGTCGGCCTCGAGCCGGAGCAGCAGGCTGTCGCTATCATGCGCAACGACGATGAATTCCCGCCGACGCGCGAAGCCGTGGCGAGGGAGGCTATATTCACGGCCTTTCCAGCGGAAGCGGTCGTCGTTCAGCGTGCCGACGATCGGAAAGAGGATCGGCGCGCGTCCGCTCCAATAGGCGGGGTCGCCATTCCATAGATAGTCACGGCCGGCGGTGTCGGCGAGGCGTACCAACTCGGCGCCGAGCGGCGTCACCTCGGCCGTCAGACAGTCCGATCCGATGCGGAACGCCATCGGCGCGTCAGTCCTCGACACCCTCGGGAGCATCTTTGAGATAGGGCTCGACCGGGCCGGCCAACTTGATCGTCAACGGCTTGCCCCTGCGATCCCGGGTGTTACCGACGGCGACCCGCACCCAACCCTCGCTGACGCAATACTCCTCGACATTGGTCTTCTCGGCGCCCTTGAAGCGGATGCCGATGCCGCGTTCGAGCAGCGACGCGTCGAAAAAGGGGCTGGCGGGATCGATGGAGAGGCGATCAGGAAGGCTGTCGGTCATGGGTCCAATCCGCTGGGGTTTCCCGCGCTTTAGCGAGGTCGGCCGAACGGCGCCACCTCTTCCCGCCCCCCAATCAGCTCGTCATCCAGGGCGGCTTGAGGAAGGCGGCGGCGAGGAAGTCGATCAGCGCCCTCACACGCGCGGGCCTCAGGGGCGTTGGCGGCGTCACGAGGTGCAACGCGCTGCGCGTTCCGGACCAATCGGGCAGCACCTCCTCCAGCGTCCCTTCGGCCAGACAGCGCCAGGCAAGGAAGTCGGGCAAGGGCGCGATCGCGACGCCGGCGATCAGCGCATCGATCAGCACATCGGCGTTGTTGGTGCGGATCGGACCGTCGACATCGACGGTCACCTCCCCCTCGCGCGCGTGCAGGAAATGCCAACGGCCGGGCGTCCGCACATGAGTGTAGATGAAAGCCGGGTAGCGGGCCAGGTCGCGCGGATGTCGGGGCCGGCCCAGGCGGTCGAACAGGGCGGGCGCTCCGATCAGCGGCAAACGCACCGGGAACAGCGTTCGAGCCTTCAGCGCAGAATCGTCCAGCCGTCCGATCCGGAGCGCGACATCGAAGCCCTCTTCCACCAGATCGATCCGTTCGTCGGACAGGTGGAGGTCGATCGACACCCCGGGATAAGCCGAACGGAACAGCGGCAGTATTGATTTAAGGTGGGCGATGCCGAACGACATTGGCGCGGCCAGCCGTACCAAACCCCGCGGCTCGGCGCCACGTTCGGAAACGGCCTCCTCGATTGCCTCGCCCTCGGCCAGCAATGACGCGGCCCGTTCGCGGGCGAGCCGGCCGCTCTCCGTCAGCGACAATTTGCGCGAGCTGCGGTGGAAGAGCGGGGTTCCAAGCCGCTGTTCGAGACGTGCCACCGCCTTCGACACGGTTGCCTTCGACAGCGCCAGCTCGGCAGCGGCGGCCGAGAAGCTGCCAAGTTCGGCGACCCGCGCGAAGATAGCCCAGCCCTCGAAGTCAGGTAGCCGCATGATCGATCAATTCAGAAACGATGAGTTTCGATCATCTCCATTTATTTACATGTGGGCAAGTCTAAATTGGTGCTCACAGGGCCGCCGAGGTGCGGCCGGAAGGAGTATCCCATCATGATCGAAGTCCGCCCCTTTTCGACCCTTGGCGCTGCCGACCATGGCTGGCTCGACGCCAAGCATCATTTCTCCTTTGCGAATTATCGCGATCCGAAGCGAGTTCATTGGGGGGCCCTCCGGGTCTGGAACGACGATCGCATCGCTCCCCACACCGGCTTCGCACCGCACCCCCATAACGACATGGAGATCATCACCTATGTCCGGACCGGCGCAATCAGCCATAAGGACAGCCTCGGCAACGCCGGCCGTACCGAAGCCGGCGACGTCCAGGTGATGTCCGCGGGCACCGGCATCGTCCATTCGGAAAAAAATGAGGAGGATGTGGAGACCAGCCTGTTCCAGATCTGGATCATCCCCGACAAGCAGGGCGAGCAGCCCAGCTGGGGGACGCGCCCATTCCCGAAGCAGGACCGCTCGGGAGGCTTCGTGACACTCGCGAGCGGCTTGGACGGCGATGACGGCGCGCTTCCGATCCGGGCCAACGCCAGAGTGGCCGGCGCAACGCTCCGGGCCGGGGAGAGCGCGGACTATGCTATCAGCGCAGGACGCAAGGCTTATCTGGTGCCGGCCCAGGGCCGGATCGAGGTGAACGGCGTCGCGGTCGAGCCACGAGACGGCGTCGCCATCGCCGACCTCGAGACGATCCGCATCACCGCCAGCGAAGACGCGGAAATCGTCCTCGTCGACGTCGCCTGAGTCGAGGCGGTCGCCCTCTCTTGCGGGACGGGTGACTGCCATCAGGACCAAGGTTTCGATGTCACCTTTCCGTCAATCCCACCGGAGTAACACTCATGCCGAAGATCCTCGTCCTTTATTATTCCGCCTACGGCCACATCGAGACGATGGCCGAAGCCGTCGCTGAAGGCGCGCGTTCGGCCGGCGCCGAGGTCGACATCAAGCGGGTGCCGGAAACGGTGCCTGAAGAGATAGCGCGCGCAAACCACTTCAAGCTCGACCAGCAGGCGCCGGTTGCGACGGTGGCCGAGCTCGAGAATTACGACGCGATCATTGTCGGCACCGGCACGCGCTTCGGCCGCATTTCAGGCCAGATGGCGAGCTTTCTCGACGGTGCCGGCGGGCTGTGGGCCAAAGGCGCCCTGGTCGGCAAGGTCGGCGCCGCCTTCACCTCAACCGGTACTCAACATGGCGGTCAGGAGACGACGCTCTTCTCGATCATCACGAACCTGCTCCATTTCGGGATGACGATCATCGGCCTCCCTTATGCCTTTGCCGGTCAGATGGGAACCGATGAGGTCAAGGGCGGCGCGCCTTACGGCGCCACCACGATCGCCGGAGCCGACGGATCGCGCCAGCCGAGCGATGTCGAACTCGAAGGCGCAAGATTTCAGGGCAAACATGTGGCCGAGATCACAGCGAAGCTGTTCGGCTGAGTCGATAGTCGGGTTAACAGGAGGTAAAGATGACCGTCGCATTTCGATTGCTCGACAAGGCTGCTGGCGCGACGCCGACGCTGTCGGCGCTCGAGTGGAAGGTCGTAACCCTCGCGATGCGCGAGGCTAGCGAAGGCGGATGCAGCGGGCGGAGCAGCGGATGGCTCCGCCGGATGCTGCATCGCACATCCGGCACGCGCCCGCGCCTGCCCCTCGCCGATCCTCGTCTCGAGGCCCTGCGCGGTTTCGTATGCCGGGTCCGCTCTCGCGCCGACGACGGAGAGCTGCGCGAGCAGCTGATCGGATATGGTTTCGATCCGTCACAGCTCGCGGCGGTAGCCACGCTCGCGCGCTGATTCCGACGGAACTCGGCTGCCGGTCTCAGCCCCCCTGACGGCAGCCGCAAAGGGCCGCCCGTTCTCCGTCAGCGGGGAGCGGGCGGTCTGCCATGCTGCCCGATGACATGCTCGCACGGCAGGCCGCCATGCGCTGTCGAGCACCGGCCTCCGCCCCCATCGTCCGATTGCCGGGCGGCCCTACCAGCCGGGATCGGACGCGCTTTCTTTTGGCTTTTGTGACAGCCGCCGCTATAGACTGGGCATGACGAACGAAACCGAAAATTCCGTGAACGAAAACAGCTACGGCGCCGACTCGATCAAGGTTCTCAAGGGCCTGGACGCGGTGCGCAAGCGGCCCGGCATGTACATCGGAGACACGGACGACGGGTCGGGGCTCCATCACATGGTGTTCGAGGTTTCGGACAATGCGATCGACGAGGCGCTGGCCGGACATTGCGATCGGATCGTCATTACGCTGAACCCCGACGGATCGGTGTCGGTGGAAGATAATGGTCGCGGCATTCCCACCGGCATTCACACCGAGGAGGGGGTGTCGGCGGCGGAAGTCATCATGACTCAGCTTCATGCCGGCGGGAAATTCGACAATACGAATGACGCCAATGCCTATAAGGTCTCGGGCGGCCTGCACGGCGTCGGCGTCTCGGTGGTGAACGCGCTTTCGGACACGCTCGACCTGACGATCTGGCGCGACGGCGAGGAGCATTATATGCAGTTCCGCCGCGGCGACGCGGTGGCGCCACTCAAGATAGTCGGACCCGCAAATGGCAAGAAGGGCACCAAGGTCACCTTCCTGCCATCGCCCGATACCTTCAAGATCGTCGAATTCGATTTCGAAAAGCTCGAGCATCGCTATCGCGAGCTCGCCTTTCTGAACTCCGGCGTCCGCCTGTTCCTGGTCGACGAACGTCATGCCGAGCGGCGCGAGATCGAGCTGTTCTACGAAGGCGGCATCGCGGCCTTCGTGAAATATCTCGACCGCACCAAAACCCCGCTGATGCCCGACCCGATCGCGATCACCGGCCAGCGCGACGATGTCGGCATCGACGTCGCGCTCGAATGGAACGACAGCTATTATGAGCAGGTTCTCTGCTTCACCAACAATATCCCCCAGCGGGACGGCGGCACCCACCTCGCCGCATTCCGCGCTGCTCTGACCCGGACGCTCAATAATTACGCCGAGAAGTCGGGCGCCCTGAAGAAGGAGAAGGTCAGCCTCACCGGCGACGATATGCGCGAAGGATTGACCGCGATCGTATCGGTCAAGCTGCCCGATCCCAAATTCTCTTCGCAGACCAAGGACAAGCTCGTATCGTCCGAAGTGCGCCAGCCGCTCGAAGCGCTGATGGCCGACAAGCTCGCGGAATGGCTGGAGGAAAATCCCGCGCACGCGCGCGCGATCGTCCATAAGGTCATCGACGCCGCGGCCGCGCGAGAAGCAGCGCGGAAAGCGCGCGAGCTCACTCGGCGCAAGGGTGTGATGGACATAGCTTCGCTGCCAGGCAAGCTCGCCGACTGTCAGGAGCGCGATCCTTCCAAATGTGAACTCTATCTGGTGGAGGGCGATTCGGCCGGCGGCTCGGCCAAGCAGGGCCGCGACCGCGGCTATCAGGCGATCCTGCCTCTGAAGGGCAAGATCCTCAACGTCGAGCGTGCCCGTTTCGATCGGATGCTGTCGTCGAAGGAGGTCGGCACGCTGATCCAGGCGATGGGCACCGGTATCGGCCGCGACGATTTCAACATAGAGAAGTTGCGCTACCACAAGATCGTGATCATGACCGACGCCGATGTGGACGGCGCGCATATCCGCACGCTGCTGCTCACCTTCTTCTACCGGCACATGAAGCCGATCATCGAGAATGGTCATCTCTTCATCGCGCAGCCGCCGCTCTACAAGGTCACCAAGGGCCGTTCGGAGGTCTATCTCAAGGACGACGCCGCGCTTGACGAATATCTGGTTACCGCCGGCCTCGGCCTCATGGTTCTCGAGTCGACCGGCGGCGCGCGATCGGGCGACGATCTGCGCAGCCTTGTCGATCATGCGCGCCGGATGAAGTCGCTGATGCGCTTCGTGCCCAGGCGCTATGATCCGGTGATCGTCGAGGCGCTGGCGCTCACCGGCGCGCTCGATCCGCAGTTGGGCGACGAGGGCCATCGCGCGTCGGCCGAGGCGGTTGCCGAACGGATGGGCCGCGCCGATCCCGAGGCGCTCTGGTCGGGCGACCTGTCCGTCGACGGGGGCTATCATCTCCAGCGGCTGTGGCGGGGGGTGACAGATCACCACATCATTGACGCGGCGTTCATCCGCTCGGCCGAGGCGAGGAAGCTTCATGCCCTCGCCGCCGAGCAGGCCGAAAGCTATCATGCAACCGCGCGGTTGGTGCCGCTGAACCGGACATCGGCCGCCTCTGAGCTCGAGGACGGCGAGGACACGTCGGAAGCGCCGGTCGCCGACAAGCGCAGCACGACGATCAATCAGCCATCGGACCTGATCGATGCGATCCTGGCGGCCGGCCGCAAAGGCATGGCGGTGCAGCGCTACAAGGGACTCGGCGAGATGAACGCCGAGCAACTCTGGGAAACCACGCTCGATCCGGCGAATCGCTCGATGCTCCAGGTCGAGGTCGCGCAGGCGGACGTCGCCGACGAGATCTTCACCCGGTTGATGGGCGACGTCGTAGAACCCCGTCGCGAGTTCATCCAGGAGAATGCGCTGAGCGTCGCCAATCTCGACGTGTAACGCGGCGCTATCCTGATGATCCGCCAACGCCTCTCCGGCTCGTTCGCCGGAGCCGACCCGCAGACATCATGAGCGCGCCGGCGAGCCTCCGCATCCTCGTCGACGCCGACGCCTGCCCCGTGAAGGAGGAAATCTACAAGGTCGCTTGGCGACATGAGGTGCCGGTGACGCTCGTCTCCAACCAGCATCTGCGCATTCCCGCCCATCCGCTTGTCGGCAAGATCGTCGTGGGCGCGGGCTTCGATGCGGCGGACGACTGGATTGCGGAACATAGCGGACCCGACGCGATCGTCGTGACGAGCGATATTCTGCTCGCCGATCGCTGCCTCAAAGCGGGGGCTTCCGCGATCGCCCCCACCGGCCGACTCTTCACCGCGAATATGATCGGCCCCGCCATCGCGACGCGCGCGATCATGTCGGATCTGCGTGCAGGCGCCGTGGGCGAAGCCATCGGCGGACCGCCGCCATTTGCCAAAGCGGATCGCTCGCGCTTCCTGCAGGCGCTCGACGCCGCGATCGTCAAGGGGAAACGGGGTCGCTGACCCGAACTGAAACCATCCCTGTGCACGCTCCGAGATCGTCCGCCGCCGCACCAACCCTGGCCGGGCAGTAATTATCCCCGCCTTTTTAAGCTGGGGGCTAGCGGGCAGGCAAAGCCACGCTATAACCGTGCTCCACACAATTTCGGGGATCGCCGGGGCAATCCATGAAGGCAACGATCGAGCGGGCTACTCTCCTGAAGAGCCTCGGCCACGTCCAGTCGGTCGTGGAACGACGCAACACGATCCCGATCCTATCCAACGTTCTGATAGAGGCGACCGGGGACGGCTCGCTTCGGCTGATGGCGACCGACCTGGATCTCCAGATCGTCGAGGCCGTTGCCGCCGCTGTCGATCAGCCCGGCGCAATCACCGTATCGGCGCATACCCTGTTCGACATCGCGCGCAAACTTCCCGAAGGAAGCCAGGTTCAGCTGTCCGCCGCCGACGGCAAGATGCTGGTCGTCGCCGGTCGCGCCCGCTTCAACCTGCAGACGCTGCCCAAGGACGATTTCCCGATGATTGCCGAGGGCGAGCTGCCGACGAGGTTCGAGCTGCCCGCCGAAACGCTCAAGCAGATCATCGACAAGACGCGCTTCGCAATCTCGACCGAAGAGACCCGCTATTATCTCAACGGCATCTTCTTGCACGTGCAGGAGGAAGGGCAGCCCGTGCTGAAGGCCGCAGCGACCGACGGCCATCGGCTCGCCCGTGTGACGATCGGCCGGCCCGATGGCGCGGAAGGCATGCCCGACATCATCGTCCCGCGCAAATGCGTGGGCGAGTTGAGGAAGCTGCTCGATGAGGTCGATGGCTCGGTCGAGATCAACCTTTCGTCCACCAAGATCCGGTTCGGACTGGGAACCGCGATCCTCACCTCCAAGCTGATCGACGGGACGTTTCCTGACTATAACCGGGTGATCCCGACGGGGAACGACAAGCTGCTGAAGCTCGACCCGAGGAGCTTCATGGACGGCGTCGATCGCGTCGCAACCATCGCTTCCGAGAAGACGAGGGCAGTGAAGATGGCGGTCGAACGCGACAAGATCACGCTGTCGGTGACCAGCCCCGAAAACGGCACAGCCGCGGAGGAGGTGCCCGGCGACTATGCAGCGACACCGCTCGAGATCGGCTTCAACGCGCGCTATCTGCTCGACATCCTCGGCCAGATCGACGGCGACGTCGTCGAAGTCCACCTCGCCGATGCCCGGCGCCGACGCTTGATCCGTGAGAATGACAAGGCAGCCGCGCTTTATGTGCTGATGCCGATGCGGGTGTGAGCCCGCTCTAGAGAGGTCGGGGAGCAGGATGCCGCTGACGGTCGCGCCCGATCTGCAAGGCATAGCCGACCGCATCTGCCGGGAGATGTCGGGAATCGCCGACCGCGGCAGGGTTGCCGACTATATACCGGGTCTCGCTCGCGTCGATCCACGGCAATTCGGCATCGCGATCGCCACGGTCGACGGTCGGATGATCGCGGCGGGCGATGCGGACACGAGCTTTTCGATCCAGTCGGTGTCCAAGGTCTTCGCGCTCACCATCGCCCTCGGCAAGATCGGCGACGCACTGTGGAAGCGGGTGGGCCGGGAACCTTCGGGAAATGCATTCAACTCGATCGTCCAGCTCGAGGCGGAAGGCGGCATCCCGCGCAACCCGTTCATCAATGCCGGCGCGATCGTCGTGGCCGATGTGATCCTGGGCGGCCACGAACCGCGCGAGGCGATCGGGGAGATACTCCGCTTCGTCCGTCAGGTGACAGGCGACGAGGGCATCATGATCGACGAGGAGGTCGCCAAAGGCGAGGCCGAGACCGGCTTCCGCAATGCCGCGCTCGCCAATTACATGCGCGCGTTCGGCAATATCCAACACCCGGTGGAGCAGGTGCTGGGCGTCTATTTCCATCAGTGCGCGCTGGCCATGACCTGCGCTCAGCTCGCCCGTGCCGGTCGGTACCTGATGCTCGAAGGCCAGCATCCCGATACCGGCTTCAACGTGGTCTCACCTATGCGTGCGCGCCGGATCAACGCGCTGATGATGCTGTGCGGCCATTATGACGGCTCGGGCGAGTTCGCCTTCCGCGTTGGCATCCCCGGCAAGTCAGGGGTCGGCGGCGGCATATTGTGCATCGTTCCCGGCATTGCCTCCATCGCCGTCTGGTCTCCCGGGCTGAACGAGCGCGGCAATTCGACGCTCGGCTCGCTGGCGCTGGAGCGACTGGCGGTGGCGACCGGCTGGTCGATCTTCAATCAGCGCGAGATGGGGTAACCGCTGGTCTCTTCCTGCGCGGGAGGTCCGCGATCATCCCCTGAAACTGTCTTTTGCCGCCCGACGCTCGGCAAGCTCCGCCACGCTGCCCGCGCGCATGAACGGATTGGTGGCGCGCTCTAGCCCGATCGTCGTCGGCACGGTCGCCTCGCCGCGCAGGCGCGCGGCGTCGACTTCGGCCATGCGCGCACGCAGCGCTTCGTTCGTCGGCTCGGCAAACAACGCGTAGCGGCCGTTCGCCTGGGTATATTCATGCGCGCAATAGACGATTGTCTCCGGCGGCAGCACCTTCAGCCGCGCCATGTTCCGGAACATTTGCTCTGGCGTACCTTCGAACAGCCGGCCACAACCCATCGCGAACAGGGTGTCGCCCGTAAAAATGACGCGCTCGGTCGCAAGATGGATCGCGATATGGCCTGCGGTGTGCGCGGGCACCTCGATGACGTGCCCTTCGATCGCGCCGAGCCTGACGACGTCGCCCTCGCGCAGGGGCACGTCGAGCGTCGGGATCTTGGTCGCCTCGGCCGCAGGGCCGCTGACCCGCGCTCCGGTTGCCGCCTTGATCGCCTCGTTGCCGCCGACATGGTCGCCATGCCAGTGGGTGTTCCAGATCTGGTCGATCGTCCAGCCCCGCGCCTCGGCCGCCGCCAGCACGGGCTCGGCGACTGCGGGATCGATCGCGACTGTTTCGCCCGAGGCGGGATCATGGGCCAGCCAGACGTAATTGTCCGAAAGAACCGGCACGCGGACCACCTCGATCGCCATTGCGATTACCAGACCCCCGTATTGGGCATCGAAACCCAAGGTTCTTGAGGAGGCAGGCGGTCGCCGGCCTGAAGAAGTTCGACCGAAATATTGTCGGGCGACCGCACGAACGCCATGAAGCCGTCGCGCGGAGGCCGATTGATGGTGACGCCGCCGTCTATCAGCCGCTGGCAGGTCTCGTAGACATTCTCTACCTGATAGGCGAGGTGGCCGAAATTGCGGCCCTCGCCATAGCCTTTCTCGTCCCAATTGTGGGTGAGCTCGACCTGAGCGCTCTCATCGCCGGGGGCAGCAAGGAAGATCAGCGTGAACCGGCCCTGATCATTGTCATAGCGCCTGACCTCGCTCAGCCCGAGCAGGTTGAAGAAACGGATCGTCTCGTCAGGGTCCGAGACGCGGATCATCGTATGCAGATATCTCATGTGAAGCGATATAGACGCTCGGCCATCAAGCCTCAACCGCGGCACCACCGATCCCGCTTGAGAAGACAGGGCAAGCCGTTGAGGGTGCGCTCAAGGCGCCGTACCGCCCTGCAACGCCAAGGCGGCCGCCTGGCCCGCATCACTGTCGGGACCAGCGGTCGCAGCCTACCTCCAGGCCGACCTGGCATCCTCCATATTCCCCGAAGCCGCCGCGATATTGCCCGCCTCATAGCTGATCGCCGGGTCACCGGGCGCCAGCCGCGCCGCCTCGCGGATCGCGGCGAAGGCCTTGGGCAAGTCCTTTGCCTTGCGCGCGAGATTGGCAGCGAGAAGCCAACCGAGTGGATCCCGCGGCACCAGCCGCGTCGCCTCATCGAGATCGGCACGCGCGCCGGCGATGTCGCCGGCCTCGACTCCGGCGCGGGCGCGGTCGAGCCAGACTTCGCCTTTCATCTCCCCGGACAAGCCCGGGAGGGCGAGCACGCGGTCGAAATCGGCGCGGGCGCGAACCGGCTCGGCATTGGCCAGCGCCGCGTTGCCCGCCTGCATCCAAAGTACCACCGCCAGCGGATTCTGCGCGATCTGGGCGTCTCGGGCGGCGCTTTCGAAGGTGGCGGCGGCGGCCGCATATTGGCTGAGCCCAACCTGGGCGATGCCCAGGCATTGGCGCGACGCCATGCCGCCACCCGCGCTCTGCCATGCCTGCGCTTCCTCGATCGCCTTCGCCGGCTCGCGCTTGGCCAGGGCCGCGCATTTCGCTCCTCGCATTTCCTGGGCGGCAACCGACGGCGGGGGAACGGCAGCGGCGGCGGCCAAGGCGAACAGGGTCAGCATCGGGACTCCATCAGGTGGGCGACGGTCGCGATCAACAGCTCGATGTCCTGGGGCCGCGACAGCCGGTGATCGCCATCCTTGATGAGCGTGATCTGCACGTCGGCTGAACGCAGCGCACGGCTGAGCCGCAGCGCGATCGAGGTCGGCACGGTCTCGTCGAGCTGGCCCTGGAGCAGTCGCACGGGGCCGTCGAAGGCGATTTCATCGCCGAGCAGGAGATTGCCCTGACCCGACCGCCAGAAAGCGTAGGTGGTCACATCGGGGGTGTCCGAATAGTCGCTCGGCTCCTCGATCCTGCCGTCGTGTTCGAGAACCGCCACGACGTCGGCCGAAAAACCCCAATCGGTAAAGTCGGGCGCGGCGGCGATACCGACCACTGCCTGAACCCGCCCGGGCAGCGCCAGCGCTACCAGCAGCGCGAGCCAGCCGCCCATCGACGAACCGACGAGCAGCAGCGGCCCCTGCGAGGCGAAGGCGGCGATCGCGTCGAGCACATCGTCCCGCCAATGATCGAGGTCATGATCGACGAAACGGCCCTCGCTCGCGCCGCAGCCCGAATAGTCGAGCCGCAGCATCGCGCGCCCCTCGCGCGCCGCCCAGGCATCGAGCGCGGTCGCCTTGCCGCCCTCCATGTCGGACCTGTAACCAGGCAGGAAGACGATCGTCGGTCCCCGACCGGGCCGGTAGCGATAGGCGAGCGCCGGCTTGTCCGGGCGGGCTAGATAAGCGGTCATGCCCGCCGCCTTAGAGGGATTCGGGTAGGGAGGAAAATGAGTCTTCCTTCTTCCGTCGCAAGCGCTGGCGAGAAGTGGCGTCAGGAGCCAGTGGGTTTCCCCGCCTTAGCCATCCCCCGCACATCGCCCGCACCGCCGCCCATTCGGACATGGTCAGCGCCGGCCGGCTCATGCCCATGCCGCGGGCCGCAGCGGCAAAGCGCTTGCGGCGTTCGGCCGAGGGCGGATGACTGGCGAAATAGACCATGAAGCCGGGCATGTTCGGCTCGTCCTTGCCGAGCCGAGCGAAGAAATCGGCGGTCGCCTGCGGACTGATGCCGGCCTGGCGCAGATGGGCTATCGAATAGGCGTCGGCCTCGCTCTCTGCCTCGCGACTGTAGCGCGATTCGAGCAGCGCCTGGCCATATTCGCCGGCTCTGCCGCCCGATCCGATCAGCAGGCCGACGCCGAAACGGCGCAGCAGCGCTATCATCACGTGGCGGTGCTCGACATGGCCGATCTCGTGCGCGAGCACTCCCGCCACCTCGTCGGGCGAGAGGGCTTTGTCGATCAGGCCGCGGAAGATCAGGATGCGCCCGCCCGGCAGCGCGACCGCATTGGCAATGGGGATATCGACGACGCCGATCCGCATCGGCTTGTCCGACGGTGACAGCCGCTTCGCCAGCGCGTCGAGCGCCTGCTGCCCCGCGCCCGTGCGGCAGGCCCGCTCGGCGAAGTCGCCGCTGATCGCATCGCCCAGCTTCTGCTCCCAGCTATAGGGTATGGCGCGCGCGACCAGATCGAGCCCCCTGATCGCCCCGAGCACGACCAGCCCCGATACGACCGCGAAGATCGCCGCTGCCACCCATAGCCCCACCCGATCGATCGGCCCGCCATAATGGCCGGGCGAGGGCAACCGCCAGAGGATCGCATCGGGCGGCGCGACGTCGAAGCCGAGCCGCCAGCCGGCAATATCCTTGCGCCCGAACAGCAACCCGGCCGAATCGAGCCGCTGGAGCTGCTTCAGCGCCACCGGCCCGAAACCCTCGACGAGCAGCGCATCGCCCCCGATCGCGACGGTCACCTCGTGTCGGACCGCCGAATGGCCGTCATACAACCAGGCGGCGGCGCGTGGCCCTTCCGGATCAGAAGGCGCCGACATCGAATGCGTCGAGCAGGCCCTCGCCCTGCTTCGGCTCCTCGGTCACCGACTGGGTGAGGCTGGCCAGTTCCACTTCGCCGCTGGCCTCGAGATGACGGATCAGGAACGCCCAGTGGCGATAGCTGAGAAAGACGAAGCCGATTCCGAGCGTCAAGACCAGCAGGGCGAGGTCGCCGAGCGCCAGCTTGACCATATCCACCGAACGCGCGGTGAAGCGGAAATCGAGACGGTTCAACGAGAGCCCGCCGATCGCGAGACGCAGGAATAGGACGTAATAAGAGGCCAGCAGAACGAAACCCAGCAGGACCCCCACCAGCGGCAGGAAAAATATCGCGATCGGCATGGTTGCGACGACCGCAAAGCAGAAGATTATAAAGAGTATGGCGGCGCCATAGCAAAGCAGCAGCCGGCGCACCAAAGACCCCTGTTCGGCGATCGCTTCGAATCGGGTCGGCCCGAAGCTCATGCTGTTCCAGCGCTCGTTCCATAGTTCGATCATCGACCAGGGGATCATCAGGCCCAGGGCGAAGCCGCCGACGACCGACTTCCAGACATAGGACCAGCCATAGAGTACGCCCTTGTCATCGCTGCCGCCCCTGATGCCGTGCCAGCGGGTGCGGCTCAGCCGGTAGCGCAGCGCGCGAAAGCGGGCGACACCGATGATGTACAGGATGCCGAAGGTGAAGCCGAAGCCGAATAGCTGCGCCCAGCCGAGCATGCCACGCATGATCAGCATCTGCGCCGCGACCTGCAGCAGGATCAGCGGGACGCCGAATAGAAGCACGGCCATCAGGAAGCCGATGAACAGCTCCTTGCCGGTGCCGGTCCATTCGAGCGGATCGCCGATGAAGTCGGTGCGGCTCCACAAATAACGGCGCTCGCGGGTCTTTGCCCAGAAACGGTAGACGCCGAGCGTGACGATGATCAGCACCAAATTGCTGAAGGCGATCGGCGCAAAGCCGCGCCAGTTGCCGTTGAACCGGAAGGCGCTGCCCCCCGTGTGCGTATCGTTCATGGATTCACCCCCGTGAAAGTCCCCGTCGCCGAGGGAAAACGCGATCGAGGGCGGCGTCAAGCGCAATCGGCTCCGAAGTGGAGCGCCACGGCAAGGCGCTTGCCCCCCGCCCCCTTGTCCGGGCATAAGCCGCGCTCCGCAAATCCAAGGAATCCCTGCCTCTCATGTCCGATCTTCTCTCCATCACGCTTCCCGACGGCTCGGTGCGCGAAGTGAAGACGGGCACTACCCCGGCCGAGATCGCCGCGGCGATCGGACCGGGCCTCGCCAAGGCCGCGCTGGCGGCGCGCGTCGATGGCGAGCTGCGCGATCTCGATCGGCCGCTGGAGAAGGATTCGGCCCTGGCGCTGGTCACGGCCCGCGACGAGGCCGACGCGCTCGACCTCGCCCGCCACGACTATGCTCACATCCTTGCCGAAGCGGTGCAGAGCCTGTTTCCCGGCACCCAGATCACCTTCGGCCCGTCGACCGACGACGGCTTCTATTACGACTTCGCGCCGGCTGCCGGCCGCGGCCCCTTCACCGACGAGGATCTGCCCGCGATCGAGGTCGAGATGCGCCGCATCATCGCGGCGGACAAGAAGCTGCGCCGCGAAGTCTGGGATCGCGAGACGCTGATCTCGCGCTGGAAGCAGCAGGGCGAGAGCTTCAAGGCCGAATGGGCCGCCGAACTGCCCGGTGAGGAACCGCTGACGGTCTACTGGTCCGGCGAGGACTGGCTCGACATGTGCCGCGGCCCGCATCTGCCCTCGACCGGCAAGCTCGATCCGCAGGCGTTCAAGCTGACCCGCGTCTCCGGCGCCTATTGGCGCGGCGACCAGAAGAATGCGATGCTCAGCCGCATCTACGGCACCGGCTGGCTCACCAAGAAGCAGCTCGACGCGCATTTGACCCGCTTGGAGGAAGCCGCCAAGCGCGACCATCGCCGCATCGGCCAGGAGATGGATCTGTTCCACCTCCAGTCCGAGGCGCAAGGGTCGGTCTTCTGGCATCCCAAGGGCTTCCGCCTGTGGCGGACGCTCGAGGCCTATATGCGGCGCAAGCTCGACGCTGCCGATTATCTGGAGGTGAAGACCCCCCAGCTGATGGATGCCCGCCAGTGGGAGCAGTCGGGCCATTGGGGCAAATATCGCGAGAATATGTTCGTCGTGCCCGACGAGATTCCGAATAGCGACGAAGAGGGGCCGGTGTTGACGGGCGAGGGCGACCTGATGGCGCTGAAGCCGATGAACTGCCCAGCGCACATCCTGATCTTCAAGCAGGGGATCAAAAGCTATCGCGACCTGCCGATCCGGATGGCCGAGTTCGGCTGCTGCCACCGCAACGAACCGCACGGCGCGCTCCACGGTATCATGCGCGTCCGTCAGTTCACCCAGGACGACGCCCATATTTTCGTACGGGAGGACCAGCTGATCGGCGAGATCAGGGATTTCTGCGATCTGCTCGACGCGGTCTATCGCGATCTCGGCTTCGACAGCTACGCGATCAAGCTGGCATTGCGCCCGGAAAAGCGCTTCGGCTCGGATGAGATGTGGGACAAGGCGGAGCAGACGTTGCGCGACGCAGTGATCGCCTCGGGCCGCGCCACCGAGGCGTTCGGTTGGGAGGAGCTGCCTGGTGAAGGCGCCTTCTACGCACCCAAGCTCGAATTTCACCTGACCGATGCAATCGGCCGCACCTGGCAGGTCGGCACGATCCAGGCCGACACCGTTCTACCCGAACGTCTCGATGCCTCCTATGTCGGCGAGGACGGAGAACGGCACCGTCCGGTGATGCTCCATCGCGCGATTCTCGGCACCTTCGAGCGGTTCATCGGCATATTGATCGAGCATCATGCCGGTCGCTTTCCCGTCTGGCTCGCGCCGGTGCAGGGCGTCGTCGCGACAATCGTTTCGGATGCCGATGACTATGCACGCCAAGTAGAGGCAAAGATGGTGGCTGCCGGCCTCCGCGTCGAAAGCGACCTGCGCAACGAGAAGATCAACTACAAGGTGCGCGAGCATAGCCTGGCTAAGGTCCCGGCGTTGTTCGTCGTCGGCAAGCGCGAGGCGGAGGAGGGCACCGTCGCCATCCGCCGGCTCGGCGAACAGGCGCAGACCGTGCTTCCGCTCGACGATGCGATCGCCGCGCTGGTGGCGGAGGCGACCCCGCCTGATCTCCGTCGTTGATGCCGGCGCAGCCCGGGAAAAGGAGCGCGCCATATACCACCGATGCGGAAGCAGAGCTCGCCCTGGCCGGCTGACGCGTCCGGAACACAGTCGACGATAAAAGCGTCGGGCGCGATTGCGCGTCCGTCTTCCCTATTCGCGCGTTTGGGCATATATCGCGCGCGGATAAAGACCTTGGACAGGAGATAGTGCTATACGTCCCCCGATGATGCGCCGCCCGCTCGGGCAGCCGCCTACGCCGCTCAACGGCCCTCGCTACAATGAGTTCATCCAGTCGCCCAAGGTCCGGGTGATCGATGAGAATGGCGAGAATCTGGGCGTGATGTATACACGCGAAGCTATGGAGCAAGCTCAGGCGGTCGGACTCGATCTGGTCGAGGTTTCCCCGAACGCCGACCCGCCCGTCGCCAAATTCCTCGACGTCGGCAAATATAAATATGAGACCCAGAAAAAGGCCAATCTGGCGCGAAAGTCGCAGAAGACGCAGGAGATCAAGGAGATCAAGATGCGTCCGAACATCGACGACCACGACTATGAGACCAAGATGAAGAAGGTCCACGAGTTCATCGACGAAGGCGACAAGGTGAAGGTCACCCTGCGCTTCCGGGGTCGTGAACTCGCACATGGTCAGCTCGGCATGCAGGTACTCCAGCGCGTTCAGGCCGACATGGCGGAGACTGCCAAGGTCGAACAGTTTCCGCGCATGGAAGGCCGGCAGATGCTGATGGTGATCGCACCCAAATAGAGGAACGGTCGCGGCTGACGCAGCCCGGCTCAACCGGTCCTGCGCTCAGCCGCCCGTCAATCCATTCGAGGTCGTAGCCAAACCAGAAATATTGCGCCGATCAGGCGCGAGAACGCGCAAGCTGTGAAAAAGCGCTGCGCCCGATGTCGATCATCGATCAGATCAGCCCCGTGGTGGCCGCAAGCATTGCGAGCCAGATCAAAGCATTTGCGGCGCAGATTACCAGCATGCGAGTAAGTCGCGCGCGGATATCGGCACCCGCACAGCCCGTACTGACGACCTCCATGGCGGGCGGCAGGCTATGGCCATGATATCGCATTCCGGCATCCTCTCATATCGGGCAGTCGATCGACGACCGCTCCCCTTATTCGAGTGATAAATAGCTGATATCGTTCAGAGTTCCGCCAAATATATTATCCATCCCGCGGCGGCGTCGGGTCCGTCGCCCGCGCGCTCCAATCATGCGGCCTTGCGGGTCGAGCTTCCCGCCGCGGCATCGAGCACAAGCCGCTCGAGCGTCCTGAGCCGGGCGGTGCTGGTGATCTTGTCGCCGGTGAGGTCCGCGACATAGAAGACATCGACCGCACGCTCCCCATACGTCGCGATATGGGCGGAATGGATCATCACCCGTGCCTGAAACAGCGAATGCGCGAGTGCATAGAGCAGCGCAGGTCGATCCCGCGCATTGACTTCGATCACGGTGTGGCGATTCGAAGCACGATTGTCGATCAGCACCGCCGGTTCGATCGTGAAGGCGTCGGCGCGGGGACGGGCATGGGGCTTGGCGAGCAGGCGGTCGACCATTCGGGCGCGGTTAGCCAGCGCATCCTCGATCGCGATCCCGAGTCGCTTCATCCTGTCGGCCTCGTCGAACGGTTGTCCGAAGGGATCCTGGACGAGAAGATTGTCGATCGCCATCCCGTCTCGGGTCGTATGGATCCGCGCGTCGATAACGTTGGCGCCGGCGAGATGAATCGCGCCGGCGATGCGATAGAACAGGCCCGGATGATCGCCGGCATAGATAGTGACGAGCGTAGCGCCCCGATCGGGATCGGGCGAGGCGTCGATCGACAAGGGCTTCCGCTCGGCATCGGCGGTGGAGATCAGGCGCGCGTTGCGCTCCAATATGTCGACGCTCTCGGCGACCCAATAGGCCTCGGGGAACCGCTTCACATAGGCGGCGAAGGCTTTTTCGGTCCAGCCCAGCCGTTCGTTCAGCAGGCGTTGTTTGACGCTGATCCGTTCGCGGCGGCCGGTCTGCTTGTGCCCGAGCCGAAGCACCTCTTCCGCGGCTTCGTAAAGATCGCTGAGCAGCTGGCGCTTCCAGCTGTTCCAGACGCCGGGGCCGACCGCGCGGATATCGACTATGGTCAGGCAGAAAAGCAGCTTCAGCCGCTCCGGGCTCTGCACCGTCTCGGCGAAATCGAGGATTGTCTTGAAGTCCGAAAGATCCCGCTTGAAGGCCGTGTCGGACATGACGAGGTGATAGCGGACGAGCCAGGCCACGGTTTCGGTTTCCGCGGGAGTCAGTCCAAAGCGGGGGCCGAGCTTTTCCGCGACCTCCGCGCCGAGGATCGAATGGTCTCCGCTG